>WNFC01010205.1_pt1 | contig 11872 bp, 11 predicted proteins | sample 5400541 | NCBI WGS metagenome assembly WNFC01 (sample SAMN13153342, study PRJNA577476) | soil metagenome | isolation source: 120 cm saprolite under Douglas fir tree site 2 hole 2 replicate 1 | place: USA:California | collected 2015-04-18 | reverse complement strand
CGGAAAAAAAAGAATGCGTGTGCAGGTCGATATTGAACGGCATTGTTAGGAGGCTAATTTGGAGCGCGCAAAATGGAAAGCGTTGCTTTTAAGGAATGGGCCATTGTCTGTGAGGCGCTGGGACGCGGCAGGCAAAGTATCATTCTGCGCAAAGGCGGAATCGCTGAAGGCCGGGGCGGGTTCAGTTTTCGGCATCGCGAATTCTTTCTGTTCCCGACGTTCTTCCACGAGCAACCGGAGAAAGTCCGCGAGGCCGGTCGGCGCGGTAGCACGGACTCCTCCCGTTGCGAGACCGACATCAAGTTTCCAGCGAGATCGGACGACAAAATCGACATCGGCCTTTTCGCTAAGCTCGAGCTTGTAAAAACGATCACTTCTTGGAAAACGGCGCAGGCGCTGGAGCCGCTGCACATTTTGAAACAGGAAGTGGTTCGAGAGCGCTTCGAATATGATAAGGTGCCGGGGCTAAAGGTCGGTTTTGTTCGCGTTTTTCGGGTCGTACCGCCCTGGACGTTTCCAAATCAAAAATCGTACGGCGGTTGTCGATCCTGGGTGAAATTGCCGGAACCGGCAGGGGAACTGCGTTTCGAGCTGGTTTTGGATAACGCAGAACACGCGCGGCGCCGGAATGAATTTAATGAGATTATTCAGCGCGCAGAAGCATTCGCGGCACGCGGTTAAACCAGCTCTTCGACGAGAATGCCCTGCTCGGCCGCGCTTTCTTCCTGAATACGATTGAATTGGTGGTCGTACAGCCGGCGATAGTAGCCGGATTTCTCCAGCAGCTCGGAGTGTGTGCCGATCTCCTTGATGCGGCCGCAATCCATGACCACGATTTGGTCGGCCGATAAAACTGTGGAGAGCCGATGGGCGATTGCGATTACCGTGCGTCCGGCAGTGAGTTTTTCGAGCGCCTTTTGAATTTGCTTTTCCGATTCGGAATCGAGTGATGATGTCGCCTCATCGAGCAGAAGGATCGGAGCATTTTTCAGGACAGCGCGCGCAATCGCGAGGCGCTGCTGCTGGCCACCGGAGAGAAGACAGCCTTTGTCGCCAATCAGCGTCTCATAGCCCTTCGGCTGCGCCATGATGAAATCGTGTGCGAATGCAGTGTGCGCCGCTTCATAAATTTGTTCCGGCGTGGCATTGAGTCGCCCGAACTGGATATTTTTGAAAATCGTGTCGTGAAATAAGAATGTCTCTTGGGTGACGAGGCCGATCTGCTCTCGCAGCGATTGTTGAGTGACGGAGCGCAAATCCCGCACATCGATTTTCACGGCCCCGGAAACCGGATCGTACAAGCGCAAGATTAGCGAGAGAATCGTGCTTTTGCCCGCGCCGCTCGCACCGACCAGCGCGTACGTTTTGCCGGGCTCGACGCGCAGATTGATGTTGCTGACCGCGTTGGTAACAGTGCCCGCATAGCGAAACGTTACATTTTCAAAATCAATTCTCCCTTGCGAAGAAGTCAGGAGGGCGGCGTTTGGCGCGTCCCGCACGGTCGGCTCGGAATCAAGAATAGAGAAGATGCCGGTGGTCGCAGCGATCGATCGCTGCATGATGATATGGATCTTACTGAGCGTTTTGATTGGGTCGTAGAGAATGAAGATTCCTGAGATCAGCCCGAAAAACCGGCCCGCGCTCAGATTCGTGGCGTAAACGTAAAGCAACGCCATGCCCACTCCGATGGCCGCGATCGTTTCGACTAGCGGGCCGACTGCTTCCATAGACCTGATCATGCGCATCATCTGTGAGAACTGCATTTGGTTGCTGCGCTTGAACTCCTTTTCCTGATGTGCCTCACGTGCGAACGACTTGATCACGCGAATACCAGCGAATGTTTCTTGCATCGTCACGACCATTTCGGCCATGCCTTGCTGCTCGCTATGCACCGCCTTTCGCGCGCGGCGGCCATAAATGCTAAGTGGCAGCAAACAGGTCGGGAAAAGAATTAGTGTTACCAGGGTGAATTTCCAATCCATCAGGAGCAGGACAGTGATTCCGCCAACAACGGCGATCGGCTGTTTAAAAAGATCGCTGCTGACGCTGGTCAAAGCCATTTGCATGGCGCGGGTATCGTTCGTGATGCGGGACATCAAAAACCCTGAGCGCATCTTGTTAAAGAAATCCATCGAATGGCGAACCATCTTGCTGAAAAGCTGGCTGCGAATATCAGTGACGACCTTGTTGCTTACCCACTGCATGTAGTAGGAATTTCCGAACGAGCAGAGGCTGCGTACCGTCATGATAGCCGGAATGGCGAGACAGATAAGGACGATCGAATTAATTCTGGGGCCGGCGTTCAGGGCTTCAAGATTTGAGCGCAAGGCCATTGGGTTGGGCGCGGCTCCGTGGAAGATAGTGCTTGTCACCCGGGCGACGACGAGCGGAAGGAGCGAATTAACCATGCCAAACGCCACGCCCAACGACAGGCCCAGTATGAAACGCATCTTGTACGGCTTGACGTAGCCATAGAGTCGCCGATACGGGCCCGAGGCTGCCCGAAGGGTCTGCCAGAATGACTGTTTTTTCTTTGCGCCTTTTCCGTTGCTCATGGAGTTTGCACTGTCGCGTGAGGCGACAGCAGCGAATCCATAGCACCGATTACCGCTTCCGTCGAGATTTGGCGCATTGGCAAACGTGGCCGGACGGCCGAAAACTCGCTCAATGGAGTGGCTGATCCTCCTTGCAAGATCAGCGCAGGACTTTCCCGCGGTCGCCAGTGAAACGGATTGGTTGGGCCGAAAAGAATCACTTGGGGTGTTTGCGTTGCCGCCGCGAGATGCATCGGAGCGGAGTCGACTGTGACGAGAAGTCGCGCCTGCCCGATGAGCGCTGCCAGGGCGAGCAAATCTGTTTTTCCAGAAAGATCGACAGCCGGTTGCCGTAATCTGTTTTTGATTTCACCGAGGTGTTCCTGTTCGAGTTTTGAACCTCCTCCAGTAAGCACAGCGCTAATGCGCGAATTGGATTGAGCATGATCGATTGCATCGGCCCAACGTTGCGGTTCCCAAAATTTCTCTACGCGCGCAGACCCTGGATGAAAAATGACATAGGGTTCATTGATCTTCGAATCGCGCCGAAGCGCATTCGCTTTTTCGCATGCTGTCCGTGGCAATTCCAGATGTAGCGCGCGGGAAGCCCCGCGGATGCCGAGTGGCCCAAGTAAAGCGAGATGATATTCGACGGTGTGCATGTCCCGCATGCGGACAGCTACAAAATTGTTGTAAACATGGGCCCGTCTTTTTGACTGATCGCGTACCCGATAGGACACGATGCGTTTCCGCGCGCCGGATAAAAACGCAAGAAATGCGGAACGATCGTTCCGTGTGAAATCGATGCAGCAATCAAATTTCTCACGGGCGATGGCAAGAAACAGGGCAAGGTCGTGCAAATTACGCCGCGCTAGCAAGACTCGGTCCACATTCGAGATGGCCGGTAGCAAGGCGGCGCATTCATTGGAAACGACGAGTGTCACGCGCGCATCAGGAAAATTTTCGCGCAAAGTCGCGATGGCTGGGATTGTCAGGATCAGATCGCCGATCCGTTTGAGTTGAAGGAGCAGAATATTCACGAATAAGATTGCGCTGCTAGACTAGCACAAGCGTTCTGCCTGCGACTGTAGTTGCGAAGTAGACCGGAGGTTTACGTCGCTTTGTGCATCGCAATTTCGTAAGCGTCCAGCAATCGCGTTCGAAAATGATCCCAAGTGAAATTTTCAACTACGCGGCGCCTTGCTGCGCTGCCCATCCGCTCGACGATTTCAGGATTTCGATATAGATGCTCGAGCGCTGCGGCGATCGCCTCAACATCTCCCGGTTGCACGATAACTCCATCCATGCCATCGCGCACAACATCGCCCGCCTCGCGCGTGGTGATTTGCGGCAACCCGCAGGCGGCTGCTTCATATGTGACTTTGGCGCTACCCTCCCATTGCGACGGAAAAACATGAACCGTGCTTTGGCTGAGATAATTTTCCGGATCGTGCACAAATCCTACAACGCGAATGTTATCGCGCCAGAATTGCTTGAGATACGGCTTCGCTTCATCGTGGACGTAACCGACAAGCCACAACTGGGCGTCTGGCAGATTCAGGCGATGCCATGCTTCGAGCACATGGTGAATGCCCTTGCGTTTAATTAATGCGCCGGCAAAAACTGCCCGGAATTTTGCTGGGCGCTGGCCCGGCTTGAAGCGCCCCCCATCCACTCCGCGCGGGAGGTAAAATAGTTTTTCCTTCGGGAACCCGCGTGCTCGAAACGTGTCAGCTGCTATTTCCGATAAAACGAGCAGCAAATCGGCTAGTTTGTATTCTTCGACGAAACGCTTTCGATTGAGCAGCAATCCCTGTTTCCACTTTTGGAACCCCGAAGCACTGCTTGTCGATTTAGTAATTTCCGGTCGACCAACTTTCGCTTTCCCGCCATCGCGATGCCACGTTCGAATCTCGAGGATTAAGGGATGTGGCGTTGTTTCGCAACTTGAAGCGAGCGCAAACAGTCACCCGACCAACTGTGAAATAAATCGTAACGTCCGGTCGCCAGGTGCTGGGATGCGATCCAATCGAGATATTTCTTTTTCGCGCCGTAATAGTAAGGCCGATCGAAAAATGAGATGAGACGCACCGGATGCCAGCGTAGAGAATGGATCAGCGACGCGGGAATTTCCTTCTGCCGGTTGTCGTACGCGATTGCTTTTGCCAAAAATCCCCCCCGATATGACGCGCGCAGGGTTTCAAATGCGTCGGTGTCGAGACCCGACCCACCGATGCGCGCGAAGATCGAGTAGAGCAAATGTTTCGGCAACTTACGCGTCGGAGGTGAGGCAGACCGTACTGGTGGAGGAGCGTTTAAAGTTTCACCAGGCATCCGGTTACAACTATTCTGGCGAACGTGGAGCAAGTAAAGTGTCGTTCTGTGTCGTGTCCAGCGGAGCCTCCCGCTCCTGCGGGATCATCGTTTAGTTTGCGACGCAGCGGTTCTTGTAAACAGAAAGAGATTTTCCGCCGCGCTCCGCTCTGGTCGAAATAACAAGATGCATTTAAAAGGTCCGCTCGATATGACAAAAAAACTCAGCGTCGGTTTTGTTCGGCGCGGCTATTCGCAGACCGGCGGAGCGGAATCGTACTTAAAACGGCTCGCGCGCGGAGTAGTGGAAGCCGGACACGATGTACAACTCATTACGACGAACAAATGGCCGCAGACCGAGTGGCCATTCGGTGCAATCCGCCGCATGCAGTCCGCATCGGCAATCGCGTTTGCCAACGAGTTAGAGCAAATGCGACCGCAGATTCGCTGCGATCTCTTGCTGAGCCTCGAGCGCCTCTGGGGTTGTGACGTTTACCGTGCCGGCGACGGTGTCCATCGTGCCTGGTTGGCTCGCAAAAGAACATTTGAAATGCCGCTGGAGCGATTTGTTCGAGGGCTGAATCGCAAACATCGCGACATTTTGCAACTCGAAAAAGCTCTCTTCGTAAATCGCGGCGCGGGCAGAGTTATCGTCAATTCGCAAATGATCAAAAGCGAGATTGTCGATCTGTATGGCTATCCCGCGGAGAAGATCGATATCGTCCGCAATGGCGTCCCGCTCGAGCAATTTCGTTTCGACCCTAAGCTGCGGGAAAAATCCCGTGACGAGTTGAAGGTTAAGCCGGGCGAAATTGCGCTGTTTTTCGCGGGCTCGGGTTGGGCACGCAAGGGTTTGCGGTTCGCGATCGCGGCGATGGCGCTCTGCCACAATCGACAAATGCGTTTGCTTGTCGCCGGTCGGGGAAGCAAGCGCTCTTACAAATCAAAGCGCGTCCAGTTTCTTGGCGAACTTGCGGATATTGTGCGCATTTACTCGGCGGCGGACATTTTCATTCTGCCAACGATTTATGATCCATTTTCTAACGCCTGCCTGGAAGCTCTCGCTTGCGGACTTCCGGTGATCACAACTTGTGACAATGGTTTCAGCGAGATAATTGAGGATGGCGTGCACGGATCGATCGTCGATCACGCAGGAGATCTAGTTGGTTTGCGTGACGCTATTGGCTTCTGGTCTGATCCTTCGCGCAGCGCCACTGCAAGATCGGCAAACATCCAGCTTGCGGCGCAGTTCGACATTTCCAAAAGCGTCGACCAAACGCTCAAGATTTTACTTCAAGTTGCGGCCGCGCGTACATCGAAAGCAGCTTACGTTGCAGAGCGATAAACAGGGGTCATATGGTCAGAGATCAGAGTTAGAGGTCAGGCGTTAGTAACCTATATGCTCGCGACCACTTTCGGAGCGCGGAATGCCCCTTTGTCCTCGGCCAAATGTACCACCTACGGAAAGATGGTCCCTAGTTGTCCCTCCTGCCCAGCAAACACGACGAGCACTTTGGCCGGGATTGTACCTCGGTTGAAGGCATTGTGCCACGTCTGCACAGCCCCAACAAACGCCTGTCCCGCCCGGTACGTCAGGTGTCTGTGGTCATCAAGCTCTATGGTTACTTCTCCTTCCAACACATAGTTCGCGCTGGGGACCGGATGCATATGGCAACCTGTTTCTCCTCCCGGGGCAATCTCTAGGAGAAGCGTGGTAATTTGAGCGTGAGCATCGGGTAGCGAATATCCAGACCAACCTCTGTCTTTGTCGTCTGGATCAGAGGAGTCGCTTTGAAGCCGACCTGGTTCAAGCCTACCCGACTAACGAGTTAAGCTACTAAGGCGGTCCCTATCGAAACTAAACACTTGCGTGACATGCCGGGTGTCTCCTTTGTCTTTGTGAAAGACATTGATTCGAATCGCCGGCGGGTTTCGTTTCAGGCCGTGGCTAACGCGGCATCCACATCCGGGAAAATCTGAAATACCTGATCAAGCCGCGAGATTTCGAAGATCGAGCGTACCGTCTCTTGCAAACCAGCCAGCGCGAATTTGCCGCCGTAGGCTTCAACCTTCTGCATTGCTTCGATAAGTGCCGCCAGGCCCGCGCTGTCGATGTAAGTTACGCGGGAAAGATCGACAACCAATTGTTTCGGTTTTTTCTCGAGCATTCTGTTGAGGGACGCCGTAACGGTGGGTGAAACGTGCAGATCGATTTCGCCTTCGAGCGGCAGCACATTTGGGCGGTCTTTACGGGGCGTTGGAACGCCGGGTGAAGCGGATTTTTTCATTCAAACCTTCAATCGTCGATGAATCACCATCCGAGCGTATCGATTATGCCTTTTACATTCGACAGATCATCGATCAAGAAATCGGGCTGGTATTTTGCAAGCTGGTCGCGACTCCATATGCCGGTTGCAACGGCGATGGTGCGTGCGCCAAGCGCTTTGCCACAGGCAATATCGCGCGGCGTGTCGCCGATCACGTCGATCTCGGATGCAGAAAATCCGCGGCCATGCTTTTCCTTTGCGCGCGCGCGCGCGAATGATCCGAGCCGGTTGCGATCGTGATGATCGTCGGCAAAGGCGCCGAACTCAAAAAAGTGCCAGACGCCATAGTGTTCAAGCTTGAGCTGCGCTCCGCGCGAGACATTCCCAGTGAGAAGCGCGAGCACGAGATGTCGCCGCGACTTTAGTCTCTGAAGCAACTCAAGCACGCCGGGAAGCAGTTTGCCTCTGCGGCGTGGCAATTCCAGCGAAAGAAAATGCACATAGCTGTCCAGAAATGCGCTGACGTTTTCGTTCGTCGCGGGAATTTTGTGCTTGTTGAGTATGCTGACGACGATGCCCGAATCGGTCATACCCGCGATTTCGATGTCGCGCAGGTCATCGGCGATGCCGAAGCGCTCTCTAAAGGCGGATTTGAGCGCGTGCACGCCGGCGCCGCCCGAATGGATGAGCGTTCCATCAATGTCGAAAAGAAGGAGGCGCCTGTGCGCTTTTGTCATGTCGAGTGGGGTCGAGACATCTCGCCAATGAAATCCGGCGCCTTGCGCGGACTGGCAACTGCGGAATGTCTTCCGTAGCGGACTTCTCTAAGCGTCGCATTAATTCGAGCAACGGTCCAGACAGGCACTACAAGCTGGGCGCGTGCATCATGAGCACTGCGATCATACTGCCAAGAAATACGAGCAGCACAATCGCCATACCGACAAAAAAAGCTGTGCGGATGGGGTCCTTCTCGGCTTTCTGACGGGCGAACGGGGATGCATTGCCAAAATCGACCGGTACCGCGCTCGATTCCGCCGCTCTGGTTTTGATCTCCTCAAGCTGAGGCAACGGTTGCGATCCGCTCGTGTCCGGTTCGTAGCGGGCCTCGGCGGCGCCAAAGCGAATCCGGTCGTCAAGGTGGAGCATCGTTTCCGTGACTGGGATGCCGTTGACGCGTGTGCCATTGGTCGACTCCAGATCCTTCAACCGGTAAGTCTCTCCGGCCAGCTGTAATTGCGCGTGATAGGTCGAGACCGATGGATCGTTAATGATTATAGTGTTGTCCGGGCCGCGCCCGATCGTGATCAGATCTTCGACCAGCTCATGCGCAATCCCGCTTATGACTAACTTCGGCATTTTGTCGATCTAATGTAGAATTGAGAACTGGCATGTCGAGCAGAGTCGAGAACATTTCTCATTGTTAATCGGGTAGAGTAAGAGATGGCCCGACTTCGTTCGGAATGACAAGGAAGTGCTTCTCACGGTGAATTGACCCACCAGCCGCGCACTCGCATAGTGCGGCTCTCATGGCGATTGAGTTGACGCGGAATTTTTGCATCATCGCGCACATCGATCACGGCAAGACGACCTTGTCGGACCGGTTGCTTGAGCGCACGGGCACAATCCACGAGCGGGACAAGCAGGACCAGCTGCTTGATTCGATGGACCTGGAGCGCGAGCGAGGGATTACGATCAAAGCCCATCCTGTGACGATGCATTACACGAGCGAGCGCGGCGAAACGTTTCGGCTGAACCTGCTCGATACTCCAGGTCATGTCGATTTTGCCTATGAAGTTTCGCGTAGTCTCGCCGCATGCGAAGGCGCTCTGTTGGTCGTAGATGCGGCGCAAGGTGTTGAGGCGCAAACGGTGGCCAACGTGCATCTCGCCCACAAACAGGGGCTCACGATTGTCCCGATCATCAACAAGATCGATCTGCCAAACGCCGATGTGGCCTCGGTCCATCGACAACTGGAAGAAATCCTCGCGATCCCTTCGGAGGAAGCGATCGAGGCGAGCGCGAAAGTGGGGATCGGTATTGAGGAAATTCTTGAGGCAATTGTGAAGCGAATTCCGCCGCCGCAAAAACCGGCGGATGAAACTTTGCGCGCTCTGGTTTTTGATTCCGTATTTGACGTTTATCGCGGCGTGGTGGGTTACGTGCGCGTGGTTTCCGGAACAATGGAAGCGAACCACGCGATCACATTGATGAACAACAACGCGCGCTACGAGATCAAGGAGGTCGGCGTGTTTACGCCGAAGATGCTCGTGCAGCCCAAGCTAAATCCCGGGGACGTCGGTTATTTCATCGCGAACATCAAGACGACTGCCGACATTAAGATCGGCGACACTATCACGGACCAGCGTCATCCGGCGAGTGAGCCGCTGCCAGGTTTTCAGGAAGTTCATCCGATGGTATTCAGCGGGATTTATCCGATTAACACCGGCGACTTCGAACATTTGAAAGCAGCCATCGGAAAGCTGCGCTTGAACGACGCTGCGTTCGTCTATCAACCGGAAAGTTCCGTTGCGCTCGGATTCGGATTTCGCTGCGGATTTCTGGGTTTGCTTCACATGGAAATCATCCAGGAACGGCTCCGGCGCGAATACAACATGGACATCATCGCGACGAGCCCGAGCGTCGTCTATGAAGTGTTGACCACGCGCGGCGAAAAACTCTTGATCGATAACCCCGCGCACTTGTCCAGTCCGAGCATGATCCAGGAAATTCGGGAACCGATTGTAAAGGTATACGTGCTTTGTCCGAATGAAAACATCGGCGACATCCTGCAATTGATTCTCGAGAAACGCGGCCAGATGGAACATACGGAGTCGCTCGATACGCGTCGCGTGATGTTGCATTGCGAATTACCACTGAACGAAATTCTCGTCGATTTTAATGACAAGATTAAAAGCATTACGCGCGGCTACGGCTCGATGGATTACGAGCATGCCGGTTATCGCGCGGCGAGACTGGTAAAACTCGACCTGCTCGTAAATGGCGAGCCGGTCGATGCGTTTTCGACGATCGTCCACAAAGACCGTGCGGAGGCGAGGGGACGCCAGCTAGCAGCCAAATTGAAGGAAGTGATCCCACGACAGCTTTACCAGGTGGCAATTCAGGCTGCCATTGGCGGGAAAATTATTGCGGGCATTGCGAAAAAACGTAACCGCGAAATGCTACGGCGGCGATATCACGCGCAAGCGGAAACTGCTTGAGAAACAAAAAGAGGGAAAGAAACGGATGAAGAGCATCGGAAAGATCAACATCCCCCAGGAAGCGTTTATCGAGGTGTTAAAGGCGCAATGATTTGTTTTTGTCATTCCGAGCGAAGTCGAGGAATCATCTAGCATCCTGAATTATGTTCACGCCCCGCCACGTCAAGCACAGCAGACTGCTTTTGCGGCATGCCCGCAAGTATCTGCGCTACAAGAATGATCTGCTCAGTAGCTCGGACCGCGAAGAGATCGTTGCTGGAATAGAAAATCTCCGCGATTCCTTACATCGGCGCGACCACGAGAGGGTGCACAGCACAGCCGACGCGCTCGATAAAACGCTACATAGGTTGACGCCGGTAAATTGGGAATCGCATTGGCGAGAAAACTGTGAGGTGATTTTGGTGGCGATCGTGGTGGCAGTGGGGATTCGCTCCTATTTCTTACAGCCCTTCAAAATTCCGACCGGCTCGATGCAACCCACTCTAAATGGGATCATTGGCCAATCCAGCACCGCGCCAGCGCCGAATATCCTGAGACAGATCAGCGAGTTCGTTATTCTCGGTCGCAATTACATCAACGTTGTCTCGCGTGAGGACGATCAAGTTTTTGAAATCGAGCCAAAAAAACTTCTCTTCTTCTTCACGTTTTCGCGGCTGGTGTGCGAGCATCAAAATTTTCTTGTCTACGCGCCACCCGAGACGCTCACTCGCGATTTCAACGTTTTCCCCGGTCGGACTTATCGCCGCGGCGACATTATTGCCAGAGGCACAATAGACACGGGCGACCAGGTCTTTGTGGACAAATTTAGCTACAATTTCGTTAAACCGCATCGCGGCGACGTTTTTGTTTTCCGGACGAATCATATCTTAGGCATTCGGGAGGACCCGGGAACCGGGTCGCCGTTTTACATTAAGCGACTAGCCGGCCTGCCAGGAGATAGCTTGCGCATCGACCCGCCGTTTCTTTTTATCAATGGAGAGAAAGCGGAAGGCTTTGGATTTGAGCGCGTCATGGCGGCCAAGCCTCCCTATCGCGGCTATGCCCTGGGCCGTGACTATCTAGCACAACCTAGTCGTTCGTTCACCGTGCCATGGCATGGTTATTTTGCCCTGGGCGATAACAGCTACAATAGCTACGACAGCCGTTATTGGGGACCGGTGCCGGAAGAAAACCTCGTTGGCCGTGGCTTGTTTGTTTACTGGCCGTTCAATCGGCACTGGGGCTTGATTCGGTAGACGGATAATTTCTGCCGCATGCTATCGAGCTTCCCGCGAGTATATCCTCTGCTTGGGCTCTGCAGCGGATATGTGATGGTGATGCTTTTTAATCCGGTGCGCCAAGCGCTCGGGGACGGTTTTCGTTGTATCGGCCGCTATAAACGCATCTGGCTCACTTTTGCCCTTCTTGGGTTCGGCTACTTCTTTTTCCAATTTGTCACCTTCACGCCTATCCGAAATTTCGGCGATCTCGATCTAAATCAGGTCATTTCACTACCGACCTGGCATTGGCCGCGATTTGTGGAAATATGGAGGGAAACGCC
>WNFC01007668.1_pt1 | contig 11872 bp, 14 predicted proteins | sample 5400541 | NCBI WGS metagenome assembly WNFC01 (sample SAMN13153342, study PRJNA577476) | soil metagenome | isolation source: 120 cm saprolite under Douglas fir tree site 2 hole 2 replicate 1 | place: USA:California | collected 2015-04-18 | reverse complement strand
GCGCTGGCGCGCCATGGCGTGGTAGGCGCGGAAGATAAAGGACATGGTGTCGATCAGGTAGATGCGGGGCTTGGCGGACGCTTTCTTTGTCACGGTGGCAAGACTGGCAGCCCGAGCGGGAGTGGCGTCAGGGTTCGAGGATTTTTTTCTGAGGGGCAAGTAGATATTTTAACAGCCAGCGAGCGGGAGGCGGAGGGCGGATGATTTGAATACTGTCACGGGTTGCCGCCCGCGACGAAGAACGCTGTCGAGCTTCGCTCGACTGGACAGCCGAGGGCGGCTGTCCCCACACGATGATCTAGGATTTCTCAGGAATGAACGGGCTTGCCGTACTCGGTGGTGTAGTGCAGTTGGATTTCGCCGCAGGTGCCTTGCTCGGCGGAATAAACGACGCAGGTGTCGAAGGGGCGCGAATATACGTGCAGGCTGACGGCGCGCTGGTTGAAATCGCGGGGATTGAGGACCCGGTGAACCGGAGCGAGAGGGTCGACGGCGCACGGGTGCGACTCATTCATCTCGACGGTTTCAGTGGGCTTGATGGAGCACTTGCCGGCGGCAATATCCTGATGGACGACGTGAAAATTTTCCACCTGCAAGCGGCCGATGGGGACGGCCATCCAGCAGTTCTGGTCGCGGTGGTTGTGGACGGAACTGGCCTGGCCGACTTCCCAGCAGATGGCCACGAGTTCGTATAGAGGCGTTTTGTCGATCAGGTTGCGGGTGTAGTGCTGGCGGTCCCAGGTTAGGTAGGGAGCGAGTGAGTCGGGATCCACGGGGGCGTCCTGCAGGAACCTGCGGAGCTGCTCGGTTTGGTCGAAGGCGGGCTCGGGAAACTGCCTGAGTTGGGCGACGAAATCGTGGATTGGAACTGGCTTTACAGCGGTGGCCATGGGGATGCTCCCGGGAGAGTATAACGCAGTGCTCTACGTCATTGGATGAAGAGTTCCAGGGCTCTCAGGCGTATGTTTTCATCCACCCAGAAAAATTTAAGGAGAATTTTGTGGGCGCATCCTTAAGCTTTTAACCGCAGAGTTCGCGAAGAACAGCCGCGGAGAACGCCGAGAGAGGCGGCGAACGTGTGGTCTGTCCGGCATGCTGAAGGCCCATTTGCGACACGGGTCTTTATTCGATGAACATGCAGTCTCCGTAGGAATAGAAGCGGTAGGCTTGGGAGACTGCGTGGTTGTAGGCCTGCAAAACGTTTTCTTTTCCGGCGAAGGCGCTGACTAGCATCAGCAAGGTGGATTGCGGGAGGTGGAAATTGGTTAGCATCGCTTCGACTACTTTGAATTCATATCCTGGATGGATGAAGAGGTCCGCGGCGGCGGAGCCCGCGACGATGCTTCCTGCACCGATTCGGATCGCGTGTTCGAGAGTGCGAACGGTGGTGGTGCCGACGGCGATGACACGACGCGAATCGCTGCGAGCCTGATTGATGGCGGAAGCTGCGCCAGGAGAAATGGAATACGCCTCGGAGTGAATTTTATGATCCTCGACGCGTTCGACGCGGACTGGCTGAAAAGTTCCCAGGCCGACATGTAGCGTGATGTCGGCAGTCTCGACGCCGCGCTGCCGGATGCGATCGATGATTTCTGGGGTGAAATGAAGGCCGGCGGTGGGGGCAGCCACCGAGCCGCGCTGCCGAGCGTAGACGGTTTGATAGCGCTCGCGATCGCGGGAAGAATCCGGACGCGAGATATAGGGCGGAAGTGGGACGTGGCCGATGCGATCGAGAACGGCGTAGAAATCGTCAACCGGGCGGAAGCGAATGCGGCGTTCGCCGAATTCAGCGCGGGTGAGAACCTCAGCCTGCAGCTCATCGTGCTCGCCGAAAAGCAGGTGTTCGCCGACGCCAACCTTGCGGCTGGGTCGAACCAGGCATTCCCAATCGTTGGGCGCAGTAGAGAGTTGGCGGGTGAGGAGAACCTCGATGCGGCCCTGGAGGAAATCGCGAGCCGCGGGATTGCGGGGACTGATGGGGTGAGCCCGAGCGCCTTCGCGGCGGCCATAGAGCCGTGCTGGAAAGACGCGGGTGTTGTTGAAGACTAGCAAATCGCCGGGTTGTAGCAAGTCAGGAAAATCGCGGAATTGGCGATCGGAATAGTGGCCGCTGGTGCGTAGAAGATGCAACATGCGGGAGTCGTCGCGAGCAGCGAGAGGCTGTTGCGCAATGAGTTCGTGGGGAAGATGGAAATGGAATTCCGAAACTAACACACTGTCAGGGTACAGCAAGGATCGCGCAAGGTATTCGGCGCAAAACCTATCGAATATTCTGTCTTTTTTGGTAAATTTGTTTGTCTTGATTGCGCGGGTGCGATACTATGCGGGTGCTGTAAATTTAGCCGCTTTTTCGCCACTCCCCTGAAAGAGAATTTCCATGTCCGGTGAACGAAAATACAGGGAAGAAATTGTTCGCTACGGGCGCATGCTGCACGAGCGCGGATTCGTAGCGGCGATGGACGGGAATCTGTCGGTCCGGCTGGATAGCGAGCGGATCCTGGTCACTCCTACGTGCGTTAGCAAGGGGGCGATGCGGGCCGGGGATATGGTGATCGTGGACCGTGAAGGCACACGGGTCGCGGGCCGGCGGAACGTGACCAGCGAGATCGGAATGCATGTTCTGATCTACCGCATGCGGCCCGATATTCAGGCGATTGTGCATGCGCACCCTCCGACCGCGACGGGATTTGCCGCGGCCGGCATGGCGCTCACCGAACCGCTGGTTTGTGAAGTGGTGATGGGATTGGGATGCATTCCGCTGGCGCGTTATGGCACGCCGGGAACCTCGGAATTGGCAAAAACGCTGGAACCATATGTGCCTCACTACGATGCGATTTTGATGTCGAATCATGGCGTCGTAGCCTACGGGGATACGATCGAGCATGCTTATATGAAGATGGAAACGGTGGAACACTTTGCGCAGATTGCGCTGGTGACGCACCTTCTGGGGCGGCAGCAACCGCTGAGCGGGGTTGATGTCGAGAAACTGCTGTTGGCGCGGACGAAGTATTTCGGCGGAAAGATGTCCGCTTCGATGCCGATCGCCATGGTGAGGCCGCCGGAAAAGGTCAGTTGACCTAGAAACATGTGGGGACAGCCGCCCTCGGCTGTCCGCCTCGCGCAGCGAGGCTCCTGGGATAAATCATCCCGATCTATTCGCCTCCAATACGAAAGCGAAGTCCGGCACGAAAATTGATGGGCAGCGCGGGATAGCCGACGACTTCGTTGTAGCGGCGGTCGAGGGCGTTCTCGACGTTCGCATAGGCTGTGATGCGGGAGTTGATGGCATACCATCCGCCGATATCGACTCGCGCATAGCCCGCCGCATGATCCACGGGGGTTGGTAACACGAAGAAATCAGAATCAGGCCTGCGCCCGACGAAGCTGCCACCCAGGTTCGCCGCCCAGCGGCTGCCCAGGTAGGAAAGCAACAGGCTTCCCGAATGTTTGGGACGACGCAGCAATGGATTTCCCGGCTCGTGCTGCGAGTCGAAAGCAAAGGGCTGCTCAAGAATCTGTGTGGAGGTGTAGTTGTACGCAGCATCGAGCGAAAGCCGTGCAAACAGGCGGCCGCGAAACTCCACTTCAGCGCCGTGGGCGAAAGATTTATCAATGTTCTCGTATTCGCCGGTGAATTTGATTGGATCGACAATGGCGAAGTCTATCTGATGCCGAAACAGATTATTGAAATAGATCACGGAGAAGGCATACTTCTCCGAAAGGAATGACTGCTCGATTCCAGCTTCGAAGGCGCGGTTTTCTTCCGCTCTCAGATTGGGATTGGGAACGATTCCGGGGCCGGTGGCGAACGACTCTTCGAAGCGCGCCTCTTTGATGCCGGTGGCGTAGGAAAATCGCAGCCGTGTCCCGGAAAAGAATTTGCTACCGCGAAGTGCCAGGTAAGTCAGCGCCACCCTGGGCACGAATTTGTTGCCGAAGGTTTCGTTGTGAACGAAGCGGCCTCCAGCCACCACAGACAATCTGCTGAACTGCAGCACCTGCTGGGCGTAGGCGGCATGATTGCGACGCAACCCGTGAAGGACGGGCGGGAAGGTGGGGTCGCCCACGAAAGCATTCTCGTCTTCGAACTCGTAGCCGAAGGTGGTGTGGGCCCAGGCGCGCTCAATGTAGTCTCCCTGATAATCGAATCCAGCGCGATTGAAGTGGTCAACCGCCTGGAAAGGACAATCGAGGAAAATAAGGTTTGCGAAATCGCAGCCGCGGTCGGGAATGGTGTCTTCGTTCTGTCTCCTGTGGTTGTATTCAAAGGCTACGATGCGTTGCTGCCAGCCCGAGGGACCGCTCAAGGTTAATTCGGCGCTGCCTAGAAGGTCGTTGGTGCGGGCCTGCTGATCGGCATCGGGAGGAAGCAGCGGCTGATTGTTGAAGTCCCATTCGCCCTGCACGCCTGTGTGGCTATTGGCATGGCGTGCACGCACGCGAAGCAGGGCGCCGGGGCTGAGCTGCAGGCCGATGTTTCCCCCTTGCAGCGAGTTGGAGTAGTCGTCGTTGGCGCCTTTGCCGCCGCTGTTGAACTGATCGCCGAAAAAATTGAAGTCCCACCGATCGCGAGCACCCAAGACGCTGGCGAAACCATGTGCGGTGTCGAAGTTTCCGCCGTCGGCGCCAAAACGCAATTCGGGAGTTCGAGTGTTTCCCGTCTTGCTGAAGGTCTGGACGACGCTGGTCATGGCATCGGAACCATAGAGCGTGCTCTGGGCACCGCGAGCAAACTCGATCCGGGAAACGTCGGATAAGGGAACAACGCCGAAGTCCATGGTGCCTCCGGAATCGTTTACCGGCACATTGTCAATCAGAACCTTGTTGTAACGGGAGTCACCGCCGCGCACAAACAGTGAGGCCAAGCCGCCGCGCTGCCCGGAAGTATCCACGACCGCTCCTGGCAGGAACCGGAGCGCATCAGAGGCGTCGATCGGCAGCATGACCTGGAGTTGGGCGGCGTTCAATAGCGATACGCTGGCTCCCGATTCGGCTGCAGGAACGGGGGTTCGGGTGGCGGTCACGACCACCACCTGCGTTGCCGGGGCTAGTTGCAGTTGGGCTGTAATCGGATCTGCGTGAGGGGCCGTTACGCTAATTCGGAGGGGGGCGAATCCGGGTGCGAGGATCTGCACCTGGTAGTCGCCATTGGGGACGTTTCCGAATGAAGTACTTCCATCTCCGATAGAGGTGGCAGTGCGCAGGACCGCTCCGTCCTTTTTGAGCAGCAACACTTGAGCGCCGGCGACGGTGGCGGATTGGGGATCGATGACTTTAACTTTGAGGTCGGCAGCGGATGCTGCCGCGAGAGAAATGAAAACTAAAAATGGAGCGAAAAGTGCGCGCATAACCATCCTCCTTTTCACGCGAAAGGGATTAAGGTGGACGGTTTACGCCGGTCTCCTGGCTTTGCGAGTGAGAATGCGGAACCCTACGGGTTCTGAACATCCGGTTTTTTTGCAGTCGGCCTTCCCGGGAATTCTCCAGTGACCGACTGCGATTTTCTCGCTTACAGTTGCGCGGCAGCGCGGGAATTGCACCCGCTTCCCTGTCTTCGCCACAAGGCGAGGACGCGCAAACCGAAGGACATTTCAAAGAACGGAAATACTGGTGTGAGGAATTTACCGGGCAGGTTGGGTATAAGTCAAATCGCGGAGAGTCAACATCAAGTCGCTGAAACTTGGTTTCGTTCGGCTGTGGGCTCTCCGACAAAGACCAGACAGCCGTTTGGATCCTCGACGTGGAACTCGGTCATGCCGTAGTCCCTTTCAAATAAATCCCGGATTTTGTACCGGTCTTTGAACGTTTTCACATGCTCCCAGAGGGATTGAATGCTGGAAACTTCGATGTAGATTTCGGTGTGATCGCGGACACAATCCATGACGTGTTGGGATGCCGCCTTCATGAAGTGTATGGTCTGGCGATCCCGCTCCACGATGGCATAGTCTGAGGACTTCATTGTGGCGGTGAATCCGAGCATGTCTTGATAGAAGGCGAGAGTCTGTTCCATGTTGGCAACTGCCAGCATTGGACTTATTTTCCTGGCGGTATAGGGGACAGTCATGGTGGTCATCGCTAAATCTCCAATACTCGAGGAATCTTACGCTCCATAGGGAAACTCAGGCGAACCGACTTTGTGCACATTGACCTCGGCGAACTCCCGAACGCGCTCGAGTGAATCCTGCAACTGCTCTTGATAACGTTCCAAGTCTTCTTCGCCTGCGTCCGCGGGAACGACGATGAGCTTGCCGAAGCGCATCAGGACGCGGGAAAACGGCTTGGGAATCATCATGCGGTCCCAGCTATTAAGAACCCAAGCGCGGTCGACCGCCATGTGGAACATGGTTAAGGGAACGCCGGAGGAGCGCGCCAGGGCGACCGGACCGGGCTTCACTTTGTAGCGCGGTCCGCGCGGGCCGTCGAGGGTGAAGGCGACCGTCCAGCCTTCCTGCAAGGCACGGCGCAAGCCGAGCAGGGCGCGCACGGCGTTGCGGCTGCTGGAGCCTTTGACGGCGACGAATCCGAATTTGCGGATGATGCGTCCCATGTATTCGCCGTCGTAGCTGTTGCTGCTCATCACGCGGATGCCAAGATTGCGGCACATGTAGGTTGCGGGAATCATGCAGGCGTGCCAGAAGGAAGCTATCAGCGGGCGCTGTTCGATCGTTTCTTGAGCGCCTTCTTCGCGCGAGACGCACACCCGCAAGGTGGGGCCGATGAGGCGGATGAACCAGTATCCCGCGGTGATGATGATGCGGAGGACGATGCGTTGCCGGAGGGTGAAGCGGCGTGGGCTGGGAGTGGTGGCGGTGGTGGTTTCGTGGGTGGCTGCTTCCGGCACGAAGTAATTGTAACGGGTTACGGAGTGCGCACTCCCAAGGATTCAGTCGGCGCTGCCGCAGAGCACTGCGCCACCCAAGTTCCAGCGTGCGCCTGGCTTCGCCTGGCGGGACAGCCGAGGGCGGCTGTCCCCACATGATTTCAACCATATCAGGCTTAGTTTTCCAGGTAGGCGTCAATCCACTCTTTGATTTTTTGGCGGCGGTCGTCGATGGCGTCGAAGCGGACTCCGAAGGACTTGGTCTTGCGCCAGGTAACAACACCGCGCACCGTGACCCGAGGCAGAGTGAGCAGCGAAAAAGAAATCTCCACGTTCGCTCCCGAAGGCATGTCTTCCGAGCTTTTGAAGGACATACCGCCGGAACTGATATCGATGCTGGAGGCGCTGAGGCGGTGGCCGTCGTTGCTGATAACCGTGACCTCAGTCATGACCGGGATGCGGGCATAGCGGCGGAATTCGTGGAGCACCAGCATGTGCGTGGCGCGAACCAGTTTCATCGCAGTAGGCCGCTCCAGAGGCTCCTGGAACATGGCATTGATGCCGTACTTGGAATAGCGTATGGTGTCCTGCGCAGTGCCGCCGACGGCATAGAGCACCAGCCGGCTGTTGGAAGGCGAGGTGCGAGCGGCTTCCATGACTTTTTCCGCGCCCGGCGCCAGGTTGAGAACGCAAGCTTCAAATTTCTCCAGACGCAGGCGTTCGACCGCTCCCAACGATACCAGCACGGTTTCGATGCCGAACTGGCGGAAACACTCGGTGAGCAGATTTCTGGCAGACTCCTTTAGATCGACCAGGGCAACGCGAGCTGTCGCCTTCTTGCCGGAAGGAGCGAGTGCGAGGGCAGTTCCGAACGCTTTTTCCATGACTGGGGCCGATTACCGAAGAAAGTTTATTGTGGCGCGGCTGGCAGCGGATGGAAAGACCCTAAGGGACAGGTGGGGAGTACAAAAGTGTCATTACCTTGGTTGGACTGGTGAGTATGGCCGCGAACTAACGTCCTGAGGAAGACGGCTACCTCTTCTCCACGTCAGGATCAAGCTCGTTAATGGCTGCGCCCTTCACGCTTAAGGAACTCTTCGCCATTCGCACGTGTTGTTTAATGGCGAGGCGAAGCTCCCGGGCCAGTTTTCTAAGCTCCGCTTCAGCCTGGTGGCTAAAGGGCCCGCCGCAAAGGCGACGGATCTTGCCGATGATTTCTTCAATCCCAGCGTCGGTTGAGGACGGCACCGCGATATTTTAAGACCTTTGTTTTCTTTGTTCGATACAGAACATCCCCCACTTGGATTCGGAAAACACCGCAGACCACACATTTCGGTGAATTCCCCATGCGGTCCCGCGACTCGTCTTGATTCGTGCAATATCTTCCGTACAGCCCTCACTGCCGCCGTCTCAGGGTGGAAGGGTTAAGTCTTTTCTAATGCATCGCTTGCGTGCAACCGATCTGAAAAAGCTCACCGATGTGTTTGGCAATCGTCTTGCCTTATTCATTCTATGAACAACGGAGAAAAGCTGAAGATTGACGAAAAAGAATGGCGAAGGCTCTGTCAGCTAGTCGCAGCCGAACCCGACCCGCAGCGATTGTCCGAATTGGTGGATCAACTGTTGATAGAACTCGACGCTCGGAGAGAAGCCTTGCGCGAGAGCGAGAGATAGATGCATGCAACCGCGTCCGCTGCGGCATGCAGCTCTGGCGTAGGGAATATTTACTCGAAATATCAGCGCCACCCGAGGCGCCCTCTTGGAACGAGGACGGGACCGTCTACTCTGACCACCGGCGGAACAGGAGAGCTCCGTTAGTGCCCCCGAAGCCGAAAGAATTCGACATGGCATATTCGAGCCTGGCTTTGCGCGCATGATTGGGGACGAAATCCATTCGGTCAGTTTCGGGATCCTGATTTATCAGATTGATGGTGGGAGGCAATATCTGATCGCGCAGCGCTAGTACTGTGATTCCCGCTTCCAGGCCGCCGGCGCCTCCGAGAAGATGGCCGGTCATTGATTTCGTAGAGCTGACGGGGATCTTGCGCTCCCCAAAAAAGTTGCGGATGGCGTGCGCCTCCAGCGTGTCGCCAATCGGCGTAGATGTGCCATGGGCATTCACATAGTCGACTTTGTCCGCGCCGATGCCGGCGTCGCGGACGGCGTTGCGCATCACACGGAATCCGCCTTCGTGTTCGGGCGCGGGTTGAGTCATATGGTAGGCATCTCCGGACATGCCGTAGCCGGCAATCTCGGCGAGGATGGGTGCGCCGCGGCTCTTGGCGTATTCGAGTTCCTCGAGCACCAGGATGCCCGCACCCTCGCCCATGACAAAACCGTCGCGATCCTTATCCCAGGGACGGCTGGCTTTTTCCGGATCGTCATTGCGAGTGGAAAGGGCGCGCATGGCGGCGAAACCGCCAATCCCCATCTGGGTAATGGCGGCTTCGGAGCCGCCGGCGATCATCACGTCGGCATCGTTATGCTGAATGATTCGAAAAGAATCTCCGATGGAGTGCGCACTCGTGGTACACGCCGTCGCCGTCGCTTCGTTAGGCCCTTTAGCGCCGAAGCGCATGGAAACATGGCCGGCGGCGAGATTCACGATCGCCGCCGGAATAAAGAAAGGCGAAATCTTGCGCGGACCGCCCTCGATGAGGGCGGTGTGCTCGCGCTCGATAATGTCGAAGCCGCCGATACCGGATCCGATGTGCACACCCACGCGCTCGTCGTTTTCCGGGGTGATCTTCAGGGCGGACATTTTAAACGCTTCATCGGCGGCGGCAACAGCCAGGTGGATGAAGCGGCCCATCTTCTTGACTTCTTTTTTTTCGACGAAGTTCAGCGGATCGAAGTTCTTGACCTCGGCGGCGATCTGGCAGGCAAAATTACTGGAGTCAAACTGCGTAATGCGCGCCACTCCACTCTTGCCAGCAAGCAGGCCCTGCCACACCTCTCCGGTGGTATTCCCCACTCCACAGATCAGGCCAATGCCGGTAACTACGACCCTGCGTCCCAAACTACTTGCCACCTTTCGAATGCTTGCCGATGTAATCGATGGCGTCCTGCACGGTGCGAATCTTTTCCGCATCCTCGTCGGGAATCTCGATGTCGAAGCCTTCTTCGAAAGCCATCACCAGTTCGACCGTATCCAGCGAGTCCGCGCCCAAGTCGTCCACGAACGAAGCACTGGAGGTGACCTCGCCTTCGTCCACGCCCAACTGCTCAACGATGATTTGCTTTACTTTCTCATCAACGGCTGCCATGTTTCTCCTCGCTTAAATTCGATTTGATTTGAAATTCGACGCCCGGGATTCGGCGACCACGGCCTTCCTCGATCCGGCAGGCTTTGCCCCCGACCCTCCGCTTTTTTGCTGGCAGGTGCTGCCGCACAGAAAATAGGCGAACGTGTAGTGTAATTGCCCCGGTGAATTGGTGTAAAGGAAGGGAATCGCCATACCAGACAAACCCCTGACCAACTCCGGATAGGACACCTGATCCTAATTCTTGGCCGTTCTTGCGGTCAATGTGCACCCGGTTCCATGCAGCGACTATGATGAAGCGGTATCGTACGTCCGCGGGGTGCAATGTGAGATATGGGTCGTGGTTGTGGTTCCTGATTGTCTGTCCTTTGGCATATGCCGCGCCCTGTCCGGCGGGTCAAGCGAAGGACGAAAGCGCACTGATCCAGATCGAGCACGCCTGGGCCGGCGCCCTCGAACAACGGGACCAGGAGGCTTTGAATTGCATACTGGCTCGGGAGTTCGAGGACGCAGATCCTCAAGGAAATATCTTTGATCGTGCCGCGACCCTGGCCAAGGCCGGCAACCACCGGCCCGTCCACCATGAATTGCACGAGATGAACGCGCACGTTTTTGGCGATGTCGGATACATACGAGGATTGGCGACGGCGGTGGACGCACAGGGAAAAATCGTTGCTCGGGTTCGCTTCACCGACATTTATGTCTATCGGGATCAACGATGGCAAGCCGTGGCCGCTCATGAGTCGATGCTGCCAGAGTCAGCCCAATCTCCATAGAAAAAGCCCCGTAGAAAAAGCTCCGTAGAAGGATTATGCGAACTCTATGCGTGCCGTCATCCAGCGCGTAAGCCGCGCCCAAGTCACCGTGAACGGCGAGATCGCGGGCCAGATCGGCCTCGGGTTGCTGGTTCTGCTCGGCGTCGGCCGCGACGATACCAACGCCGACGCCACCTATCTCGTGGAAAAGATCGCCGGCTTGCGCGTATTCGAAGATCCTCACGGAAAGATGAATCTGAACGTGCAGGATATCGGCGGCAACATTCTCGCCGTCTCCCAGTTCACGCTGTACGGCGACCTCAGGCGCGGCAAGCGTCCGTCGTTCGATGCGGCAGCTCCTCCGGAAAAAGCCCGCCAGCTTTACGAATTCTTCGTGGACCAAATTCGCGCCGCCGGACTGCGCTGCGAGACCGGCCGCTTTCAGGAAATGATGCAGGTGGAACTGGTGAATGAAGGACCGGTCACGATTCTTCTCGATTCGGCGAAGGCGTTCTAGAAGCTTCGGCCCGCGATGCAGTCTGTCGCGAGAGGATTTGACCTCTACGAAGCGTCCACGTCCCAAAGTAACGGGCTTCGCTATTTCTTCACCACAGGATTTGTGCAATACTCCATGTAAAGTTGTCCACAGCAGAGTACCTGTTTTGCAAACGATTCACAGTTGCGGCTGTGGATGACGACCGTGTAGAAGAGAGTGACAATGGCGACAGGTCTGCGAACGTTCGAACATCCAACCCAAACTGTTCTTCCCTTCGGCCTCAGCTTAGCTCCGACTGAGCACGCGGACGATGAACACACGCTTGTCTCGATGTTTTCCGGCTGCGGAGGCATGGACTTAGGATTTCTCGGTGGATTCAAGTTTCTCGGGCGTCCCTATCGGCGACTACCGTTCCGCATCGTCTGGGCGAACGAGCACAATCCTGCTGCGTGTCGGACCTATCGCCGAAATGTCGGCCCAGAAATCATCTGCGACGATGTTTGGAAAGCTATTGACACTTTGCCCAGCCAGACGGATG
>WNFC01007666.1_pt1 | contig 11872 bp, 9 predicted proteins | sample 5400541 | NCBI WGS metagenome assembly WNFC01 (sample SAMN13153342, study PRJNA577476) | soil metagenome | isolation source: 120 cm saprolite under Douglas fir tree site 2 hole 2 replicate 1 | place: USA:California | collected 2015-04-18 | reverse complement strand
CCGAAGTTGCGGCCGCCTGGGCATGCGAAATCGGGCCTGAGCTGGGCTTTTGGTGGGTGCTGGCGACTGATGTTCTGACTACTGCAGGGCGAGCGGGATTGGGGTCCCGATGAGGTCGAACGCCTCGCGCTGCTGGCTGGTTGGCTCGGCGAGCATCGGCACGGTGGCTGTGGTGCCGGCGAAGCGGACCTGGTTGCGGGTGAGACACCCCAGGTGGGCCAGCAGGCCGCGGAAGCTGCGGTAGGGCCGGCCGGCCTGGTCGTGCTGGCGGGAGGCTTTGGCCCGGGCCGCGGCGGAGCGGCGGGCGGGTGCGACCGGGTCGCCGGGTGCGGGCGGGTGCTGGTCGGTGAAGGTCAGCGGCGCCCATGCCTTGCGCAGGTGCCAGGTGAGGTAGCAGGCCAGCATGCAGATCAGCACGTGGGCCTTGACGCGTTCCTCCAGGCGGTGCCAGATAGGGCGCAGGTCCAGGTCGTCGGCCTTGATGTGCCGGAAGTCCCGCTCGACGTATTTGAGGTTCTTGTAGGCGGTGACCACCGCGGGCGCGTCGAGTTCGCTGGCCGGCACGGCGGTGCGGATCACGTAGAACCCGTCCAGCGCGGACTCGGCGTCGATCTGCGCCTGCCTGCGCTGCACGGCGAGGCTGTCGTCGGTGATGGTGACGTCGAAGTGCTTGGCGGTGTTGTACTTGCTGATCACCTTGCCCACCGCGACGCCGATCTCGCCCGCGCCGGCCAGCCGCCCGGCGGCGACCCGGGCGATGATGGGGGTCAGCAGCTTCTCGGTGGCCGCGAGCAGCTCCTGGCGGGTGCGGGCCCGGTCGGCGGCCAGGACGGGGTTGCGGCAGGCGATCAGCCGCTCGCCGGGGAAGTCATCGCTGGTGATCTCGGCCAGGTTCTGCTGGTCGAAGAGGCTGAGCTGCAGCGGCCCGCCGTCGGCCATCAGCTTCTTGATGGCGGGGCCGCGCAGCGCGGAGATCCACCCGTAGGCGTCGGGGAGCTCGGTTCCGTCCTCAGCGGTGTTCAGGGCGGCGATCCGGGCGCTGGTGATCATGCCGCGGTCGCCGACCATGACCATCTTCTCCAGCCCGAACGTGCCCCGCACCACCTTGACGATCTCGGTGAACGATGCCGGGTCGGCGGTGCTGCCGGGGAAGACGCGGACCGCGACCGGGCGGCCTTCGGGGTCGGTGAGCAGCCCGTACTCGATCTGCAGCCGGCCTTTCTTGCCGTCCCGGGAGTAGCCGCGCTCAGCCAGCGGGCAGCGCGTGCCTTCCATCCACGACGATGACAAGTCGAACAGCGCCATCCGCCCGGGGTTGGCCTCCGGGGCCAGGTGCCGCGCGGCCAGCTGCTTCTCGATGTGGTCCTGCCGGTGCTCCAGCCAGTCCATCGCCGCGTAGATGTCATCAGTGGACGCGGACGCGATGTGAAGGTCGGTCCCGAGCGTGGTGTCGGCCCACCAGGACCGGGTGGCCAGCTTGGATGCGGGGGCCACCACCCGGCAGATCACCAGGGCCAGGGCCAGGTCCCGCTGCGGGCCTGCCGGGCCCATCAGCGCGGGCAGGCCCAGCCTGGCCGCCATCGCGTACACGGCGGCGACGTGGCCGTGCGGCAGCGAGGAGATGATCGTCACCGCCTGCCCGGCCGGCACGAGCGGCGTGCCCTTCAGGCCCGCGTCGATCAGGTCGATCACGTGATCGGGCAGCGCGGACAGGTTGGCCACCGTCTCGTTCTTGACCTTGCCGTCCTCGCGGTAGGTGCGCCGCAGGTACGCCGAGGAGTAGTCCCGCCGGCGGCCCTGCTTGTCGGTGTACCCCGTCTTCGTGACTCTGACTACGTGAACCTTCCCGCCACTCCGCGTCATGCCCTGATCATAGCGGTCTCCGTGCGCTTATCTTATGGCGACACGCCGTTTATTCTGACTACGTTCTGATGCCCGATCCCGCCGAAACCGCAGTTCACGGAAGCAATGCCTACAGAGACCTACGGCAACTTCGGCCTAGTGGGGCTTTGTATAAAACATGCGGTGGGTCGAGAACAGGTTCACGCTACATGCGCGGACCCGATGTTGAGCGCGTCGACCTTAACGAGGAACCGCTGGCCGCTGAAAACCTGGTCGACCGTGTAGCTGCGCCCACCCACTTGTGTACGTGGGGCGCCGTCAATGGCGCGATCTCGGGCCGGCAGTCAGGCCCGATCGGCGGCCACACGCGCGGTGGGAACTCAGAGCCGAGGTCTCGGTGCTTCTGGGCCCCTGGTATCCTCGCGCGAAATAGGGGAGTTCCCCCATGTCCTCGGCCGGCCCGGCGGCGCATGCTCGCTTCCAAGGAGCCCGTCCTGCAGCAAAACGCGTGAAACGGCGAGGGGAGAAGAACATGGGACCGGCCCTGATGTCAGGCTCCCGGCGTCAGACTTAACCGCGGGGTCAGGCCCGCCAAGGAGTAACGACGTCAGCGGACGACCGCGGCAGCAGTTTCCCCCCTCAGCGCCCGGGCGCGCGGGGATTCACGTGCCGGATCCCGAAGGCCAGCACAACAGCGCGGCAGCGCCGGCGCAGCCGGGCTCCCAGGTAACGGCGGGTCAGCTGCCCGGATTTTCACGCCGAAGCGGCGTCACACCCGTGCACGATGACTTAGGGTCTTCCGCGCGATCAGCTGCCAGCCGTGGATGGTATGCACCAAGCGCCACGCGGTCATTGTGGCACAGGGCGCCGGCATTTCTTGTGGTCCTCACCGAGAAGTTGTTAGGATTTGGCCTCGGCCAATCTGACTTACCGTAGTCGTGTTCGCTCTCGCTGTGCGGAGAGGAGCGGCGATGGGACGCTTACGGTCTGGCGAGCCGCCCGCAAGCTCAGCTTCGTGTTCTTCCGTCGCCGTCCCGTGGCCGACGGCCATCCGTGGCCCGCCGCGACGGCGACCGAGACTGTCCCGGCCTTCTCAAAGAGAAGTTCGCGATCTTGATGTTAGCAGCCGTTCGGGCAGGTGTCCCGGGCGCTGACCGTATTCACCGAACGAGAGGACAGCGCGATGAAGCGCGTTCTGATCGCACTTGCCGGCGCTCTGTCGCTGGCCGCATTTTCTTTTCCCGCTGCGTCCAGCGCCCTGGCAACCGGCACGGGCGTCCGTTACTCCGAGCACCCGACGTGTGGCCAGGACGCGGTCACATGCACCGAACTAGCGGAGCCTGTCGCTGGCTACACCGGCCACGATGAGCCGTCCCTGCTCTTCTATTCGAACACGGCGGGTTCTGGAAACAACAATCTCTACCGGCTGACCCTGCCGCCGGACCCGCCGACCAGACCGGTGCAGGATGGCACCGGAGGCACGTTCAACTTCCAGCTGCACCCCGCCTTCTGGTTCGGCATGGCCCTGTGTGACAACCAGTCGGCCCCGAACCCCGGCGGAAGCACGATCGGGCCGACCGTGCCCTGCACGGCGAACAGCGACAGCAACATCTTCAACAGCTCCGACCCCACGTCGCCCAGCTATATCGGGCTGCACCCGGGAACTGCCTTCATGGAGATGCAGTTCTATCCGCCGGGCTGGGCGCCATGGCCGGCCGGCAACAGCTGCGCTGCCACGCAGTGGTGCGCCGCGCTCAACATCGACAGCCTGTCGCAGAACCTGAACACCGGCCAGCAGCTCAATCCCGCCTGTGCGGCGATCACCGGCGTCGAGTACGTGAACTTCGCGTTCATCACCAAGAACGGCGTGGCCCAGGCCCCGGCCAGCCCGGTGAACGCGACCCTGGCGACGTTCACCCCCGACCCCGCCAAGGACCTGTTCATGACCTCGGGCGACACCCTCACGGTGCGGCTGCACGACACATCCAACGGGTTCGAGGTCGTGATCCACGACCTCACAACTGGCCAGGCCGGGTCGATGACGGCTAGCGCGGCCAACGGCTTCGGCGAGGTCCAGTACGCCCCCACGGGAACAAGCTGCACGAACATCCCGACTAACTTCCACCCGGCCTACTCGACCTCAAGTGAGAACACCCGGGTCCCCTGGGCGGCCCACTCCTACAACGTGGCCTTCTCCGACGAGATCGGGCACTTCGAGTACTGCAACGGGGTCAACCCGAAGACGCTGACCTGCAACAGCAAGGGCGTGAATGACCCCTCCGGCCCCGACGGCGACGATTTCGGCTGCTTCAGCCCAGCGCAGTCAACCATGATCAGGGTGGGAGGCTGCCTCATCGGCGCAGACACCGACTTCGATGGAGTCGGCTACCAGAACACCTGGCCGGGAACGTTCAGCAACGCCAGCCAGGACGCTCTCGTGCACCCGAGCCCGATCCAGTTCAGCAGCCCGCTGTTCAACGGCACTTCGAACTACGATCGGGTGGCCTTCGAGACGGACCTGCCGCGCATAGAGTTCGCAACCAGCCCGCCCTGCCAGCGCCACATCTCCAACCCGGCTGACCCGAGCCCCGGCAGCGGATGCGTGAACCCGCCGGCCGGAGCGACCTTCTATCCGTTCTACTCAACCACCACGGCCGGCGGGCACTGCCTCTGGCAACTCGGCGGCCCGTTCATCCCAGGGACGACGCACAGCTTCGGAGGAAGCTCCGCGGCTGAGTTCGGCCCGCTGCTCACGCTTGCCTACCCGGCGGCCAACGGCCAGCCCACCTTCCGCTTCAACGACTTCCGCAATATTCTCAGCTCGAATCCCTGCACAGCCTGACAAGGGACCAACCGGCGGGGCACCGGAAGGTGCTCCGCCGCTTTGCGGCGCGGATAGTCCCTGGCGCGCAGCTCAGCACCTCGGCGATCTCGGCGTCAGCCAGCCCCTCGTAGCAGCGGAGCACCAGGACAGCATGCTGCCGATGGGGCAGCCTGGCGAGCTCAGCCAGGAGCGCCGCGCGCTCGGCGTGACCGCTGGCGTGGCCGGCATCCGCCGGGCCTGGCCTGGACGTGACCGGCAGTCGGAGTGGTAGCGGGCGGTGGCCGGCCGGGCTGGCTCACCGCCCGCTACCTTTCACGGGCTATCTCGCGGCGTGCGGATTACGAGCCGAGTTGCACCGCGTCGCCTAGGTTGGAGTTCCCTTCCAGGAACTTGATCGCAGCCACCTCGTCCGCGTGCGGCCCGGTGTACTTGAGGACGTACAGGCCGTTGCGGATGTCGATGACGTAGATCAGGCCGTTGCGGATGATCGGGTAGCTCCAGAGCACGACCTTGTTGGGTCCTTCGCTGAGCGCCGGGTCTTCCAGGGCCACCTTGTTCAGCGGCTTGGGCAGGAAGAACCCGGCCTGGGCCGGGTTCGCCGGGTCGGACAGGTTGATGGCCTGGAGCCCGCCGGAATGCCAGTCCACGAAGGCCAGGTCCGGGAGCACCGTGGGGTTATGCGAGGAGTAGCTGGTGAACTGCTCGGTGAGCGGGTCGTCGCGAGAGCTGCCGCAGAACGACTGCTGGTCCTCGCTGATCTTGTACTCGCTCACGATAACGGGATGAGCGGGGTCGGCGACGTTGATGATCCGGGCCCAGCCCCACGGGCAGCCGAAGCTCGGGTCGGTGAAGGTTCCGTAGACCTCGTCGGTGGTCAGGACATAGTGCGTGCCCGGTATCGGGACGGCCGAGTGCCCGTTGGGGCAGGTCCTGAAGCACTCAGCCGGCACGGCGGACGGGTCGAGCGGCGTCTGCTCCCAGACCGGCCGGTTGACAGGGTTGGTGAGCAGGTCGCCGTGCAGGCTGATGACCGAGGCCGGCGGGCTGGGCGCGTTCACCACGGAGGTGGTGTCCAGGGCGAGGAACTGCCCGGCTTCCATCGCCAGGTAGGTGGTCTTCCCGTCGGCGGTGGGCGCCATGGAGTGGACGAACAGGTTGCAGTTGTACGGCCCGCAGCCCGTCGGGCTGGACGGGTCGAAGGGATAGTTGGCCTGGCTGGTTCCCGGGTACAGGTCGTTCCAGTTGCCCTCGGCCACCTCCTGCACCGGGCCGCCGGCCGGCACCTGGCTGATATCCGCGACCATCATGCTCGGGATGGCGGGGTTAGCGGAGATGGTCGGCGTGGAGATCCACAGCAGGGCGCGGCTGGGGTTGTTCGGGTCTGCCCACAGGTACATCTCATGGGGCTTGACCGCCCGTCCCGCCGCCGAGGTGGGCACGTAGCTCTCGATGAACTGAGGGTGGACGGGGTCGCTGAGGTCGAAGAACTCGATGTTGAACGGGAACTGCCTGTCAGTGCCGGCCGGGCAGTCATGAATGACGTGGCTGCACCGGAATGTCATCACCATCAGCAGCTTCTGCTGCGGCCAGACCCGCACTTCACGGGTGGTGATGCCGACATTGCCGGCGAATGGCGGCCCGATCTCCCCCACGATATCCGGCTCCGCCGGGTCGGAGATGTTGAGGATCAGCACGCCGGGATGCGGGTGGGTGCACCCGGTGCTGCCGTCGGGGCAGGTGTTGGAGCCGTCGCTCCTGTTGCCGACGTACAGGTAGTTCCCGAAGATCGCGGCAGCCGCGTTCATGCCCCGGTGATACAGCGGATTATGGCCCACCAGCTGAAAGTTGCTCGACGTGCCCGGAATGGCCGGCGGGACGCTCGATCCGGACGGGACGGTAGACGTGGAAGCGGCAGCGGAATACGCGCCGGCGGGTACAAGCAGTGCGGCAGCCGCCGCCACGGCGACCAGGATCCTCGATCGCATGATCTCTCCTCTTCGATAGGATCTGCCCCCCTGGTTCTCTGCCATCAGGTATCTGCTATCGGCCTCCTCCCATGCCGGACGATGTCCCGCCCCCGGAAGGCGGGCATCAGCCAGGCCTCCTGGCCACGAAGCCGCAAGCTGCCTCCGCGTCTGGACGACGGGGAGAGACCCGGTGTCGCCGTGGTGCCCGGGTACAGCGCGACTGACCTTGCCGCGGCGGTCGAGCACCGCGGCGACGGCGTCAGTGACGGCTGGGTATTCGGCAGCCTGAAATGCGCTCCGCACGAGGAAAGCCATCTCCCTTGATGTCGCTTGACTCGTTGGGCGGGCTCCGGACCGGAGTCTAAATCCGGTATGACTCAATGTCTACATTCGGTAGGTGACCAGCCCTTTCTTTGGCGGCGCCCGGCGGGAGGTTAATAGGGAATTGGATCCACGTCGCGAACATGTTCTCGTATCGGTCTAGGCCAGGCGCCCAGTTGCCCTTTTCGCGGCGTACGCGGTCTGCTCACTCGCGGACCAGGCTCGACGGCCAGCATTTCGTGACGGCGAGCGACGTCGCCGCTTTCCTCCCTCGATCCGCGCGGCCGCAACGAGCCGTCGGACGCCAGCTCATGAGGTGTCCGTCCCAGATCATGGTGGCCCTGAACGGGGCCGGGCCGAGCAAGGTGCGGATGGCAACTCCAGCGGCCACACGTGAAGGCGCACGCTGGACACCGCGGGTCCTAACTGGCCCTGCGGCACCCCTCGGCTAGCTCGGGTTGACCCGGCGCCGGCGAGCAGCACGATTCCGGCGACAACTGCCGCCAGCGCGACGGTGATGCGTCCGGCGCGCTCGGCGGGGGCGATGTTCACGATCCGCCACGCCGGGTCGGCCCTTGCCCGAAGGCTGAGCCGGGACCGCCGGGGCCGGCAGGCGTCATGGCTTCCCTTTTGGTGCGGCGCATCTGGCTGGACGTCAGCGAGCATGTCCCGTGCCGCAGGGCAGGCTCAGGGCCGGAACTCCATTGCCTGCGGGCGCGGCTCCCTACCCATAGGGGGTATACCGTGGGAGCCTGGGTGGAAAGCCGAGGCGCCCGCGCTGCCCCGGCGAGGAAGGAACAGGCACTGCAGACCACGGGCACTGGCAAGATGCCCGCGCCGGGAAGAGTCACGAGACGCCCGCCGGCAAAACCGTGACGGCCGTCCTGCACGTAGGCGGGCTGAACTGGGCCAGCGAGAAGGCGGTGGTAGAGCGGTTCCTCGGCCGTCGGCCCGGGGTCCGGCTGGTGGAAGCCAATCCTGTGGCGCAGACGGCGACGGTCACCTACGACGCCGCGCAGACGTCGGTCGCTGAGCTGAGGCGGTGGGTCGAGGAGTGCGGTTACCACTGCGCCGGCCAGTCGGTGCTCTCCCATGTCTGCGACCCGATGGCGGAGCCTGACGCGCCCGACGGGCACCACGCGGAGGCGGCCGGGCACGCGGAGGCGGCCGTCACGGCTCCGGTAATCCCTCACGGCCGTAGGGACCGTGCCGCGCAGCCCGGCCACGAGGATGTTGCGGAAGCCCTGCCCGCGCCGGCCGGCCAGGAGATGGCGGCCGCGGAGCATTCCGGGCATGAGATGGCCGCCGGGGAGGGTGCGCCGTCTCCGCGCGAGGTGATGGGTCATGGCGGCCAGGCCGGCATGTCGATGGAGGCGATGGTCGCCGACATGCGGAACCGGTTCCTGGTGGCGCTGCTGTCGGTTCCGATCCTGCTGTGGTCCTCGATAGGCCGCAGCGTTGCTGGGCTTCACGGTCGCGGCGCCGTTCGGCCTGCGCGACGACGTGTGGCTGCTGCTGCTGAGCCTGCCGGTGATCTTCTACTCTGCGTGGATCTTCTTCGACGGCGCCGTCCGGGCGCTGCGGGCGCGCACGCTGGACATGATGGTCCTGGTCGCCGTCGCGATCGGCGCTGGGTGGCTGGACTCGCTGGTGGTTACTCTCACCGGCGGCGGTGACACCTTCTACGAGGCCGCCACGGTGCTGGCCGCGTTTGTGCTGCTCGGCCGCTGGTTCGAGATGCGGGCCCGGGGCGGCGCTAACGATGCCATCCGGACCTTGCTCGACCTCGCCCCGCCCAAGGCCAGGTCATCCGGGACGGCGAAACCATCGAGGTCACCACGGCGGAGGTAACCGCCGGGGACCTCCTGCTGGTGCGGCCCGGCGACAAGATCGCCGTGGACGGGCCACTCGGCCACGGCGGCGCGACTCGCCGCGCCGCCGGCGACGCGCACCCGCGCGTTCAGCTCCGATTGATGTGAGAAGGACCCTAGATTGGCTTAGCTGCCTGCCAGATTCGAGCCCACGACGACGGTCACGTCCACGGCGGGAACCCAGCGGACCTGGTCTCCCTTCACGACTAAGACGGGCCGCGCCGCGATTTGTTGCTCACAGCGCCCCAAATATTCGCCAGATATGGCCAGCGCGCCGCAGACGCGATCGTCAGCAGCCCGGGTCATGCCGACCTGCCGCCCGGACCCCTCACTAATCGGCCGCGCCAGGGGCTGGCCGACGAGGATCGGCCGATCTACCGCATGTGACCGCAGCCGAATCTCGATCGCCTGCCGGGCCATGCGATCGTCGGCGCGCTTCCGCCGCAACTATGTCATCCCGTCAGGGCTAGCCCCGCAACTGCAGGCCAGCTCGCGGGTGATAAGAGATGAGACGTTCTGCGGACTGGAAGGCGACGATCGTGAACAGAGGTGACCCGTGCTGACCGGGCAGCCTGTCCCTGAGGTTCAGGCCGCGCTGGCGAGCGACGCAGAACTGATCGCGGGCTCGTTGCGCCAGCCCGATTGCTTCGCGGCAATCTTCGACCGGCATGGCGACGCGATCCTCCGCTTCGCCTGCGCGCGGCTCGGTCCCGACATCGGCGAGGAGGTCACCGCGGAGACGTTCCTGGCCGCGTTCGGCCGGCGCGGCGCCTACGACCGTTCATATGCCGATGCGCGGCCGTGGCTGTACGGCATCGCGGTCCGTCAGATCGGCAAGCACCGGCGCGCAGAGGCCCGGCAGCGCCAGCTGCTCGCGTCAATGCCCGCCGAGCTGGTCGCCGAGGATCTCGGTGACCGAATCGCCGACCAAGTTACGGCGCAGCAGCTGCGGCCGCGCCTGGTCGCGTGCCTGTCCGGGCTGCCGCGCCGCGACCGGGAGCTGTTGCTGCTTGTCGCCTGGGCGGAGTTGTCCTACGCCGATGCCGCAACTGCGCTGGGCATCTCGGTCAGCGCAGTCCGGTCCCGGCTGAACCGGATTCGGGTGCGAGTCCGCAAGGAACTCGGCGGACGCAATCCCGCCGATGTCGACGAGGAGATCAGCCATGGATGAGATCGGCCTGTTCGCCGAACTCCGGCCGGCACCGCCCGCGGACACTGCGCAGATGCGCCTGAAAGTCGGCCGCCGGCTGGACGCGGCCCTGACCTCGCCAGGCTCGCCGCACCGCGCACGCGCACCCCGGACGCGGCGCCGCGCGGCCAGGCTAGCGGCCGCCGCGGCGGCGGCCGCGGCGGCCATCGCGATCGCTGTGCCCGCCATGCTCCTCGGCGCCACCGGGACGGCCCCGGCCTGGGCTGTACAGCACGGCCCGCGGGGCACGATCATCGTCACGGTCACCAGGGCCTTCCACGGCCAGGCGGGGCTGCAGCGTGCGCTTCGCGCGGACGGAGTCCCCGCTTACGCCCGATCCCTGGCCAGGTGCGTGTGGATACCACCAGGCGGCATCAAAAAGATCCGCGACGACCCAGCGGCCCTCACCACCGGGTCGCGCAGAACCGCGGGCCTCGGAGTCTTCATCATTCACCCGGCCGAGATACCGAAGGGCTGGGCGGTGCTCATCGCGGGCATCCGGTTCCGGCGCGGGCTGGCCTTCCAGTACTACCTCATGCCAAGCCGCCACCAGCCCGTGTGCCATCCAGGGGTCCTTAATGTCGGGCCCTCCCTCGGTATGGCTCTCAACCGCCGCCGTGACATGCAGATCACCGGCTCCGGCCCCGGCCCGCGCCGGGGCCGGAGCCAGACGGCCGGCACGAGTTCTCAGGTGAGCTCGACTGCGGCTGTGGTCAGCGGCATCAGGTGGAACGGCTCTTTGGCCGGGGTGATGCCTACACGCCCGTTTGGTTCGATGCACAGAACCGGCACTTCTGCCGCCTCAACAATTTGTATGCCTACAGAATTGCCAGGCATTCAGAATCGGCGATCCGGCGCTTCCGTATCCAAGCGAGCCATCACATTCAGCGATTCCGCCTCGGCATTCGCAGAGCGCACACTCTCGCTGATCTGGACGGCTGCCGACCGGTGACGCTATCAGTCGCTCCTGCCGCAAATCTGGGCTAGCTGCGCTCTCGGTTTCCTGGCGGGCGTGGCCGCCTGCCCCCGGCAGCGGCGCCGGCCAGCCGCGGATGGGCAGAGGCCGGCTCGCCTGCCAGGCTGCTGCTGTGCCACCGCACCGCGATGTCGCAGCCTTCGAGGACAGAGCCGCCGGTTACCAGGAGGGCTGGCGCGGCCGCCTGCACCACGACATCGCCGGCCGGACGGCGGTGCTCGCCCTCTCGGCAAGCACCGCTCCCCGGCGGGTGCTCGACATCGGCTGCGGCACCGGATACCTGCTCCGGCTACTGGCCAGGCAGTGGCCACAGGCAACCGAGCTGGCGGGCATCGATCCCGCGCCATCCATGATCGACGCTGCGGCAGGGCCAGCCCGCGACGAGCGCCTGCGGTTCTCCATCGGTGCCGCCGAACGGCTGCCCTGCCCCGGCAGCTCCTTTGACCCCGTCGTCAGCACGACGTCGTTCGACCACTGGTCAGACCAGCAGGCAGGCCTGCGCGAATGCGCCAGAGTGCTGATGCCCGGCGGCCATCTCATGCTCGTCGACCTGTTCTCGCTCTGGCTCATCCCCACGCTGGTCAGCGGCCGTCGCGAAAAGGCGCGAACCCCGAGACAAGCCAACCAGCTGCTCAGCGCCGCAGGCTTCAAGTCGATCGCCTGGCACGACCTCAACGCCATCATCATCAAGGCCGTGACAGCAACGACCTGACCGGAACGACCGGGTTCCGCAGCCAGCTCACGTTGCGTATCTGAATATATCTCCGGCAAGGTGCCCATCCCCGCCGTTCGGCGCGCCTGCGGGATGGAATACGGGTCGGTCTGCCGCCATGCGGATCTGGGTCGCTAGCCCGCGGTCAGGCGAGCTTGCTGGGTCTGGTG
>WNFC01032802.1_pt1 | contig 11876 bp, 13 predicted proteins | sample 5400541 | NCBI WGS metagenome assembly WNFC01 (sample SAMN13153342, study PRJNA577476) | soil metagenome | isolation source: 120 cm saprolite under Douglas fir tree site 2 hole 2 replicate 1 | place: USA:California | collected 2015-04-18 | reverse complement strand
AGACCTTCTTACCGTTCACAGGGCCGGGCCGGAAGACAACCGCATCATCGGCAAAGAAATGCAAGAAATGCGGCGCGCGTTCCGTGCTCCTGTCCGGCTTGATAGAAATTTTCTTTTGCCGCCTCGACCATCGTGCGGGCGGCGTTATCCGGCCGCTCCTTATCGGCTCCAACGGCGATTGTTGTCCACGAAAGGCAAACTAGGACGGGCCAGAACGAATGAGAAACGATTCGCATTCGATAAGTTTTGGAGTACTTGGGACGGGCTTGGCAATGCGTTTACTTGCAGCCTCGTCCGAAAATCCCTATAACGGCCGGCTAAAATAAATATCAAATGTCTCATTCTCGGAATCGCCGTCGGCTTTGTCATTCTTTGGGTAACTGATTTCCTTATCCACGGGATTTGGATGACGCCCGATTACGGCGCCACACAACAGCTCTGGCGCGTTGATGCGGAAATGAAATCCCGAATGGGTTGGATGCTTGTCGCTCAACTTCTGTTCGTGATCACGTTTGTCATTATTTGGGCAAGGGGTTCGCGGCCGCCACGACCAGAATTAGTTGCGCAGTTGGCTACGGCGTCCTCATGGGCCTGTTCTCAGGAGTCTGGGCGCTGATCATGTATTGTGTCGTGCCAATGCCCGGCTTTATTGCTGCGAAATGGTTCTTCGCCGGAATAGCGCAAACAATTCTGCTCGGCCTCGTCACGTTCTGGACCTACAAAGCCTCGGTGCCGGCGTAATCATTCGCTGCGTCTTTCTTGGATTTCGGACTTAGTGTTTTTGGAGTGCGATGCACCTTAGCATCGCTTTGGAGTGGAGCTTCTTTCGTCGTCCGGCCCGGTCGGCAGAGACGCGGCTACAGAGTGAGCTACCGTTGACGTTTAAAATCACAGCGTTAGCATTCGCGCCGATGGGTTCGGATGTAATCAACAAACTTCGCGCCGGTGTTCGTGATGTTCCTGATTTCCCAAAAAAGGGAATCGTTTTCAAAGACATCACTCCGATCTTGAGCGATCCGGCGCTGTTTCGAGCGTCGATCGATCTCTTTTTAGAGCGCTGCCGCGGGAAAAAGATCGACAAAATCGTTGGGATCGACGCGCGCGGATTTCTTTTTGGATCAGCGGTCGCGTACGAACTCAGTGTCGGTTTCGTTCCGATCCGGAAGCGCGGCAAATTGCCGTACAAAACCGAGATCGCGAAGTACTCGCTCGAGTACGGCGAAGCGGAAATGGAGATGCACACCGACGCCGTGATGGCGGGTGAGCGAATCGTTTTGGTGGATGACTTGCTTGCGACGGGCGGAACTTCTGTTGCTGCCGCCGCGCTGATCAGAAAAGCGGGCGGACAACTTCTCGAAGCGCAGTTCTTAATTGAGCTGAAATTCCTTCACGGCCGCGAGAAACTCGAGCCGACGCCGGTAATTTCGTTCCTGAAATACTAGCGTAATGACGAATGACAAATGAAGCTCAAATTCAAAAATTACGAACACGCAGACGGTTCGTCATTTGGGCTTCGTCATTGATTCGCCATTCGGCATTCATTCGGCATTCGGATTTCGTCATTCCTCACTACGACTTCCAGAGTAATTTCCTGGAACCCGAGCTGATCATGAATTAGAGCGAGCAACTCGAGCGCGCCCGCATCGGGTGTGTGCACGCAGCGCAGCTCGATCCGAGCCGGTTTGCCCGCCAGTTCCGGATGCGCCTCCGCCATCTCGCCGTCCAGCAAGAATGAAACGTAGGCATTGAAGCGCTCCTGTAGCGCGAGCAATTGTTCGTCCGAGCCATCCCACTCGTTAGGCTCGTCCATCACCAGAACGACTTCGCCTGTTCTTGTGTCGTGCGCGATCATATCGATCACGCCAGTCCGACCTTTCATTTTGGCAGTTCGATCTTTGGTATTCATTCGGATGGTTCGATGTTGAACGTTGGATGTTCGGCGTTCGATGTTGAAGAGAAACAAATGACCAATGATCTAACCGCAGACGAGGTTCGCACGCTTTTGAAGCCCGAGCCACACGCCACGTGCAGGTTCGTGCGCATCACATTCGTAAGTCAGAAGCGCATCGGACCTGGCGGATTGCCTCCGCCATTCGCCGAAGGACGACCAGCCGGTTCCGCGCTCTAATTCATGGTCACGCCCGACGCACCAGTCCGGCTACATCGTATTCGCAACGACCAGCTCTACCATTATTACCTCGGGGATCCGATTGAGGTGCTGATGCTGCACGCCGATGGGGCGACCGAGCGCGCTGTGGTCGGGCCGGATCTGCGTGCTGGTCAGCACGTGCAGCTTCTCATTCCCGGGAGCGCTTTTCATACCGCGCGCGTGATCGGGCGCCGACGCTGGTTCCTCGGTGCGAGCACCGAGTGGCCGGGCGTTGAGCCAGCCGACATAGAAATCGGCGACGTCGATGCGTTGGCCGCGAAATATCCCGATGCAGCTGAGGATCTGCGCGCATTCCAGCGAGGTGGCGGCGATTGACCTCAATTGCCTTCGGGCGGATTTTAGTACCGCTGTGGCGAAAGCAAAAGGTGTAGGCCGATTAACACTTCTGGGACGAAGCGAGGCGAAACTGCCCGTGTCGCCGGATGAGGCGCGGCTCGAGACTTTCCCAAATCCAGCGCGCCGCAATTACCGGATTCATTTCGAAACGGATGATTTCACTTCCGTTTGTCCGGTCACGGGTCAGTCCGATTTCGCCAGGATCGACATCGATTACGTGCCGGATCGGCTCTGCGTCGAAAGCAAGTCGCTCAAGTTTTATCTGGCTTCGTATCGGAACGAGCACGCGTTCAATGAAGCGGTCACAAACCGCATCCTGGATGACTTCGTGAAATCGTGCGCGCCACGCGAGGCGATCGTGACCGCGCAATTCTCGGCGCGCGGCGGAATTGCACTCACCGTTCGTGCTGAGTATCCAGATGCGAAATTGCGTAAAGCGAGCCGCGATGGTCTGTAGGGGAACCCGTTGGCTTTCCGCGGGACGACAGCGTCGTCCCCTACAGAATGGCCCCACCAATTAAATGAAACGCGCTGTCGCCCTTTTAAGCGGTGGACTGGATTCGACAACGACGCTAGCGACTGCGATTGCGCACGGTTACGAAGCGTACGCACTGTCGTTTGATTACGGCCAGCGTCACCAGATTGAAATCGATGCGGCTCGTCGAATCGCCGGGTCGCTAGGCGCAAAAGAGCATCGTGTCGCAAAAATCGACATGCGCATGTTCGGCGGCTCGGCACTTACGGATGATGTAGATGTGCCGAAAAATCGATCGGAAACAGAAGTCGCGCATGGAATTCCGGTCACCTACGTGCCAGCACGCAACACGATTTTTCTCGCCTATGCGCTTGCCTGGGCGGAAGTGATTCCGGCCGGTCACATTTTTCTCGGCGTGAACGCGATCGATTACAGCGGCTATCCGGATTGCCGGCCGGAATTCATCGAAGCGTTTGAAACCCTGGCCAATCTTGGAACCAAGGCCGGTGTGGAAGGCAGACGCTTTCATATTCACACGCCGCTGATCAAATTTTCGAAGGCCGAAATCATTCGCAAGGCGACCGAGCTCCGTGTCGACCTCTCAATCACCCACAGCTGTTATGATCCGTCGCCGGAAGGTCTCGCCTGCGGCGAGTGCGATTCCTGTCTCTTGCGACTCAAAGGTTTTCGCGAAGCCGGAATAGCGGACCCGATTCGTTACGCTAAAAAGTGAAGGTACCCGTGAGGATTTTCGATCTTTCCAAAAGCGAACAACGTGTCGTTTTTATTGTTATTCTTGCGCTGATCGCCGGCGCTTTCGCAGCATATGAGCGTCGTGCTCGTCAGCCTCCGGTCCAGCCGGTAACAACAACAGCACCACAGCAGTCTCCAAGCCCGTCGCCGCCTGAGGACGCACAATAGAGTTTAATCTCCAGTCAGGCCGGGGATTCGTCCGTAGCCGACAAAAACTGGACTGATTTTTGCGTCGTTGCTGTTTGGCGGCGGGGGCAATCTAAAATCGAAAACGCTGACGCCAAAGCGCTGTTTCCCATCGTATGTGCGACCGTCGCTTGACCCGGCCATGACCCGTTTTTTCGTTCGCTTTTCGCGGCCTAGATAAATCATCGTGTGCGTGACTGGCGGATCGCGATCGACGTTGTAAGTGCCGCTCCAAAAGAGCAGGTCCCCCGGCTTAAGCGCGTCGAGTTCGAATGAATCTTCATGGCGGCTCAAGACCGCATTGAAATTTCCCGCTTTGCGCACCCAAACATATTGCTGGCTCGAATCGCGCGGCACATCGGCGAATCCGTTTTGCCTAAGCAGATAATAAACGAAACCGGAGCAATCCATGCCGCCATTTGCGGGATCGGCTGAGCCGTACATGTAACCGAGATTTTGCTTTGTGAGGTCGAGACCGGCGTCGATGATTTGGCGCACTTTCGGCGGATTGTCGTCATATCCTTTAATCTCGTTAGGCGAAATGGTAGCGTTGGGAGCACCTTTTCTTTCGGGGGTAGGATGCGCGGTTAGCGAAGGCGCTAACGTAGGTCGCGGAGTTTCGGTTGGACTCGGCGTTGGGGTTTCCTCAGGTGTAGCCGTGGCCGGAGGTGACACACTCGGCTGGGGAGTGGGAGATGCCTTTTTTCGCTTTGATTTGGTCTTCGGCATCGCGCTTGGAGAGGGAGTCGGTGAAATCTTCTTTTTTGGAGAAGCGGTCGGAGATGGACTGGGCGTGGATTTCTTCGCCGTCCGCTTTCGATGTTTTCGCGTCGGACTCGGGGTAGGTGTTGCCTCGAAAACCTTCTTAATTTTCGTCCCTAAGGACTCTTCGGCCGCATCCGCTTCGCGGACAGAGGCGAATAACGTCGCGACAATTAAAAACACCCGAAGCAGTATTTTAGTTGCGGGAGACAAGATCAGCGCGCGAGTTCATTAAGAATCGCTTTGTTTAGACGAATGCCGCCTTCGAGATTTTCTAGAGGAAAATTCTCGTTAGGCGAATGCGCACGACAATCGGCCAGTGCAAGTCCCATCAGCAGCGTTTCGATGCCCAGGATGCTGCGGAACTGTGAGACAATCGGGATGCTGCCGCCTTCACGAATGAGGGCAACATTTGCGTCGAAAGCTTTGCGCAAAGCGCGCTGGGCTGCTTCGCCAATTGCTGAATGCGGATCGGTCAGATACCACGGCCCGCTATGACCATCGGTGATTTCGAGGGTAATGCCTTTAGGCCGATGCTCTCGCAAATGCTTTTTCGCTAGCTTTAGAATTTCATCGCCTTCCTGTTCTGGAACGAGACGGAACGTTAGCTTCGCCATTGCATGACTGGCGATCACCGTTTTTGTCCCCTTCCCCTGATAACCACCGCCGATCCCATTGATCTCAGCGGTCGGCCGCGCCCAGATGCGCTCCAGCGAATTGTAGCCAGCTTCGCCGAAAAGTTCGGGCACGCCAGTTTCTTTCAGCACCAGTTTCTCGCCGTCGACTGGAAGTTTGCGCCATGCTTCGCGCTCCCAATTTTCCAAAGGCTTGACGCGATCGTAAAACCCCGCGATCGCCACCCGGCCTTCGCGGTCGTGAAGTGTTGCCAGTAATTGCGCGAGCGCGGCGATCGGATTCGCGACGGCCCCTCCAAAAACGCCGGAGTGCAAATCCATTTTCGGTCCAGTTACTTTAATCTCGAGGGCGGTCACTCCGCGGAGCCCATAACTTAATGTCGGCACGCCGCGCGCGATCATTCCGGTATCGGAAACTACTGCGACGTCGCTCTTCAGCGCGGCATGATTCTGACTGAGAAAAGGGCCAAGATTCGCGCTGCCGATTTCCTCTTCTCCCTCGATCACGAGATGCAAGTTGACCGGCAAATCGTGATCTTGCTCCATCGTTTCCTGAATGCCAAGAATGTGCGAAAGAATTTGGCCCTTGTTATCGGTCGCGCCGCGCGCGAAAACGTAGCCTTCTTTCAGAACAGGTTCGAACGGCGGCGAATCCCACAGCTCGAGAGGATCGGGCGGCTGCACGTCGTAGTGTCCGTAGATCAAGACTGTGCGCCGTCCGGGTCGATGTTCGTTGCGCGCCCACACAATCGGGTGACCCGCCGTTGGGACGACTTTTGATTCCAAGCCAATGGCCGCAAGTTTCTGCGAGACCCATTGCGCGCACTCGCGCACATTGCTGGCAAACTGATTGTCCGTCGAAACACTCGGGAACCGCAGAAAGGAAAAATAATCTTCCAAATGATTTTCGCGCATATTTACCAAAGCTACTCAAACTCCCGCATTTGCCTACGACTTTGGACGAAGCTGTCTGCGTATCACATACAGCACCGACGCAATTGCGAGCACAATTCCGTTCACTGCAAACTCCCGCACCGTTGCGTGCGCGAGAATCCAGATGATGGCGGCAATGGCGAGCGCAGGCACGACTTTCATACCTGGAAAATTAAAGGGCTGACCGTCAGCGCGGATGTCGCGTTGCACCAAAAACCAGCAGGCGGCGCAGCAGAGCAAATACATCAACAGGACGGCGACGTTGGAAAGAACTGCCAGTTGTTCGAACGTGCCGGTGATGGATAAGGAAAAGGCGAGCAAGGCATAGGTCACAATAGCGACGTCGGGCGACCGATAGCGCGGATGGACGTGCGCGAACCACGCTGGCAACGCGCCGTCGCGACCGAAGGCGAAGATGATCCGCGGCGAACTAAGAATGTCGCTGGTCACGAATCCGAACGCGGAGACGGTCGCGCCGGCGAGAAGAGTCGTGCGGCCGATGTTTCCGAGAAATTGCGCGGCCGCTTCCGCAAGCGGCGCGTCCTTGTAGTTGGCAAGATCGACACCCAGCGTTCCCTGCGCCACGAATTGGATCATTATGTAGATGATCGTAGTGATGACGAGCGCGAGATAAGCTGAACGCGGCACGGTGCGCGCCGGATTCTTTACTTCGCCGCTCGGAATCAACGCGACCTCGATTCCGACGAAGGCGAAAATCAACAGAATAATCGCGTCGCCTAACGACTTGCTGTCGGGCCACGCTGTCCAGATGAAATTCGCGGGATGAATGAAGAAGATTCCAGCGCAAACGAATAAGAGCAGCGGGAGTAGTTTCGCGAATGTTACGACGGTCACCGCACCCGCGCCTCCGCGCACTCCACGCACGTTTATCACCACGAGCGAACCATAAACGACAATCATAACGACGAGCCTCATTATCTCACTCCCCAGGAACGGCGCGACGATGACAATTGAATTTACCAAAACATTCACGACGCCCGCGACTGCGCCGAGCGCCGTGATACAGTAAAGCACGCCGGCAGCCCGCCGGTCAGCGACACGCGACTGCCCGCAATTGCAAAACACGTGACGAACAACACCATAGCGATGGCGCAACAGACAAACGCGACAGGCGCCGCCGGTCCGAGCCCTCTCGACATCGCTGCCGGCAAAACAAAAATACCGGCACCGATCGTCGAGCTAATAATATTAGCCGTCAGCGCCGGAATGCCGATGCCGCGAACCAACTGATGGTCGACGCGCTCCGCTTGTTCGATCGACATCGTCGTTTCATTGGCCATCGGCGCATCCTGCGTGATTCAGTTGTCCGAGGCAAGACGATCGCTGTGGTGACTGCAATCGCCTGGAAAATCGGCGCGTCACGAAAATCTCTGGAGATTGAAAATTTGGAAACTCTCCGGATAGTGGCAGCTTGTTCGCCACGACGAATTCGCCCGGGTGGCGGAGAATCTGGAGTGTTGAAGCGAAGCGTGAAAGCCACCATATACTGTAGCTGGCGCAGCCGCCAGCCCTTCAAGTTGTGTGATTTCGCTTGTAACCCTGGCAAGGTTATTATATTGACCATTCGAGGTCCGAGATTTCGGCCTTCGCATGCATCTACATTCTCTCGAGCTTTTCGGCTTCAAATCGTTCGCCGATAAAACGATCTTCGATTTTCACGAAGGCATCACCGCTATTGTCGGGCCGAACGGCTGCGGGAAATCGAATGTGCTTGACGCCGTGCGCTGGGTCTTGGGCGAACAGTCCGCCAAATCCCTTCGCGGCGACGAGATGGCCGACGTTATTTTCAACGGCACCGACGCGCGCAAGCCTGTAGGCTTTGCGGAGGTCTCTGTCACCTTCGCCGATTGCGCAAAGGAGCTGGCAGTCGATTGGCACGACGTGCGGGTAACGCGCCGCGTGTATCGCGACGGCAATTCCGAATACCTGCTTAACAAAACACCCTGCCGACTTCGCGACGTTCAAAATCTTTTCGCTGATACCGGGATCGCGCGGACCGCCTACTCGATGATGGAACAGGGCAAGATCGACATGATCTTGAGCTCGCGTCCGGAAGATCGCCGCGCGGTTTTTGAAGAAGCGGCCGGGATTACAAAATATAAAACGCAAAAACGCGAGGCACTGCGCAAATTGGAAGCAACCGAAGCAAATCTCCTGCGCATCGGTGACGTTATCAAAGAAGTGAAGCGCCAGATCGGCTCCCTGCAGCGACAAGCGGGTAAGGCGCGGCGCTACCAGGCAGTGCACGCGGACCTTCGCATACTTGATACCCATCATTCGCGCAAACAGCTCGATTCGCGTGAAGCTGAGCTTGCTCATTGTCACGCAGAGATTGCGCGGCTTGGCGAATCGGAAGAGACGAGCCGCGCTAAGATCGACAGCAGCGAAAATCAGCTCACCGAGCAGCGTCGCGCGCTGGACGACATTGATGCACAGATTGCCGATGGCCGCAGCGAATTACAACGTCTGCAAGGCGAAATCGGCACGAATCAAAATCGAATCCAATTCAATCGGCAACGCGCCGAAGAATTGGCAGAGTTAATCAAGCGCTCCCGAAAAGATATCGCCGCGGCCGAGGCAAAGCGCGCCCAGCAAGGAAAAGAAATACTGGACGCGAACGCGCTGATTGAAAAAACGAACCAATTTCTCCAGACCAAAGAAGCCGAACTGGCAAAGGTTACTGACTTAATTTCGCACCTTCGCGGCGAGCAGAGCGAGCACAATTCGAAACTTGAAGCGCTGCAATTGTCGCTCTCGAAAAACGAGAAGCGAATCGCAGAACTGGAAGACGAAATCTCCGGACTTGCGATTCGCCGCGAAACCACGGAGGAAAATGGGCGCACTCTCGGGATCGCGATTTCGGACGCCCAGGCAGTTCGGGACAAACTTCAGAAAGAGATCACCGCTGCGCGCATTGCTGCAGAAACCGCGCGAAAGAATCTCGATCTTCTAAAGACGAAATCGCAGGCCAGCGAAACAACCTTGCGGCAGCATCAACAACTTCTGGCCGGCACTGAAAAGAGTCTGGCGGAAATCGAACGTGCACTAACGGAAAAAGCGTCACGCCTTGAAATTGTTCTGAAGATGCACAGCTCGCGCCTGAAATCATTGCGGCATTGAAGGAAAAGAAACTCGGACAAGCTGCTCTTGTCCTTCCGAAACTCTGCGGCTCCGCGCCGACGACGCACGAGTCAGCCCTCCCCAAAAAGGCCATCGCCTGGGCCATCGATAAGGTGAAAGCGCCAGACTCTCTCGCGCCATTGGTGACGCGATTGCTGCACAACGTCGCAATTTTCCACGATCTCGAAGCAGCCTTGGATTTCAAGAAACATGGAAACCATTGTGCCGCCGCGACGCTCGCCGGGGAATTCATTTCAGCGGAGGGGATTGTTTTTGGCGGCAGCCGGGACTCCTCTGTCGATTCGTTGCTCGAACGCCGAGCGCGGATGGCGGCTCTGAACACAGATTATTCTGAACTCTGCAAACAACGGGACACGCTGTTGCAAAAACGCGACGAAGCAAATGCAATATTGGAGAAAGCGAGGGGCGAATTTGAAGAAGCCCGCTGCCGATATGAGTCTGCTGATCGGGAACAGTCGGGGTCGGAGAATAGGATTCTTTTCCTGGAACGAGAATTGCAGGCAAGCGAACAGAAGATCGACCAACTTCGCTCGGAGCAGACAGTCCTCGCGCAGCAAATCCAAACTGCAGACGAACGCATCGCAAACTTAGAAGAAGAATTCACCTCAGAGCGCACTGCTCTGGAAGGGCAGCAAAATCAGCAACTCGAGATCCAGGCTGCGCACGAGAAAGCAGCAAAGAGTGAAGGCGAGGCGACAGAGCAGGTCAACAGGCTACGCCTTGTGCTCGCCACGGAGCGACAGCGTTACGAAGACCTTATCGCACAGCGCAAGCCCATGACCGCACGGGAAGTTGAACTCGTTGAGACCATCGCTGCTCGGCAGGCGGAGATCGTGAATTTCGAAGAGCGATTGGCCGCGCAAGCGGGCGAATCGAAGGACGCTGAAGCCGCTATCGAGAAACAGAATGCCCAACGCGCCGAACTGGAGGCCGGTGTTGCCTCACTGACCGATCAGCGGGCGGAACACTCATCCGAAATGAACGAAATGGAGTCGAGCCTGCGCATAATCCGAAACTCCGTGAATGAGCTGCACGATTTGCGTTCAAAACAGCAAGTTCGTCAGGCACAGTTGCAGTTGCAAATCGATAATCTCGCCGAACATATTTCGCGCCGTTATCAAATTGACCTGGGCGCATTTAATCTGGACCAAGCAGCGTTCGAAAAGACTTTGCGCGTGCAACTCAAACGGCGTGAAGGTGGATCGAGCGCTCCGTCGCCCGATGCTGATAATGGCGGCGAAGCCGCGTCGAATGGAACATTGCGCTCGGAGAGCACGGCACACCGAGATGTCGATCTTGCCCAGGTGGACGTGCAACAGCTAATTGCCGATCTTACCCGCCAACTCGATAACATGGGCCCAGTCAATCTGGATGCCGTGCATGAGTACGACGAGCTTGAAGAGCGTTATCGTTTTCTCGAAAACCAAAACAACGACCTAACGGCCTCCCGGCGCAAGTTGCTCGACGTGATTGCGCAAATCAACTCGACCACAAGGAAATTGTTCTCGGAGACCTTCGCGCAGGTGCGGCTGAACTTCGGCGAAATGTTTGCAGAGCTCTTCGGCGGCGGGCGCGCGGATTTGTCTTTGCTCGATGAGAATGATCCGCTCAGCTGCGGGATTGAGATCAGCGCCAAGCCGCCGGGCAAACAACTGCAAAGCGTCTCGCTGCTAAGCGGAGGCGAGCGCGCCATGACGGCGGTCGCGTTGCTGTTCGCGATTTACATGGTGCGACCGAGTCCGTTCTGCATTCTCGACGAAGTTGATGCGCCACTCGATGAAGGCAACATCAACTGCTTCATCCGGGTGTTGGAGCGATTCGTAAAGGAACGGAGAAGAACAGACGCCGAGTCAGCGTCATTTATCGCTCGAAGGCTCTGGGGCAAAGCGGACCTTCGCCGCGCGGTAAGATAGCTCGCGCACTGTGTGCGGTCTTTTCTAGCAGGATTCAGAAAAATTTCGCGCGTATTTGTCGATCTTGGGTAGAATTGGCGGATGCTTGGAACGGCGACGCGCAGCAAAAAATCCACAACATCCAAACCCGCGCCGCATGAGCGCTTCCTCGAAGCGTTTCGTTGGATGCTGCTCGCCCGCACCTTCGAAGAGAAGCTCGTCAGCCTTTACCGCGGCGGCTTGATCACGGGCGGCGTCTATGTGGGCCGGGGGCAGGAAGCGGTCAGTGTCGCCTGCGGTCTGTTTTTGCAAAAAGGAGACATCTTCGCGCCATTGATTCGCGATCAGGCGGGGCGCTCTGCGTTTGGCGAACCGCTGCTGGATGTCGCACGCACTTATCTCGGCTCGCGCCAGGGCCCAATGCGCGGACGCGATGGCAATATTCATCGTGGCCGACCGCGCGATAATCAGCTCGCCATGATCAGTCATCTTGGCGCGATGGTTTCGGTGACGGTGGGCGCGTTGATGGCGAAACGATTCCGAGGCGAAAAGGGATTCATCGGCCTGAGTTG
>WNFC01022746.1_pt1 | contig 11876 bp, 15 predicted proteins | sample 5400541 | NCBI WGS metagenome assembly WNFC01 (sample SAMN13153342, study PRJNA577476) | soil metagenome | isolation source: 120 cm saprolite under Douglas fir tree site 2 hole 2 replicate 1 | place: USA:California | collected 2015-04-18 | reverse complement strand
GAAGTCGATGCAATTGCGAATGCGGCAAATAGCGCGCTACTCGGCGGCGGCGGTGTTGATGGCGCGATTCATCAAGCTGCGGGTCCAGAATTAGTGGAAGAATGTCGGTCGTTAGGCGGCTGCCGTCCCGGCGAAGCAAAGATCACGCGTGGTTATCGATTGCCCGCGCGCTTCGTTATCCACACCGTTGGTCCATTCTGGTCCGGCGGCCAGCGCGGCGAAGCGGAAGTGCTGGCCAATTGCTATCGGAACGGCTTGCGCATCGCGCTGGAAAATGGAGTGAAGGCAATCGCGTTTCCGGCGATCAGTTGCGGGGCATATCGTTACCCAATTGCAGAAGCGGCAAAAATCGCAGTCGAAACGACACGGGAATTTCTGCGCGAGCACAACGAAATCGAGAAAGTAATTTTTGTTGTCGCGAGCGATGAGATTTACAAAGCGTATCGCGGGCTGATGTGAGAGGGTCGGGCGCCTGTAGCCGCAATCGTAGATTGCGGGGCTTTGCGACGCGACAATCTCGACAGCCGGGGTCAATGACCCGGCTACAACTCAGAATCCGCTGCGCGTGCCGCGAGTGGGGTCGCGCGGCGAAACCACGCCACTCACGCGGTCCCAAGCAGCGCGTGTGGCATGGCGCGCCTCGTCCCATGGCAGAAGCGAGCCGACACGATGTTTTTCGTAATCCAAGGCGAGGTCCTCTTCGATTTCTTCGTATTTCTTTCCGACATATTTCATGATGCCCTCGTATCCAGTGCGATATGCTGGAGCGTAATGCTCATAAGTAAATCTTCCGCCGGCGTAGGATTGCTTCGGATGGTTTTCGCGCCAATAGGCCTCCTCTTGTGTCGGATTGACTGCTTCCGCGACTCCCCGCCCGCTGACAGCGCCAGCCACTCCGCCAACAGCCGCCGCCGACCGCCGCGCCGACCGCAGCGCCCACCGGACCACCCACCGCTCCGCCAATCGCCGCCCCGGCCAAGCCGCCGCCGGCTGCGCCAGCCCCTGTACCGACCGGATGCGCCCCAGGTTTGCCAGTGATCGGATCAGGATTTTTCTTGGGATTGTTGGTCGATTTTTCTTCCATCGGTGCTCCTTTTTTTTGCGTTGCCTCTTGTTTTCGCGCTTCGACGACATGATGGATGTCGTGCATTTAAGCAGCGAGAGACCAAAGCCGCCGCGACTTACGAAGTATTGTTATGATCAATCCAAGCGGTGACGATTTTATTGAACAGGATCCGCTCGCTGGCTCAGTGCCCGCGGGTGAAGAGCAAACAGGAAGCGGTGAAGAAGGAAAGCTCCGCCAGGCCGCGCGGCGTATTTCCGACAACGCCGGGGAGGGCTGGGAGCAAGCACGCGCGAAGGCAGTGACTGCACGCGAACGCACAGAATTTTTTTTACGCGAAAATCCAGTGCCGACTATTCTCGGCGCACTCTGCATCGGACTAGCAATTGGTCTGGCGATCCGTTATGCCTCCAGTTCGGAGGAAAAGGAAGTGGAAGTAAAATCGCCGTTGGGCAGCCTGAGCTGGAGCACGCTCTCATTTCCGCTTCTCTGGCCGTTCTTCAAGAGCATGAAACGCAAGTACGAAGACTCGGCAGAAACGGTCAAAGAAGGCGTTGATCGGCTGAAAGATATTGACGTTAACCGCTACGTGAAGCCGCTGCGCAAGCGCTGGAAGGCTTGGACGGATTAGCGCGGGGTGACTGCCGTCGCAATTTTTAATCGCAGAACTGTGCGGCTGGCGCAGAAAATCCCAGATTGCTGTTCCCCCATACGGAGCGTTTAGCTTTGCGAAATTCCGCAATTGAACCGCAGCGTATCTCGCGGAAAATATCGCTTCATCGATGGCCGCAACTGCTTCGACTGCCCGCTTAAATTGGCAATGTAACTCGCTCTTTCGTTTTTTCGCGTCACTCAAGCTCGCCGTTGTCCTGCTCGCGGTTTTGATCATTGGTGCGATCACCGGCACAATTTACGAATCGAGCTTCGATGCGAAAGTTGCGCGCGCCTACGTTTACGGCGCGCCCTGGTTTAATCTCTGGCTTGTCTTTCTCGCCACTAATCTGACCGTCTCGGCCCTCTCGCGTTGGCCATGGAAAAAACATCACATCGCCTTTCTGGTTACGCATCTTGGGATCATCACCCTTCTCACCGGATCGCTGATCGGTCGCATTTGGGGAATCGAAGGAACAATCACGCTTTTTAAGAGTGACCCGCCCACCAACCGGTTGCTCGTCGATCAGCATCAGCTTCGCCTCCGCGATACCGACGGAATCATCAAAGGTTTTCCCGCGGAATTTCTTCATCATCCTCCCACCCCGCAAAAACCATGGGACCTGGGGCCGCTCGCTTCCGGAGCGCATTTGCGCCTGGTCGATTATGCTCCCGCGATTGAAGCAAAATTGAACCCGAAACCATTGTCGGAGGGTGGCGTTCCCGCGCTGCATTTCAATATTTCCACTGCCATGATGGGCCAACATCTCGAGAGTTGGTTGCTGGCCGATGATCCGCAGCACGGAAATTTCAGCATGGGTTTGGCAAATATCGAATTGAAACGCGGCGCCGCGCTGTCTGCTGGCGGGACGGATTCGCCTAACGAGTCAAAAAATGTTGAGGCGGTCGAGATCGAGGAATCGATTTTTGCTTTTGCCAAGGCGCCGGAAGAACAGATCGCACATGTTGCAAAAGGCGGGAGCAGCGGTGCGAAAGTGCAATTATCGCCGCCCCACAATGGCGACAAAGGGAACTTGATTGTTAATCTGGCCGGTAAAAGTTGGACGCTCGACGTCGCCGAAAATCTCGGCAAAGACGCACCGCTTGAGCGTAGCCCATTCACGCTACGCATCGAAAATTATTGGCCGGACTTCCGAATCACTGATGGAAAACCGGGCACGCTAAGTAACCAACCGAATAATCCTGCTGTCGTGCTGACGCTGCGTGGCAAAGCAGTTCCTGCCGCGCCTACACTCGATTCGCACGGCGGAGCGCCCGGTGCGGCGCCGGCAATGCCGCCCGCGGGCGTCGATCCTTCCGCGAATCATCTCATCCTCTTCATCGCGGACAATGGCGCGATCACTTACGATCTCGCGTCGCGCAAACTCGGCCATTCCACCGGCAAGCTGGAACTCAACAAACCGCTCGCGACCGGCTGGGCTGATTGGCAGTTAAGCGTTGATAAATTGATGCCGCATGCGGTGCAGTGGATGGATTTCAATCCGATCAAGGCACAATCTAGCGCGACCGATTTGCCCGACGGCGTTCGCGTTCGCATTCAGCGAGGAGGGGAAACTTTCGAGCAATGGGCGCCAGCCGGTTGGCAAATTTCGGTTCCGACTTCATCGGGCGAAGTGCAGATCGCTTACGGCTGGAAACAAATTCCATTGCCGATCGGACTCGAATTGACGGATTTCGAAGTGCAACGCAACGAAGGCAACGACAGCCCGGCCGGATTCAAGAGCACGCTCCGCATCACGAACATGGAGAGCGAAACAGCGAATGGCCAATGTTGGATGAATAACCCTTTCAGTTACCCCAGCGCCTGGTGGCGGACTTGGAGTGGACTCACTTTCAAAATGTCGCAGGCCTCCTGGAATCCGGAAAATCTTAATCAAAGCACGATCCAGATCTTGCGCGATCCGGGTTGGTTGCTGAAGTGGATCGGCTCGATCCTTATCGTGACCGGAATTTTCATGATGTTTTATTTGCGCGGGTTTCGCAAGCCGACCGCCGCGCCGCCGATCACTCCGACGGCACGCGTTTCACGAAAGGAAAAACGTGAAGCCGCGCTCGCGACAGCCAGCCGCTAATCGAAAGCACATTGAAGAAGGGAATCGCAAGAACGATTGCGTTGATTGTAGCCGGCCTGGTTTCCAGTTGCGCATTTCATCGCACCGCACAAACGCCGAGGCCTTCGCAGAACTGGGGCTACTTTAGCGGCCCGGTCAACGCGCGTTGGGACAATGACGGGCTCAACATGACGCTTCTAAACGAACTGCGTTACACCGATCCGGACGGCGTCGTCTGGGTTGCGCCTGCTGGAGCGAAAGTCAATGGCGCTTCGATCCCGCGTGCCTTTTGGTCGCTCATCGGCGGACCATTTGAAGGTAAATATCGCAACGCCTCTGTCCTGCACGACGTCGCATACGATGAGCAAACGCGTCCGTGGCGGCAAGTCGATCGGATGTTTTACAACGCGATGCGCTGCAGCGGAGTCGGCGTGGTCGAAGCCAAAACGATGTATTACGCCTTGTATCGGCACGGCCATCATTGGAGCCATCCCATTCGCCGCGCAATCGCGGCGGGCGGAGCCGAGCGAGCTCGCGCCTCCCGCGGAGCGAACAACCACCGTCGATCCCGGTGAAGTTGACGCGATTCAAAAGTGGATCGAGGACAACAATCCAAGTCTCGATCAAATCGAAGCGCGCGCGACCGTCCCATCGCGTTGAGCGAAATCATATGATGCGTGAGAGGCGCGCCCTGCCCTTTCACTTGCTCACACAAATGAACAAACTACCGTCAATTTTATGCGCAAAGTCGTGAAGTCCGATAATCGCCCACTCGAAATTAAACCACAGGATAAGTCGGTCTGGATCTGCATGTGTGGCCTCTCGAAAAATCAGCCGTTTTGCGATGGCTCACACAAAACCGTAGCCGATGAAGAAGAAGGCAAACTTTACGAATACGATTCCGCCGGCCACCGCCGCGAAATTTGAATTTCAATCAACTTTGCCCGGCCCCCACAAAGCGCGGCCCGGTTTTGCGCCGGTGTGTTCGCCGTCTTTGAGAACCTGCGCGCCGTTCACGAAAACGTCTTTCATCCCGACCGCGTATTGATGCGGTTTATCGAACGTCGCGCGATCCGCGATTGCGGCCGGATCGAACACGACCACGTCGGCGAACATTCCTTCTTTAATGAAGCCGCGATGATCGAGCCCAAGATTCATTGCGGGCAACCCGCTTAATCTTCGCACCGCTTCCTGCAGCGGAATTACTTTTTCGTCACGAACATATTTGCCGAGAACGCGGGCGAAGTTTCCGTAAGCGCGCGGATGCGGGTTCGATTTCAAAAAAACGCCTTCCGGCGCTTGCGACGCTTCATCCGAGCCGAACGAGATCCACGGCTTGGCCAATTCCTTCTTCACGTTTTCCTCCGACATCAGGAAATAAATCGTATCGATGCGGGATTCGTCTTCTGCGATCAGGTCCATGACCGTCGTGATTGCATCTTTGCCACGCTCCTTCGCCACATCGGCCAGCGATTTACCGGTGAGCGGTTTCAATTTCTCCGACTTAAAACCAACCAGCAGAATTTTGTCGGGAGACCCGGCCGCGAGATATAAATTTTCCCATTCATCACTCGGCATTTTCACTTGCGCAGCGATCTTGTCGCGCGCGACCGGATCGCGCAATCGTTTAAACAAAGCTGGGTAACCGCCGTCCTCCGTCCAGGGCGGCAGACACGCATCCAGTCCTGTCCCAGCCGCGGTGTAGGTATACATGTTGGCGCGGATATTAAGCCCTTCCTTTTGCGCAGCTTCGATGCGCGAAAGGAATTGATCGACCTTCGGCCAATTTTGCTGACCGGCGGCTTTGATGTGATAAACCTCCGCTGGAATTCCGGCTTCGCGGCTGATCCGAATGAGTTCGTCGAACGCTTCGAGCAAACGATTGCCCTCACTGCGCATGTGCGAGATGTATTTGCCTTGATATTTCGCCGCGACCTTGCAGAGCTCGATCAACTCATCGGTCTTCGCATAGAACGCCGGCGGATAAATCAGCGAGGTCCCGATCCCGAGCGCGCCTGCTTCCATCTCGCGGCGGACCAGCTCACGCATCTCATCGAGCTGTTCCGGCGTGGGCGCCTTATCTTCGAACCCAATAACGTATTCGCGAATCGTTGTCGCGCCGATAAACGAGGCGACGTTGCACGAGATGCCGCGCGCCTCGAGATACCGCAAATACTCGGCTAGCGTTTTCCATTTGATCTCGTAATGAATATCTTTCTGGTCGCGCACTATTTTTTCCCGCACGCGATCGTTCACCGGACCCATCGATTCCCCTTCCCCCATGATTTCGGTGGTGACGCCCTGCCGAATTTCACTTTGTGATCGGCCATCCTCGATCAACGACTCGTTCGACCAGGAAAGCATGTTGATGAAACCGGGCGCGACGGCGAGTCCACCCGCATCGACAATCACTTTCGCCTTTGCCGTTTTGAAATCGCCGACGCCGACGATGCGATCACTGCGTATCGCCACGTCGATCTTTTGCGCTTCCCCGCCTGTACCGTCGTAAACTGTCCCCTTCTTAATGATGACATCGAAATCCGCTGCACGCGGTGAACTCGATTGGTCTTGAGCGATGAGGATAGAGGACGTTGTCGATGTCAAGAACGCGGCAAGAAGCAACAGGCGATGCATCGCGCGATTGAAGAAGTCGCGAAGCAGGATGTCGATCTAAAAGCTTGTAGTCCGCCGCTACAACAAGTGTGTTCTATTCACTCGTAACTAATGGCAACGATCTCCAAATCTTCTTCGCCCGATGGGAACTTGAAACGCACGCGCTCGCCGAGCTTTGCATTCATCAGTGCCCTGGCTATAGGCGAGAGCCAACTGACCCAGCCATGATCAAAATCGGTTTCGTCTACACCAACGATGCGGTAGCGCGTTTCCTCCCCACTGGAGTCGCGCACGGTCACGGTCGCGCCAAAACGCACGATATTCGCTGGTGCTCCGAGCGGTGAAATTATCTCGGCTGATTGCAGGCTTTGTTCGAGTTGATAAATGCGCTGGTCGAGGACGCCCAATTCCCGTTTTGCATCCGGATCATCTGCGGCCGCGAGTTGTGGCCTCTTTTCTTGGACCAGTTGAGCGAGTTCATCGCGCAAACGCTGCGCTCCGTGCTGCGTGATGTAATTCTTCGCCCCGCTGGGGAGGACCGATGCCAACGGTGGAAGGTCGGGAATATCAGGCCCGTTCGTCTCCTCTCGCGTGAACGCTTTGCTCATTTGCTTCGCAATCTCGCTCAGGTTTCAGCGGCACAAAAGGCCGTGCTCTTCAGCTGTAAACGGCGAAGCGCAGAGTCGGTAGGGGAAAATTGCGCGGCCTTACTGCTGAGCACGTCTGAGCGCGGCAAGTTTTTCTTCGGCGCGAGCGACGTCGGATTTTCGCGCACTGCCAAGGGCGAACAATTTTTGTTGTCGCTGAAGATTTAGCGTTGCGGCCTCCAGCTGCGCCTTTGCCAGGTTTGCGTTTGCTGTTTGCGCAGCAGCGAGAGCGCGCGCCACTGTCACGTCCGACAAATCCAGATCCGCTTTCGCCACTTCGCCGACCTGAACGCGACTCTGTTGCGATGCAAGGCGTTCCTTCATCTCGGCCAGCTGCGCGTTTGACAGTTCAGCCTGCAAACGGACGACACGTAGTGCGCGCTGTTCTGCTTCCACCTTCGCGAGTACACCGGTCCTAAAAAGCGATTCCGCTGAAGCGGCACTTTTCTTCGCGCGCTCCAGTTGTTGTGCCAATTGCTCCACGTCAGCATGGGGCGCTGGAGTTGGCTTTGCCGAAACATCTGGCTGTATCAACAGCGGTGGCTCAACCTCGAACGAGTTGCTCTCTTTCGGCAAATCCTGCGCGGCGAGCGTCGCAATCGACATCGCAATTGCAACCGCAAACACCGGGCATCGTCTCATGCTTCAATCATATCACGCGCTTCGGATCGCCGGTAGGGCACGACGGCCCGTCTCGCCGACGAGTTTCTCATTCCGACTGAAGGCGAGGAATCTTTTATCGTCCCGGCAGTCGTTCGGATTCCCTAAGTAGCCTAACGAGTTCATTTTTCCACAAATCCGCAATCGTGTGACTGCCATGTCCGCGCGTCTTATCGCTGAGCGGAATAACAAGAGCGCGACCATGCGGCACGCGCTTGATCTCGCGCTCGAGAATTCCCAGCTCGGGCGGATTAATCAGATCGTCAGCGGAATTGATCGCGAGCAACGGTGCGCGAATTTTTTCGAGGTTCGGCCCCGGATCGTAATCGTGCGACGCTTCCAGTGCATACAGCACATCGTTCGCGTCATCCGTTTTGACGAGGTCCGCCACAAACTTGTCGAGGACTTCATCCGTTTTCGCGAGGCTCGACGCATCTTTTTGCCGCAGAACCGGATTGCTGTCATGAACCAAAGCATCTGCGCGGCTGTGCGCAGACTCGGCGGCTGCGTTTTATATTCGCCGCCGTTCCACGCCGGATCGTTGCGGATCGCATCAATGACGATGCGACGCCACGCCCGATTACGTCCCGAGATTTGCGTCGGCAAACTTGCCAGCGGCATGAGCGCATCCATGAAATCCGGATGCAGTTCGCCCCACAACCAGGTGTGCATCCCACCCATCGACGTGCCCATCACCAGCCGCGCATGGTTCACACCGAGCCCATCAGTCAATAAACGAAACTGCGCTTCTACCATCTCGCGATAGCCATAACGCGGAAATTTCGCGTGCATCCCATCGCTCGGTTTGCTCGATTTGCCGTGACCAATTCCGTCCGGCAGCAAGATGAAGAACTTCGTCGCATCGAGCGGCTGATCTTTGCCGAAAAGTTCACCCGCAAATTCCGGCCGGATAAACTGCGCCCCGCTTCCCGTCGTTCCGTGCATGATCAAGACTGCATTGCGCGTTTTGCCCTGCTCATCCTTTTCTCCTTTCCCGAGTGTTCGATAATGAATCCGCAACTCCGGCGTTGTCTCGCCCGATGCGAACTTGAAATTACGAATGATGTAGTCGCTTTCTCTCGGCGCCGGATATTCAGCTCCATGTAGCCCGGCGGAAACCGCTACGAAAATTCCGAATGCGAAGAAACGAATCGGCCAATGCACTGCCGCAGAGATATCCGTTTTTGTCATCGGCGTCGATCTCCGCGAGGAGACTGTTTTTTCCGTTTCACCACACGAACCATTTTACGCAATCTGCTCGTCGTTTCCGAACGCTCAATCTTGCTCGCGGCGACATCCAGCACGAGCTTTTCCCACTTGTCACTATCGGGTGCCGGCTCAATGCCGTTGAGCCGCAAAAACACGATGGCTGCGGCCATGGCCGTTCGCTTATTCCCGTCGACGAACGGATGATTGCGACACAAATAAAACAAGTAAGCTGCCGCGATCTCTACGATGTCCGAGTAGGGCGACTTTCCGCCAAAGCTTGATTGCGGCGCGAAAACCGCCGACGCGAGCAATCCTTCATCGCGAATGTCAGCCGCGCCGCCGAAGATCTCGAGCGCCTCTGCGTGAATCTCGCGAACGATCTCGACTGTCAGGTGGACGCAGTCATCTAGCGTGGCCTTCACGCCAGCTTCTTGAGCGTGCGTCGATAATCTTTCATCGTTTTCCTGATCGTCGCGCTGACCTCTTTCCGAGTTGGCCCTTTTCGCAACGGCATCAAGACAATTGCTCCGCTATCCGGCACGATCGTTGCATCCACCCGGTCGCCCACTTTTAACCGCGCAAGATCCATGAAGGCGGCGTCAAACATAATTCCCTGTGAATTCCCGACCTTTGTAATCGTCTTCGTCATGACGTAATACTATGTTTTACGTGATCCGGATTGTCAAAATCAGAGCGGTGCCCGGGACCAGCAGACCGTTCCCACGAAAACCCCGCGCGTGCAGCTCGGCGAAAACCGGTTCCGTTATCCGGCGCGAGCCAATCGCTCGTATCGACCATTTCCAAGAAACAAAACCAAACCAAGATCGCGCAGCCGCTGCATTTGCTGACGCAATTTTTCTCGGATGTGACGATTATCGGGATATCGAGCCATCGCTAATGGCGCGCAAGCAGCAAAGACTTCGTTCATCGTGAAGGTATCGGATTGAATTCGTGAGATGCCTTCCATCGTAAGTTGCAACCAGCCAGAAAAGCTTTCGACGAGGCGATGATACTGTCTTCGTTGCAGCCGAACTCGCGGTGGCGCTTCGATCGCTTGCTCCCGCAGTATCGCGAGACGCGGTAGTGCAGCCCGCAATCGCTCAACCGGCTCTCGTAATTCATCTAGATCATCAATTGTCCAAACTTGCGGCGTCGGCTTTGTTCCGAATCCGGTCCTGATAAGCTGTCGCAGTAATTCGACATCTTTGCGTCCTGTGATCTCGAATCCGCATTCACGATTTCGGACCATACCGGAGAATGTTGCGTTCGCGGATGTGATCAGAGCGTGTTTGTTATCGACTGCATAAACCTTCGCGTGGAGAGAGCTCAGGCTCAGATTCCACCCGCTCGAGCAGCGACTCCGCGGACTGGATCAAGATTGGAAGCGTTGCTCGCGAAGTCAGTAAGGAGAGTCCGGGTGAGTAGCGTAACCGAAACATTCTTCTCGAGTTTCGAGACGGCTTCGCGGAAGTAGTCACCGACGTACGGGCTTGAAGTAGCAAATGAAGTTGAACAATCCCTCAGCGCCTTTTTTAGCCAATCATCTGTCGGCGAGACAACAATCATCTGGTCAGTTGTAAGACAGCGCTGAATGTTTCGGTCGGCACATCAGCAAGTGTCGAAGTCGAAAAATCACCACCTGCAGATTTGTCTCCGGGCGATTCGCCGGCGTCCCAGTCGACGAGAATGACGCGGAGATCGGTCGCGTCGGTATACACTTCTTGAACAATGCCACCGCGGACTTCGATGATGAGCGAGCGCATAGCCGTTAGTTACTCGATCCTTGTTCGAAGATCGAGATCTAACCGCCACTCCCCAGTTATCTCTTGCTCTTACCGCGCAAAAGCGCTGAGGCTTCGCGGTCGATTTCGGCAAAGTCGAGTTTGCGGGGACGAAAATAAAATTCGTCGAGCAGGATTTGGACAAGCGCGGCGGCGGGGACAGAGAGGATGGCGCCGATGGCGCCGAACATGGTGACACCGGCGAGAATAAAAAAGAGGATGCTGACTGGATTCAAGCGCATCTCTTTCCCGAGGACGAATGGGACGAGGAGGTTCAGTTCGATTTGATAGACGAAGAGAACGACGACGAGCGCGAGCCAGAATTTTGTCGCGCCCATGCTGAGCGCGACAAAGAGGATCGGGAACGAGACGAGGAACGCGCCGATGTTGGGAAGGAATTCACCGAGGAAGGCGAGCGCGCCGAAGACCAGCGCCGGTTGCACACCGACCAAAGATAATCCGATGCCCATTGAAACTCCGGTGACAAGACCATTGATGGCAATGCCGCGCGCCCATGCTGTCATTTGCCGCATCAGCCTAACAGGCCGAGAGTCGAGCGCAGCACGATGTTCGCAACTGTGCCGGCTTGGTTGCCGATGGCGCGTGCGATCTCGTCGGTCTGCGGCAACGCCGAACCGACGGTGTCAGGATATTTTTTTGCAAGCGAATCCAGTTGCGCACGGATGTTGTGCCAGAAATCGGGGGCGCGGCGCACCAAGTCTTGGAGTTCCCTCATGATCGGAGGAATCGCGAAGGTGATAAGGAGGGCGGCGAAAGCGAGAAGTCCGAGCGTAAGCAGGGCAACGCCGGCCGCGCGTGGAATACGAAGTTTCTCCAACCAGACGAGGATCGGGTTCAGAACCATCGCGACGAGAAAAACCAGCGCGAAGAGCAGCAGGATCGATTGGAGCGAGCGAAGAAGGTACCAAGCAATGAGAAGAAAAATGATGAGCCCAACAATGCGTCGCGCGCCGCTGTAAGTAAGCGACACTTTATCGTCGTCAGGTTGAGTCATGAGACCGCGGAGTTATTGCCGACGCTATGGCAACGCAACACGCGGACACAATAGTTTTATGAAAACGCTAGCGGCTAAAAACGAAGGTGTCACAGGCGGGCGTATCGCCGACACAGGAATAGAAATTGCGGCCGACACGTCGGCTACAACACAAACATCACCTCG
>WNFC01014548.1_pt1 | contig 11877 bp, 8 predicted proteins | sample 5400541 | NCBI WGS metagenome assembly WNFC01 (sample SAMN13153342, study PRJNA577476) | soil metagenome | isolation source: 120 cm saprolite under Douglas fir tree site 2 hole 2 replicate 1 | place: USA:California | collected 2015-04-18 | reverse complement strand
CGAGCTGGAAGCCTAGATTCTTCTGATCGACGATCGAGAGGAGGATAACGGGAATATCGCGTGTCGAGGGATCGCTCTTGAGTGCGTGAAGCACCTGCCAGCCGTCGATTCCCGGCATGACGACATCGAGGGTGATGGCACTAGGGTGAAGCTCACGCGCCATCTGAAGCCCGTCCTCTCCGCTGCCGGCGCCGACGACACGGTATCCCGCCTCGGCCAGATTCTCCTTGAGCAGGTAGACGACGTTGGGATCGTCGTCGATGGCGAGGACGACCCGTTCCCCGCGCCGGGATCGAATTTCGGCGACCGGAGCGCCAGCCGCCTGCGGTGTTGGCTTGAGCTGAGGCACGCTCGCGAGCCGGATGGGGATGGTGACCGTGAACGTCGAGCCTTTGCCTTGCTCGCTCAGAGTCACGATGTCGCCGCCAAGCATCCGGGCAAGTCGACGGCTAATGGCGAGGCCGAGGCCGGTCCCGCTGCGTTCTTGCGCAGCGTCGCTGCTGACTTGGCGGAACTCCTCGAAGATCAACTCCAGCGCAGCCTTAGGGATGCCGATGCCGGTATCCGCCACGGCAAGCTCGACCTGCTCTCCACGGGAAGCTGCGTGCAGCGTGATCGAGCCCGCTTCCGTGAACTTGGCGGCGTTGCTCAGGAGATTGATGAGGATCTGCTTCAGTTTCTCCTGATCGGTGTAAAGCTCCGGTAACTCGCCCTCAACATTTTTGATCAGCCGCACGCGGTCAGCCTTGATCATAGGCTCGACGGTGGTGAGGCAGAGATCGAGCAGCGGTTCGAGCGCGAACTCCGTCGGCCTCACCTCCATGCGGCCGGCCTCGATCTTCGACAGGTCGAGGATGCTGTTGATGAGCGAGAGAAGGTGCTCGGAGCTCGTCAGGATCTTCTGGAGGTTCTCGTACTGCTTGGACGGCAACGCATCCTGGGCACGGCGCATCACCAGCCGGGTGAAGCCGATAATGGCGTTCAGGGGCGTCCGCAGCTCGTGGCTCATGTTGGCGAGGAACTCCGACTTATGTCGGCTGGCCGTCTCGAGCTGCTCGTAGAGGCGGCCCAACTTCTCGCTCGTCCGGTTCACATTGGCCGCCAGCGAGCCGAGTTCGTCGCGGTTGACGACACGGACTTGCTTCGTGAAGTCGCCGGCCGCGATCTGACTGAGCCGGGTTTCGATCTCGGTAACGGGTCCGATCAGCGACCATGAGATGGCGTAACCGAGGCCCAGGGCGAGCGCAATGCTGGCAAGCGCAAAGGCGACGACGATTGACTGCGACGTGCCATACGCTCGTTCAGTCGTTTGGATCGCCTCCACCATATCCGCCTCGGCCTTGTTGACGAGCTCATTCGTCAGCCGCTCGAGACGGTCGGCCAACGGCCTGGCCTCCTCCTGGTCCACCTCCCGCGCCTCCGCAACGCGCCCGCTGCGGATCAACGCCACGACGTGGGTCACGACATCGGTAAACCGGCGATAGTCCTCGCGGACTTGGCCGAGAAGATCCAACTCGTCCTTCGCCACAAACTCCAAGCGCTCGAGGTCATAGCCGAACTGATAGAGTTGTCGGAGCGCACCCTGCAATGTCCGGTCGTCCGCAAACAGCAGCGCCGACGAGACGCTGTAGAGCTGGCTGGTCGTGTCGTGCTGCATCTGACGGTACGCCGCGATCTTGCGCTGCGACTGGATGAGCTGCTCGGTGTTCTGGTTGACGCCGCTCAGGACGCGGAGCCCGACGGCTCCCGTCGCGATAAGGAGGACCACGATCGCGAGGAACGCCGCCAGCAGCTTGGTTTCGACACGCGCCGGCACGCGCGACACCAGGGCGACGACGGGACGCATTATTCGCATCAGGGGCCGCCCAGGAGGCTCAACAGATCGCGCCGGAACTCGTCCCGGTCGAAGCGCATCCCGAGATACTGCACGCGCAGCATGCCGTGCGGGTCGATGAGGGACGTGAGGAGGGTATGGTCGACACTGCCGTCCGCTGCGGTCGCCACGACGACGCCATATCGGTGCGTCACGTCCCGAATCGCTGGCGGAGAGCCAGTGAGAAAGGTCCAGCCGGCGAGATTGGCGCCGTAGGCCCGCGCGTATTCCTTCAGGACATCGGGCGTATCGCGCTCCGGGTCCACCGTGATGGAAATGAAGGCGATCTTCGCGCCGAAATCGCGCCCGAGATCGTCCTGCACCTCTGCCATCTTTGCCGTCAGCATGGGGCAGATGTCCGGACAGAAGGTATAAATGAAGGTCACCGCCACGACCTTGCCTCGGAAGTCCCGCAGCGCGACCGGCACGCCGTCCTGCGAGATCAAAGCGAAGTTCGGCGCCGGTCCGATCGTCGGCAGCCGCTGGTCGTGCGGTGCGTCGTGCGCCAGCGCCAGCGTCGGCGGCGCCAGCAAAGCGAGCGTCAGGATGAGCGCCCGCCAGATGCTCACGTCTTCAGCTCGCGCTTTATCGCATTGAGGAAGCGCCAGTCCGTGCCGTGGGCGATGATCTTCTTCGGGCTCGACTTGATCATGCCCGCCTCGTACAGCCGCAGCGCGTAAAAGCGGATCGTCTCCTCGGGGTCGAAGTCGCGCCATCGGTCGTATCTCACGTCGGTCAAGGCCTGGAGCGCGTAGTCAAACCGGTCGGTGAAATCGCCATCGACCAACTTCTGCGCAACCATTTTCGGATCTGACACGCAGAGGTCGGCGGCCTTGAGCAAGGCCCGCAGCACGCGCTTGGTCGCCACCGGATATCTGCTGACGTAGTCTGCGGTCCCCGCGAGCATGCAACAGTAGTACTGCGACCACGGGCGGTCGACGGTACTGCTGACAATGGTGTGGCCAATCTTTCGGGCGCGCAGTTCCTGCGGTTCGGGTGGAACGGCGAGGAAGGCATCGATCTTGCCATCGACGAACAGCTGCATCGCGGTGGCTTCTGAACCCGTGACCCACTGGATGTCCTTGACGGGATCGAGCCCGACATAGGCGGCCATAAGGGTCACCAAGACGTGCGGGCTCGAGGTGAAGGAATACACGCCCACCCGCTTGCCCCTCAGTTCAGTGATGCTGTGGACCGCGTCGTTGGCGACTTCGATCGAGGGGATGTGTATCGCGGCGTAGTTCCAATCGAAATCCAGCTCGCCGCGCGCAATCCACAACGACGAGTCGACGCTGCTATCCCCTTCCACATAGCGGACATCGGTGAGGCCTTCGGCGCTCAGCAACTCCCGGGCGACGTACTCTACTGCTTCGCAGCTTGAAGGGAAAAACTTCGGGAGTCGGACCGTGGTCGTTTCCGGCGGCGCCTCAACTGCGAACGCCGGTAACGTCGACGCATCGAGAAGCGCAGTGGCGCCGGCCAACGAGAGGGTCTCCAGGAAGCGACGCCGACTCTGCATGATGTGCATGAGGCGTTTCCTTTCCCTGCAGCTCTCGGCCTCGAAGAGCTGCCAAACCGGGGGCACTCGCTCCTCTCCTGAGAGAGTAGAGGGCGGCGCTCACCCGTCACGGATAGCGAGGCCGATATCCTTAAGGCTAGCTATCAGTCGCGAATTCACGTTGAACAAGCGAAACCTCCGGCTTGGAGCCCGCATTGTCATGCCTTCAGCTCGGCCCTGAGCTCCTTCAGGAACCGCCAATTCGTGCCATCAGAAATGATCTTGTTGGGGCTCGATTTGATCATGCCCGCTTCGCGCAGCCGAAGCGCGTAGAACCGGATCGTGTCCTCGGGATCGTAGTCCCGCCACTTTCCGTACGGAACCTCTTCAAGGGTCTGGAGCGCATAGTCATACCGAGGAGTGAACCCTCCGTCGACCATCTGCTGGGCGACCCGCTTTGGCTCGGTGACGCACAAATCAGTGGCCTTGAGCATCGCCCGCAACACGCGCTTCGTGGCGACGGGATATTTATGGACGTAGTCCTTGTTGCCGGCCAGCATGCAGCAAAAGTACTGCGACCATGGGCGGTCTACGGCACTGTTGACGATCACGCGGCCGATATTGCGGGCGCGTAGTTCCTGAGGCTCAGGCGGAAAACCGAGGAATGCATCAATCTTACCAGCGGCAAAAAGCTCCATCGGCTTCACTGATGAACTCGTGATCCATTGGATATCCTTGGCAGGATCGAGCCCGACCAGCGTGGCCATGCTGGCTAGGAAGACATGCGGGCTTGAACCTATGCCTTGAGTGCCCACAGTCTTGCCCTTCAGATCCGCGACGCTTCGGATCCCTTCCCTTGCGAATACCTCAAAGCAGCCGACGTGGACACCAGCGACGATCGTGATCATTTCACCGCTGTCGATCGGGATGATGAGAGGTGCCGCGAAATGTAAAGTGAAGTCGATCTCGCCGCGCGCGACGGCTTTCGATTGGCCGACACCTGCGTCCGATGCTACATAGCGGACATCGGTAAGGCCTTCTGCGGCCAGCAGTTCCTTGACGACGTATTGCGGCGCAACGCAAAGGCTAGCGTTCTTCGCAAGTCGGACAGTGGTCGTTTCCAGCGGCGCCTCTGCCGCGAACGAAGGCGATTTCAAAGCGCCGAGAATCGCCCCGGCGCCGGCCGATGAGAGGGTCCCCAGGAAGTGCCGCCGACTCTGCATGATCTGCATGAGGCGTCTCCTTTCCCTTGAGCTCTCGACTTCATGGAGCTGTCGAACCCGCGGCTTGGTCGCTGCTTTATGGAGGGCTCGGCGCTCACCCATGCAAAGGTGGCGAAAGTTATGTCGCTGCATTCAGCATAGCACAGAAGAGCTCGCGTGGACATGCGAACGGTTCGACTCGTGACTGCGGGAAATCGGTACTCCCAGCAGTGTCGGACCAACTTTGTTCATTTGCGTTCTTGGCCGCGACAATTATCGACTATCGGTGGAAGCCTTTGTTCATGACCCGGACTTCTGGCAGATTTGCCAATGGGAATAGAGGTCATGACCAAGATGAGATCTCGCCTCGCGGCACGGGATCGCCGAGGCGGGAAAGCGCCAGAGTCGGATTGGACCCAAGCCGCCGCCAGCGCGCTGGCAGTCGCATCGCCGTGCGCGCGCGCCGCGCATGCGCCTTGATACCGGCATGCAGAATCCCTATGTTCCGGGAGCCTGGAAACAGGTTATGGCGCTAAACTGATGCTTGGAATAAGTGTTCCGGACCCGGCTGCGACGCCGGCGCCTCCACCATCCGCAACTCACGGCCACTGCGGGGGCGAACAGGATCGACGGGCATGGTAAAGGGGCATCGGGTGCTCGGCATGATACCGCCGTTATCGGGTCAAATCCTAGGTGCCAACGACAACGTTGCACATGAGGCTCTCGCGGCCTAACCCCTAGCGGGGCTAAAGCCATCGAGTAACTCAGCGGTTCGGGGGGCACCGGGCAACAGAAGCCCCCCACTTCGCCGCTGACCGACCGGGAGCATGGGTGCTATCCTCAAGCGATGATCAGGGATGGCTTGAGATACGATAAGATGGTCGAGAGCGCATTGCGCGGCGTCGTGCGCGAGGCGATCGCTTCGGCCGTCGCCGACGGCTTGCCGGGCGGCCATCATTTCTACATCACCTTCAAGACGGATGCGGCCGGCGTCGAGATCGGCGACTACCTCCGCGACAAGTATCCCAACGAGATGACCATCGTCATCGAGCACCAGTTCTGGGACCTGACGGTCTCCGAAAAAACCTTCGCCGTCACCCTCAGCTTCAACAATCGGCCGGAACGTCTCACCGTTCCGTTCACTGCGATCACCGCCTTCGCCGATCCGTCGGTCAAGTTCGGCCTGCAGTTCCAGGAGACGACGCCGAGCGAAGCGCCCGCGGACGCTTCGGGCGAGCCGCATCCGGCGCCCGCCGAGCCCCAGCTTCCGGCGCAAGTGCCGCGTTCCGGCAAGGAGAGAGCGTCGCCCCGGCTGGTCGAGGACAAGCCGGCAGCCGACGCGAAGAAATCGGGCGCCGGGAAATCCATCGCCAAGAAACCGGGCGAAGTCGTCACCCTCGACACGTTCCGCAAGAAGTAGGCGCGGGGCGTGCTCTACGACGATTTCCGCAGAGGCTCCGCCGTCGCCTGAGGCCGGTCAGGCGCGCGCTGCCGCCGTGTTCAGTATCGTCGTCCGCTGCATCAGGCGACCGTAGCGGCGGCGATCGTAGTTGGTGCCGGTGTGCGCGACCGATCGGTTGTCCCAGAACACCAAATCGCCCTTCGTCCATTTGTGCGGGTAAACGAATTTGTCCTGCGCGACATGCGCCGTCAGATCGCCGATCAGCGCCCGGCTCTGCTCCTTCGTCAAGCCGACGATGCGGTCGACGATCTGCGAGCCGAAATACAACGCCTTCCGGCCGGTAATCGGGTGGATCTTGACCAGCGGATGAACCATCCCCGGTATGGTGGCCCGTCGCTCGGCGCTGAGCGGCTTGGCGTCGGGGTCGACCGCCGCGCGATAATCGATGAGGGCTGCCGCGCTATGGACGGCGAGACGTCCGTCGATGCGCCGGCGCAGATCGCCGGGAAGCTCATCGAACGCCAAGTGCATATTGGCGAACCAGGTCTCGCCGCCGACATCCGGAACGACGCGGCCATAGAGCATCGAGCCCATCGCCTGAATCGGCCGATGCGAGTGATCGGAGTGCCATTCCTGGAGATCGATCGCGTTGCTCGGCGGCGTGAAGGCATCGCCGAGCGGGTCGACATTGCCGAAAATCGTGAAATATGGATTGGCGTCGCCGGATGCCTTCTTCTCCTCGCTGACATGGAGCTCGCCAAATCGGGCGCTGAATGCCACGTGCGCTTCCGGCGACAGGTCCTGATCGGGAAACACCAGGACATGGTAACGGTGAAATGCCGCAACGATCTCATCAAAGAGATCGTCCGACAGCGCGTTCCGCAGATCCACACCCTCGATGCGGGCCGCCATGACCGGGGAGAGAGGCGCTATGCGCAGGACCATGAGACGGCTCCGGCCGAGTGATGCAAGGAGCATTGGAAGAATCGTGCCAGTGCCGTCCCGGCTGCCGCTTTCGCTCGAAGCGCGCCGCGAATCGCACGTATCGTCGAGCCGCGACGGGCGGATTGATCGCTCAAAAGATGGCTGACTGCTTATTATCTGATCACCCGTCTCGGTTACGGATAGGCGTTCCCTGGTCTATTCGGCGAGTCGGGCCTCCTCTCCCTTCGCGACGTGCCACAGGACGATGTCGTAATGCGGCTCTTCGACGCCGGGATGACCGGCGTTGTACGACATGTCGATGTGGTCGACGGCGCCTCCCGGGGTGTCGAGCCCGGCGATGGTCGCGTGGGTCTCGAAATCCTTGAGCGGGATCATATAGACCGTGCTGACCAGCCTGCCTTGCCGGTCATAGGCGAGGAAGGGTCCCTTCGGCAGCGTCTTCGGATCGACGTAGAGCGTGCCGAGACCGGGGAGAAATTGGGGCGGCCCCGCAAGATCACCAAGCTTCTTGTAGGCACCGCCGGGCGGCACCGTCTCGAGATCGCCGGCCGCGGCAGGAAAAACGACGAGGGCAAGCGCGGCGGCGGAGAGGACGCGGATCATCGCGCCCCCCGCGCCGCGCGCGATGCGCCGCTCAGAAGCCGAGCGCCTCGCCGAACGGCACCCAGCTCTTGCCGTCGAATTTCTGCAACCGCATCTGCTTGATCGGATAGAAATCCGTCGCGCTGGTCGTGATCTTGACTCCGGGGGCGAGCAGACCGGGCGACATGTCGAGGCTTGCCGCCTGTTTCATGACATTCTCGCGGGTCAGGTTGTCGCCGCATTGCTTCAGCGTCTGCACCAGCGTCTGCGCGACGGCGTAACCGTAGACGTTGGAATTGTCCTTGATGTCGCCGTCGGGATAGTACTTCGCCATGAAGGCGCGCCATTCCTTCATCGCCGGATCGTCCTGCCACTGCGGATCGACCGGATCCTTGCGGTAGTCGGCGGTGATGATGCCGATCCCCTTCTCGAGCCCCGCCACGGTCATCACCGAGCCGACCGAGATCGAGACGTTGTTGAGAAACTGCAGCGGGTGCCAATCGACGTCGTAGGCCTTGCGGATCGCCATGGCGGCGAATTTCGGCGTCGTGATGTTGAAGAAGACGTCGGCACCCGACCCCTTGAGGGTCACGATCTGCGAATCGATCGTCGGATCGGTGACCTCGTAGGAGGCCTCCGAAACGATCATCTTCGCGGCCTTCTCGCCGAGACCGTCCTTGATGCCCTTGAGGTAGTCCTTGCCGTAATCGTCATTCTGATAGAGGACGGCGATTTTGGCGTCCGGCTTGGTCTGCAGGAGATACTTCGCATAGATCTTCGCCTCGGTCTGGTAGCTCGGCTGCCAGCCCATGGTCCACGGGAAATGCTGCGGGTCGCCCCATTTGGTGGCGCCCGTCGCGACGAAGAGCTGCGGCACCTTCCTGGCGTTGAGATATTGCTGGATGGCGCTGTTCGACGGCGTGCCGAGCGGCTGGAAGATCAGCAGAACCTCCTCCTGCTCGACCAGCTTGCGGACCTGCTCGACCGTCCTCGGCGGGCTGTAGCCGTCGTCGAGGGTGATGAAGTTGATCTTGCGGCCGTTGATGCCGCCCTGCTCGTTGAGCATCTTGAAATAGGCCGCCTCGACGCGACCGATCGTGCCGTAGGCCGAGGCCGGACCGCTATACGGCATGGTGTTGCCGATCTTGATCTCGCTGTCGCTGGCTCCCGGGCCATAGGTTTTCTGCGCCAGCGCCGGGCTTGAAACGGCGAGTGCGGCGGCGATCGCCGCCGCTGCCATCGATCTGCTGTGTCCCATCGTTTCCTCCTCGTTTTGATTCGTTGAGGCGTCCGTAGATACGATCGCTCAGATTGAACCTCTTTTCCGTCGTCCCGGCAAAAGCCGGGACCCATTTGGCCGCACCGTGCTGTTCGGCGATGGATCCCGGCTTTTCGCCGGGATGACGATCAAAGGAAGCTGCAATTCGCTTTGAACCGATAACGTCGCTAGCCGCCGAGCACCTCGCCGATCAGCACCCAGCCCTTGCCGTCGAATTTCTCGAGCTGCATCTGCTCGATCGGAAAGAAATCCGTCGGGCCGGTATCGATGAGGATGCCGGGCAGCAGCATCGGCGCCCGCAGCTTCTTGAGATTGGCCGCCTGCTTCATCACGTTCTCGCGCGTCAGATCGTCACCGCATTGCTTCAGCACCTGCACCATGGTGAAGGCGCGCGCATAGGCGAGCTCGGTGTTGTTGTCGGCCGGATCGGAGTCCTTGTTGTACTCCTTCATGAAGGCGATCCAGTCCTTGTATTCCTCATCGTTCTGCCACTGCGGGTCGCTGGCATCCTTGTAGTAGGTGGTCGAGATGATGCCGACCGATTTTTCCAATCCGGCAGGAATCAGGGTGGCGCCGACGGAGTTGCCGACGTTGTTGAGAAAATGGACCGGCTTCCAGCCGATGTCGTAGGCCTTGCGGATCGCCTGCGCGGCGAATTTGGGGATCGTCACGTCGAAGAAGACGTCGGCGCCCGAGCCCTGCAGGGTGACGATCTGCGAATCGACGGTCGGATCGCTCGACTCGTAGCTGACCTCCGAGACGATCAGCTTGGCGGCCTTGTCGCCGAGCCCGTCCTTGAAGCCCTTGAGGTAGTCCTTACCGTAATCGTCGTTCTGGTAGAGAACGCCGATCTTGGCGTTCGGCAGGTTCTGCACGATGTACTTGGCGTAGATCTTGGCCTCGGTCTGATAGTTGGGCTGCCAGCCCATCGTCCACGGAAAATGCTGCGGATCGCCCCATTTGGTCGCCCCGGTGGCGACGAAGAGCTGCGGCACCTTCTTGGCGTTGAGATACTGGTGGATCGCGCTGTTCGTCGGGGTGCCGAGCGGCGCGTAGACGAGCAGCACCTCCTCCTGCTCGACCAGCTTGCGCACCTGCTCGACGGTGCGCGAGGGGGTGTAGCCGTCGTCCAGGCTGATGAAATTGATCTTGCGGCCGTTCACGCCGCCTTTGGCGTTGATCATGCTGAAATAGGCCGCCTCGGTCTTGCCGTTAGAGCTGTAGGACGAGGCGTTTCCGCTATAGGGATTGGTCTGGCCGATCTTGATTTCCTTGTCGCTGACGCCGGGGCCGTATTTCTTCTGCGCCATCGCCGGAGCGGCCGCGAGAGCGGCGCCGATCAACGCCGCGGCGGAAAGCTGCAACCACGTCCTTGCCATGTCTTGCTTCCTCCCTCGTTGGTGTCTTGGCGTTACGTACCGACCCGCCGCCGCGCCCAACCCCAAAGCGCGCGGAGGGCGCCTGCTACCCCCGTCGGCATCGTGTACATGAAGGCGATCAGGAAGATGCCGTAGATCGCCCACGGCGCCGCCTTGGAGATCTGATCGGCGATGTTGGGGACGAACTGGATGAAGAGCGCGCCGTAGAGCGCGCCCGAGATCGAGGCGAGACCGCCGATGACGACGCCGACCAGGAAGCTGATCGACAGGAAGACGTTGAAGCTGTCGGGCGCGACGAACTGGACGGCGATGGCGCCGAGCGCGCCGGCAACGCCGGTGAAGAGGGCGCTGACGCCGAAGGTCAGCGATTTGTAGAGCGCGGTGTTGATGCCCATCGTTTCGGCCGCCGTCGGATGGTCGCGAATCGCGACGATCGCACGGCCGACGCGGCCGCGCAGCAGGTTCCAGGCGAAGACGAACATCACGATGGTGATCGCCAGGGTGAAGAAATAGAGCCACTGGTCCTCGTTGATCGGCAGCGCTAAGGGCGGATCGGGCTTGGTGATGACGATGCCCTGGACGCCGCCCGTCCATTCCTCGAGATGCTTGTATTTGAGGAGCTGCGGCGTCGCCACGGCGAGCGCGAAGGTGGCGAGGGCGAGATAGAGCCCTTCGAGGCGGAGCGCCGGCAGACCGAAGAGAAAGCCGACGACGAGGCAGACGGCGCCGGCGACCGGGATGGTCAGCCAATAGGCGATCCCGAACTTCGCCATCAGGATCGCCGTGACATAGGCGCCGAGGGCGTAGAAGGCGCCGTGGCCGAGCGAGATCTGGCCGTTATAGCCGGTCAGCATGTTGAGGCCGAGCAGCGCGATCGAATAGGCGAGCGCCAAGGTCACTTGGAAGATGTGATAGTTGCTCAGGAGGAACGGGACGAGGCATGCCGCCGCGAGCAGCAGCGCAAGCCCGATCACCTGCCGGAAGCTCGCGGCGACGCCAGCATGGCTTGCGGTCTGCAGCTCGGTCGCGGTGTCGCTGCCGATGCTCATACCCGGCTCACCAGGATGCGGCCGAAGAGGCCCGACGGCTTGACGACGAGGACGCCGATGATGACGACGAGGGCGACCGTCAGCTTGAGCTCGGTGCCGATGAGATAGGCGCCGACGACGTTCTCCAGCACGCCGACGATGAAGCCGCCGAGCACGGCGCCGAGCGGATTGTCGATGCCGCCGAGCAGCGCCGCCGCGAAGCCGTAGAGCAGGATCCCCGACATCATGTTGGGATCGAGGAAGACGATCGGCGCCACCATCATGCCGGCGACCGCGCCGATCGCCGCGGCGAGCCCCCAGCCGAGGGCGAGCATCCAGCCGACGCGGATGCCGACCAGGCGGCTCGACACCTTGTTCTCGGCGGCCGCGCGCATGGCGAGGCCGAGCGGCGTGTAGCGGAAGAAGGCGAAGAGCAGGACGAGGACGACGAGGGTGATGCCGATGGCGCCGAGCTCGTGCGTCGAGATATAGGAGTTGCCCCATAGCGGCTGGGCCGGGAAGGGGCTGGGGAAGCTCTTGATCGTGTAGGTGAAGATCCAGCCGGCGACGCTGTTGAAGATGACCAAGAGGCCGATGAAGACGATGACCGAGGCGAGGATCGGCGCGTTCTCCATCGGCCGGATGATGACGCGCTCGATGACGATGCCGCCGATCAGCGACAGGACGAT
>WNFC01018742.1_pt1 | contig 11878 bp, 11 predicted proteins | sample 5400541 | NCBI WGS metagenome assembly WNFC01 (sample SAMN13153342, study PRJNA577476) | soil metagenome | isolation source: 120 cm saprolite under Douglas fir tree site 2 hole 2 replicate 1 | place: USA:California | collected 2015-04-18 | reverse complement strand
CGAACGTGACGAGCAGGATGAGGAACCCGATGGCGATGCCGATGACCTCGGGAAGCTCGGAGATCTTGGGGGCCGATCCGGGGTACACCGAGCCGGAGAACTCGGTCTGGACCCCGGCGTCGCGCGACGGGGTGACTGCGGCATTGAGCGCGTCGAGGGTTGACGTCTTTACGTTGGCGCTGCTGGCCGAGTACTGGACCCGGGCCAGCGCGGCCCGGCCGTCGGCCGCGATGCTTCCGGTCTGGAACGGGTCGCTCACGACGGCGACCTGCGGGACCTTCCTCAGGTTGGCCAGCGCGGCCTCGATGCTGGCCTGGTAGACGCTCTCGGTCACTTTCGCCGGTCCGCGGGTGGCGAAGACCACCTGGCTCTGGGCGCCGGCGAAGGCCGGTATCCGCTGGGCCAGCAGGTCCGTGGCCTGCTGCGACTGGGTGCCGGGGACGGTGAAGTTGTCGGCCGTCTTGCCGCCTCCGGCGACGGCCAGGGCGATCACGCCGGCGAGCAGGACGAGCCACGCAGATACGACGAGGCGCCGCCGCCGGGTGACGAAACGTCCGAGCCGGTACAGGTAGGTAGCCATCCGATTCTCCCGCTCTTGCTTTCGTTTCCGCGGTGTTCGAAATAGATGTCGCGCCGTGTGCCGCGACCGCTTCTGGGACGAGGCCGCGCTCCGATGCCGGGCCGCGCGCTGAAGTTGCCGACTGCCAACATACGCTAGATGTTGGCAGGCGTCAACATCTGCGAGTAGCATCAGGGTTGTGGGATCACCAACGTCCGGCAACAAGACCCGCCGCGGCCGCCCGAGAGCGGAGGACTCGCCCGCCAGCAGCGACGAGATCCTCCTCGCCGCCCTGCGCGCGTTCGCCACCCGCGGCTACGACGGGACCTCGATCCGCGAGCTGAACCAGCAGCTCGGGGTGAGCCACAACCTCCTCAACCGGCGGTTCGGGTCGAAAGAACAGCTCTGGCGGGCGACCGTCGATCGCTGGATCGGGGAGGTCGTCGCCGAACTGGCAACGGCGATCCCCGACGACGCAACAGACCCCCTGGAAACCCTGCGCCGCCTCATCGTTCGCTTCATCGAGGTCCAGGCCCGCCGCCCGGAGATCGCCCGGCTCATGAACGTCGAATCCAGCATCGACGGGCCGCGTCTGCGGTACCTGTTCGACCGGTTCCTCGCTCCCTGGGTCGCGATGGCGGACGACCTGACCGAAGAACTGGTGGCGGCCGGCCGCATCCGGGCCCTCCCCCCAGGCACCCTCTACTTCCTTATCGCCTACGGGGCCACCGGGATGGCTGCTCACCCGCCCTTCGCGAAGATGGTCGGCGTCGCCGACCCGACCGACCCGGCAGTGATCCACGCCCACGCCGTCGCCGTCGCAGATCTGGTGCTCACACCGCCCAGCACCCAGACCTGACGCAACTCAGTCACCTAGCTTAGTGCCGCCTGGAAATGCGTCAGTGCCGACCCGGCCGGGGCCGTGTGGAGGCGTGCGACACGAAAGTAGGGAGTCAGGTAAGGCTCAGCGTGGGCCACCCTCGCCACCCGGCTGCTCCGCAACAGCCACCCCGACTGGGTCGCCGACCGCCTCGCCGAACTCGACGCCGGTGACATCCCCGCCCTGCTGGCCGCCGGCCGCGGCCTGAACATCATCGGAAGAGATCTGGTAGCGGCCCCACAACCAGACGCCGGGCGCTGACCTCACCACACAGGCAAGCTGATCTTGCTACCTACAAAATTGGCGCACACCCGGGGATGGGTCCCCAAGGGGATCTGGGGGCTCGTCCCCCCAAGGGGGTCTGGGGGGATGGGTCCCCAACGGGGATCTGGGGGGCCTCGTCCCCCCAAGGGGCCTGGGGGGCTCGTCCCCCCAAGGGGGGTTTGGGCTAGCACATCCCGGGAGGCGCGGCATCCAGGGTGGCCTGGATCGCCCTGGCCAGGGCCCGCGCCGATTCCGCGGTGAGCTCGACCGCGACCCGCGCCGACGGGCCGGCGCCCGGGTCGAGGAAGTCGATGTTGAGAGTGTGCTCCGCCTGCGCGTGCACCGGGTGGTCGAAGTACACGCTCGCGTCGGTCAGCCGGAACCATCCGGACGGTCCCTTGCCGCTACCGGTGATCGAGACCTTCTCCGTCAGGTAAGTGCACATAACGACTCCTCTCGCAGACCGACGATAACAGGTAACGGCCAAACCAGGCCCAGATGCGCTGCCACGCGTCCACCGCTGCCTCGGGCCGGTAGCTGGGACGGTCTACCTGCAAGAAGGCATGCCCGGCGCCGTCGTGGGAGTGGAACTCATAGGTCTTGCCGTGCGCCTTGAGCGCGTCCTCGAGCTCGGCGACCTGCTCCGGAGACGGCGCTTTGTCGTCCCGGCCGAACAGGCCGAGCAGCGGGCAGGACAGGTCGCCGGTCCGCTCGACCAGGGGCGGGACGCCATGCAGCGGATGGCCCTCGGGCGGGGTGCCCACTACGAAGCCGCCGTAGCAGTCGACGGCCGCGTCGAGCGGCAGGCTGACCGCGGCGAGGAACGCCTGCCGCCCGCCTGAGCAGTGGCCGATCACGCCGACCTTGCCGTTGGAGTTGCTCAGCCCGCGCAGGTACGCCGCCGCGCCCGCCACGTCGCCGACGATCCGCTCGTCGGGGATGGGGATCGCGCCCGCCGCCCGCGCCGCCGCCATCGCGTCGTCTGGGGCGGCCCCCGGCGCCTCGCGATGATAGAGGTTGGGCATCACCGCGTTGAGCCCGCCGGCCGCGAACGCACGGGTGAACTCCTTGGTCTGGCGGTCGTAGCCGGGCAGGTGGTGGATGACCACCACGCCGCCCACCGGCCCGGTCTGGAGCGTCCGGGCCGAGTAGGCCTCGATCTCGGCGCCGTTGTGCCCCGTGATCGTTACGCTCTCGGCCAGCATCGCGTCATACATCGCCCGTCCCCTCGCCTCGTCGTATTCAGCAGTGAAAGACTTCTGCCATGACCTATGTCGCTGCCGGTGACCGTTATAGCAGGCTTCCCTACCGCCGCTGCGGGCGCAGCGGGATCATGCTGCCCGAGGTGTCACTCGGGCTGTGGCAGAACTTCGGCGACGGCAAGCCGATCGAAGACCAGCGCGCGATCCTGCACCGTGCGTTCGACCTGGGTGTCACGCACATCGACCTGGCTAACAACTACGGCCCCCCGTACGGCAGCGCCGAGATCAACTTCGGCCGGATCATGCGGGAGGACCTGCGCCCGCACCGCGACGAGCTGATCATCTCCACCAAGGCCGGCTACGACATGTGGCCGGGCCCCTACGGCGACCACGGCTCCCGCAAGTACCTGCTGGCCAGCCTGGACCAGTCGCTGCGCCGGATGGGCCTGGAGTATGTCGACATCTTCTACTCCCACCGCTTCGATCCGGACACCCCGCTCGAGGAGACGATGGGCGCGCTGCACACCGCGGTCCAATCGGGCAAGGCCCTGTACGCAGGCATCTCGTCCTATTCTGCCGAACGGACCATGGACGCGATCTCCCTGCTGCGCAGGATGGGCACCCGGCTGCTGATCCACCAGCCGTCGTACTCGATGCTGAACCGCTGGATCGAGGGCGGCCTGCTCGACGTGCTCGGCCGCGAGGGCGTGGGCTGCATCGCCTTCTCCCCGCTGGCCCAGGGCGTGCTCACCGGCAAGTACCTCGGCGGCGTTCCGGAAGGCTCGAGGGCCGCCCGGGACGGTTCGCTGTCGGCCGACCAGATTTCCGAACGGACCTTGGTGCATGTGCGCGCGCTGGCCGAGATCGCCGCGTCCCGGGGCCAGTCCCTGGCCCAGCTCGCGCTGTCCTGGGCGCTACGGGATCAGCGAGTGACCTCGGTGCTCATCGGCGCCAGCAGCGTCGCCCAGCTCGAGGAGAACCTCGCGGCGGCCGGTCGCAGCAACTTCACCGACGAGGATCTGGCGGCCATCGACCGCGACGCGGTCGACGCAGGCATCAACATCTGGGCCGCCTCAAGCGCCCACTAACCGCGATTGCCATCATCGTGGGCTGAAACTTCCCCTATGGGGGCAGTAACGGCCCACGATAATTGGTGGCCGCACTGTGCTGGGGCTGGGGGGAGGCGTGGGTTTGGGGGGGGGGGGGGGGGGGGGGGGGGGGGGGGGGGGGGGGGGGGGGGGGGGGGGGGGGCGGGGGCGGGAGGCCGGGCTGGGGTGAGGAGGGGACTGGGTTAGGTTAGGAGGCTAGGTAGCGGTTGAACCAGGTGAAGATGCGGTTCCAGCCGTCGACGGCGGCTTCGGGGCGGTAGGCGGCGCGGTTCACCGCGAAGAAGGCGTGGCCGGCGCCCTCGTAGGAGTGGAACTCATAGGTCTTGCCCTGCGCCTTCAGCTCTTCTTCGAGCTCGTTGACCTGCTCGGGCGACGGGTACTGGTCGTCCGCACCGAACAGGCCGAGCAGCGGGCAGGACAGGTCCTTGGTGAGGTGCTTGATAGGGCCGACCTTCAGCGGCATGCCCTCCGGCGGGGCGCCGGTGATGAACGCGCCGTAGCAGTCGACGGCCGCGTCGAGCGGCAGGCTGCACGCGGCCAGGAACGACTGCCGGCCGCCGGAGCAGTAACCAATCACGCCGACCTTGCCGTTGGAGTTGCTCAGCCCGCGCAGGTACGCCGCCGCCCCGGCCACGTCGCCGACCAGCCGCGCGTCGGGCACGCCGCCCTTGGGGCGTGCCGCCGCGGCGGCGTCGTCGGGGCCGGCGCCGGGCGCGTCACGGTGGTAGAGGTTCGGCATGAGCGCGTTGTAGCCGTGCACGGCGAACCGGCGCGTTATTTCCTTGGTCGGCGCGTCGTAGCCCGGCATGTGGTGGATCACCACCACGCCGCCGAACGGCCCCTGGCTCATCGGCCTGGCCAGGTAGGCCTCGATCTCGTCCCCGCCGTCGCCGCGGATGGTGACGGTCTCGGCCAGCATCGCGTCGTACATCAGCTTCCCTTCGTATTCCGTTCCTGGCGCTGTGATCCTACTGTGCGGCAGGTCAGGCCGGCTTATCCGGCCTTCCGCGCGCAGACGCGCTCGACGATGCCGAGCTTGAGCCGCTGCGTTTCCTCGATCAGGAAGCCAAGTTCGCGTACCTGGGTGAGCGGCCTGCGCCGGAAATGCTCGCCGGCCAGCGGGATGCTGATCCGCTCGTACAGCCACTGCACGGCCCGCAGCGCACGCGCCGACGCGGCCACGTGATCGACGAGCAGCAGCCGGCCGCCCGGGCGCAGGACGCGTGCCATCTCGGTGACCGCGCGCCGGTCATCGGGGATGGCGCACAACCCGAGCGCGCACAGCACGGTGTCGAACGACGCGTCAGGGAAGTCCAGCGCCTGGGCATCGCCCGGCCGCAGGTCGACGTCGCGGCCCAGGCCGACCGCGCGCTGCCGCGCGATGCCGAGCATGGCCGGCGACCAGTCGACCCCGGTGAGCCGCACGCCGTCCGGGTAGAAGGGCAGGTTGCGCCCGGTGCCGACGGCTATCTCGAGCACGTCGCCGGCGGCCCGGCCGCACGCCCATGGCCGGCTGTCCCCGAACAGGCGCCGGTCCCAGAAGTCCATCTCGCGGTCATACCGGCTCGCCTGCTTGTCCCAGTACGCGGCGCGCCGGTCCATGCTGGCGCCGCCGCGGTCAGGTGGGGAGCTCGACGAGGGTCAGGAAGAACGTGTCGATCTGGCGGATCGCCTCGATGAAATGCTCGAAGTCGACTGGCTTGGAGATGAACGCGTTGGCGTGCAGCGAGTAGCTGCGCACGATGTCCTCTTCGGCCCGCGAGGTGGTCAGCATGATCACCGGGATCACCAGCAGCTCGTCATCCTGCTTCAGTTCGGCCAGTACCTCAAGGCCGCTGCGCCGGGGCAGGTTGACGTCGAGCAGGATGAGCCCCGGGCGCGGCGCGTCGGCGTACGGCCCGGCCCGGTGCAGGAACTGCAGGGCCTGCTCGCCATCGCTCACGACATGAAGCCGGTTGTGGATCTTGTAGTACTCGAAGGCCTCCCTGGTCATCAGGACGTCGCCTTCGTCGTCCTCCACCAGCAGCACGTCGATTACTTTCGACTGATCGCACTCAGGCATCGGCTTCCTCGTCTTCGCGGAGCAGGACGTCGGCTGCTTCTTGGGCTAGTGTTCCTGACGGTTCGGCGACCTCGTCCTCCGGGGCCGGCTCCATCGTCTCGGTCGGCATGGGCAGCGTGAACAGGAACCGCGAACCTTCGGCGTAGGTCGTGTCGAGCCAGATTCGCCCGCCGAAATACTCGATGATCTTCCTGATCATGGCCAGGCCGATGCCGGTACCCGGATAGGTGGTCCGCTCGTGCAGGCGCTGGAAGATCACGAAGATCCGCTCGGCGTACTCCGGTTCGATCCCGATCCCGTTGTCGGTGAAGGAGAACAGCCAGAAGGGCTCGTCGCGGGTGGTCGTGATCACGATGCGCGGCGGCTTGCCGCCGTTGAACTTCAGCGCGTTGCTGAGCAGGTTCTGGAACACCGCGGTGAGCAGCGTCAACTCGGCCAGCACCAGCGGCAGGTGCCCGGTCTCGATGGTGGCGCCCGTTTCTTCGATCGACGCGGCCAGGTTGTTCCTGGCCTGGGCCAGCGCGGCGTCGCTGGACACCAGCGCGGGCTCGCGCGCCGACCGGCCCACCCGGCTGTAGGTGAGCAGGTCGTTGATCAGCGCCTGCATCCGCTTGGCGCCGTCCACCGCGAACTCGATGTACTGATCGGCCCGGGCGTCGAGCTGCCCGGAGTACCGGCGCTGCAGCAGCTGGGTGAAGCTGGCGACCTTCCTGAGCGGCTCCTGGAGGTCATGCGACGCGAGGTAGGCAAACTGCTCAAGCTCAGAGTTCGAGCGCTGAAGTTCCTCGGTGTGCGCCTGCAGGACGGTGTTCGCGTTCTTGGTCGCGGCCAGCTCGTGCAAGATGCGCTGGCGCATGCTGTTCACATCCGCGGCCAGGTTGGTCACTTCTCGCGGACCGCGCAGGCTGACCTCGTGTCCGAAGTCACCGCCGGCCACCCGGCGGGCCTCCGCGGCCAGCCGGTGCAGCGGCCTGATCGCGGTGGCCCGCAAGCCGAGCGCGAGCAGCGCCACGATCACCGCCAGGCCGATCGCGATGACAATGAAGACGACGTCCAGCAAGGTCGCGGAGTCGTTCAGGGCGGCGATCGCACTGCTCCGGCCGGCGGAGATATCGGCCTGGAGCGTGACTATCTTGCCCCGCAAGGCGTCAAAATCGGCCTTGCCGCTCAGGATGCCGGGGCTCACCCCCGGTTTCCCGGTGCGGCTGACCTGGTTGATGGTCGGTTCCGCATAGTGAATGCGCCAGTACTGTGCCTGCGCGATCACGCTGTTGAGGTCGGCCACGGCGGTACCCGGCAGCTGATTCATGACGGCCTGCAGGGCCCTGACCGCGTTTTTCTCCTCGGTCACGCCGTCGGTGTACGGGGCCAGAAAATCCTGCTGGCCGCTCAGCGCGTAGCCGCGCACGCCGGTCTCCTGATCGAGCAGCGCGGTATCGAGCTGCTGAGCCTGAAGCGCGGCCGGGTCGAGCGTATTTACCACCCGGTCGCGGTTGCTGTGCAGCTGGAGCAGCGCGATCCCGCCGACGACCACCGCCGCCACCGAGAAGAACAGCAGGGCCGAGACGGCGACGCCGACTATCCGGCTGAGCGGCCAGCGGTTTACGTCAGTCATGGCTTATCCGGAGAACGAGAATCCGAGGGCGAGAACGGCCAGGTCGTCGTCCAGGTCTCCTCCGTTGAGCTCGCGGACATGATCGATCACCTGATCAAGCAGTTCCTCGCCGGCCGGCCTTGCGCCGTCCTGCGAAACTGATCTGAGGGCGTCCCTGATCAGGTCCATCAGGCCTTCGCTGCCGAGCCGCTCTGACCCCTTCCCGATCCGGCCCTCGATAAGCCCGTCCGTGTACAGCAGTATCGACCAGCTGCCGTCGAGCGGCACCTGGGTGCCAGGCCAGTCCCGCACCTCGGACAGGCCGAGCGGCGGAGCGGACAGGGTCGGGAGTTCGGCGACGCCGTGGCGGGTGAGGAGCAGCGGCGGCAGGTGGCCGGCCATCCGCACCCAGCCGGTGTTCCGGTCGGGGTGCACCGACACCATGCACAGCGTGGCGAACATGGTGTCATCCTGCCGCTCGTGCTCGAGCAGGTCGCTGAGGGTGGAGAGGATCTCGTCGGCTGGCCGGCCGGCCAGCACCAAGGTGCGCCACGCCACGCGCAGGCAGACGCCGAGTGCGGCCTCGGCCGGGCCCCGGCCGCATACGTCGCCGATGAGGGCGTGCACCCAGCCGTCCGAGGCCTCGACCACGTCGTAGAAGTCCCCGCCGAGCAGCATGTGCTTGCCGCCGGGCAGGCACCGAGCCGATACGCTCAGCCGCGAGTCGGCCAGCAGCGGCGACGGCAGCAGGCCGCGCTCGAGCCGGGCGTTCTCCTGGGCGTGGATCTGCGCCGCGTGCAGCGCTCGCTGCGCTTCTTCCGCGCGCCGCCGCTCGACCGCGTACCGGATGACCCGGTGCAGCATGTGCCCGGCCACGTCGCCCTTGACCAGGTAGTCCTGGGCTCCGGCCCGCACCGCCTGCTCCCCTAGGTGCTCGCTCGCCTCCCCGGTCAGCACGACCACGGCCGCATCCGGGTCGAGCTGCAGCAGCTGCCTGAGCCCGTTCAGGCCCTGCGAATCCGGCAGGCCCAGGTCGAGAAGCACGCAGGCCGCGTCGGAAACCAGGGCCTTGGCCTGGCTGAGCGACCGCGCGCGCTGCACCACGACCGCGGCTCCCACCTCGCGCAGCAACTCGCCGACCAGCAGGGCGTCGCCGTCGTCGTCCTCGACGAGCAGGACCTGCACCTGATCGTGGGCGGCGGGAGAGGCCGCGGTCTGGAGTTCAGCGTTACTTGTCATCGGAACCTACATCGGTGGGCGAGCTGGCGTCATCGGTGAGCTAGCTAGCGTACGGGCACGGATACCAACATTTACGGAGATACCAATCATGCCCGCCCGCCGCACCGCCCGGGACCGTCCTAGACGGCCTGCGGGAACGTGAACACGCGGTTCGGGTCGTAGGTGGCTTTGACCTGGGTAAGCCTGGTGTAGTTGGCACCGTAGTAGGCCTGCCGCCAGTTGGTCAGGGCCGGGTCGATGTAGTTCTGGTAGGCCTGGCCGCTCGCGTAGGGCCGCATCGACTGCCAGAACGACTGCTGCCAGGCGTGCTGGCGGGCCACCGCCGCGGCCGCCGAGCCCACCGGCCAAGTGGTGGTGTACTGAGCCTGGAACAGCGCGTTGCGGTGCACGAACGCGGTAGCGCCCGGGGCGACCCGGTTGACCGCGCCGCCGAGCGCGTCGAACGCGATGCCGCCGGACGCGCCGGGCGCGCCGCCTACCCGCTGGAAGGTCTCCACGCCGGACAGCAGGGTGCCGATCCCGTGGCTGCTCAGCGGCTTGGTGAAGAAGTCGGACTTGGCGTACTCCGAGGCCCGGGAGAGCTGGCCGGCCGGGTTCTGGGTGGGCAGGTGGCACTGGTTCACGGTCAGGCTGGCGCAGCCCGCCTCGACCAGCATCGCGTGCAGCCAGGAGGTGGTCTCCATGAACGGCGAGGACGGATGCGAGCCGGCGGCCGCGTACAGCTTCTCCAGCTGCGCGGCCGCGGCGCTGATGCTGCCCAGGTAGGTGCCGCCGACTTCGATGGACGGCACCGAGCCGCCGGGCGCGGCGGCCAGGTGCACGTTGGACCAGAGCGCGTCCGGGGCGTGCGGCGCCCAGGACTGCCAGGCCGAGATCACCCGGGCGGCCTGCGACCACGGCCAGGACAGGAAGAACAGGACGATCTCCCCGGCCGGGTGAGTAGTGAAGGTGAACGAGGTGACCACACCGAAGTTGCCGCCGCCACCGCCGCGACAAGCCCAGAACAGGTCGGCGTTGGTGTTCGCGTTACAGGTCCTGACCTGGCCGTCGGCCGTGACGATCTGCAGGGACCGCACGTTGTCGCTGGTCAGTCCGTAGGCGCGGGACACCACCCCGACGCCGCCGCCGAGGGTGAGCCCGGCGATGCCCACCGTCGGGCAGGATCCGCCCGGCACCGCGCGGCCGTGCGCCGCCAGCCCGCTGTAGAAGTCGATCAGCCGGGTGCCGGCCCCGACGGTGGCGGTGCTCCCGCTGACGTTCACCCCGGCCATCGGTGTCACGTCCACGATCAGGCCGCTGGTCGAGGACCAGCCCGCGTAGCTGTGCCCGCCGCACCTGGCGGCCACCGGGATGCCGTACTTGCGTACGAAGGCCAGACAGGTCGCCACGTCGTGCGGGTTGCGGCAGTAGGCGACGCCGGCCGGGTGCAGCGAGTCAAAGCGCGGGTCGAAGAGCCGCTTGGACACGGTGTAGGCGGCCTGGCCGGGGCGGACCAGCGGCCCGGACAGGTCGCGGCCGAGGGCCGTCCAGTCGGCGGGGGTGGGCGTTCCCGAGGCGCGCGGGGCCGCGGCGGCCCGGGCCGCGCCGCCTGACGTCGCCGCGGCTGAGCCGGTAACCCGGCCGGCGGCGCTGTTCGCGGCGGGCGAACCGGTGTTCCGGGTGCAGGACGAGAGCAGTCCGGCGCCTCCCGACACCGCCGCCAACCGCAGGAAGGCGCGCCGCCCCTGGATCTTAGCCATCGCGTGAGCCTTCCTTCGACCTGCTCTTAGTCTGAGCGCCCAACGGTAAAGACGCCGCAGGAACGCGAACAGTTGTGTCACGGCAGGTTCGAGGGGATTCTGCCGTTATTGGCTTGCTTGTATCGGCAAGCGGAAATATAGTTGAGTTACTCAATGGTTGAGGAACTCAGGCAATGGGACGGAGGTGAGCACACGTGGACGAGTACCCGAGGGTGGCGACAGTGCTTGATGCGGAGCCGGTACCGCATGCGGAACCGCTCACCGACGAGCAGCTGAACCAGCAGATCAGCGAGGCGCTCACCGAGCTCATCAAGTACGCTCACGACCTCGGTCAGAGCATTGCGACGGAGTTCGGGCTGACCGGCAGCGACGCCATGGCCCTGTTCAAGCTCGACGCGCCCATGACGATGAAGGAACTCGGGCTGCGGATGGGCTGCGACCCGTCCTTCATCACCACGATCGCGGACGCGCTGGAGAAGCACGGGCTGGCCCGGCGGGAGCCGTCGCTGCGGGACCGGCGGAGCAAGAACCTCGTGCTCACCCCGGAAGGCGTGACGGTCAGGGACCGGATCTGCCACGAACTCATGGCCCGGGCGCCGTGGTGCACCACGCTCGACACCGGCGAGCGCCGGTGCCTGCTCGGGCTGATGCGGAAGATGCTCAGATCGCGCGGTAGGAGGTGATGGTGTCACAACCGCGGCGGCTGCCTCGTCATCAGCGATGAGAAGAAGGCCGCAGGGTCGTCGTAAGCAAGACGACCACACGGGGAAGGAAGAAACGTTACGGGGAACAGGAACGACGGCCCGTTCGGCCGAAAGAGATCTTAAAGCGAAGTACGGCGCGTGACCTTGGCACCTGGCCGGTCATGGCCATTGTTCAGTACGCCCTCAATCTAGGGAGATTGTTTTGTCCGCCACATCACCAGACACCGGGTCGGCGACCCGGGTGGTCAGTAACGCGGCGGCGTCAGACGCCGCCGCGGGTTCGGGGGCCCCGTCACGACGGCTGGGGCTGGCGCTCGCTGTCATCGCGACGGCGCAGCTCATGGTCGTGCTCGACGCGACCATCGTCAACGTCGCCCTGCCGCACGTCCAGACCGCGCTCGGCTTCTCCGGCACCAACCTGGAGTGGGTCGTCAACGCGTACGCGCTAGCGTTCGGCGGGCTGCTGCTGCTCGGCGGCCGATCCGGCGACCTACTGGGGCGCCGCCGGATCTTCATCTTCGGCATC
>WNFC01012750.1_pt1 | contig 11880 bp, 13 predicted proteins | sample 5400541 | NCBI WGS metagenome assembly WNFC01 (sample SAMN13153342, study PRJNA577476) | soil metagenome | isolation source: 120 cm saprolite under Douglas fir tree site 2 hole 2 replicate 1 | place: USA:California | collected 2015-04-18 | reverse complement strand
TGATGCCCGCCAACAAGACGACTGGCCAGAACTGCATGGGAACCCTATCCCTCCTACATTCTCGACGACCAACGCCCGCAAGCGGCGGTCAGAGTGTCAGGGATGGCCGCCAACCGTACGGAGCGAGGCTCTTGAGGTGGACCACGCACGGTGACGCTTCACGCGCTGCGCCCTAAGTTTATCACTTCACGGCTTGTCCACGGTACGGATCGGGGGCGCTGCGCCCCCCGCCGCCAGTCGCTTGCTCCGCTCGTGCCTCGCTGCGCAGCTCCTTCCCGCGGCGACCCCCCGCGACGTGCTGCCCGCCGTCAGAACGACTCCGCCGCCGATAGGGCTGACGCCGAAACGTCTGGACTCGGCGCGTCGACGACCACATGGGAACCTGGGAGAGACGAATCGGTTCGGAACATAGGAGGCACAGGGCGGGCGAAGCCCCATCAAGCGGGGGGTGGGGGCGGGAAGGAGTGCGCAGCGAGGCACGAGCGGAGCAACGACTGGCCCCAGGGGGGCCGCAGGCCCCCATAACCCGGAAGCCGATCTGGCGTGCGGCGCATTCGGCGCGAAATGGTAAACTCAGGGCGCAGCGCGTGAAGCGTCACCGTGCGTGGTCCACCTCTAGAGCCTCGCTCCGTACGGTTGGCGGCCATCCCTGACACTCTGACTGCCGCTTGTGGGCGGCGGTCGTCGAGAATGTAGGAGGGATAGGGTTCCCATGCAGTTCTGGCCGGTCGTCTTGTTGGCGGGCATTATCGCGGTGTTATTCGCCGCATGGCTCGCCCGCGACGTGCTCTCACAGGACCGCGGTACCAAGGCAATGGAGGAGGTTGCCGGGTTGATCTTCGAGGGCGCCATGGCGTTCCTCAATCGTCAGTACCGCACCATTAGCGTCTTTGCAATCGTGGCTGCCGTGATCATCGGCGTCCTGATTGGCTCGCTTGCCAACGATCCCGGTCACGGGATTCGGACGTCTATCGCTTTCCTGGTCGGCGCTTTCTGTTCGGGCTTGGCCGGGTTCATTGGCATGTTCATCGCCGTACAGGCCAACCTGCGCACCGCCGCCGCAGCCCAGACAAGCGTCAAGGCCGCCATCAACGTCGCGCTCCGTGGTGGAGCAGTCTCAGGGTTCCTCGTCGTAGCGCTGAGCTTGCTCGGCGTGCTCGGTATCTACGCCGCTTTCGGTGGCTTCAATGCCGCCCCGGTCGGCGCGACTGCCGCCCAGCGCCTGGTGGACGGGGTCTCCAGCGTGCCGTTCGAGATCGTCGGCTTCGGCTTCGGCGCGTCGTTCGTGGCCCTGTTCGCCCAGTTAGGTGGCGGTATCTACACCAAGGCCGCTGACGTCGGCGCGGACCTGGTTGGCAAGGTCGAAGCAGGTATCCCCGAGGACGATCCGCGCAACGCGGCCGTGATCGCCGACCTGGTGGGCGACAACGTCGGCGACTGCGCCGGCCGTGGTGCCGACCTTTTTGAGTCGACCGCCGCCGAAAACATCGGCGCCATGATCCTGGGCGTCGCGTTGTACGTCGCCACCGGCAATACGTCGTGGGTGTTCTTCCCGCTGGTCGTCCGATCGGTAGGCATCATCGCCTCGATGGTGGGCATCATGGCTGTCGCAGTTGGCGAAGTCACCGACCCACAGCGCAAGCTCGACCAGGGCTACTGGGCGATGACCGTCGTCGCCGCCATCGGCATCGTCGGCACCGTATGGGTCATGTTGGATGGCAACTACTGGTTCGCGCTGGCCGGGCTGACCGGCCTGATGACCAGCGTCGCGTTCGTGTACATCACCCAGTACTACACCGCGGGCAACTGGCGTCCGGTTCAGGAGCTGGCGCGCGCCTCGCTCACGGGCCCCGCGACCAACATCATCTCGGGGTTCGCGGTCGGTCTGGAGAGCACCGGCGTCACGGCGATCATCATCTCGATTGCTCTGGGGCTGTCCTACTTCTTTGGGTCGCAGGCAGCGGCGTTGACCCCGGCGCTGGCCACGGGCAACGTCAACCCCGGGCTATTCGGGACTGCCGTCGCCACGATGGGCATGCTGACGACCGTGGCGTACATCCTGTCGATGGACACCTTCGGGCCGATCACCGACAACGCCGGTGGCATCGCCCAGTTTGCTCAGGCACCCGAGGATGTGCGCCACATCACCGACGTCCTCGACGGTGTCGGCAACACCACCAAGGCGCTGACCAAGGGCTACGCGGTAGGGTCCGCGGCGCTGGCTGCCTTCCTGTTGTTCTCGGCTTACCTCGACGAGATCAAAAAAGCCACCGGCGCAACGACCTACTCGGTCGACTTGTCCAAGGTCCAGGTCTTCATCGGTGGCTTCCTGGGCCTGATGTTGATCTTCTTCTTCAGCTCGCTGGCGATCCGCGCCGTGGGCAAGGCCGCTGGGACCATCATCGAAGAGGTCCGCCGCCAGTTCCGCGAGCATCCTGGGATCATGCTCGGCACCGAGCGGCCCGACTACGCCCGGGCCGTCGACATCACCGCCCAGGCGGGCCTACGCGAGATGGTCGTGCCGGGCCTCTTGGCCGTGCTCTTCCCGATCGTCGTCGGGCTGGTGCTCAAAGCCGAAGCTGCTGCCGCGCTGCTGATGGTCGGCACGATGGGCGGCATCCTCATGGCGACGGTCCTGAACAACTCGGGTGGCACCTGGGACAACGCCAAGAAGTACATCGAGCTGGGCATGCTCAAAGACGGCGGCAACGTCCTGGGCAAAGGCACCGATGCCCACGCCGCTTCGGTCGTCGGCGACACGGTTGGCGACCCGTTCAAAGACACGGCGGGCCCGTCGCTGCACGTCGTCATCAAGCTGCTCAGCACGATCACCCTGGTCATGGCGCCGCTCTTCATCGGCCGAGGGTAGTCAGGGCAAGTCAGCGTGCGCCTGAAAGAGGCGCTCGAGGAGACCGCAACCGGGGCGCTGCGCCGTATGGCCAGCGCCCACGGGCTGCTCCACGACGATGGCACGACGCGCGCTGAGCTAGTCGACCGCCTCGCCGAGCGTCTGCTCGACCAGGCCTACCTTCAGGAACAACTCGCCGGCCTCACTGAGGACGAACGCGCGGCGCTCGTGGCCGCCCGCGCCAGCGGCGGCGAGCAGCGTGGCTTTCTGCTCGATCGCGACCATCCCGGCGCATCCGAAGCGTTAGTCGACCGCGGCCTGCTCTTCCGTCAGTTCGCTGCCGCCGGCCCGCTGCGCGGCGAGCTGTTCACCGCTCCCGACGAGCTCCTCGCCCTGCTGCCCGTGCCACCCGCCGCCGAGGCGCCCCCGGTCGGTGAACCTCCGCCTTCATCACCCGACCGCCGCGCCAGCGACCCCGCCTTCAGCCTGTTCTGCATCGCCAGTGCGCTGCGGCGGCGCACCGACAGCCTGGAGCACGAGGTGCGCGCCTGGTCCGAGGAGCCTGGCGGCTGGGAGTGGGATGCACGCTGGGCCTTCCTCCGCCAGCTCGCCCAAAGCGCCGGGCTCCTGGTTCACCAGGCCGATGGCGCCCTTGTCCCCAGTCCGACGCTCGGCCGCTTGCTTGACGATCCGCCCGCCCTAGCCACGCGCCTGCTGCGTGCGTATCTGCGCGACCGAGCGTGGTCAGAGCTCACGCACGCCGGTTTCCCCGAGGGCGACGAGCTCGCCGACACCGTCCAGCTGCGCCGCGCGTTCGTCGACGTCGTCCAAACGCTCCCCGAAGCCGCCTGGCTCAGCTTCGACGCCCTCTCCGCCTGGCTCCAGCGCACCCGGCCAAGCATCGTGCGCGAACAGCTGAACGCCCGCGGCATCGTGCTGGTCGAGTCTCTGGAGTGGCCGAATTTCGAGCAGCTGCTCTTGCGCTACATCCTCCTCGGCCCGCTGTACTGGCTTGGCGTGGTCGGCCTGAGCGCCGACGGCCGCCACCTGACTCGCCGTGCCACGTCACACAAAACTACTTCTGAAGAGTGCGCCTGGGAGAGCGCCGCCGAGCTGGTCGCCCCCGCGCGGGCTGACCTCGGCACCCTGTTGGAGGCCGAACGCTATCTCGTCCTGCTCGAGCGTGGCCGGCCTTCGCGCTACCACCTGGTCCAACAGCATGTCGCGGCGGCACTGGGCACCGGCGGCTCGCTGGCCGACTGCCGCCGCCTCCTTTTAAAGCTGACTCGCGCGCCGCTGCCCGAGACCGTCGACGAGCGCCTGCGCGCCTGGGAGCAGCGCTTCGGCGCCCTGAGCGTCCGACCAGCCGTGCTACTCGAGGCGCGTTCTGCCGCCGAGCTCGAAGAGGCCATCGCCGACCAGCAGGTTCTCCCCTTCATTCGCGCTCGCCTGGGCACCACATCGGTCGAGGTACCCGCCGCCCAGGCCCTGGAGTTGGCTGCGGCATTGCGCGACAGTGGCTACCTGCCCCAGGTCGACGCCGCGCTGCGTCTCTCTGCCGATCCACGCCGTGCCTACGCCGGCCTGATCGACGAGCAAGTCCTCGAGTTTCTTCTCGTCAGTTTGCTGGCATTTCAGCGCGCCCAGCCCGAGCAGCTCGCTTCCTTGGAGGGCAGCATGGTCCTGCTGGAGCGCCTGGAACGCCAGTTTCCGCCGCAGCGCCTGGTCGAGCTGCGCGCCGCGGCCGCTCGCCTCGCTGGCAGCCTCAACGCCGCGCCGCCCGCGCCCCGGCCCAAATCGAAACGCCCGCGCTCCCGCCAAAAGCGTCGATTGTGATACCCGTCGCGGTGAATTCCGCGCTCGCCACCATAGTCAGGACTCAGGCCTCTGCAAATGGATTGCGCAGAGTCACGGTGTCGAATACCTGGCCCGATTTCAGGTCCTCGGACCACACCATCGTGGCGCCCGAACGCTGGGCGGCGATCAGAATCATTGCGTCCCAGAACGGAATATTCCAGTTGACGGTCGCGTCAATCGCCGCAAGCGCGTCCGAAGGGGTAGGCATGACGACGTGCCAGGTCGCCAGGTCGGCGACGATGGTGCGCGCGTTGGGCGCGCTTAAAGGATGAGGGATTTTTCGCGTCAGCGTGACGAACAACTCCTGAAGCACCTGAACGCTGACCGCACCGATGCCCTCGAGCCATAACCGCTCCATCAGTTGTCGGGCTCGAAGGTGCTTGTCACCCGCGGTCGTGTCGAACGCATAAACGATCACGTTCGTGTCGCAGAACTCAACGCTCATGAAGCGACTCCCTCTGCCACTTCACGTTGCCACGTGTGCCCAGATCGAACCCTGTGCGCAGTTGACTCAACTGACGCTCGCGCGCCGTCCGAAAGCCGCGGACCGCCTCGACGCGTTGCTCGAGCGACAGGGCCACGAACCGCGACAGTGATACCCCCTCGTCAACAGCGAGGTGGCGCGCTTGGCGGAGCAGATCCTCGGGCAAGGACACCGTTACATTGGCCATGGGCACACCTCATAGATGCGTCACTGATTCAGTGTAACACGGTCACCGTGACCAGTCGGGCAAGGGCGGCGGAAGAAGATGCCCTTGAGCCGTCGGCTGCGGCCAGAAAAAAACTGTGACATCGCGATGACGGCCGCGTGACGCCTTTGGCCCGTCGCGTGACGCTTTTCGGTCGCCGCGTGACGCTTTTTCGCCCCGGCGTGACGTTTTTTGGTCCGCCGTGTGACGCTCCGCGTGACGCCTCACCTCGTACGGTAGCGCCACGATGTTCGAGTGGCTGATCTCACGAGTCGGTCGGGTATACTCGGCGCAGGTACCAGACGAGCTATGCCTGAACTTGCCGATCTGCTGCAGCTGCAGCGCCGCAGCGATTTGCCCGCCATTCGGCCGGGCGACACCGTCCGTGTGCACGTGCGCGTGGTCGAGGGCAACCGCGAGCGCCCCCAGATGTTCGAAGGGGTGGTGCTCGAGGTCAAGAAGCCCAACGTTTATGACGGAAGTTTCCGTGTCCGCCGCGTCGCCCACGGCGTGGGCGTCGAGCGCACGTTCATGTTCCAGTCGCCGCGCGTGGAAAAGGTCGAAGTGACCCGCCGTGGGGCAGTCCGCCGCGCCAAGCTGTACTACCTGCGCGGACTGACGGGCAAAGCAGCGCGCATCAAAGAGCGGCGCGACGGCGGCCCACGACGGCGCGAGGCGAGCTCTAGCGCCTGAAACGGGCGCCGCGGCCACGATGAGCCGCGGGCGGCGGCGGTGCGGAGATCTGGAAGCGCGACGGTGGCCAGCGGGGATGCACAGAAGGGATTTCGGCACACGGACGCCGTATGTTCGTGCGCTCAAAATCGCCGTGCCGCTCACCGACGTGTGCGTGCTGATGCCGGGCTTTTGCCATTTTCCCGCGCACAGTCACCTACCCTACTGACTCGGAGAAATGAGCAAACCACAGCAGATGCGCGGTCACCGTCGGCAGGTCGTCGTTGATCCAACCCTGCGCGTTGAACGGACGTATTGGCGCCAAGGGCTGACGCGGGTCGTCGGCATCGACGAGTGCGGCGTCGCCGCGTTGAGCGGGCCCGTCGTGGCCTGCGCGCTGTATATGCCGATCAACTGCCGCAAGATACCCGGGGTGCGTGACTCGAAAATGCTGAGTCGGCCAGAACGCGAGCGGCTCGCCGAACTGATCTGTGCCAAGGCGATCCGCGTCGGCATCGGCGCCGCGAGTGCGCGCGAGATCGAGCGCATCAACATCTTGCGCGCCACGCACTTGGCCATGAAACGTGCCCTCGACCGAGTTGGCGCGGTCGACCATGCCATCATCGACGGCAACCCGATCCGCGACATTGACATGGGTCCGCACACGTGCATCGTCCGTGGTGACGCGACCGCCTACACCATCGCTGCCGCGTCAGTGGTGGGCAAGGTCCTGCGCGATCGGCTCATGTCCAAACTGGCGTTGCGCTACCCGGGCTACGGCTGGGAGCAGAACGCCGGCTACCCCACCCGCGATCACCGCGAAGCGATTCACCGTCTCGGCATCACCCCGCACCATCGGCGCAGCTTCGGCACCGTGCGCATGCTCAGCCAGTTGACGCTGGACCTCGAGTATGAGGACAGCAGCGTGGTCATCGAGCTGGATGCGCTCGAAGAGGTCCTCGAGGCCAGCCCCGTACTGGCATGAACCTGCGCACCCAAAACGTCGGCCGATGCGGGGAGCGCCTGGCTGAGGAGCACCTGCTTGCCCAGGGTGCTCGTCTGCTGGAGCGAAATTACCGCGTCGAGTACGGCGAAATCGACCTGCTCCTGGAGCACGATGGTGACCTCGTCGCGGTCGAGGTCAAGACCCGCGACGTCGGAGACCTTGAAGCGCCTGAGGAGGCGGTCAGCTGGCGCCAGTTGCGGCGCATCGTTCGTGCACTAGAGACGTACGCCATGGACAACGATCTCCTTGAGGGAACCTGGCGCATCGACGTCGTACTGATCGTGATCGAGCCCGACGAATCGGTGCTGCGCATCGATCACCTGCGCAGCGTGTACCCCGCGTGAAGGAGCGCCTCCATAAAGTCCTCGCCCATGCGGGCGTGGCATCTCGCCGCGCCGCGGAGCGGATGATCCTCGATCACCGCATCAAGGTAAACGGCACGCTCGTGCGGGAACTCGGCACGCAAGTGGACCCGAGTGCGGACCGCATCGAGGTTGACGGCCAGCCGCTAGCCCGCGGCGCAGCCAAGCTGCACTACGTCATCTTGAACAAGCCTTCGGGCGTTGTGAGCACGGCGCACGACCCTGAGGGTCGGCCGACGGTCGTGGAGTTCGTGCACGCCCGTGAGCGGCTGTACCCGGTCGGGCGGCTGGACATCGACTCCGAAGGCCTCGTGCTGCTGACCGATGACGGCGAGCTGACGTTCCGCCTCACGCAGGCGCGGTTCGGCGTCGAAAAGGAGTATCACGTCCTGGTGGCGTGTTCAGACTTCGGTGAGCGGCATCTGGAGCAACTACGGCATGGCGTCGTCCTCGACGATGGACCGGCGCGCGCCGTTCGAACCGAGCTGATTCGGACTACGCCCCGGGGTGCACTGGTGCGCATGGTGCTCGTCGAAGGCCGCCAACGCGAGGTGCGGCGCATGCTTCTCGCGGTGGGCTGCGCCGTCGACGGACTGCAACGGGTGCGCATCGGCCCGCAGCGGTTAGGCGACCTCGAAACGGGCCAGCATCGCAGTCTGCGGGCGCGCGAAGTGGGGGCGCTGCGCTCGTCGGTCGGACTGGACACGTGACCGGCCAGTCCAGAAGCCAAGAATTGCCGTTCGTGATTGCCCTCGACGGGCCGGCCGGGTCGGGCAAGAGCACCGTGGGCCTGGGTGCCGCGCAGGCGCTCGGGTTGGGCTACTTCGATACCGGGCTGCTGTATCGGGTGCTGACCTGGCTGGCGCTGGCGCGCGGATTCGATCCCAAAGCCGAGGACTCGCTGGTCAAATTAGTCGACGAGCTCGATATCGACGTGGACCCCGTCGGACGGGTTTTGCGCGGCGGGACAGATATCACCGATCAGCTCCAGCAACCGCCGATCGACGCGGCGGTCTCGGCCGTGTCGGCGCACGCGGGCGTTCGCGACGCGATGCGTCCGGCACAGCGGGCGCTCGTTCACCCGCCCGGGCTGGTCATGGCCGGACGGGATATCGGCACCGTGATTGTCCCCGAGGCGCCGCTGAAGATCTGGCTGAGCGCCAGCGCTGAGGAGCGCGCGCGTCGGCGCGCAGTCCAAACGGGCGAGGCGTACGACACCGTGCTCGAAGGAATACGTCGCCGCGACCAATTCGACGCCTCGCGCAGTGTCGCCCCGATGAGCCGCGCAGCTGACGCCGTCGAAATCGCCTCGGACGGGATGTCGCCAGCAGAGGTGGTCGCGCGCATCGTCGAGCTGGCGCAGGAGCGCGGCGCCCCCCAGCTGACCGTGGGCCGACCGCGGACCTGGTCGAAGCCGAAATAACGATGTTGGCAATACACGCGCCCGGATTGGTGGTGCAGTCCGTGGAACCGCGCTCGGCAATCGCAGCACTTGGTGTGCGGACAGGCGACCGGCTGCTAGCGATCGACGGGCTGGTGCCGCGCGACGTCATCGACCTGCAGTTGGAGCTGTCTGAGGCGCGCTGTATCACGGTCGAGCGCGCCGACGGCGCACGGGTTCAGCTCGAAACGGCGGGACAGGTGCTCGTGTGAGTTCTGCTTCATCCGCGGTCTGCCCGAGGGGTTGCGCAGCAGTCTGTACGTCTTCGACGACGATTACCGCTACTCATTTTTATGGGGCAACTTTCTCACACTGACCAACCTCGACGAAGCGGACTGGGCACGGATTGGCTACCAGCGGCTGTCGCCCGTCAACGTCTCGGTCCACGCGACTGACCCGGGGGTGCGGCGGACGCTGCTCAACAACCGCCACGCGCCGGAGATCCTGCCGCAGCTGCGGCGACTCGCCGGGCTGGGGATTCGGGTCAATGCCCAAGTGGTGCTGTGCGCGGGGCTAAACGACGAGCACGTGCTGCAACAGACGATCGAGGAGCTGGCGGAGTTGTACCCGGCGCTGCAGAGCGTCTCGGTCGTGCCCGTGGGGCTGACCAGGTATTCGCGGGTAAAGAACATTCGGCGGCCGTCGGCCGACGAGGGCGCCCGGGCAGTGGAACAGATCGAGGGCTATCAGGCCCAGCTGCGGGAGAAGCTCGGGGTTGGCGTTGCGTACGCGAGCGACGAGCTGTATTTGTTGGCGGGCCGCGCCGAGCTGCCGCCGGCGGCAGCGTACGACGGCTTCCCGGTGCTGTCGAACGGCGTCGGGCTATTGCGCAGCATGCTCGACGAATGGTGCACCCTTCTGGAACGCGCGCCGCGCCAGGCGAGACGGCCACGGGCGAGGAAAGTGGCCTGGCTGACCGGCGGGCTGGCGGCGCCGGCGCTCGAGCGCATGGCCGACGCCTGGCAGGCCCATGCCGGTTGGCGGCCGGACGTGGTGCGGGTGACGAACACCTTCTTCGGCGAGGGTGTGACGGTGTCGGGGCTGCTCAGCGGACGCGACCTGATCGAGGCGCTGCGTGCTCTGCCTGCCGACATTGAAGACGTCGTGCTGCCGCGCGGCCCGTTCGGGTTTGACGGCCGCACGACGCTCGACGGGGTGTCTGCCGAGGATGTCGGGGCGGCGCACCCGGGCCGAGTCCATCTGGCCGCAACGCCGCGCGAGCTGCTCACGATACTGAGCAGCGGCCGCTCAGAAAGCTAGCCCCTTTGGAAACTCAGCGCTTTGGAAACTCAGCGCTTTGGAAACTCAGCGCTCAGGATACTGATCGCTTCGGAAACTAAGCAGGCGATGGTGCGTGCGGGGCGCCGACGGTCGCGCTCAGCACCAGGTCGCCGAACGGCACCTCCTGGTCGACACTGATCTGGCCGCGGCGGAACAGCTCCAGGACAGCCAGAAATGTGGCAACCACCTGGTCGACCGTGTCGCCAGCCAACGAACGGAACGAAACGCGGGTGCCGCTGCGCAGGGCGTCGAGGATGTGCACGCGGCGCTCGTCGACATTTGCCCGGGTGACGCCAGGGAACTCGATTTCGTCCGGACTCGAAGTCATCGCGAAGTGCCGCCAGACTGCCAGCAAGGCGTCGGCGCTCAGCGGCGCGAGTGGCGCCGGCTGGCTGCTGATCAGCGGCTCGCGCTGCGTTTGGTACGAGCGCTCGCCGCGCTGCTCCAGCTCGCGCAGGACCTCCGCGGCGGCGCGGAAGACGCGGTACGTGGCCAGGCGCTCGGCGAGGTCGGTGGCAACCTCCTCGACTTCGGGGTCGGGCTGTTCGGTCAGCAGCAGGGCGCGGGACTTGAGCAGTAGCAGTTTGCCGCCGATGACGAGAAAATCGGCTAATAGATCGGCATCCAGCGCGGGCAGGGCGTGGACCTGCGCCAGATACTGGTCGGCGACCTGGGCCAGACTGACCTGAGTGATCGGTAGCCGGCGCTGCTCGATGAGCAGCAGCAGCAGCTCGAGGGGGCCGTCGAAGCTCTCCAGGTGCAGTTCGAGCTGGATCGGCGCGTTTTTGAGCGGGCGAGCTGGCGCAGTCATCTCATTTTGTGCGAGGTTCAGGGGGTCACGGCGGTTGCGGCCTGTTTCAATTCCGCCAGGTAGGCGCGGGCGGCGGGCACGGGATCGGTGGCGCGCTCGATCACGTCGACTAGTGCGCTGGCGACGATGACGCCGTCGGCGCCGAGGGCGGCGACGCGGCGGATGTGGTCGGGCTGCGAGATGCCGAAGCCGACCACCAGTGGCGCGGGCGTTTCGGCGCGCACCTGCCCGAGGAACTCGCCGAGATTGGCCGACAGGTCCTGGCGTGCGCCGGTCACGCCGACCAGGGCGACGCAGTAGATGAACATCGGCTCGCGGGTAGCGACCGCACGGATCCGCCCAATTGGGCTAGTTGGGGCCAGGAACGGCACCAGGCCCAAGGCGTGCGCGCTCAACGCCGCGTACAGCTCGCTCGACTCTTCGACGGGCAGGTCGGGCACGATCACCGCGTCGGCGCCGGCGGCAGCCAGGTCAGCTGCAATGCGCTGGTCGCCGCGATGGCGGAGCGGGTTGTAGTAGGACATCACTGCGACGGGTGTCTCGAGCGAGTGCTGGCGGATGACTCGGGCGAGGTCCAGCGCAGTGTCGAGCCCGGCGCCGCCGGCCAGGGCACGGCTGTTGACACGCTGTTGCGTGGCGCCGTCGGCGAGCGGATCGGAAAAAGGGACCCCGATTTCAAAGCCGTCGGCGCCAGCTTCCAAGGCGGCGATTGCCAGGGCATGGCTGGTCGGCACGTCGGGAAAGCCGGCCATCAGGTAAGGGAAGAGGCCGCAGGCGCCCTCGCTTCGCAAGCGACGGAACGTCTTTGCGAAGCGACTCACGCGAGGTACTCCTGGTGGCCGCTGGCGGTGGCGACGGTGTGGATGTCTTTGTCGCCGCGGCCGGACAACGTCACCAGGGTGATGCCGGGGTC
>WNFC01007652.1_pt1 | contig 11881 bp, 7 predicted proteins | sample 5400541 | NCBI WGS metagenome assembly WNFC01 (sample SAMN13153342, study PRJNA577476) | soil metagenome | isolation source: 120 cm saprolite under Douglas fir tree site 2 hole 2 replicate 1 | place: USA:California | collected 2015-04-18 | reverse complement strand
AAAGGGGCTCAAAGTCTCCGATGCGCAACTCGCCACCGTCAACATGTTTCCTCATGACTTTCATGGGGAATGGAACTACACCATAGCTCCGAAACGGAAGCGCCCAAAAAAGTGACTAAGTTATTTCTTAACATGCCCTAAGTGCCTGGGAAGCAACGGATTGGCGAGACAGGCAGATGCACGCTCGAAGAGATAATCGGCCGCTGCGGAGCTTTTCTTCGATACATCGCAGATCAGTGACCGGCGATCCCCGACGTCATCGCGCCCTCGTCGTAGTTCCGCCAGTATGACGGCACTGCAATATCACCGCGTGCGGCATAAGCATTGCTGTTCAACAATTGCTCGTCTGCCACCGCGCGGCCCTTCGTTCGCGTGTGATGGTGTTCGGAGGCAGCCGCCGCTTGCACGGTTAGTGCAGCAAGTAGCGAAACAACAAGCACGGTACGAGTTTCCTTTCGCATTGTCATCTCCATTTTGCTTGCGGAAAAGTCGCGGATTGCGCCCTTCGCATCTGCAATCTCCGTTAATCAAGCGTGCGGTTGCGAGGCAATTGCGCCTAACTATTGGAGCGGCGAATTTCCATGAGATGATGTCCGACAACGCTCTCGCCAGTCACCCAAAGATATCTCCATGTCATTCCTTGGTAACGGATCGTCATTCCTTGGTTTAGCGCTCGACGAAGTTTCGGAAAGCAGTTTGACGCTGCGATCGTGCTCAACAAGCGGCGTGAACCATCGCGCAGCTTGCTGCATCCAAGACGAATGAATTAAGCAACCGCTACCGCGGCGCGGGCGACCTCCCTATAATTGGCAATGGCATTCCAGCATCAGTGAGGATATCCGCTATGCCAAGATCCTGGGACGAGGCATCGGTCCTGGACCTCTCGGCGCGGTGGTTGCGTTCACCGGCAGGGTGAACTGAAACGTGACACCGTGGGGTACATTTGCGGTGGCCGACAGCCGGCCATCGTGAGCTTCCACGATCGAACGGCAGATCGAAAGTCCCATCCCCATGCCGCTAGCTTTGGTGGTGAAGAAGGCGTTGAATAGCCGGTCCGCATTCTCGGCGGAGATCCCGACGCCGCAATCCGTCACACTTACGTGCACTTGGTGCGCCTCGTCCTGGCCGGATCGGATCTCCAGTTCGCGCGGCCGATCCGCGACCGCTTGCATTGCTTCAATGCCATTCATCACCAAGTTAATAATCACCTGCTGCAATTGGATCCGATCAGCCAGGATCATGGGTAGAGCGGGTGCCAACTTCGTTTGCAACGACACCCGGTGGTTGGTCAACTCACGCTGCACCAGCGCGATGGTCTCTCTGACGATGTCATTGACGTCGAGCGGTACCTTTTCAATGTCAGTCTTTTTCGCGAGCGCCCGTACGCGCCGGATCACCTCGTTCGCCCGCTTGCAGTCATCGATAATCCATTCCACGGAGCGGCGCGCCGCCTCGAGATCGGGGGTCCCGCGGCCGAGCCAGCCCAGACACGCCTCCGCATTAGCCGTGACGGCGGCAAGCGGCTGGCTCACTTCATGAGCGATAGAGGCGGTCAGCTCCCCCAAGGTTGTTATGCGCATGACATGGGCCAGGTTCGTTTGTGCGTCTCGCAATGCCTCATCGACGTGCTTGCGCTCCGTTAGATCGAGTACGAAGGCAACGCCCTCGTCTCGGCTGTTGTCGAACGTCGTCGCACCGACCAGGACAGGCACGCGGCTGCCGTCTTTGCGAAAGTACTCTTTCTCACGCGGTTGGACGGTGCCAGTCGCCTTCAGCTCTTCGATGGCTTGTTCGGTGGCGTCGCGCCAATCGGCCGGCGTCAGATCCGTCCATCGTAGCCGACCCGAGTCGAGATCTTCCCGGGTATATCCGACCATATCGAGAAAGGCCTGGTTTGCTTCGATTATCCGGCCCTGAACATCCCCGATCACGATCCCGACGATGTTCGAATCGACCAGGCGGCGGATCTTGGCCTCCCGCTCCTGGAGATCGCTGTACAGACGGGCGTTCTCCAGCGAAATCGCCGCTTGAGATGCCAGCAATTCCAGTACCGAGATCCTGGAGGGCGTGAACACGTGCGATGCCAGGTTGTTCTCAAGATAGAGCACCCCGATCAGCTTGGCCAGCTTCACCAGGGGCAGACAGAGGATCGACCGAGCACGCTTCTGGCAGATGTACTCATCTGCCAGGAACGGATTCTGCGCCGAGGCATCATCGAGGATCACGCTCTCCCGAGTCCGGATCACGGTGTGGAGCACGGATTCGGGGAGCTCGACCGGTGAGGCGGCCGTCTGGCGCAGCGTGACCTCAACCTGGCCGCGGCCGGCCGTCGCTTCCGCGGCGATCCGGGGCTCGTCGCCCAGCAACAGGATGAGCAGACCACACTCGGCGCCGGCATGTTCGATCGCGATCCGCAGCAGCGTCTTGATGAGCTCACCGAGGACGATCTCACTGGACACCGCCTGCGCGGCCTTGAGCACCGTCCCGACATCCAGCTGCCCGACGGGCGTGCCGATCGTTGCCGTCGGCGGGGACGGCGCCGTTTTCTCGCGCACCCGCGGATAGCGCTGGTCGAGTTGCTGCACCTTACCGAGCGCCCCCCAGCGCGCAAAGCAACTGCGCGCATCCTCCACATGAGCGCGTGCGGCTGTCGTGGACCCGCGACCAAGGTAAAATCCTGCAGCAAGCTCGTGGGCGACCCCTTCATTCTGGACGAAACCGTTTTCATGGGCCAATCGAATGGCCTGCTCGTACAGACGCATTGCATCGGCGTCTCGCCCTTCGAGGCGGGCGATCTCGGCTAACACCAGTGCGTGCTTGTCGGCGAAAGTCGGCGGATAGTTTTCGGCCCACTCGCGCAATTGTTCGCAGCGCGCCGCCAGCAAATCGCGCCATCCGGCCTGCTCGTCGCCAGAAGAATTCTCATAGAGTGCCGCTACCGTGAGGGCGGTGTAGTAGAAGTAGTCGAGCAGCTGGATCTGGGCGGCCGCGGCCGAAAGGAGCGGCTTCACCTTGTCGGCTGCCGCGAGAGCCTCGGCGTAGTCGCCAGACAGGAACCGCGCCTTCAGTTTGAGGATCCAGTACCAGCAGATCGTCAAGGTCACCCGGCCCGCGGTCAGTTGCGCCTCGAACATCGCCTCGTCGAATTGCGCGTCGCTGAAGGTGGAGAAGCTCGCGGTCCGGCCCTGCATGGCCGCGATGAAGCGTTGCTGGCTCCTGATGATGTCCACGGCGTCTTCGTACTTGGCTTCCCGGGCGAAGTCCAACGCCCTCTCCGACTCGCGCCACACCGCGTCGAGTGGCTCGCTCTGCAGGAGAAGGCCGGTGATAGATTGGAAGATGCCGTAGCAAGCGAAGGTCAGATCAGCCATCTCAATCGCATTGCGAAACGTCGCCCGCATGAAATCGATCGCGGTCGCGATCGGCTGCGTCCAGAAGGCAACCATTCCCATCGCGTAATGGACCTTCGCACGGTAGGCGATAAAGCCGTGCTTCTCGACAAGGTCACAGGCGAGCTTGGCGAATCGGTGGGCATCGCGGTAACGGTGAAAGACCAGTGCGAGCACAGCCCCCCACGAGCCGTAGGCGTGCGCGGAGGGGCCGCTCATCCCGTGCTGCATGCTGACCCCCACCATGCGACACACCTGCAAGCAATACAAACGGAAGTCGGTAAAGTAGGCGGAGGGAGTAAGGACCGAGAGCACTTGCATGGCGGCCTGGAGTTCCGGATCGGTCATCATCGGCAGATCGATCAGGCTCTCGATCGAACGTCCATTCAGGGTCTCCCAGACCGCGTCGTATTCGGCCTGGACCTCCTCCCGGGTCGGGTGTGCCGGCAGGTCAATTCCGAACAAGCGCAGGCACGTGAGCGCGCTGGCCACAGCCTGCTGGTTTTCCGACTTCATGACATGGGACTGGACCTTCAGGCGGTAGACGGCCGCCTGGTCGACTTTCGATGTCCCACGCTGCAATAACTCCACGATCAGGCGCTCGGCATTTTCGAAATTACCGCTCAGAAGCTCACACTCCGCGAGTTCGAGCGACAGGCTGAACGTCAACTCGTACTGGTGGTCCCAGTCGCTTTCGTCCAGGAGCGCCATGCCGGACGAAAAATGCGCGAGCGCCGACGCATACGCCGTGGACGCCTTGGCTTTTCGCCCGGCGCGTAGATTGATCGCCGCGACCTGCGCTTTCTCGTCCCGGTCGGCCAGCAACGTGGCGCCCCGATTGAAGTGGTTCGCGATATCGAACAGATGCTGGGTGAACTCGTCCGCCGTAATGCTTTTCAGCATCACGCGGCCGATGCGCAGGTGGACTTCGGCACGACGGTCTTCGGGAACCAGCACATAAGCCGCCTGCTGGATCCGGTCATGCGAGAATTTGTAGACGCTGCCCTGCTGGACGACGAGGCCGGCGCGGACGGCCTCCCAGAGCGCCTCATGTACCGTCCCCGCTTTTTCCCCGTGAACCACGGTCAGAGTGGCGATCTCGGTGACGTTGCCCAGGCAAGCGAGCTGTTTCAGCGCTTCCTGTGTAGCGGAAGAAAACCGCTTCAGCTTCTCCACCATAAGATCCGCCACGTTATCGGTGTAGCTCTTGGTCCGGATGCGATCGATGTTCCATTGCCAACCCAGCGTGTTCGGGTCGAACGCGAGCAGCCGCTCTTCGGCCAGCGCCGTGAAGAACTGGATCGCGAAGAACGGATTTCCACCGGTCTTCTCCTGCACCAGTCGCGCTAAGGGCTGCACACGCTCCGGCTCGCAACGCAGGGTGTCGGCGACGAGCTGGCCGACATCGTCGAGCTCGAGGGGCGCCAGCACGATCTCCTCGACCCGCGCTCCGGCTTTGCGGATTGCCTCCAGCGTGCGCAGAAGCGGGTGCGCGGGGCCGACCTCGTTGTCCCGGTAGGCGCCGACCAGCAGCAGGCGCCGCACCTCCGGGTGCGTGACCAGATGTTCGATGAGATCGAGCGTTGCTGCATCCAGCCATTGCAAATCATCGAGGAACAGCGCGAGCGGGTGCTCGTTGCGCGCGAACACCCCGAGGAAGCGCCAGAAAACCATCTGGAATCGGTTCTGCGCGTCCTGCGGCGGCAGGTCCGCGACCGGTGTCTGTTTTCCGATGACGAGCTCCAGCTCGGGAACGAGGTTGACCATGAGCAGACCATTCGGGCCCAGCGCCTCGTTGAGGGATGCTCGCCAGCGGCCAAGCTCGTCCTCGCTTTGGGTGAGGAGCGACCGGACAAGGCTTTGGAAGGCTTGGCCCACCGTCGCGTATGGAATGTCGCGCTTGTACTGGTCGAACTTGCCGGACGCGAACAGGCCACGCGGCGGTACGAGCACCTTGTGCAGCTCGTTCACCACTGAAGACTTGCCGATCCCGGCATAGCCGGACACGAGCACGAGTTCCGGCGTGCCGTTCGCCACGACCCGGTCGAAGGATGCGAGCAGCGTGTCGATCTCGCGCTCCCGGCCGTAGAGCTTCTCCGGGATCAGCAGCCGGTCCGATGCGTCGCAACCGCCGAGCGAGAAGGGTTCGATCCGGCCATGCGATTGCCACTCCGCCAGGCAGCGCCGGAGATCGGCCTCGACGCCCGCGGCGGTCTGGTAACGCTCCTCGGCAGTCTTGGCGAGAAGCTTCATCACGATTGCCGAGAGCGGCCCCGGAAGGCCCGCGACCCGCTCATCCGGCGGCGCCGGTTGCCGCGCGATATGGCAGTGTACCCACTCCATCGGATCGGCGGCGGCGAAGGGAAGTTGCCCCGTCAACATTTCGTAAAGGGTGACGCCTAGGGCATAGAGATCGCTGCGGGAGTCCACCGAGCGGTTCATCCTGCCGGTTTGTTCCGGCGCCATGTAGGCGAGCGTCCCGGCGATCACCTCCGGCGGTGCGGGGGCTTGATGCTCGCGCGGCAGACGCGACGCAATGCCGAACCCCGTCAGCCACACGCCACCGCTCGCCGCGTCCACCAGGATATTTGCCGGTTTGATGTCCTTATGGACAAGGCCGCGCTCATGCACTCGACGCAGCGCGCCGGCGAGAGGGATCGCGATGCGCAGGAAATGCGATACGGTCAGTGGTCGGCCAAGCAGTCGATCAACCGGCACACCACCGGGATCCTCAAGCACCAGCGCCATGCTGCCATTGCTGTGTGTCAGCGCCACCGGTCGCGCCGCCCAATCAGCTTCAAGTTCGCACTTGAGCGCGTATTCGTGTTCAAGTCGCTCGACACAACCGAGCGAAGATTCGTCAGCCGCAACAACCAGGATCGGCGCCAGGCCGCTTCCGGAGCCGCGGTAAAGGGTGAAATCGCCCTCCCGCAACGGCGACAAGGCGTAGCGCGAAAGCTCAATCACGCGCCGCTCCTACCAAAATTGCAAATCCGGTTGAACCGCCATGAATACTAACATTTTTCATCCATTAATTATACGTCACCCGAACCTCACATTTGTGCTCTCATAGAAAGCGTTGCAGGCCGTGGCCAACCAGTTTTTGCCTAGCGTCCGACCGTGCCAGCGTACGTTACCTGTGCCTCAGGGTTGATCAAGAATGCCACGACGATCGCATCCTCGAGTGCCTTTACTCGGACGCCCGTCTCTTTGACCAAGAGTGCACTCTCTTTCGTTTCGAGGCCTGTCCCGTTGACATCAATTCGGCCGCGATAGAAATGAATGAAGGCATCCCAGCCCTGGCGCTTCGGGAGATCGACTTCGGCGCCGCGCGTAAGGTGGGCATCGTATAGTTGCACGTCGTTACGAACGAAAGACAGGGCTTCGGTGTTCCCGGGGCCAGCCAGCAATCGCCACTCATTCAGACCTGGAGAGCCGATCTCTCTGAACTGAATATTGGGCTGAAGGTCGACAGTATGAGGGCGAACAAATATCTGCAATCCGTGAAGCGTAGGATCGTCAGGTCGTGTGCCTTCCTCGTGCCAAAAACCTTTTCCCGCGTTCATCACCAGGAGCCTGCTCGGACTAGCAACGAGCCTCTCCCCGGAGCTGTCGGCATGTCGCACGAGGCCGTCCACAATGTAGGTAATGATCTTTGCGGTGTTCGTGGATGGGCACGAAGCCGCCCGGCTCCAATGTCGTGTCATCGAAGCGGGCTAGTGGACCATATCCGTGATCGCGACGATCCGGGATAGCGTACCCCGGCAGATTGGGGACGATCGAGAATGGACCATTTTTGTAATGGTGCCGACTGCGAGATTGTCGATAGAGCATACGTCGTTCCTGCACAGGCGTTAATTTAAGCGGTGGCGACTTTAGGGTATTTAGTTCGATTCCGAATCTGCCTCGGGGCAAACCATGCCAGACGAAGCCGCACTTAGAACGAACCCCAGGCCGCGAACGGTGCGAATCATGGGGGCTTGATCTGATCCGTCAACCTTGCGACGTAGTTGACCCATATGAACATCAACAAGGTTCGTTTCGGGAACGAATTTGTAGTGCCATACTTCTTTGAGGAGGGCTTCGCGCGTCAACAATTTGTCGCGACGTCGCATCATGTATTCGAGCAACTCGAACTCGCGGGGCCGCAGAACGATTGGGCGATTACCTCGCTTCGCAGTTCGACCCATTAGATCGAGCTCCAGTGATCCCACGCGCAGCACTCTTGCATTTGGCTGGACTCGCGACCAAACCAACGATTGATCGCCCCATATAAATTCGACCACCGTGATTGGCTGCTTCGAGAGATCACCCATAGGCGCGAGCAAGCCGCGCATCCGCGCTGCCATCATCTCAAGTACGGTCGACAGGAGCGTTTGAGCGTCGGCATTCTTGGGGATAGAATCATCTCTGGTGGACAGCAAATCTCTGACTAGGAAGGGCACTAGAAGTGGCAAGCCGTCGATGTCAGCGAACGGCTCCGACGTTTCAATCCGCACGGTTGGCGGCATCTGCGTGCTTGGAAAAGAGCTCGTGTTTGACGAAGCTGCGGCATGTATTGAGGCCGATCTTTGCTCCGCAAGGTTTGAATCAGCAGAAGTAGATAAGCGTGAGCCGCTTTTGTAGTTGGCCATGCAGAAACTCCGGTGTCATGCTAACCGAGAGACTAACGCGACTAGGGTCGACTGCTCTATCGTGCCGGAAGAAGCTCACTACATCGCAACGGATCGGAAATGCATACTTAGGTATCAAGAGATTTACTTAGGTATCACAAGATCCCGTGCGGCGGTTCCACGCGACCGGCTGGGCCATGGTTGCCATAAAAGGACTTGCATCAGGAACGCTACTTCGAGATGACGCGGTGGTCTTGATCTATACCTAACGAGGCAAATGTACGCCGGCCGATGGCGCGGTAGTTATCGTTTTTCCTATCGAGATGACTTCGGATTCTCAATACGGATTGCGGAGGCTTGACGAGCCGCCCTCCATTGTCGCAGTGTCGCTAAGTCGCCTTGCGGGCACCAGCGTAACGCGAAGTTTCGCCAGTGCTGGTTTTTCGCAAGCGTCTCAAACGGACGACTGTTCCCGCCATACCGCGTCGGATGCAATGTTTCGTTGCGTGGTGCAGGGGCAAAGAGGTCGCGTCATGATGAGGCCTGAGTCTCCATCCGACAGGCGGACTTCTCCAGAGGATTCGATCGTCTTTATTGTCGATGACGACCCAATCGTGCGCGGAGCGATTAGGGGCCTCCTAATGTCGGTCGGCCAGCAAGTGCAACTGTTTGAATCCGCAGGTGATTTGCTGCAGGCTAGTCTCCCGAAGGTTCCTAGCTGTCTTGTACTAGACATCAGGTTGCCCGGGTTGAGCGGCCTCGATCTCCAAGCCGAGCTGGCCAATATCGGTCTTCCAATTCCGATCATTTTCATCACAGGACATGGCGATATCCCGATGTCGGTTAAAGCCATGAAGGCAGGAGCCGTTGATTTTCTTACAAAACCGTTTCGTGATCAGGATCTCCTGGACGCCGTGACGAGAGCCCTCGATCGTGACCGAAAGAGACGCAAAATTGAAGAGAGTACTCGGGATCTCCGCGCCCGGTATTTGACTTTGACCGCACGGGAACGGCAAGTGATGGCCTTGGTGACTGGGGGCCTCCTGAATAAGCAGATCGCCAGTAGATTAGAAATCAGCGAGGTCACGACCAAGATCCACCGCGGGAAGATGATGCGAAAGTTGGCCGCAAGATCCCTAGCGGACCTGACGGTCATGGCCGAAGCCCTGGGGGTCCGTGGCAAGCTGCCTCAGGAGACCTGAGGTCAGAGATGTAACACCCTTGGATTATAGCGGTAGACCGTCGCCGAGTGGCATTATTCTCTATTCTACGTGCGTTCCTTTCATCCAAACGACGGACTGGTCGATTGAACAAAACTCCGCTGATCTCGATCGTGGATGACGATAGTTTTGTCCGAAGGGCAATAGAGAGCCTTGTAACGTCGCATGGATCTCGAGCTTGCTCGTTCCCGTCGGCAGAGGAATTTTTGCAATCGCCCCTGCTGGCGGAAACATCGTGCCTGATTTCCGATGTTCAAATGCCGGGCATTAGTGGGGTCCAATTACAAGATCGCCTAGCCGACTTGGGACTGAGTATTCCCACGATCTTCATTACGGCCTATCCTGACGATTCCGTCCGCACGCGAGTGCTGGGCAGCGGAGCCGTCTGCTTCCTCCTCAAGCCATTTGACGCGCAATCGCTTATTGAAAGCATTGACCATGCTCTCAACAGGCCCGGTGGAGAAATCACGGGGGATTAGCGTTCAACTTAGCGAAGTTGCGGGAGAATCGAACGAACGTGTAGACGTTGAATTCAGTCTACGATGCCGTTTTCTCGATACACCGGCAATGTGAATTGAAACGTGCTGCCGGCACCGAAATTGCGAGTGGCCCATATGCGGCCGCCATGCTGCTCGACGATAGACCGGCAGATCGACAACCCCATGCCCATGCCATCGGGCTTCGTCGTAAAGAAGGCGTTGAACAGCCGGCCGACATGTTCCGGCGCGATTCCGGTGCCGGAATCCTCCACCGCAACGAGTATCTGATCGGCCCCGTGCTCGCGCGAGCGTATCAGCAGTTCGCGACGAGGCCCCGTCACCCGACTCATGGCCTGAATGCCGTTCATCAGAAGATTCATCAAAACCTGCTGCAACTGGACGCGGTCGCCATCGACGGGTGGGAGCGACGTCCCCAGGTCGAGCCGTAGAGATACTCCATGAGCGTTGATCTCCCGCAGGATCAGCGCGATGACGTCGTCGATTGATTGGTTTATGTCAAGCCGCACGCGTTCGGACGCACCCTTCTTGGACAGCGCGCGGATGCGCGCAATCACTTCGCTCGCGTGTCTCGCACTGCCTATCATCTGTTCGACCGCGCTTCGTGCATGGTCAATTCGCGGCACCTCGCCGTTAAGCCATCGGAGGCATGCACCGCCATACGTGACCACGCCAGTGAGCGGTTGGTTCACTTCATGCGCGATTGAGGCAGTCAGCTCGCCCAAGACGGTTAGGCGCGCGACATGCGCGAGTTCTGCCTGCGCCTCGCGGTTTCGCCGCTCGCTCTCGCGCAGATTCTCCTCGCTCTGCTTGCGCTCGGTGATGTCTTGGACAATGCCGAACATGCGGCGAGGCCGGCCTGTCTCGTCGATCGTCACATCACCCCGACTATGCACGATGCGCACGTCGCCATTGGACCGAACCACCCGATACTCCACGTTATAGGGCGGGCCGCCGCGCTGCGCACTGATGCTTGCGCGAGTGTTGCTCTCCCAATCCTCCGGGTGGATCAGCGCCTTCAACACAGCAGAGGTGTTGCCTTTTTCCTGCAGCGGCACATCAAAGATTCGATAGGTTTCGTCTGACCAAGTAAAGCTATCGGTGTCGAGGTCATGGTCCCAGTGGCCGACATGGGCGATGCGCTGGGCCTCCTCGAGTTTGCCCTCGCTTTCGCGCAGGTTACGAAGCATCAACAATCCCGTCAGCCCATCGCCGAGCCTACGACCGATCTCTTGGAAAAGGCGCTCCTCTCGCGCTGTCCAAGTCCGCGGATATGAGCACTGGTGCAGGCCGAACAAGTACGGTTTATCAACCTTCGGGTAGATAGCTATTGCAATGAGGGACTGTACGCCGAAACGCTCTGCGAGCTGCCTCGGCAGTGGACAATCGGGTTCGGAACTGAATTGCACGGCGCCGCCGGAAGCTCTCGCAGATTGAAACACATTGACGCCTTCCGCATCCACAGGCAAATCTATCCCCAGAGCGAAGGCACCGGGATAGTCCGGCCGAGTATACTCCATCGCGGCGCGCCATGTTGGCGCTTCAGGATCGCATGGGTACACCAGCCACGCGCGATCGCACGCGAAGATCGACAACACCGCGCCAAGCACGTCTCTCATCATCTGCTCAAGGTCATTGGTGCCTTGAATGGCCCGGTTGACCTTGTCCATGCTTTCCAAGAACCAGAGATGGGCTTGGCGCTGCTCCTCCGCCTGCTTGCGTTCGGTCACGTCGATTACGGTACCAACGAATTCGGCGAGGTCGCCAGATGCGTTAAAAACCGGATGCCCTACGAGATGAAGGTCCCTGACCCGGCCGTCGGGATGAATGACTCGATAATCCAGCGTAAAATCAGCCTTGTCGTGGGGTGCTCGCCCCATCAGTTCGGCAGCTCTGGCTCGATCATCCGGATGGATTCGCTGGAAAATTGTTTCCATTGGCGGAGGCTCTTTCGCCGGATCGAAACCCACGATGCGAAAGCACTCCTCGGACCAGTACCTGATTTCACCCCTGGCTGGGACCCACGCCCAACTGCCGGTGCTGCTTAGCCTCTGCGCTTCTGATAAGTAGGATTCGCTCTGCCGCAACGCCTCTTCGGTCTGCTTTCGCTCCGTCAAATCGAGCACGAAGGAGACGCCTTCGTCTTCACGGTCGTCGAGCAT
>WNFC01008648.1_pt1 | contig 11882 bp, 10 predicted proteins | sample 5400541 | NCBI WGS metagenome assembly WNFC01 (sample SAMN13153342, study PRJNA577476) | soil metagenome | isolation source: 120 cm saprolite under Douglas fir tree site 2 hole 2 replicate 1 | place: USA:California | collected 2015-04-18 | reverse complement strand
GTGGGCCGGCTGCCGATTCGGGCATAGCGCCTGGAGGTTGGCCGGGGGGTTGATGGTGGCGCAGTTCGCGAAGGTCATCGTCCGCGACCACAGGAACAGCCCTTCGCTGGTGGTCAGGTTGACGGTGCCGTAGAAGGTGGAAAACCACAGCGCGTACCCGGCCAGCGGCAATGCGCCCGCGGCCAGGGCGGCGCCCGCCCGGCGCCAGCCGGCGTGCTGGATCACCAGGTACCCCGCCACCAGCACGAAGAGCGGCAGGGTGATGGGGCGCACCAGGCCGGCGATGCCCATCAGCAGCCCGGACACGGCGGACCGGGTGACCGAAGGCGGCCGCCAGACCGACGGCGGCTGCCGGATGATCAGCACCACGAGCGCGGCCAGCATGAGCAGCGTCGCCAGCGTGTCCGACATGATGGAATGCTCGAGGTTGAGCTCACGCGGGTCGAACAGCACCGGTGCGGCCGCGAGCGTCGCTCCCCAGCCGGGCACGCCGCGATTGATCAGCAACGCGTACACCATGACCGCGATGGCGAGCCCCATCAGGTGCTGCAGGCCCGCGGTCAGCGCGAGCGAGTCAAACGGCCGCATCAGCGCGAGGAAGAACGCGTAACCGTTCGGGCGCACCGGGTCGGGCGTGAAATGTAGTCGTAGCTGTCCTGCCTGACCAGGATGGCCGGCCGGTAGGCCGCCATGGTGATCAGCCGGAGCACCAGCCCTATCCCCAGGGTCCAGCAGAACACCCGGTGGCGGCTGACCAGACCGGGCAGGGTGGCCAGCCACAGCCGGCCGCGGATCACTGCCACTCGTGCCTGCGCCCGCAGCCGTGCTGGCCAGGCAGGCCGCCCTGCGGCAGCCGGAGACCCGGCCGCGTCCGTCTCGCCCACGGTCAACCTAATCTCCTCGCGGTGGCGGCGTGTCGCTCCCCCGTCACGTTCTCGCCGCCGCTGGCAGGATCGGCGCGTCCCGGCCCGTGCCCGACCCGGCCGGCGGAGCACCTGACTTCTGCTCGTGATACTCGGCCTCCACGTTCACGGCCCAGATGTCGTGCGCAGTGCCCTCCGCGATGTTCTCCACGGTCAGCATCGCGGTGAGCATGGAGTGATCCTGGTTGTTGTAGCGATGCATGCCGTTACGGCCGACCGGATGGACATTCGGCCAGTCGGCGTCGAGGAACTTGCGGATGACCTCGACATTGGCCGCGTACTCGGTGTCGTAGACGGGGTAGGCCTTGGGCATCCGGACGACGTACCCGTTCTGCACGGCACCGCGGGCGGCCAGCCCGAGCAACTCGATCTCTGCGGTTCCGAGCGCGATCAGGTCCTCGTCGGAGGAGTCCCACATCTCGTCGCCCTCATGCACGAAGAACTCCAGCCCCAGGCAGGTCCGGCCATCCTGGACCAGGTAAGGCGACCAGGAACCGAAGTTCTGCACCCGGCCGACCTTCACCTCCGGGGAGTGAATGTAGATCCAGTTGTCGGGGAAGGAGAACTTCTGGTCCACCACGAGCGCGACGGTGAGGAAGTCCCGGTAGCACAGCCCGTCCGCAGCTGCTTTCACCTCTTCGGGCACGTCCGGGCCGAGCGCGTTGATGAGGTGGGCGAGCGGCATCGATGAGATCAGGTCGCTGCACTTGATCTCGCGGCGCAGGCCAGCAGCGCCGACCGCCGTAACGATGAGCTGGCCGCCGACGGCCGCCCGTATCTGCTCGACCGACGTGGACATGCGGACCTCCGCACCGGCCTCGACCACCTTCGTCGTGCAGACCTCCCACATCATGCCCGGGCCGTACTTGGGGTAGCGGAACTCCTCGATCAGGCTGGTGACCTCGGTCTGCCCGCGCCGGGGACTGAGTGCGTTGAAGATCGCCTTACCGAGCGACAGGTTCTTGATCCGCTGCGCCGCCCAGTCCGCCTGGATCTGGTCGGCCGGGATGCCCCACAGCTTCTCGGTGTAGCTCTTGAAGAACATCCGGTAGAGGCGCCACCCGAAGCGGGCTGACGTCCATCCTTCGAAATTGGACTGGTCCGCCGGAGGACGCAGGCGGGCCCACAGATAGGAGAGGACGCAGAGGATCGCCTCACGGATGCCCAGGTTACGCAGCGCGTTCATGGCCCGGAGCGGGTAGTCGAAGAACTTGCCATCGTAGAAGATCCGCGACATCCGGGGCCGGAGCAGGAAGTCCTCCTCGCCGAGGATCTCCCACCAGAACTGCTCGACCCGCGACACCTTCGTGAAGAAACGATGCCCGCCGATGTCGAACCGCCACCCGTCGCGTTCTACGGTCCGGCTGATGCCACCCACCACGTCATCCGCCTCAAGCACGACGCAGCCCAGGCCGCGGCGAGTGAGTTCGTACGCCGCCGTCAGGCCTGCCGGCCCGGCACCAACGACTACACAACGTGTCTGGTCTTCCTCAGGCACCACTGGCGCCACGTTCGCTCCCTCACGTTTGCCAGGACCGGGGGGGTGTGATGATCATGCGACCCAACGGGAGAGGACCCCTCCCGCGGCTACGGACATCGTAGGCTCTGCGTGTAATTAACGCCGAAACTGCCTTGGACGTTTACCCTCTATTCACTACTTTTCCTCCCTATGGTCCTTCTTTTACCTTTCCGCTCCGACGTACTCTACTGGCCAGACTGGCCACAGCGGTTCACCTTGTACCAGTTCGGCCCATCGCGGCCTAGTCGACTACCGAGGGTGGCCAAGGCATTGCTGAGAGCGTCCGGCGGCCACCCGGCGAGACACGCCTGAGGCGTGTCCCGTGGATCTTGGCCGTCGCGAGCGGCCGTCCGGAGGGATGGACGCCGCAGCGCCCGGGTGCCGGCGGCGCCGGGATCATCAGCTCAGGGTTAAGGCGTTTCCCGTCCGCTCCTGATCGGCAATCCGCGCATTCACACCATGGCGAAATCTGGCCTGCCATTACGTGAGTCACCCGGCGCGGGCGGGCTGCATTCAGCAATTCGTGGCGGCTATGCCGTCCCATGTGATACGCGAGATAGTGAATTTCGTCACTCAATGGAGATCGCCACCATAGGGCGGCGTGACGGCCAGTCGGGCCCGGCCCATGCCCGCGCGTCCCCCCGCCACCGGGCATGCGCTAGGCTCCAAGTCATGCAGCACGCATTCTGGTTTTGGTATGGCTACCGGCCCGGCATCCGGACGGTCGCCAGCAAGACTGTGTGCTGACGCAACCGACCTCAAGGAAGCCCCGGGCCCCCTGGCCCGGGGCTTCCTTACATTTACAGGGACGACACAGGAGGAAACCATGGTCGTGGTGATGGCGCCAGAGGCCACCCAGGCAGACGTGGACGCGATCGTTGACGTGGTGCGCGCCTCGGGCGGGGAGGCCTTCGTGAGCCGCGGCATCTCGCGCACCATCGTCGGGCTGGTCGGCGATGTCGAGCAGTTCGGCTCGCTCAACCTGCGCAGCAGGAGCGGCGTCGCCGATGTGGTGCGGATCTCCGTCCCGTACAAGCTGATCAGCCGGGAGCACCACCCGGACAGATCGGTCGTCAGGGTCGGCGGAGTGCCGATCGGGCCCGACACGCTCACCGTGATCGCGGGCCCGTGCGCCGTCGAGACACCGGAGCAGACGCTGACCGCCGCCCGGATGGCCAAGGCGGCGGGGGCGTCGATTCTGCGCGGCGGCGCCTTCAAGCCGCGCACCTCGCCCTACGCCTTCCAGGGGCTCGGCGAGGCCGGCCTCAAGATCCTCGCTGACGTGCGGGCCGAGACCGGGCTCCCGGTTGTCACCGAGGTGATCGACCCGGCCAGCGTGGACCTCGTCGCCTCCTACGCCGACATGCTGCAGGTCGGTACCCGGAACATGCAGAACTTCGCGCTGCTGCAGGCGGTGGGGGGCGCGTCCAAGCCGGTGCTGCTCAAGCGCGGCTTCAACGCCACCATCGAGGAATGGCTGATGGCCGCCGAGTACATCGCCCAGCGCGGCAACCTCGACATCGTGCTCTGCGAGCGCGGCATCCGCACCTTCGAGACCGCCACCCGCAACACCCTCGACATCAGCGCGGTCCCCGTGGCGCAGCGACTCTCGCACCTGCCGGTCATCGTGGACCCGTCACACTCAGGCGGCCGGCGCGACCTGGTCCTGCCGCTTACCCGCGCGGCGATCGCGGTGGGCGCCGACGGCGTCATCGTGGATGTCCACCCCGAGCCCAAGATGGCGCTGTGCGACGGCGATCAGGCGCTGCTCGACTCCGACATCCGCGAACTGGCCAGCGTGGCGGCGAACCTGTCGCCCCTCATGGGCCGCACACTCACCCCGGCCCTGAGGAAGCCGGCCATACCGGCCCAGGCGGCGCCGGCAACCGTCGTAGGCTGACGGGCTATGGCCGCCTGAACTTGGGGAGTCGCGGGTGGCTCGCCTTGCCGGCCGACCCGGAGGGGAGTGCCGGCGGTTGGGTGAGTCACCCGCGACGGTTCGTTAGGCAGGAAAAAGGTCAGGGATGATCCGGCCGGTACTCCTGCGCTACCGCGGCCAGTTCCTCGGCCAGGTCCCCGGCGTCGAGCCGCGCCTCAATCCGGTGCAGGTCGTCAATGCGCGCCCGGGTCTCCACCTGGCGCGGGGTCAGTAGCGTGCAGCAGTCCTCGTCGGGCAGTTCGGACAGGGCGAGGGTGCCGATGCGGCGGGCCTCCGCCATGATCTCGACCTTGTCCCAGCCGATCAGCGGGCGCAGGATGGGCAGCGCCACGGCCTCGTCGAGAGCGGTGATGTTGGTCAGCGTCTGGCTGCTCACCTGCCCAAGAGAGTCCCCGGTGATCAGCGCCGCGCCGCCGAGGCGGCGGGCCAGCACCTCACCGGTCTTGAGCATGAGCCGGCGCTGGGCGACGATCTGCAGCCGGCTGGCGCCGGACGAAGCCAGCCGCTGCTGCGTTTTCCCGAACGCCACCACGAACAGCCGCGACCCGCACTGGAACCTGTCCAGCTGGTGCATCAGTCCATACGCCTTGTACACGGACTCCGGCCCGGTCAGCGGCATGCCGGAGAAATGCAGGAAGTCACAGCGCAGGCCGCGGCGCATCATCCGGTACGCGGCCACCGGCGAGTCGATCCCGCCGGACATGAGGACCAGGGCGCGGCCGCTCATGCCGACCGGCAGCCCGCCCTGGCCGGACATGCCATCGGTGTAGACGAAGATCTCTTGCTGGTCCACCTCAACGAAAATCGTTGTGTCCGGGTGCTTGAGCCGCACCGGGTAGCCGTAGGCCTGCTGCACGCGGGTGCCGATCATCACGGCCAGCTCAGAGGAGGTCATCCGGAAGCGCTTGTCGCGACGGTGCGCGCGCACGGCGAACGACCCCTGCTTCCCGGCGACCAGCGCGACCGCGACGGCCGTGGCCGCCTCGGGGTCTTTGGCTACCCTGACGGCACGGCACACCCGGGCGATGCCCATCACATCCCCGACGCGTTCGGCAATTGTGTCGGCCGCGGCCTCCGCGGCCGGACCGCGCGCAGCGCCGTTCCCGGAGGTGCCATCGGCGACCCGCAGCACGATGACCCCGTCGCGCTGCCAGAGCCTGACCCCGACGCCGGTCTGCTTCAGGGCGCGGCGGATGTTGGCCTGCAGCATCCGCTCGAACTGCTGCCGGTTGCCGCCTTTGAGCACGATCTCGCCCAGCTTGAGCAGCACGCATGGCTCACGGAAGGTCCCGGTGGCCGTTGCGGCGTGCTCAGCGCCCGCGGTCAGCGGGGGGGTCGCGGACATCTCCCCAGTTTGCCAGCAAGTTACGGTCCCGCGACCCGGCCGGGGGCAACGGTTTCAGCGTCCCGATGCCTCTCGCTGCTGGATGCGGGCCTTCAACTGGTCCGGGTCATCCGCGCGGACGGGCAGGACGCGGACGGCACCCGGCCCGGCCGCGCTGCGCTCCTCGTGGCGGACGGCCCACCATCGGCCGGTGCCGCTGAGCCAAATCCCCCACCGCCCGCCGAACTCTGCCTCGATGGCCTCCGCGGTGACCGGGCCACCTCTGTGTGTGTTGGTCACGTCTCGTTCCCGTTGCGCGTCCTGGCTTCTGGAGATCAGCGTAGGAGCACTCCGTTACTGTCAGATTTCACAGCGTTAACACCGGGTCAGGAATGGGCGGTGCCGCTGACGAAATGTCCACCCCGGGGGAAACAATCTCGGTGTCGGCTGGCCGGTCCGCCCCACGTCGCTGTCCTTGCTGGCCCCCTGACCTGCGGGAATTGAGCAATCCGACATGTAGCGCGGCCTCGGGGGCTATTCGTCGGGTGCCATCTGTCGATTCAGGGCATCCGCCGTTCGACTACAACTGGAAGCCGGCAGCGGTTGCCGGCGACGAGAGGCGGTGCACGATGAAGTACATGTTCCTGCTGTACGGACCCGACAAGCCCCTTCCAGAGCCGGGCACGCCGGAGTTCACGGAGATGTTCCAGAGCTGGGATGCGGCCACGGGGGCAATGGCCAAGGCCGGCGTCCTGATCGACTGCGCTCCGCTGGAGCCGCCGTCCTCGGCGACCACCCTCCAGGTCCGCGACGGCGAGACCCTGCTGACCGACGGTCCCGCCGCCGAGATCAAGGAACAGTTCGGCGGCTACACCCTGGTCGAGTGCGCCGACCTGGATGAGGCGCTGAAATGGGCGGCCACTTTGCCGACCGCGTTGGACGGATCGATCGAGGTGCGCCCCGTGCTGCAGGTCAGGGCTCCCTCCTGAGCGGCGGCAGCTGGTACGAGGAACTGTTCCGCGCCCACTGGTGGGCGGCGGTCGCCGGCGTCACCCGCCTGGTGGGCGACCTGGAACTGGCTGAGGACGCCGTGCAGGACGCTTGCGCCGCCGCCCTGGCGCAATGGCCGGCCGACGGCGTCCCGGCCCGCCCACGGGCGTGGCTGATCGGCGTGGCCAGGCACAAGGCACTCGACCGGCTGCGCCGGGATGCGCGACGGGCAGACAAGGAAGCCGAAGCCATGCGCGAGGCAGAGACCGGGCCGCCGGCCGGCGAGTGGCGCTCGGACGCCGACGACGAACTCGGCCTCATCTTCACCTGCTGCCACCCGGCCCTCGACCCGGCGGTGCGGGTGTCTTTGACCCTGCGGTCGGTGTGCGGGCTGGGCACCGCGGAGATCGCCGCCGCCTTCCTGGTTCCGGAGCCGACGATGGCGCAGCGCCTGGTGCGGGCCAAGCGGAAGATCCGCCAGGCCGGCATCGCCTTCCGCGTCCCGCCCCCGGCCGACCTGCCCGGGCGCCTCGCCGCAGTGCTTCGCGTCGTCTACCTCGTCTTCACCGAGGGTCACAAGGCCACCACCGGCCAGACGCTCATCCGTGCCGAGCTGTGCGACCAGGCGATCCGGCTGGCACGCGGACTCACCACGCTTCTGCCGGGCGAGCCCGAGGTCACCGGCCTGCTCGCACTGCTGCTGCTCACCGACGCCCGCCGGGAGGCCCGGGTCAGCGCCGGCGGTGACCTCGTGCTCCTGGAGGACCAGGACCGTGCCCGCTGGGACCAGGAAAAGATCGCCGAGGGTGAGGCCCTGGTCGAGCGGGCCCTCCGGCAGGGGCGCCCCGGCGCCTACCAGCTGCACGCCGCCATCGCCGCCTGCCATTCGGGCGCGCCCTCGGCGGCGGCGACGGACTGGCGGGAGATCGCCGCGCTTTACGGTGAGCTCATCCGCTACGAACCGACCCCGGTGGTCGAGGCGAACCGGGCGGTCGCGGTCGCCATGGCCGAGGGCCCCGCGGCCGGCCTGGTAGTCCTCGACGCTGTAGGCAAGGACCCCCAGCTGGCCCGGTGGCCTCAGCTGCACGTCGCCCGGGCGGAACTCCTGCGCCGCCTCGGCCGCACCGACGACGCCGCCGCCGCCTACGGCGCAGCGCTCCAGCTCGAACCCACCGCGCCCGAGCAGGCGTTCATCGGCCGCCGCCTTCGTGAACTCGCCCGGTGACCATGCCAGGCTAGGACGGATGGCGACGATAGACATCAGGGACGCGACGGAAGCCGACCTGGACTCCATCGCCGAGGTGGCGCTGGCTGTGGGGCAGGACGAGGAGTGGGGAGGCGCCGATCCAGCCTACGCAGCGCACCTGCTGGCCCATGGCCACCTCGTGGTCGCCTGCCGGGACGCCGTGATCACCGGCTACGGCGCGACTCTCCCGATCGGCGAGGGCCGCTCGGCGGTCAGCATGCTCTGCGACCTGTTCGTCGATCCGCAGGCGCATGGCCTTGGCTGTGGGCAGGCGATGCTCGCGGCCCTGTGGCGGGACGAGCCGCGGCGGATGACGTTCAGCAGCCAGCATTCCCATGCGCTGCCGCTCTATACGCGGGCCGGCCTCGATGCGTGGTGGCCGCTGCTCTACCTGGCCGGGGACGTGCGCGCGCTCGCGGCACCGAGCGGCTGGTCGGCTGGGCTGTCCACGCCGGAGCGGGTAGCGGCCCTGGAGCACGGCTGGACCGGAGCGGGGCGGGCCGCCGAGCACCGGGCCTGGGCGGCCCGCCCGGCCGGGCGCTCGGTCGAGGCCCAACGGGACGGCGAGATGCTGGCCGCGGGAACCGTCGCGGGGGCCGGCCAGGAGTACGGATTGGTCCACATGGCCATCGCACCCCAGGCCAGCGATGACGACGCGCGCGACGCGGTCTTCGCCGTGCTGGCGTCCCTTGACCCGCCCGGTGGCCAGGCCCGGGTCTGCCTGCCCGGACCTCATCCCGCGGTCCGGCCGCTGCTGGTGGCGGGGTGGCGGAACGGCTATATCGACTTGTTCATGGCCACCGACCCCGGCCTGCTCAACCCACGCCGCGCCGTCCCCTCCCCCGCCATGGCCTTAGCCGGCTGGCGGTCTACTGGCGGTCTACTGGCGGTCTACTGGCGGTCTACGGCGGTCTACTGGCGGGCGAGGTTGGGCGCGCCGGCGCGGAGGACGAATTTCTGGATCTTGCCCGTCGCCGTCTTCGGCAGTTCCTCCACGAACGTCACCCCGCGGGGGGCCTTGAAGTGCGCGAGGTGGTCGCGGGCGAAGGCGATGATCTCCTCATCGCTGGCGGTGGCACCCGAGCGCAGCACGACGAACGCGTGCGGTGTCTCACCCCATTTCTCGTCCGGCAGCCCGACGACCGCGGCTTCCTGGACGGCGGGGTGGCGCAGCAGCGTCCCCTCGACCTCCACGGTGGAGATGTTCTCCCCGCCGCTGATGATCACATCCTTGATCCGGTCACGGATCTCCACGTAACCATCGGAGTGGACCACCGCCGCGTCGCCGGTGTGGAGCCAGCCGTCGCCCATCGCGCGCTCGGTCGCCTCCGGATCGTGGTAGTAGCCCTCCATGACGACGTTCCCGCGGACGGTGATCTCACCGAGCGACGCGCCGTCGGCAGGGACCTCGCGGCCGTCCTCGTCCACCACCCGCAGCTCACCGGAGGTGAGCAGCTCCACTCCCTGCCGCGCCTTCACCACCGCCCGGTCCCCGGGCGCCAGGCCCGCGTGCTCAGGCAGCGGCGCGCAGACGGTGATGAACGGCGCCGTCTCGGTCAGCCCGTAGACGTGGGTGACCTCCCAGCCGAACTCGCCCTCCAGCCGCTCGATGGTCGCCGCCGCGGGCGGCGCCCCCGCCGTCACCACCCGCACCCCGGCCGGCACATCGCCGCGCACCTCATCGGGCGCGTTCGCGAGCGAGATCAGCACCGTGGGCGCCGCGCACAGCCGGCGCACGTTCTCCTCGCGGATCAGCGGGAACACCGCCGCCGGGTCGACCTTGCGCAGGCAGATGTGGGTGCCAGCGGCGGCGGTCACGGTCCAGGTGTAGGTCCAGCCGTTGGCATGGAACATCGGCAGCGTCCACAGGTACCGATCACCCACCTCGATCGGCATGTGCAGCAAGGTGCCGATCGTGTTGACCGCCGCGTTCCGGTGCGTGATCATCACGCCCTTCGGCCGCGCGGTGGTCCCGCTGGTGTAGTTGATCGTCAGCAGATCCCGCTCACCGATCACCGGCCGCGCGAACTCCGGCGACGCCGCGGCGACCGCGATCTCGTAGTCCAGCCAGCCGTTCTTGGCGCCGCCGGTCGCCACGAAATGCGCCACTCCGGGCATCTGGTCCCGCACGCTGTCCACCGCGTCCAGGTACTCCCGGTCCACGCAGAGCACGCTGGCGCCCGAATGGTTCACGATGTAGACGAAATCCTCAGGCGTCAGCCGGTAGTTGACCGGTACCAGCACCGCGCCGATCTGGGGTACCGCATAGAACGACTCCAGCTGCGCATGGGTGTTCGGCGCGATCGTGGCCACCCGGTCACCCGGCCCGACACCCAGCCCCTGCAACGCCGACGACCACCGATCACACCGGTCGAAGAACTGCTCGTACGACAAGTGCAGGTAACCATCGACCACCGCTTCCCGCGAACCGTGCAGACGGCGGGTCCGGCGGGCGAACTCCAGCGGCGTGAGGGGTGTTTCCATGACGTGCCTCCAGGTGGTGCGCGGTATCGCCGACCCTCGCCGACTGGCCGTTAGGACGGAACGCTAGTACCGCGGCGGAAATCTCGCGACGACCCGGAGGCGTCAGCCGAGGACGGCGCAGAGGATGCGGTTCTCGCCGCGCTGCCAGATGGTCCCGATCTCGGTGAAACCAGCCGCTCGCAGAGCATCGACGTGCGTCCCAAGCAGCACCGACTCCGAGCCGTGATGATCCTGGCTCAGCCGCCGCCGCTGGCGCTCCGCAGCCGGGCCCGCCAGCGCGGGTTCCGCGGTGGCCGCCTCCCACCAGCCCGTCCAGCTCTCGGAGTGCCCGCCGGGGAAGCGCCGCTGTTCCTCTCGCTCGATCAGCGCCCGGCCGAGCCGGGCCAGTGTCGGCGTCACCGCCTCGTCGTCCTTGAGGTGATCGCCATCGAGCAGCAGGCCGCCGGGCCGCAGGACCTTGGCCAACTCGGCGTACATGGCCCGCAACTCCGGGGCGCGCAGCCAGTGCAACGCGGTGGTGCTCACCGCCGCGTCGGCCACCCGGTCAAGCCCCAGCAAGCCGGCCCATCCCGGGGTGCGCAGGTCAAGGTCCGCGAAGCGCAGCCCACCGCGTCCGCCGTAGCTGGCGCTGCCGAGGGCCAGCAGCAGCGGGTCGGTGTCGATGGCGATGACGGTGGCGTCCGGAATCCGGTCCAGCAGCCGGACGGCCAGCGAGCCGGGCCCGCAGCCGAGGTCGAGCACGAGCGGGTCGGCACGCCCGGCCCCCGCCTCAACGGCGTCGATGAGCGCGGTGAACCGGTCTTCCCGGTCCGGAAGGTACTCCGTCTGCTGCACGTCCCAGCGATCGATCCAGCCTCGCGCGGTACCGGCGTCCAGGTCGGGCACGCCTGCCTCCTTGTCACTGACGACTATGCTTTCGGCAGTCACAACCTAGAATGCGAGGACGTAACTGGTCAAGTGAACTTCAACAGTCACATGGATGCCGTGGTCGCGATGGCCGTCCGCCTCGTGAACACGCTGACCGCGGGTGAAGCCCGCGGTCAGGGCTACGCCCCGCCGGACGGGCCGGACCTGGCCCGCGCGGCAACCTCCGCGCTCCGGGATGCCAGCCCGCACACCCACGATCTTTCCGAACGAGAAGCCGCCCAGCTAGCCGACTTCGCCGAGGCGTTCCGTGCCGTGTTCGCCGGTGTCGCCTCCGGCGACCTCGACGCGGCCGCTCACCTGGTCAACAGGCTGCTCGCGGTGACAGGAGCACACCCCTGGCTCGACCGCCACGACGGCGAGCCGTGGCACATGCACTTCCAGGGCGCGCAGGATTCGACGGTCACCGGGTGGGCGGCGGGATGCGCCACCGGCCTCGCCGTCGTCCTCGGCAGCGACCTGCACAACCGGCTCGGCGTCTGCACGGCCCCTCACTGCGACCGGGTGTATGTGGACACCTCACGCAACGGGAC
>WNFC01030385.1_pt1 | contig 11883 bp, 15 predicted proteins | sample 5400541 | NCBI WGS metagenome assembly WNFC01 (sample SAMN13153342, study PRJNA577476) | soil metagenome | isolation source: 120 cm saprolite under Douglas fir tree site 2 hole 2 replicate 1 | place: USA:California | collected 2015-04-18 | reverse complement strand
ATCCGGGGCATCCTGGCCACGTACACGCCACAGGGCCGCATCACCGATGGTCTGGGCCATTTGCCGTCATTGAATCCCTACAGCGCCCCGAGCCTGATCGTCTATCGCTTGTTTACCATTCTTCCCGAACCGGAAATTTACCTGCCTCCGGGCACGGACTTGCGTCTGCGATTGAACGTTCCGCTTTATGTAGGCGACCAGCCGGAACTTCCGCAGGTGTCTTTCGAGATGGACGAAATCGAACGAGGGGACGTTGAGATGCTGCTGCAAAAAAACACCTCGCGCACGTACACCGGCAAGGGAAAAGCAGCCGATCTTGTGAACGTCCTTTTTCTGGGCTCCCGTGAGCAGATGGATACGGCGTTTCGATCCTCGGGCTGGGTCAATGGTGACCGCATTTCGACGCGCAGCGTGCTGCGCGAATTCCAGGCCTTTCTGACGCTTTCCAGCTATCCCAGCGCGCCGATTACGACGCAGTACTTCCAAGGGCAGCGGCAGGAAGTTACCTGGCAAAAGAGCTTCAACAGCTATAGCCGGCGCGACCACGTCCGCCTTTGGGAAGAGCCGGGAACCGTTCTCGGTCAAGACGCATGGCTGGGCACTTATTCCCGCGAGACCAGCGCGGCGCTTTCCATCACGCAGCATAAATTCATTCATCACCTGGACCGCAATCTTGACGATGGTGTGAACATGCTGGTGCGGGATCTGACGCTCGCGGGCTGCGTAAAGTCCGTGCAACTGCTTCCGCGGCCGGAGTTGGATAACACCTTTGTGAACGCCACCGGTGACGAAATGCGCACCAACGGCACGCTGAATGTCGTGCAACTCGCGGACTGTGTAAATTCTCCGGCGGCATTCTCGCACGCCAATCCCCTGATTCCCGTTCGTCCGCACTCCCGGCTGGTTCGCTATCTCCGCACACAGATTCTGGTATATAGGGGCGACGTCGTCCGCGGAAACCTCATTTATAGCGGCTACTACGTCGGACGCGTCTGTATTCATGCGTTTCGGTTCCGGCACCAGCATGGGCAAGAAGAGGACGCCGATGGCCTGCCACTCAGCCCTGTTTCTCCGGACACGCTGTTTCCGCAATTCGCGTTTGCCGGGGGATCAGGCCTGTAGTGGAACTGCCGGAGTACGAGACCGTACGCGACGTAGTTGCCATAAAAGCGCCCGCTTCAGAAGGCGGCCGCTACATAAGCGGGCTTGCGCGGCTGCGTCATTCAGGGCCGTGCACGACCTACAAAATTCCATTTCCCCCACGCGAACGATTCGTGCTCGGGCTGAAAATACCGCCGGGCCAACTGGGAAATTTCCCGCGGGCGTCCCAGCCAGTTCTCGTAAGTCTCTCGCTCGTGGTCAATCATCGTAGCCAGGGCATCCAGTTTCACGGACAGGCGGCGGGCCAGGGGATTCTGTGCCACCGCATGCACGAAGCGAAGGAACGGCGTCAGACACGGCTCCACGAAGACCACGTGCCCCTCGGGCCGCAGCACTCGCTGTAGTTCGGCAAATACGTGTTCGAGATCGTCCGGCAACACCGGCAGGTGATGCAACCCACCCTGCACAATCGCGGCGTCCTTGCTTCTGTCCGCGAAAGGCAGTTCACGGCAGTCGCCCGCATAACACCGGGCTTCTCCGGTGTATTCCGCCAACAAACGCGGCGAGAGGTCGACGCCCTCGATATTGCGGAATCCGAGCCGCGCCAAGGCGTGCAATCCGTTTCCGCGCCCGCAAAAGAGTTCCACGACGTTTGTTTCCCGCGGCCACTCGCTCACTCCCAGCCGGCGCAATCTTTCCGTGAATTTCCGGATCTCTTCTTCCGGCGTCTCAAAAAGGAGATACGCCGCTTCCCACGAATCAATCGCCTGCTTCGCCGTATTCTGTGCCAGTCCCGTCATGGGGCCTCAATGTCCTCCGGCAATCCGTGTGCTAAAGTTCTATTCAGGAGTGCGCATTGCAGTTTCCCACAATCCTGGATTACGGGCGAAATGGATTCTTCCTCGCGAAATGCTGAAAACCTTGCGGCCGCTGCCAATCCGATGACTTCCTCTCCGCCGTCATGGCCGCTCTCCTGGATCGCCCGCAGCCACCGCGCCCTGGTCTTTGGCCGTCGCACCCGTGTCCTTGCCGATGCGCTGGCGCCGCTGATTCCAGTTGAGGCTCGCAACGTCCTCGATATTGGTTGTGGAGACGGCACCATCGCCAGCCTGCTGGCCCAGCGCCGGCCCGATCTCGTTATTGAAGGTGTGGAAGTCAACCCGCGGCCAACTTGCCAGATCGAATGTCGCGCGTTTGATGGCTCGCAACTTCCGTTTCCCGATGGATCGTTTGACGTTTGCCTTTTCGTTGATGTGCTGCACCACACCAGCGACGTCACGCAGCTTCTCCGCGAGGCCGCGCGCGTCTCGCGCTCCCATATCACCCTGAAAGACCACCTGAGCGAAACTTCGTTGGACGACGCGACACTGCGCGCCATGGACTGGGTAGGCAACCGTCCCCATGGGGTCACGCTAACTTACAACTACCAAAGCATGCGCCAGTGGCAGGAACATTTCGAAGCGTGCGGGCTGCAAGCCACGCGGATCTCCACCGCCGTCCACGTCTACCCGTTCCCGCTCTCCGTCCTCTTCGGCCGTAAGCTTCATTTTGTCGCCCAACTCACAAAAGAATAGAGGGTAAGTGTCGCCCCTCCGGGGCTCGCGAAGGCTCTCTTTGCACGCCCAGCGCTCGCACTGGACTAACATCTTTCGCGCCTCCGGCAGCCGGCAGAGATGGACGACAAAAGCGCGATCTGATCGCGGTAAAGAAAATCCTCACCCCTAAAGGGGTGAGCTACACGAATGCCGGCCCCACACGCCTGGAATTGGAAGACCGCATTTCGCGCAGCTTCCATTCTTCATCCGGTTTTCGCGCACATCGTGCCAGGACCGCCGGATCAACACTTCTCCGCAGGCGGGGCAATACGTATTTGCCGCATCGCTATAGATATTTCCCTCATAGACAAAATGCAGCCCCGCCTTCAGCGCAATCTCCCGCGCGCGGTGCAGCGTTTCGGGCGGAGTGGCCGGCTTGTCCCGTAGTTTGAAGTCCGGGTGAAACGCCGTGAAGTGCAAGGGCACGTCGGGTCCGAGGTGATTGAGCACCCACTCCGCCAATTTCTGGGTCTCCACGGGATCATCGTTCAGTGTTGGAATCATCAGATTTGTAAGCTCGAACCACACCGGCGTCTCGTTCTTCAGCCACTCCAGCGTCTTCAGCACCGGTTCCAGGTGTGTCAGCGTAATCTTGCCGTAAAATCCCTCGGTGAACGCCTTCAGATCCACATTCGCGGCGTCGACGTGATCGTAAATGTCGTGGAACGCTTCGTAGGTGATGTAGCCGTTCGTCACCATCACCGTCTTCAATCCGTAGCCCTTCGCCGCGCGGCAAATATCAATCACATACTCGCCCCAGATTGTCGGCTCGTTGTAGGTAAACGCAATCGAGTCGCACCCGTACTTCAACGCGAGCAAAGGAACTTCCTCCGGCGGCACAGGCTGCGACCTCACCTGGTCTTGATGCGATTTGGAGATGTCCCAGTTCTGACAGAAGAAACACCCCATGTTGCAGCCGGCAGTGCCCATACTGAAAACGCGCGTGCCCGGCAAAAAATGATTCAGCGGCTTTTTTTCGATGGGGTCAATTTGCAGCGCGGCCGGAGCTCCGTACCCGCGGTTGTAGAGCTTGCCGTCCTGATTGATGCGAATGAAACAAAATCCCGATTGGCCGGAGTGAATGCGGCAATGCCTCGGGCAGAGATAACAGTGCACGCGCCCGCCGCTTTCCGGCTCCCACCACCGGGCTTCGTGCAGCGATTCTGTCTTCTGGAGGACCTTCAGATCGCTCATGATCCTCCTCCTGCAGACAGTATACTCCCCACAAATGCGCAAGATGCGCTTTGCCGTGCGCGCGTCATCAATTTACGGAGTTTGGTTGCGCCTTCAGGCGTGTCGCCGCTGCACGCGTCGGCGTTCGGCGGACCAGTCCGCAAAGCGCTGCAACTGGTCGCGGTATTTCCAGGTCAATTGAAAAAATTTCGCCGCGGTCATGTGCGCCGCTTCTTTTCCAAGAAATGTCTCAAACCGCCACTGCAAGTATGGGCTATTCCATGGCCGCAACCGGTAGCCCCGCGCCGCAATCCAATAGAGCTGAATTGTCTTCCACATCGGACTTGCCTTTCTAATCGCGACATCTATCCGCCGAGCGGGGCGGAAAGATGTTCATGCACCAATACCCAGGTTTTCCCTTTTTTCTCCCAGATTCCCGTGTACCGCACCGGTGTATCGATCGTCTTGCCATCCTTCATTTTTGCCGAGAAGTGCATCGGCACCGTGGTCCACGCGACGTTTCCGTGCCGAGTCACTTTTAATTCTTTTCCTGCCGTCAGCGAGCCGCTCTGCATCTGATCCAGCAGTTCTTTCCGTACGCCCGCGTCATACTCTTTCCAGCCGCTGTAGGAAAACGGCGCCAAATCGTAAAAGACGAGCCCATCCTGTTTCGCGTAATACTTCGCCGCGTTGTTCGGATCGCCCGAGCTCCACGCCGCGCAATACCCGTCGATCAGCTTGCGGAACGTCGCGTCATCGGTGGCTCTCTGCTGAGCCCGAGCTCCGGCGAACGTCAACAAGCCACCGAAAAAGGCAATCACGACATAAAGGATCCAGTGATTCCCCGGCCTGGTCGTATGTGCCCCCGAATCTGGAGTTCCCGGCATCCATGCCTCACAAGGTTAGATTTTGGCGGCCAGACAGGGCCTGGTTGAGCAGAGTGAAAGTACCTTAGACAGATTGGCGGGACAATTCAAGCGGAAATTGCAAAGTAATGGAAAATCTACGCAGCCAGGCGCTTGACCCAGATGCGGGAGGTTGCCGGTTTGCCCAAATGCATGGTGTGTCCACCGGCGCGGACGGTCATGGTTTCGTCATATTCGCGCTTCAGGACTTCCACTTTCGTGGCCGGCAGCAATCGCAAGCCTTCCAGGAATTCCAGGAAACCCTCGTCTTTTTCATAGACGCACAGGATTTCGGCGCTTTCTTTGGCCTTCAATTCCGAAAGCAGCACGCCGCCCTGCCTGCGGAGTTGCGCGATTCCGCCGTTCATCGGGACACCGTGGGGGCACGTCTTCCTCGCCGCGAACCGTTTCAAAAGCAGCGCCTCCACTTCCGGCGAAATTGCATGCTCCATGCGCTCCGCCTCGGCGTGCGCTTTCGACCACGACAATCCGATGACTTCCGTCAGCAGCATCTCCGCCAACTGGTGGCGCAGCATCAAATGCTGCGCATTCTTTCGCCCTTTTTCCGTCAGGTGAATCCGGCCGCCGCGCTCGATTTTCACGTGGCCGTCGCGGGTCATGCGCTTGAGCGCTGCCGTCACTGCCGGCGGCGTTACGTTCAATTCTTCCGCGAGGCGCGCGCTGATGGGCACCTGGTTCTCTTCCAGCATCTCCCAGAGAGCTTTCAGGTAATCTTCCTGAGATACACTCGTCTGCTCGCGTCGCACTTCGTCTCCTTAACTTGTACTAAACCGCCGCGCGCTGTTCTTTTCGCAAGCGCTGAGCCAATTTGCTCACGTGCCCCCGGATCTCCTCCAAAATTCTCTGATAAGTGGCCTCATCCGCGCCATAGGGATCTGAAACTTCCCAGTTTTCGACCTGCGCGAACTTCTCCAGTGACTGAGCCCGCGTGTATCCGCTGAGATTAACCACCAGGTCGATTTCTTCGGACACAATTTCCCGCAGACCCTTCGACCGTAATCCTTTCGCAGAGTACCCATTCCGTTCTAGAGTCGCCTGCGTCATCTCTGGAATCATCCCCATCGGATAAAACCCAGCACTGGATGCCACTTTTCCCGTGGTGAGCCATTTTTCGGAGCCAACGTAAACTGCAATTCGCGTGTTACCGCGCCGCTGCGGCCTTCGCTGTGCCCTTCGACGCCATCTCGAGAAAATGCTCGTGCACAGTCGTGTCGTCGGTCAATTCCGGATGAAACGTCGCCGCCAGCACGTTTCCCTTTTCCACCAGCGCCGCTTTCCCCCCGTGCCGGGCCAGCACCGCGATGTCCTTGCCCACTTCTTCAATGATCGGCCCGCGGATAAAAACCATCTCCAGGGGCTCCTGTGGGTGGTGGATTCCCCGCCGGGCAACACGATCCCGTCACACCCTTCCAAATCCTGCACGTTGCGAACTTCCACGGTCTCCGCACCCAATTCCTGCAGCATCGCCGCGTGCGCCGCAAAATCACCTTGTACCGCCACGATTCCGATCTTCACGGGTCCCTTCTTCTTCCTTGCTTCGTTCGAATGACGCGGCCGGACACGCACGGTTTTCGCCGCACTCCGCCCGGCCGTTTTCTTCCTTGAATCAACCTTGCCGTTCCCTTTAGCGTGACGCTTCAAAGCCCACCTTACCAGCCGCGCGTGGAGAGCATATCTTTCTCTTCCAGTTGCCGCACGTCGATACCCGGCATCGCTTCGCCGAGTTCCTCGCACGCCTCGAGTATCGCCTTCGGATCCTCAAAGTGCGTGGTCGCCTTCACGATGGCCTTCGCCCGCGCGTCCGGATCGCTGCTCTTGAAAATGCCCGAGCCCACGAACACCGCCTCCGCGCCCAGCTTGCGCACCAGCGCCGCGTCCGCCGGAGTCGCAATGCCACCCGCCGAGAAATTCGGCACAGGGAGCTTGCCCGTTTTTGCGATTTCGCGAATCAGGTCCAGCGGCGCGCCGATCTCCTTCGCCACACGCATCAACTCGTCATCGCGCAGCGTGGTCAGCCGCTTCATCTCGGAAACGATCGTGCGCATATGCCGCACCGCTTCCACCACATTGCCGGAGCCGGCCTCGCCCTTCGTGCGGATCATCGCCGCGCCTTCCGCGATACGCCGCACGGCTTCGCCCAGGTTTCGAGCGCCGCAGACAAACGGCACGCGATAGTCGTGCTTCCAGATATGATTCTCTTCGTCTGCCGGGGTCAGCACTTCGCTTTCATCGATGAAGTCCACTTCCAGCGCCTGCAGCACTTCCGCTTCCGAAAAATGGCCGATGCGTACCTTGGCCATCACCGGGATGGTGACCGTCTTCATGATTTCGCGGATCACCTTGATGGACGCCATCCGCGCCACGCCGCCTTCCTTGCGGATGTCCGAGGGCACGCGCTCCAGCGCCATTACCGCGCAGGCGCCCGCTTTTTCGGCGATGCGCGCCTGCTCGGCGTTGGTCACGTCCATGATCACGCCGCCCTTCAACATCTCCGCCAGGCCGACCTTCACCCGCCATTCGTTCGAACCCTTGGCCTTGCCGCCATGACCGTTGCCGCTGCCGTTCGGTTTCTTTGCTTGCATGTTCCTTCTCCTCTGAAAAATTTGGGAATCCTGAAATTCTTTATTGAGCGGCGCGAACCCGTTCAAAATGTTCTTTATCAATTGCCACAAACCGCGCCGTGCCGCGCGCCAGCAGGTTGCCTTCGAAGTCGCGAATCTCTCCGACGCGGAACCGGTTTCTGCCTTTCTCTTCTTCCTGCCAGCCTTCCACCACTATTTCCCGGTCGACCGGGACCGGCTTGCGGTAGACGACGTTCAACTCCGCGGTCACCGCTTTCTCTTCCGTCAATTTCGAAATCTTTCCCATTGCCTCGTCCAGCACCACGGCGATGATTCCGCCGTGCGCGAAGCCCGCGCCGCCGGCGTAGTTCGCACCCAGCACAAAACGTCCGCGCGTGCGTTTTGCGTCAAAGTCCAGATCAAACACCAACTGCATCCCCGCTTCGTTGTTTCCGCCGCAACCAAAACAGCGGTTCGCTTCCTGCGTTTCGAGCTTAACGATTTTCGCCATTTCTAAACCAGAGCCACGTGCGCGCGTTCCGCCCGCCGCGTGCCACGCTGCCGCTTGCGCATTTCGCTCTTCAGAAGTTCCGCCAGAGTCGCCACGCCGCGCGCCAGTTCCTTTTCGTTCAAGCTCGCAAATCCCAGCCGCAGTGTGTTTGGCATCGGCGACTGCACGTAAAAATATCTTCCCGGTGCGAACAAGACGCCGCGTTCCCGCGCGTGAATCATCAATTCGCTCGCGTCGAACCCCGGCGGCAGCTCCAGCCACAGGCACATCCCGCCTTCGGGTTTTGTCCACCGCACACCTTCCGGCATCTGCCTGCGCAATGCTTCATCGACCGCGCGCAGCCGATCCGCATACACCTTGCGCATCTTTGTCAGATGCTTTTGAAACAGCCCGCGCTTCAGGAATTCCGCCAGGGTTGCCTGCGCCAGTTGATCCGTGTGCAGGTCGGTCATCTGCTTCACCAACCGCAGCCGCTCGATTGCCGCCGCGGGCGCCACGATCCAGCCCACACGCAATCCGGGGAACGCCACCTTCGCAAAACTGTCAATGTGGATCACCAGATTCCCGCGGTCCAACTGCTTCAGCGAAGGAATCCGCTCTTCCTGCGCGTTCAGGCGCGCATAAATGTGGTCTTCCACCACGGGCACCTGGTAGCGCCCAGCCATTTCGAGCACCCGGCGGCGCGACGCCAGCGGCATCGATGTTCCCGTCGGATTCTGAAAATCCGGCGTCAGCACCAGCAGCTTCACGCGATTCGCTGCCAGTGTGGCTTCCAGAGCTTCCAGATCAATCCCCAACGCGCTGCCCGGCTCCGCATGCGTCCGTACCGGCACGCCCAGGCACCGCGCGCGCACTCCATGAAATACCGCCGAAGCACCCGGATAGGTCGGATTTTCCATCACCACGGTATCGCCGGGGCGGACAAATGCCTTCGCGATCAAGTCCAGCGCCTGCTGGCAGCCGTCAGTAACGAGGAGCGTTTCATCCTTTGCGGGAATTCCATCCTGCCGAAGCATCTCGAGCAGAGCTTCTTTCAACGGCGCGTAACCGTCCGATGCGCCGAGGTTCAGGATGTCTTGCCCTTCGCGCTTTAACGCCGCATGCGAGCAGGCCTGCAACTCTTCCACCGGGAAAAATTCGGGGTCTGGCCGCGCCATAACAAATGACAACGAATTCACGGGAGCCGAGGCCGTCAGCCGGCTCAAAATTTCCTCGCTGCGCTCATCCGCAAAAAGAAGTTCCCAGCGTAAACCATCGCCGTTCGACAAACTCGGGGGTGCCGGCGGCGTGATCTTCAATCCATTTCCATTGTTGCGAATGAACGTGCCGCGGCCCACGTGGCCCTGGATCAGTCCTTCCGATTCCAGTTCGGCGTAGGCGTTCGCCACCGTGGTGCGATGCACGCCCAGCATCTGGGCCAGTTCCCGGCTGGCGGGAATGCGGTCACCGGGGCGCAAATCGCCGGCATGGACCAGGGAGCGCAGTTGGTCGCGCAGTTGAATGTAGAGGGGAATGTGACTTTCGGGCTGAAGGTGTAATGGCAGCATTGTCTCTCACCCCAGCCTAATTCTACCAGAAATTGGCCTAGTAAAAGAGCCAATTTGTCTTCCGCCAGCCCCTTCCTGTGGCACAGCCATTCCTGGCTGTGCTCTTGGGGTGCTCTTCGGATCCTCCAGCCTTCAGCCCCTTTCTCACTCCGGCCGTATCTCGCCCGCCCCGTTCTTCTCTCCGGCCTTCAAATCGCGGACGCACAATTTCGTCCAGTCGTTCGCGTCGCACTGGTAAATCTCCTTCAAGGGCAGATCGTCGCCCCGCACCTCGTATAACCCGGACTGCATATCATCGCTGTCGTCCGGCGAGCCCACCACCACGGGGCTTGCTTCCCTGACCCGCAGGCGAAACTGCTTCGTCGACGGCTCATAATTCGAATACAGGAAGCAATGCCCGACGCACGCCCGGTCGACCACGTGCAAAGCCACCATGCGATAGTTCGGAGGCTCGAAAATCGTCGCGATCACGCGTGTGCCCAGAGGCAACGCCCGGGTGAGCTTTTCCGCGTTCTCCTCCATTCGCTCCGCCGGCCGGGTGTCGCGATAAATAAGCGTGAAATACGCCGCCGCGCACACCCCCAGCGCGAGGAAATGCCATTTTCGAGGCTGTAGCGTCCCAAGCCAGCAGAAAATGAATATCGCGCTGATCAGCGTCAGCCGCGTCACCAACAATCCAATCCATCCCGCATTCTCGTCGGGCCGCAGATTCTCCGGAAGCAGCGACGTGAGGCAAAACGCCACGGCATAAAATTCGGGGAAGAGTCTCCGCTCCTTGCCATTCCCGTTTCCTGGCCGCCGCGGGAACAAATCCAGGATAGTCGCCGCCGCCACAAACACAATCATGGCCAGAGAAACATAGCGGGTTTCCGGGCGGAACACCCAAAACTGGTCGGCTCCGTTCCACTTAAGAAATGGCGCGTCCGGCCAGTCGGGTTGAAATTCCGGATGCCGCGCCAACACCCAACGCACCGCCAGCCCAACTCCAATTGCCGCCAGAGGAGGAAACCACTCCGCCCAGCCCCGCATGCGCGGCCAAAGCAGCCGGTACACCCCGGCCGCCGCCAGCCACAAAAATCCCAACGGGTGCGCCAGCAACGTCAGCGGCGCCAGCGCCACCGCGATCAAAATCCCACGCCGCTCGCCGTGCCAAAGCGCCGTCAATCCGAAACACGCCAATCCCAAAGACAGGTAGTAGTTCATGAATCCCATGTAAAACACGTAGCTGTACGCCAGCATCGCCAATCCCGGCACCAGCAGCCACGGCCGCTTCCGCGTCGCCACGCTGATCAGAGTGAACACGCCCCAGAAAAATACGAGCACGCACGCGGAAACCGTGATCTTCTCGGCTACGCCAAATCCAAATACTTTGCCGAGGTTCAGCAGCATCAAGTCAAACAGCACATTCTTCGCTTGCCAGACCGCGTAGACTCCCGGCGCTTTTCCCTCGCCGACCAATTGCGCCAACCACGCGTTATACACGTGGCTGGCCAAATCCCCGGCCTGAATGTGCCGCTGCCAGAAACACGGAATCAGAATCGCCGCTGACACGAGCAATACCAGTCCCAGTTCCGTTTTCGACCGAATTTTCGAAGGAGAAACTTCTTCCATCCGTGGCGAGGCTTTAGCCTGTAGCTCGCGTGCCACACCCGCATCAGTTCGCATGCGCGGTATTGTATCGTTTTCCACCGCCGATCCCAAAAGGGCGGAGGTGTGCGTCGGACGCGTCTGTGGTGGCCTGCCTAGATCGGCCACTACGATTGTTTGGGAAACGGGTCTACTGACACAGGGCCGTAACTGCTTACCGCATCGGCTGCGCTTCGCCCAGCTTCTTCAGCCGGTCACGCAATTTCCGCTGAAGCGGGTTCGGCGTGTTCGGGTTAAAGGCCACCAGGTACCACAGCGGCTGCGTCTTGTCCTTGCTGAGGTATGTCAGCGTATTTGCATCGGCATTCGGGTGCCGCGCCACATTTTCGCGAATCGCCCCGTACGGATGCTTCGCCAGCTTGTTCAAAGTCTTCGCATTCGTCCGCGGATGCTCGCTGATCAGCCGCAGCATGTAATAGTCTTCTTCCGGAGCCTGCTTCACGAGCTTCTCCAGCATCTCCGGCTTGGCTTCCGCGCTCAGCACCAGCCCGATTTTCTCGTCCCAGGCCGTGTTGATCTGGTTCAATTCCCGCGTCCGCGCGTGAATCAACTCCTCCAGGCTGCGGCGTTCCTGCTGCATCCGGGCGATCGGCAACTGGGTTCCCTCCAGCGAATCCAGCACCCGCAAAAGGTGCTGGCGTTCCCCGAACACGATCTGCGAAGTGCGATCGATTCGCCCGTTTTCCTTTTCTTTGTGTTGCACAAGGTCCGAACGTCGCATGTTTGGATGCTCCCAATTCCCACCGGGCCTGTCACCGAAGGGAACGAATTCTTTGCCGGCCTGCTTTTGAAGGCTCATAAAATTGGCGCTGCTTTCTGGTC
>WNFC01007650.1_pt1 | contig 11883 bp, 10 predicted proteins | sample 5400541 | NCBI WGS metagenome assembly WNFC01 (sample SAMN13153342, study PRJNA577476) | soil metagenome | isolation source: 120 cm saprolite under Douglas fir tree site 2 hole 2 replicate 1 | place: USA:California | collected 2015-04-18 | reverse complement strand
CCATGAAAGTGTCTGGTACCGCGATGCGCTCGATCTGGCTCGCGGCCGATGGCTGGTCCGTCGGCATCATCGACCAGACGCGCCTGCCGCATGCCCTCGTTACCGATCGTCTGACGACGCTCGACGAGGCGGCGGAAGCGATCCGCGCCATGCGCGTGCGCGGTGCGCCGCTGATCGGGGCGACGGCCGCCTATGGCGTCGCTTTGGCCTTGCGCGCCGATGCATCGGATGGCGCGCTCGCCGTCGCCTGCCGCACCCTCGCCGCGACTCGGCCGACGGCGGTCAACCTGCGCTGGGCGCTCGACGATATGCGCCGCCGTCTGGGCGCGGCGCCGCCGGACCGTCGCGTCGCGCTCGCCTACGATCGTGCCGCCGCGATCTGCGAGGAGGATGTCGCGATCAACCACGCGATCGGCACGCACGGCAGCAAGCTCCTCCGCGCCGCCTCGGCGCGCAAAGCGCGCGGCGCCCCGGTCAATGTTCTCACCCATTGCAATGCCGGCTGGCTTGCCACCGTCGACTGGGGCACCGCGCTGGCGCCGATCTTTCGCGCCCATGACGATGGCGTGCCCGTCCATGTCTGGGTCGACGAGACGCGGCCGCGCAACCAGGGGGCCAGCCTGACTGCCTGGGAGCTCGGTCAGCACGGAGTGCCGCACACCATCGTCGTCGACAATGTCGGCGGTCATTTGATGCAGCACGGCAAGGTCGATCTCTGCATCACCGGCACCGACCGCACGACGGCGACCGGCGACGTCGCCAACAAGATCGGCACCTATCTCAAGGCGCTCGCGGCGCGCGACAACGACGTGCCGTTCTACGTCGCGCTGCCGTCGCCGACGATCGATTGGACGGTGAATGATGGCGTCGCCGAAATTCCCATCGAAGAGCGCAGCGGCAGCGAGGTCAGCGAGATCAGCGGGCGTCTGGCGAGCGGCGAGATCGCGACGGTGCGGCTTATTCCGGAAGGCAGCGCCGTCGCCAACTACGCTTTCGACGTGACGCCGTCGCGACTGGTGACCGGCCTAATCACCGAGCGCGGTCTGTGCGCCGCGTCATCCGAGGGCCTGCTCTCGCTGTTTCCCGAACGTCGCGTCCCCGCCGGTTGATCGGGTAGATCGGGACATGAGCCGCAGCGGCATCACGGGGGTCGACCACATCCTGCTCGCCGTGCGTGATCTCGATGCCGCCGGCTTGGGGTGGACGCGGCTCGGCTTCACCCTCAGCCCGCGCGGCAAGCATCTCGGCCGCGGCACCGGCAACTACTGCATCATGTTTCCGGGCGACTATGTCGAGCTGTTCGGCATCATCGGGCCGGAGCGCGTCAACCCCGAATACACGCAGTTTCTCGCTGCCGGCGAGGGGCCGATGAAGCTCGCCTGGGCGACCGCGGACAGCGCGTCCGCCGCTGCCGCGATGAACGGGCTCGGCCTCCATCCCGACGCGCCGCGCGATCTCGGACGGCAGCTCGAGCTGCCCGAGGGAACCGTCGTGCCGCGCTTCAAGATCGTGGCGCTGCCAGCCGACGAGACGCCGGCGCTTTCGAGCTTCCTGTGCGAGCAGCTGACGCCGGATCTCATGCGCCGCCCGGAATGGCTGGCGCACCCCAACGGCGCCACCGGGCTCACTGGCGTCACGATAGTCGTCGACGACACCGCGCCGCTCTATGACGCGTACGAGCGGTTGTTCGGACCCGCCGGCCTGCACACCACCGACGACGTCCTGACCGTCAGGGTCGGCCGCCAGCGCATCCTCTTCGCCGAGATCGAGGATTTTGCCGTCATGTACCCGGAGGTCGAGCTCGATACGCCGGCAGCGCCGCCGTTCATCGCCGTGCTGACCCTGTCGGTGGCCGATGCCGGGGTAACGATCGACCATTTGACGAATTGGCAGATCCCCCACGAAGCGGTCGACGATCGGCGCGTGCTGGTGCCGGCCGGCGAGGCCAATGGGGCGATACTGGAATTCGTCAGTGAAGCGTGAGACGCATCACGCCGCGCTGATCGTGCCGCCGGCGGCGATGCGCAGCATCCCCGTTGGCAGGCGCGCCTGTTCGATCGCCGGAATGGCGAGGACGGGAATCGCTTGGTATCCCATCTCGCGCCCGACGAGGACGCCGAGCGCGAGGATCGCATCGGGCTCGCCGAGCAGCAGCGCCGCTGGCGCAATGCCGCGCGCCAGCAGCTCCAGCATGATCGCGCTCGACGAGCTGGAGCCGCGCGTCGCCGCGAGCGCGAGAACCGTCCCGGCGATCGAGACGCCGTGCTGCGGATGGCGCGGGTCGGTGAGGCGCGCCGTCGCCGGATCGACGCCGCCCCAAAAGCTGATCGGCTCGGCGAGGCGGAGAAGGGGTCCCTGCGCCGTGCCGTCGACGAGAACGCGTCGGGTCAGCTCGACCATGTCACGACCACAGCCGCTCGTCCCGCGTGACGCGGCCGCTCAGCGCCGAGGCGACGCAATCGGCGAGGCTGCCATAGATTGTGGCGAAGCCGGTGTTGGGCGTCGCGTAGTGGGCGAACTTGCCGGAATTGGTCATCAGCACGCCGCCCGCCTTTGGCAGGATCGGGGCGACGACGACGCAGGTGTCGGTGACGATCTCGACGCCAGCTTGGCTCAGCCGCGCGAGCGCGCCGTTGCGCTCGATGGTGCCGAGCATGCTCCGGCTGGTGCAGGCGTAGAATGGGACCTTGAGCCGCGCCCCGGCGACGAGCCGGTCGAGCGCGGCGAATTCCTCGGCCGAGAAATGCGGGCTGCCGACGGCGACGGCGTCGATCCGGTCGGTGCCGGCGGCCGCGGTCGACAGCCGGTCGCGCGCCGCGCGCAGCATCGCCGGCGTCAGCAGGATCGTGCGCGCGGGGTCCCTGCCGCCGGTCGCGCTGGCGAGATCCGGCGCCTCGGGCGTCACGCCGACGATGTGGAAGAGGCCGACGGCGCCGGACGAGGCGGCAGCGGCACCGAGCGCCTTGAGACGATCCTCCGCGATCGGGCCCGTCAGTCCGGTAATTGCGGCGATCTCGGCGCCCGCCTCGGCACCGAGCCAGGCGCCAAGCACGGGATAGAAGGCATCGAGCTGCTTCAGCGCGTCGGACAGCCGGGTCGTATCGACCACCAGCCTGGCATGTCGGTTCTCGTCGCGATGCAGCCCGATGTCGGGCGCACGGCCGCAGATTGCGGCGCAGATGTCGAGGAAATCGCCGAGCCGGTTGGTGCGCGCACCGAGTACCGAATTGCAGAAGACGACGGCATTCGATTCGCCCCACGCGACGTGCTCGCCCAAATGCGGCCGATGGCCGGCCTGATAGGGTGCGCAGGTCCAGGTAGGGGTACAACCGAGCTGCTCGTAGGCAAGCATCATGCGCCGCGCCATCTCAGTGGTCCGCTGATCGAACTGGACGCGGCCGGGATGAAGGAGATCGAGCGCGCCGACATTGAGCGTCGTCGGCACCGCGACGCGTCCGCCATCGGCGGCCAGGCGCTCGGCGAAATGGACGCCGCTGTCGCCATGGTAGAGACAGCCATCTACATGACTGCTGGTCACCGCGACGAGACGCTCGGCGCCGAGCATCGCGGCGGTCTCGCCGAGAATGCGCGCCGCCATGGCGACGGCGGGCCCGCGCGACCCCGCCGCCATGGCACGCTCTTCGGCGGTCAGGACAAGGCTCACCCGATATGCTCGCGCAGGAAGCCAAGGGTGCGCTCGCGCGCGACCTTGGCGCTCGCCGCATCGTGGCTGCCGCGCTCGTCGCAGTTGAAGCCGTGCCCGGCCTTGTAGAGATGGATGGTGATCTCGGGATGCGCCGCACGCACCTTCTCGACATCGTTGAGCGGAATGCTCTGGTCGCTGTCGCCAAAATGCAGCATGACGGGCACGCGTGTTTTCTCATGCGCTGCCGCCGCGATGCCGCCGCCGTAATAGCCGACGGCGCAGCTGATTCCCTTGAGGCGCGTCGCCGCGAGATAGGCGAGCGTACCGCCCCAGCAATAGCCGATCACCGCCACTTTGGCGTCCTGCGCGGCGAGATCGATCGTCGCCTGGATATCGGCGAGCGGTCCGTCGTCGCCGACCGCGCCGCGCAGCTCGCGCCCGGCGGCGATCGCCGCCGGGTCGTAGCCGAGCTCGACGCCACGCTTGGTGCGGTCGAAGAGAGCGGGCGACAACGCGACATAGCCCTCGGCGGCGAAGCCGTCGGTGACGCGGCGCATATGGCCATTGACTCCGAATATCTCCTGGACGACGACGATCGCGCCGCGCGGCTTACCGTCAGGGTCGGCACGATAGGTGGCAAAGGTATGACCGTCCGCTGCGGTGAGCTCGATCGTCTTGCCCATATCCGGCTCCTCTCCTCATAGTGGCGGGAGGGCGATCATAGGCGAAGGGAACGGCTTGCGGAACCGGCTGGACAGGGGCGGGCCATGCAGCGGCGACGGCTGATCGCGCTCGCAGTGATGATCTTCGCCATCATCGCCGGTTTGTCGCTCGAGCGCTATCTTTTGAGCCTGCTCGACGGTGAGCCCGAGCTGCCGCCGGTTGCCATCGACTACCAGCCGATCGAGCAGCTTCGTGCGCTGCCGGTACTTCGCTTCACCGATGCCGAAGGGCGCCCGACGACGCTCGCCGATTTTCACGGTCGAGTCGTGCTCCTCAACCTATGGGCGACTTGGTGCGTCCCGTGCCGACGCGAGATGCGGGCGCTCGACCGGCTGCAGGCGACGCTCGGCGGTGCCGACTTCATCGTGCTGCCGCTCGCAGTCGATCGCGGCGGCATCGTCGCGGTCAAACGGTTCTATGAGGAATTCGGCCTCAAGGCGCTCACGATCTTCGTCGACAGATCAGGCGAGGCGGCGGTCCAACTCGGCAGCCCCGCGATCCCGACGACCCTGCTTATCGGCCGTGATGGGCGCGAGATCGGGCGACAACTCGGGGCGGCATCGTGGGACGGTCCGCAAGCGGCGCGGTCATTGCGCCGCCTGCTCACGGTCGAATCCGGCAACGCCCGCGAGCCGGAACGACCGCCTCGATAGCCGTTCGAGGCACAAGCTATTCGCGAGCCGCGCGGCCCGAGTACAAGGCGGCACGCAAAGATCGTTAAGAGAGACCTTGCGGTTCTGCGGTAAAAGAGGCTAGAGATAGCATGGCTGCGGCGGTCATTCGCTCATATTTTAACCGGATCTTAACGATAACCGCGTTAGCCATAGTCTAACCGGCGCGGGGCCGGGGTTGATGGGATCGGGCGATGACGGGTGGTGCGATTGCGCGGGTCGAAAAAGCGGGGGCACCAGGGTGCCGCCGTGCCGCCACGCTGCTCGCCGCCTTTCTGCGGGATGATGGGACGCTGCGACTTAGCGTCCCCTGAGTGCTTTCGTCGCGCCGCGACGCGTGCTCAGGGGAATCTCGGCCGGCATTGCCACTCATCAGCAGAGGATACGCTCCCATGAGCGCCACCAAGAAGCAGCAGACTTCCGCCAAGCGAATCACCGGAACCAGCGCGACGAGCCGCCGCAAGGCCGATCACGTCGTCATCTTCGATACGACATTGCGTGACGGCGAGCAATCGCCCGGCGCATCGATGAATCTCGATGAGAAGATCAAGATTGCGACTCTCCTCGAGGAGATGGGCGTCGACGTCATCGAGGCCGGCTTCCCGATCGCCTCGAACGGCGATTTCGAGGCGGTGCGCGAAATCGCCAAGCTGGTCAAGAACTCGACCGTGTGCGGTCTCGCCCGCGCCGGCCGCATGGACATCGATCGTGCCTGGGAGGCGCTCAAGCACGCCAAGCGGCCGCGCATTCACAGCTTTCTGTCGACCTCGCCGCTGCACATGAAATACAAGCTGCAGATGAGTCCCGAGCAGGTCCATCAGGCAGTCATCGACAGCATCAGTCACGCGCGCAACCTCTGCGACGACGTCGAATGGTCGCCTGAGGATGGCTCGCGCACCGAGCACGATTTTCTCTGCCGCACCGTCGAGAGCGCGATCAAGGCGGGCGCCAGCACGATCAACATCCCCGACACCGTCGGCTATGCCGTGCCTGAGGAGTTCGCGGCGCTCATCCGCATGCTGTTCGATCGCGTGCCGAACATCGACAAGGCGATCATCTCGGTGCATTGCCATAACGACCTCGGCCTCGCCGTTGCCAACTCGCTGGCGGCGATCGGCGCCGGCGCGCGCCAAGTCGAATGTACCGTCAACGGGCTGGGTGAGCGGGCCGGCAATTGCTCGATGGAGGAAATCGTCATGGCGCTGAAGACGCGCCAGGACGCCCTGCCGTTTACCACCGGCGTCAAGAGCGAGTACCTCACGCGCGCCTCGCGCCTGGTCTCGACGATCACCGGCTTCGTTGTCCAGCCCAACAAGGCGATCGTCGGCGCCAACGCCTTCGCGCATGAGAGCGGCATCCATCAGGACGGCATGCTGAAACATGCCGGCACCTACGAGATCATGACCCCCGAATCGGTCGGGCTCAACCGCTCGACACTGGTCATGGGCAAGCACTCAGGCCGTCACGCCTTCCGCATGAAACTCAAGGAACTCGGCTTCGAACTCGGCGACAATGCCGCGACCGATGCCTTCCGCCGCTTCAAGGACCTCGCCGACCGCAAGAAGGAGATCTTCGACGAGGACATCATCGCGCTGGTTGACGACGAGGTCGGCCGCGCCCATGAGCGGGTGAAGTTCGTCTCGCTGCAGGTCGTCGCCGGTTCGAAGGGGCCACAGACCGCCGAGCTTGAGCTCGACATCGATGGCACCGTGCAGAAGGTGAAGACTTCGGGCAACGGTCCGGTCGACGCAACCTTCAACGCGATCAAAGCGATGGTTCCGCACGCGGCGCGGCTGCAGCTCTACCAGGTCCATGCGGTGACCGAAGGCACCGACGCCCAGGCCGAAGTCACAGTGCGGCTCGAGGAGAACGGCAAGTCGGTCAACGGCCAAGGCGCCGATCCCGATACTTTAGTGGCCTCGGCGCGCGCCTATTTGCACGCCCTAAATAAACTGTTTACCAAAAGAGCGAAGACTGCACCCGCAGCGCTGTCCGCTTGATGAGGGGGGCGGCGCCGCGTCCGCGGCGCCGCCCCGGCATCGCCCGGTCCAGCATCCGCCCTCAGCGCGTATAACCCGTGAAACGAAATAACCAATGATAGGAAGAATGCTGGGCTTACTTTCCGCCGATATGGCGATCGACCTAGGTACCGCAAATACACTGGTCTATGTGAAGGGTCGGGGAATCGTTCTCAACGAGCCGTCGGTCGTTGCCATCGCCAATGTCAGGGGCAAGAAGCAGGTCCTTGCCGTTGGTGACGAGGCGAAGATGATGCTCGGCCGCACGCCGGGCAACATCCAGGCGATCCGCCCCTTGCGCGACGGCGTCATCGCGGATTTCGAAGTCGCCGAGGAGATGATCAAACACTTCATCCGCAAGGTGCACAACCGGCGCAGTTTTGCGAGCCCGCAAATCATCGTCTGCGTGCCCTCCGGCTCTACTGCCGTGGAGCGACGTGCCATCCAGGAATCGGCGGAGAGCGCGGGCGCTCGTCGTGTCTTTCTCATCGAGGAGCCGATGGCGGCGGCGATCGGCGCCGGCCTGCCGGTGACCGAGCCGACCGGCTCGATGGTCGTCGATATCGGCGGCGGCACCACCGAGGTCGCTGTGCTTTCCCTCGGCGGCATCGTCTATTCGCGCTCCGTGCGCGTCGGCGGCGACAAGATGGACGAGGCGATCATCGCCTACATCCGGCGCAACCATAACCTCCTGGTCGGCGAATCGAGCTCCGAGCGCATCAAGAAGGAGATCGGCTCGGCCTGCATGCCGGAGGACGGCGAGGGGCGGATGATGGAGATCAAGGGGCGCGACCTGATGAATGGCGTACCCAAAGAGATCGTCATCAGCGAGCGGCAAATCTCCGAGAGCCTAGCCGAGCCGGTAGGCTCGATCATCGAGGCGGTCAAGGTGGCACTTGAGCATACTGCGCCCGAACTCGCCGCGGACATTGTCGACAAAGGCATCGTGCTGACCGGCGGCGGTGCGTTACTCGGCAATCTCGATCTCGTGTTGCGTCATGCGACCGGGCTGCCGGTGTCGATTGCCGACGATCCGCTGTCCTGCGTTGCACTTGGCACCGGCCGTGCGCTCGAGGAGATGAAGACTTTGAAGAATGTGTTGATCAATATGTATTGATCAGTGATTGACGGTAGGAATTACTTCGATATCCTAGACAAGGAGAATCGGTTGCGGGAACGGCTATTTGAGGCCGCCTGCAATGACCGGTGGGGACGGTGATGCGGCTCGCGGTGCCGGTCAAGGCGATAAGTCAGCGCTTTGCGCTGCCCGTCCTGGTTTTTGCGTCGGTCGTCATGATCATTCTCGGCAAGGCGGACGCGCTGCTCTTCGAGCGGATACGCATTATCTTCGCCGATGCCGCAGCGCCGGTACTGGCGGCGGTTTCGCGGCCGGCAGCGGCGGTCGATCAGCTGGTCGATCGGGTGCAGGATTTCTTCGCCCTCTATTCGGAGAACAACCAGTTGCGCCAGGACAACGCACGTCTGATGCAATGGCAGCAATTGGCCCAGGGGCTGTCGGTGGAGAACGCAAGACTGCGTGAACTGCTCCATCTGGCGCCTGATCCGGCGATTTCCTTCGTCTCGACTCGTGTCATCGCCAATTCCGGCGGCTCCTTCGTGCGCAGCGTGCTGGTTGATGCCGGCAGAAGCGAGGGGCTGGCGCGCGGTCAGGCGGCAATGACCGGGTCCGGGCTGGTCGGCCGCGTCACCGAAGTCGGCGAGCACGCCGCGCGGGTGCTTCTCCTGACCGACTTGAACTCACGCGTCCCGGTCGCCTTCGACGGCTCGCGCGAGCGCGCCGTATTGGCCGGCGACAATTCGAATCGCCCGCGTCTGGTCTATCTACCTGAGGTGAGTGCCGTCAAAATCGGCGACCGGATCGTCAGCTCGGGAAACGGTGGCATCTTCCCGCCAGGTCTGCCGATAGGTGTCGTCGCCGCGATCGAGGACGGCATAGTGCGGGTCGAACCCTATGCCGAGTTGTCGCGTCTCGATTACCTGCGGATCGTCAACTATGGGTTGAACGGCGTGTTGCCGCAGCCGGTCGCGCCGCGCGCTGTCAAACCGCGCGGCGGCGCTCGCGAAGCGCTAGGTCGCGAGCCCGCGCCATGACGGTCGGTTCGGGCGACGGCTGAGTAGCGCGGACGATGCGAGCGATCGTGGCCCGACGCAGAGAGTGGTCTGTCGTACGGCTCGTGCCGACGCTGACGACGCTTGTTCTCGCGGTTTTTTCGGTGCTGCCATTGCGTTTTCCTGACTACGCTGCCGTGGCACCGCTCATCACCCTTGGCGGGGTCTATTATTGGACAATGTACCGACCTGATCTCCTGCCGCCCGCCGCCGCCTTCCTCTGCGGCGTCGTTGTTGATCTGTTGAGCGGGGTGCCGCTCGGCGTCTCCGCCCTCGTTTTTCTGTTCACGCGCGCCGTCGTGTTGCCGCAGCGCCGCTACTTCGTCGACCGGCTGTTTCCGTTCGTATGGGGCGGTTTCACTGTGCTCGCCGCCGCCGCCATCGCGTTCCTCTGGCTGCTCGGCAGCTTTTTTGAGGGCGCCATGCTCGATATGCGGACCGTTACGTTGCAATGGGTCCTCACCGTTGCTTCCTTCCCGGCGGTCGCTTACCTGCTGATGCGGGTCCAGCGCGCCGTCCTGCCGCCACCCTGAGCCGGCCGAGACCGCACGATGCAGCGCGAGAACAATCGCTCCAAGCTGTTTACCCGCCGCGCTCTCCTGCTCGCCGGCGGGCAGGTCGCGCTGCTTGGTACCCTTGCCGCTCGGCTCTACTATCTGCAGGTCATGCAGGCGGGAAAATACGCCGTGCTGGCCGACGAGAATCGCATCAATCTCAGCCTGCTGGCGCCACTGCGCGGCCGTATCATCGATCGATTCGGGGTGCCGCTGGCGACCAACAATCAGAACTACCGCATCGTGCTGGTCGCAGAGCAGGCCGGCGACATCGAGGCGACACTAGATGCGATCGATAAGCTCATCACCTTGAGCGAGTCCGACCGCCGGCGCGTCCTGCGGGAGATTCGTCGCAAGCATTCCTTCGTGCCGATCGTGGTGCGCGGCAATCTGAGCTGGGAAGAGGTGGCGCGCATCGAGGTCAATGTCCCCGAACTGCCAGGCGTCACCATCGAACAGGGCATGACGCGACACTATCCTTTCGGCGATAACGTGGCCCATGTCCTGGGTTACGTCGCGCCGGTCGCCGAGAAAGAGCTGACCGGCGACCCGCTACTCGAGTTGCCCGATTTCCGCATCGGCAAATCCGGCGTCGAAAAGTCCCATGATCTTGAGCTGCGCGGCACCGCAGGCACCAGTCAGGTCGAGGTCAACGCCTTCGGCCGCGTTGTGCGCGAGCTGTCGCGGGAGGAGGGCGACTCCGGCAAGGAAGTCGTCCTCGGTCTCGACATGGCGCTCCAGGATCTTGCGGCGCGGCGCTGCGCCGCCGAGCAGAGCACCGCCTGCGTCCTCCTCGACGCGGTGACCGGCGACGTTCTCGCGCTGGTATCGAGCCCGGGTTTTGATCCGGTGGCTTTCGGCGCCGGGCTGACGCCGGTGATGTGGCGCGACCTCCTTGCCAATCCACGCAACCCACTGAGCAACAAGGCGGTAGCCGGCACCTACGCGCCGGGCTCGACCTTCAAGCCGATGGTGGCGCTCGCCGCGCTCGAAGCCGGCGTCATGACACCGGAGACGCTGGTCTCGTGTCCGGGTCATTTCGCACTCGGCAATACAGTCTGGCATTGCTGGAAGAAGGGCGGTCACGGCACCCTCAATATGCGCGGCGCGATCAAGGGGTCGTGCGACGTTTACTTCTACGAGACGGCTCGGCGCCTCGGTATTGATCGCATCGCGGCAATGGCCAAGCGCTTCGGTCTCGGGCAGCGCCTCGAATTCGATATTCCTGGCGAGGCGCCCGGCAACATCCCGACGACGCAGTGGAATCTCGGCAAATACGGCGTCGCCTGGCAGCTCGGCGAGACGATCAGCGCGGGGATCGGTCAGAGCAAAGTAGCGGTGACGCCGCTGCAGTTGGCAACGATGGCGGCTCGGCTGGTCACCAATCGCGCCGTCGTGCCGCGCGTGACGCGCGCTAACGGCGTCATGACGCCACCAGGCCTCGAGCCAGCGGGTGGTCCGATTTCCACCTTTCCGTCGCTCGGCATCACACCGAAGGATCTTCGCCTCGTTCTCGACGGTATGGCCGCGGTCGTGAACGAGCAGGGCGGCACCGCCTACGGCGCGCGCATCAAGGAGGCTGGGTTGGAGATGGGCGGTAAGTCGGGTACCTCGCAGGTCCGTCATATCTCGCAGGCCGAGCGCGACCATGGCCTGCGCAAGATCAAGGACGTGCCGTGGAAGGAGCGCGATCACGCGCTCTTCATCGCCTTCGCCCCGATCGCCGCGCCGCGCTATGTCTGCGCCGTCATTGTCGAGCATGGCGGAGAGTCGGCGGGTGGCGGCTCGGCGGTCGCAGCGCCGATCTGCCGCGATCTTCTGCGCGAGGCGCAGCTGCGCGATCCCGCACGCCGGGTACCCGATGTCGAGTTCGTCGCTCAACGCGACGGCGGCCCGGGCGCGCCAGCAAGTCTCGTCTGACGGGGCAATGTCGCGATGGCGACGATGACGGGGCTCGGTGCTGCCGCGCCACGACTCTCTCTTGCGCAGAAACTGTGGAGCCTGAACTGGGGACTCTTGCTGCTGCTCAGCCTGATCGCCGGCTTTGGTTTCGCGATGCTCTATTCGGCGGCCAACGGGGACGTCCAGCCCTGGGCGGCACGGCAGATGATGCGCTATGGCATCGCCGTCGTGCTGACGCT
>WNFC01008271.1_pt1 | contig 11885 bp, 8 predicted proteins | sample 5400541 | NCBI WGS metagenome assembly WNFC01 (sample SAMN13153342, study PRJNA577476) | soil metagenome | isolation source: 120 cm saprolite under Douglas fir tree site 2 hole 2 replicate 1 | place: USA:California | collected 2015-04-18 | reverse complement strand
CGTTGACGGAACTGAGTTCGAGTCCACTACAACAGCGTTCGCCGGAGAATCCGGCAGACCGAGGCTGAAGTCAGTCCACGATTGGCCCGCATTCGAGGTCTTCCACACATGAGAAACATGAAAACCCATGATCGTTACGAACGCAGTCTGGCCGCTTGCGTCTGAATTGTCGAGGGCGATGCCCGAGATGGGGAATGAGCCAGGATTGATTACACCGGTGCGGTCCGCCCAGGTTCCAGCTCTCCGGCCGCATTCGTGGTTACCCACAAATGTCCGCCCGCCGGAGAGGTATTTATCGGCCCAAAGCCATCCGTCCCCGCGTAAACCACGCTAGAGAGGCTTCCGGGCGTGCCGCCGGCTGCTAACGAACGCACCAGGTTGACTTCATTGCCGGAGCAAACACCGACCCCAGTTTCGAAATTTGGACTGAGCGGCACGAATCACGTGCCTGTAGTCGTTCCCCGCCATATGCGGCAAGTACCCACTAGTAGTTCGCCCGAATTCTGCGGATCGAGAATGTAGGGTGTATAGAATCCGACGGAATCTCCGCCCACGGTTGAATTGTCCACCACGATCTGGAAGTCTTGCGCGTGGCAAGCGATGCCGGAAGAACACTTCTGGATACTGACGTTGGTATTAGCCGTAAACCATTCAGTGGGATTAGTAGGATTGATTTCGTTAAAGCCGCCGTCCCCCGAATTCACGTTCAGCCAACTGGTATTGTTCTGCGAAGAGGCTGTCGCTGGCGAGCCATTGTCCTGGGTTCCACCCAGAATGATATTGGGATCGGTGGGATGCTGGGAAAAGGACACAAACTGCGTCATCGATCCCAGCGTCTGGTTCAAACTGTCGAATAAATTGCTGCTGCCACAAGTCCCTGAGGTCAGGCCGGCGTATCCGTCGAGGGCCCGATAGATTCCGCCATCATTGGCGAAATACATAATTGCCTGGCTGTTGATCACCAAGAAATCGATGCCGTGCTGATCCGGGTGGACGTGTGCGATCGATCCGAAGTTCGGCGGACATCCATAAACGTGGGTTAAATTGAGGAACCTATTCGCCCCTGTACTGCCACATGCGGGAGAGAGGCTTGTAAGGGTGCACTTGTAGAGATTAATTGCTCCGGCATACAAGTCGGTGGCGGTTGCGCCGTTGGGAACTGCTGCTAGTTGCAAATTATAAAAGCCTTGCTGGGTTCCACAACCTCCGAATGAATCGCCGCAATTGGTGAGCGGTGTCGTCAAGTTGGGTCCAGGATGCGCCGCCGTTCGTGGTCTTCCAGATGCCCTGGTTGGTTTCATTTCCATCTCATACCAGACGTACATTTCGTTGCGTCCGGGTACAGCGGCAATCTCGCCACGATAGATCGCGCAGCTCGAAGATGACGGATTTGCGGGACAGAAGCCGGCACTGAGCCCGGCGCCGGGTTGGTTGGCAAGGCGAGTCCAATGCAGTCCGTCGCTGGAAGAATAAATGCCGTGGGAACGCATAGCGGCAAAGAACTCTCGTGTCACCGAATTAAAAACGACAGACGTCGCCGAGCCTGGGGCAATGCTGACGCCGCTATCCGTCATGCTGGCGTAGGTCCAGGAAATTCCGCCGTTCGCCGAATAGTAGATTCCGCGATTCACTGTGCTCGGATTTCCCAGATTTTCGAGAATCCCTTGAGACGCCGACGCGACTGCCGCAACCGCCAGGTTGGGATTAGCCGTACTGAATGCGATCTTGCTGAAGCCCATTCCCGCGAAAGAGCGCCCTGTGCTGTCTTGTGTGATCAGGTTCCAGCTCATGCCTGCGTCTGCCGAACGCAGAATGCCCAGGCCGTAGTAAGAATCGGCCGAGCTGTTGGTTTCTCCGGTTCCAACCAGAATCACGCTCCGTGCGGGAACAGGGTTAACAGGCTGAGGTTGAATCGCGATCGCGCCGACAGCCAACGTGGCTTCGTGTTCAGTGACGGGAGTCCAGATAACATTGGTGGGGCTAAACGATCGTGCGTTGCTGGATTTCCAGACTCCTCCATAGGCACCCCCAACGTAAACCGTATTTCCGGTTGGATCCGCGGGGTCGACTGCGACGGACGTCGCGCGTCCCGATACCGCGCCGTAATCCTGCCCTCCAAAGCCGGTTGCGTCCGAGGCGAGCGGAGAGGGACCCAAGGGCGTCCAACTTCCGGAAATCGTAGAAACTCCGGCCAGTCCCTGAATCTGCAAGGCCGCCTTGCGAGCCGCGCGCATTTGCATTTTTCGAAGGTGAGCCTGGTAGCGCAGCGCGGCTGTCGCCTGTCCTGGTAGGGTCCGGCCACGCATGAACCACTGCTCGCGCTCGCCGGGCTTGTCACGGTCCGTGTCAATAACCGGATCGTGCTCCATTGTGATTTTGGTCCCCTGTCCAAAAACAAGCCCCTGATGAAAGGCCAGGAGGAAAACCACGGCCATGGCGACACACAAGTGCCTGCATCGATAAATCGTCATTAGGATTAGGGCCGGAAGGGAAACGCGTAAGGAACGGCCGATGGCTTAGTATCGAAGCCGAAATTATGCGTTGTCAACGCAAAAGGAGTTTCATTGCGGGATCGAGTTCCAATTCGGCACTGGAACGTGTTGGCTATTCGTATCTCAGCGCTTCAATGGGATCCATACGCGCCGCCTTGCGTGCAGGGTAGAAACCAAAAAAAATGCCAACCGCCATAGAGAAGACTACGGCAGCCACAATCGCCATGGGCGAGACCAGCACCGGCCATCCTAAAGTCTGCGTAATCAGGTAGGACGCTCCGACCCCAGACATGATTCCGACTGCTCCGCCCACCAGGCTGAGTACTACGGCTTCGATCAGAAACTGTTGTTGCACATCGCCCTCGGTGGCACCGATTGCCATGCGGATTCCAATCTCGCGCGTTCGTTCGGTAACCGAGACCAACATGATGTTCATGATGCCGATGCCGCCCACAATCAGGGAAATGCTGGCGATCGAGGCCAGCAGCACGGTAAACAGTCGAGCCTGCTGATCGGCGAGATCTGCGACGTCAGCCAGGTTGCGCACCATGAAGTCGTCATCCTGACCGGGACGAATGCGGTGCCGGTCGCGAAGCAGGCTGGTGATCTGTTGCTGCGCGGTGTAACTTGCATCGCGCGAGACAGCGGACACCATGATCCAGCGCAGCCAGTCCTGACCGGTGATTTTCTTCTGAAGGGTGGTAATGGGAACGATAATGATATCGTCTTGATCCTGACCCATCGCCGCCGAAGTTCCCTTAGGCGCAAGCACGCCGACTACTTTGAATGGCAGGTTGCTGATGCGAATAGTCTCCCCGATGGGGTCGGTGGCTCCGAACAGATTCTTGCGCACGGTTTCGCCGATGACCGCGACATTGGCGGCCATATCCACATCGCCCTGAGTAAACGAAGTCCCCTCCTGGAACGGCCAGGTACGGATATCAAAGTACTGCGGCTCGGTACCATTAATTTGTGTCGCCCAGTTATCGTTTCCATAGACGACTTGGGCGGAGCTTTGGCTGCCAGGAGCGGCTGCCTTCACCGCTGGAGCTTCGCGCAGAATTGCCAACCTATCCTCGTAGATGAGGGTCTTGGTAGCTCCTGATCCCATGCGCATCCCGCCGCGGGTGACCGTACCGGATCCCACAAACAGCATGTTCGAACCCATGGCGGCAATCTGGTCTTGTGCCTGCTGCTGCGCACCCTGGCCCACACTCACCATGGCAATGACAGCTCCGACACCAATGATGATGCCTAGCATGGTTAAAGCGGAACGCATCTTGTTGCGGGCCAGAGCCCGCATTGCGATGCGAATGATTGCCATTACATCCATATTGACTTCCTAAAATCGGGCACTTGGCGCTTAGCAATTAGCATTTAGCCAATTTGGGCCGGTGATAATTTCTAAGTGATTCGCCATTTGAACTTCATACTTCTTGCCGGCGGGGACGCCGTCGGTACTAATCCTCCAAAGTCGGCATATTTTTTAGTACGTCTGCCGCGATAGGGCGGTCGTGGATCGCTTCATCGCGGCGGATTTTGCCGTCGCGGAACTCAATGCTGCGCTTGGCGAACTGAGCCACGTCCAGCTCGTGCGTCACCAGCACTACGGTCAAGCCATCGCGGTTCAACTTCTGAAAGATATCCATGATTTCGACCGAGGTGCGGCTGTCCAGATTGCCAGTAGGTTCGTCCGCCAGCAAGATGGACGGGCGGTTGACCAGCCCGCGCGCAATCGCCACCCGCTGCTGCTGTCCACCGGACAGTTGCGATGGAAAATGCATGGTGCGGTCGCCCAAACCGACCAATTTTAGCGCCTGCTCGGAACGCTTTCTGCCTTCTTCTTTGCTGATGTGCGCGTACAGTGTGGGTAATTCCACGTTCTCCAGTGCTGTAGTGCGTGACAGCAGATTGAATCCCTGGAAGACGAAGCCGATTTTGCGGTTGCGAATCGCGGCTAGTTCTTTTTTGCTGAGACTTGAGACCTCAATTCCCTCCAGCAGATAACGTCCCTTGGTGGGCTTATCGAGGCATCCCAGAATGTTCATGAAAGTCGACTTACCGCTTCCGCTGGCGCCCATGATGGCAACGAACTCACCGCGCTCAATTTGCAGACTGACGCCACGCAGAGCATGCACCCGGGTTTCGCCCAGGTCGTAGTATTTATGTACATCATCGATCTGGATGATTGTCCCAGCTGCGCTGGTCGGAATCGTCTGTATGCCAGGTTGTGAAACAGTAGCCATCTTGTTTCTCTTCACGGCAAAGCGCTGCGGTGCCCAGGCAACTGCGTCCTTATCGCCCCCGCGGAGTTGCCGGACCCGTCGCCCCGGGTGGTCGTGCAGTGCTGGCCGTCGGAGAAACCGCCCCAGTCACCAACTGATCACCCTCGTTTGCCTGACCATTCAGCACTTGCGCCACTTCGGTGACGGTGTGGTCCGTGATCCCAGTGCGGATTTTTACTGGCTCCAAGCTTTTATCCGGACGCAACTTCCAGACGATCGATATATCCATCCTGGGCGCACGCGTCTGCTCCATATCGCCTGCACCGCCTTGAGCGCCTTGCGCTCGCGCCTGCCTGCCAGCGGCGCCGGTTCCGGCAGCATCGCCGCTCCCCGCCGCTCGAGCCTGTTCCCCAGACGTCAACCCATATTTTTGGTAGAGCGCGCGGATCTCTTCAGGTTTCATGTCCGGCTTATAGCGCAGTGCCCCATTGGGGACGCGCAATACGTTCTTCGCGCTGGCCACTGGGATAGTGATGTACGCCGTCATCCCCGGAAAAAGTTTGGTGTCAGGATTATCAAAATCAATTACCGTGTTGTAGGTGACAACGTTTTGCACGGTGGTCGCGTTCATACGAACCTGTGAAACCCGGCCGCTGAACGTATCTTTCGGGTAGGCATCTACCTTGAAGTTCACGACTTGACCGGTGCGGATCATCCCCACATCGGACTCGTCCGTGCTGGCGTAGACCTGCATCTTGGTCAGATCCTGCGCGATCGTGAACAGAGTCGGAGCCTGCAGAGAAGCCGCCACAGTCTGGCCTACGTCGACGTTGCGAGCGATCACAGTTCCATCGATGGGCGCGTGGATGCTGGTGTAATTAAGATTAGTCTGCGCCACCGTGACGGCTGCCTCTTTCTGCTGCACTTGTGCCGCCGCCTGAGTTACCTGGGCCTGCCCTCCGGAAACACTTGCTGTTGCGCTATCCGCGTTGGCCTTCGCCAAGTCGAGTTGCTGCGGACTCATCACTCCTTCTTTAGTGAGATTGACCGTCCGGTCGTAATCGGCTTTGGTCTGTAAAGCGGTAGCTTGTGCCTTCTCCAGGTTAGCTTTTGCGGTGAGCAGATTCGCCCGAGCGTTGGCTAAATCGGCCTTTGCCTGGAGCAACGTGCCCTCGAACAACGATGGCTCAATCTGCGCGATCAGCTGTCCCTTTTTCACCTTGGAATTGAAATCCGCGAAAAGGTGGGAAATCGTTCCTGAAACTTGCGAGCCCACTTGCACTGTGGTCACGGCATTGATGGTTCCGGTCGCCTCGACCACTTCGCGAACATCTCCGCGGTCCACTTTGACAGTGAAATATTGAGGCTTATCCGCTCCCTTAAACTGAAAGGCAGCAAACACGGCGATGGCAACCACCACCAGACCCACGATCAACCAGTGACGTTTCAGCATTTCCACGGAACTATCCTTTTATTCGCAATCAGCACTTAGCATTTAACCATTACAAGTCGGTGATGGTCCGTTTAACACTCAGACAAGCCTTGGAGGGCCAACCGCCAAGCGCTAAATACTGCCAGCTCGAAACCTTCGGACTCTACCCTAATTGATGGTATATTCTGCTGCCTCGGTGCGGGTTTTGTGCAATATTTACAAAAGTTTACGTTAATTTTTATTCACCTTGGGATGATCCCTTTTTCCCAAGAAAAACCGTCCCGAAAGGGAAGCGTTTAATGGACTGGCAGGCATTTTGGCTTACCACCCGGCTGGCAGTGTTGGTCTCAGCCTCCTTGATGGTCATCGGATTACCGATCGCCTATTGGATAGCCTATTCGCATTGGCGGTGGAAGTTTCTCGCCGAAGCAGTGGTCGCCCTGCCCATCGTTCTCCCTCCTACGGTCCTGGGATTTTATGTTCTGGTGGCGCTTGGTCCGCGAAGCCCGCTGGGACGCTGGTGGCAATCCCTGACCGGTCATAGTCTCGCATTTACTTTCGAAGGGCTGATGATCGGCTCGATCATTTACAGTCTGCCCTTCGCGGTGCAGCCTTTCGCCGCCTCGTTTGCCGCAGTAGACACCAGGCTGATTGCGGCTTCGGCGATACTGGGCGCTTCGAAGTGGCGGACATTTTTTCACGTGATTCTGCCCCTCTCGCTGTCCGGATTAGTGACTGGTGTAGCGCTGAGCTTTGCTCACACCATGGGCGAATTCGGAGTAGTGCTAATGGTTGGCGGCAACATTCCGGGCGTCACACGTACGGTATCGATCGCAATCTACGACCAGGTGCAGGCGCTCGAATACGGCGCTGCGAACATGACGGCGTTAATCTTGTTGGCGATGTCATTCGCGATTCTTTCGATGGTGTACGCTTTGAATCGGAAAGTGTGGGCAGTGTGGCCGTGGAAGTAAAAGCGCTCCGGATGAAAGACTCCCCGACAGCGTCAAGCTCGTCTCTAAACGACCTCCTCTCCGTCCAGATCCGCAAGCGGTTTGCCGGCAGCGGCGTGAATTTCGAGCTGGATGCGGCATTCGAAGTTCCGGCCGGAATTACCATTTTGTTCGGCGCTTCCGGAGCAGGGAAGACCACTTTGCTGGATTGCATCGCGGGCCTGGCTACTCCGGATTCAGGACGGATTGAGATTGCGGAGGAGGAATTACTTGACCTCGAGCGCGGCACGAATCTGGCGGCTCAGCAGCGCAGAATTGGCTACGTGTTTCAAGACCTAGCGCTGTTTCCTCATCTCAGCATCAAAAAAAATATCGAGTACGGCCTTCAGTCTCTTGACCGGAGCGAGCGTCACCACCGGAGCGAGGCCTTGATGTCTTCTTTCCGCATTTCGAATCTACGCGGACGAAAGCCGGCGGAGATTTCTGGAGGCGAGCGTCAGCGGGTGGCGCTGGCTCGCGCGCTGGTGACCGATCCATGTTTGCTCCTGCTCGATGAACCTATGGCCGCGTTGGATGCCTCGACCAAGTCGAAGATCATCGAAGACCTGCGAGCCTGGAACCGTGGCCACCGCATTCCGATTCTTTATGTCACTCATAGCCGCGAGGAAGTTTTTGCTCTAGGCGAGCGTGTGCTGGTTCTCGAAAATGGCCGGATCATCGCGCAAGGGACGCCGCACGAAGTGATGTCAGCTCCACGTCAGGAAACCGTCGCGCAACTCTCCGGCTTCGAAAACATTTTTGATGTGACCGTAGTCGCTGTGCACGAAGACCGTGGCACCATGACTTGCCGCATCACTGGCAGCGACGTGGAATGGGAAACGCCGATGGTGCGAGCGGACGTGGGCTCGACCTTGCGGGTTGGAATTCGTGCAGGGGACATTCTGCTAGCCACAGTTCAGCCCAGTGGATTGAGCGCCCGCAACATAATCCGGGGCACAATCATCTCGGTGCAGCAACGCGACATGGTAGTTGTAGCAACGGTGGATTGCGGAGTGGAAATAGCCGTCCATCTCACATTGGCGGCTCGGGATTCGCTGCATCTCCGCCCTGGAAGCCAAGTCTGGCTGGTGGTGAAGACCTACTCCTGTCATCTGATGCTGAGATAACCAATCACTCTGCATACTTGTTCCAGCCTGTGCCTCCATAATCTGCTGGATTTCGACAACGGCGGTCCACTGCCCATCGCGTGTTTCTGAATAAACTAATTTGCCGCCGAGAATTTCTGTCGCAGCCGCGGCAGGCAGGTCGCGGTGATATCCAAAAAATCGTGTCTTCCAACTTTGCCAGGCACGCCAGTGTTCAAACCAGGGATGCGGAGGCTCGTACTTGGTGGAGAATAATAGCGCCACCTCAAAAGCAGACCGGGCCTCGGCTGCGGCCAGCAGTTGCTCGGCACTGAAATCCTCAATACGGACAACACGCATGGGCCGAGTGATGTAACCCAGATAGGGATGGGTTAGTTCATCACTGGCAGGCCAAGCGGTCAAAACCCGCGCCATAGGATATCGGGCTTCCACAAACTGCTCCGCCCGCTGGTGCAACAGAATGTAATCGCGGTACGCGAGATTATCCTCGAAGGAAAATCCGTAGGGAGGATTGACGAATAGTCCGATGACAAACGCCAGTCCTACCATGGCGACTACAGTCCACCACAGCCGCACGCGTCGCCATAGCGTCGAAACCCAAATAATGATTATCAGAGGAACCACTGGCAGCATGTAACGAGCCAACACAGCGCCCCCAACCGCAGCCATCGCGACCACATACGCCAGGATCACTGCGAGAAAGGCTAACTGTACGTTCAGTGCGATCTTCGGCCGCTCACCGTTTTCGTCCTGCAGGGGAGGACGGCGTAGCGCAAGCAGTCCAGCTAAAGTCAGCAAATACAGATTCAGATACCCAAGCGCTTGCCAGAAGCGCAGTATCAGCGCCAGAAGAATGCGAAGCGGATGTAGAGTAGCTTCCACGTTGTAACGAAAAAATTCCGGATTGCCGAATACGAATCCGGTGCGTAGGTAATGGTAGGCGTACCAGATCCCCAGCGGAATCACGGGAACTAGAAGCAGAGCAGAGCTCCACCTACGTCGCGGATACAGGCAAGTTGACTCACGGGACTTGCTCCCCACCCATGGGCAAAGCACTTCCCAGGCAAGCAAACCCAATGGCGTAAGGATCGCCGTTTCTTTTGCCAGCGCTGCCAGTGAAAACCAAAATGCCGTCTGTGCTCTTCGGTTGTCGATGTAAGAGCGCAAACCCCATAACGTTAGCCCCGCAGCTGCCATGTCAAGGTGGGCAAGTGAGCTCTGCACGAAGAACACAGGGTAGAGGGCGGTGCAGATCGTCGCGGCAAGTGCCACTTGAGGGTTCGACACTCGTTCTGCCAGCCGGAAGACGCCTAGTAAACAAAACGCAGCAAGCGCCAGCATAGCGGTGCGGGTCACAACGGGGGCGAACCCAGTCAATTTCCAGCAGGCCGCGAGATAAACCATCACCAGCGGAGGATGCGCGTTGGAAGGCGTGGAGCGCGGAATCAAACTTCCGGTTAATAATAGTTCGCGAGCCGCCGGAACATAATATCCAGCCTCGTCCCAAAAATACGACAGCCGGAGCAGAGGCGCGTGTAGCACAACCAACAAAAAAAAGACCAACACGAAGAGCAGTGCTGGATGAAATCTGCGGGGCTGGAGGTCGTCGCGCAGCACAGGCGCGGTCTAGTGTACTGGGCCGGTAGCGGTCATGCGCGGATCGAGTTTGATTTCGCCAAAAGTGCTCTCATAACTGGCCACGTTCTGCTGCAAGATGGAAGTCAACGCCTTGGCCTGTTGCGGGCTCAGATAGATTCCTTGAAAATTAAGCACTTCGACTTGGTTCTCGGTCTGCTGCTGGAGAGTGCCGAACACCAGGAAGAAATCCCAGACATTCACTCTTACCTGAACGCTATTGGCGTAGCTCTCGCGGTATTCCGGACTATTGACCAGCTTGATGTTGGGCTGCGTTGGAATCGACATAGGGTCCACAGTGTAATGGGAGCGGGACAAGGAAACAACAAAGGAGAAGCTGACCATCCGGCCGAGTGAGGTCCGCTTGACCGACCCGTTTCCCCGGTCGCGAACACAAATTGACGCATCTAAACTGCGCTTGGCTGGAGGGGGGCGGACATGCCAGGAATAATGTTTGCTGAAGTAACGGTTTCGACCAGCTTCATTGTCATCGCTTACTTATCCATCCTTGCGATGGCGGTCCTCATTATCGTCGCCCTTTTCGATCCCGGCCTCCGGTACAGAGTCTCTGCTTCTCCCTCGGAGTCAAACGACTCGGACGACTTCCTCCACATGCTGGAGGCACTAGTAGACGCCAAGGTGAATCAGACCACGCGGCTTACCGTTCTGACCAATGGCCCCACATTTTATGAAGCCGAACTGGAAGCCATTCGCGGGGCAGAGCGAAGCGTGAATCTGGAAGCTTATATATTTCAAAAGGGCGAGATCGGACAGCGTTTTGTGACTGCCCTTACCGAGCGCTCCCAGGCGGGTGTAACTGTCAACGTAGTCCTGGATGGAGTGGGCAGCGCCGGCGTGGGGAAGAACTTTTTTTCAGATTTAAAAAAGGCTGGCGGAAATGTTGTCTGGTACAACGGCATGAAGTGGAACAAACTTCCTCACTTCAATAATCGAACCCATCGCGAACTGCTGGTTGTCGACGGCCGCACCGCATTTATCGGCGGAGCTGGTGTGGCTGATCACTGGTTCAAGGATAAAAGCAAGCATCCTCGCTGGCGTGACACCATGGTCAAAGTGGAAGGAGACGCAGTTCCCCATCTTCAAGCCACCTTCGCCGAGAATTGGCTTGAAAGCTGTGGAGAAGTCCTCTTCGGACCGGATCATTTCGTGCGGCAGGAATGCGAGCGTCAGCGCGATGTCCTGATAGTGAACAGTACCCCTCCTGGAGGTGGAGCAACCCGAGCGCGAATGCTGTTTCAGGTGCTGCTTGCTTCCGCCACGAAAACCATTCACATTACAACTCCGTATTTCTTACCAGACAGAAGCGTCATTGACGAACTGGTGCGCGCCGTGCGCGAACGCAATGTCGAAGTCGTGGTGCTGGTGCCCGGGAAACGCAGCGACCATATGCTTACGCGGAGTTCCAGCCGCCACGCTTATGGAAAATTGCTGAAAGCCGGAGCTTCCATCCATGAGTATGAACCTTCGAATGACGAAGTCAATCTAGCGGCACGAGATCCAGACTTCACTCAGCGCCTGCAGCAGGATTTCGCGAAAGACCTTGCCTGTAGCCGCAAGGTGACCTACCAGGAATGGAAGCGAAGGCCGGTACTGGAGCGCGCTCCAGAACTGCTGAGCTGGGTTCTCGAACGCCAGCAGTGAATGAGCTCCGCTTCGCGAATTCGAGTTGCCACTTACAACATCCACAAATGCCGTGGCGTGGACCGGCGCACCAAGCCGGAGCGTATTGCGGAAGTAATTCGTGAGTTGGACGCCGATGTCATCGCTCTCCAGGAAGTCGTAAACGTCCCCGGCAAAGCGAATCTTGATCAGGCGCAATACATTGCCCACGCATTCGAGAATTATTCCTGGCGTTTTGGCGAGACCCGTCCTCTTCACGGCGGTCAGTACGGCAACATGACGCTCAGCCGCTTCCCGGTGCGTTTCTATCGCAACTACGATGTAACCTCACGTGGTCGTGAACGCCGTGGCTGTCTGCGGGT
>WNFC01009886.1_pt1 | contig 11887 bp, 11 predicted proteins | sample 5400541 | NCBI WGS metagenome assembly WNFC01 (sample SAMN13153342, study PRJNA577476) | soil metagenome | isolation source: 120 cm saprolite under Douglas fir tree site 2 hole 2 replicate 1 | place: USA:California | collected 2015-04-18 | reverse complement strand
AGGTCCGCTACCTGTTCATGGACCACGGCAAGCTGTTGTCGCTGTTCTACCTGTTCAACACCCCGATCCAGCAGGCCTGCGAGGAGACCGGGCTGGTCGTCCCGGGCGGTAAGCGGGGCGGCACGGGCGTTCGCGGCACCATCTCAGCCCACAGATTCCGGCACACGGTCGGAACCCAGCTCGCCGAACGCGGCGCCAAGCTGCACACGATCATGAAGGTTCTCGGCCACTCCTCGGTCTCCATGGCCCTCATCTACGCCCAGATCAGCGACCAGGAGGTTCTGCGCGACTACAAGTCCGTGCTGGCCCCCGGCGCGGTCATCGCCGGTCCGGCCGCGCTCGATGTGAAGTCGGGCGTCCTGCCGGAGGAGGCGGTGCACTGGCTGAAGACTAACTTCTTCAAGACCGAGCTCGAACTCGGCCACTGCCTGCGCCTGCCGGCCGAGGGACCTTGCGAGTGTGACCTCTACCTGACCTGCGCCAAGTTCGTCACGACCGGCGAGTACGCGCCGCGGCTGCGTGCCCGGCTGGATGTCGAGCAGCAACTCGTCCAGGACGCCGAGGAGCGCGGCTGGACCCGAGAGGTCGAACGGCACACCGCCATTGCTCGCCGCCTCCAGGGCCTTCTCGACGATCTCGGCCAACAGGACATCCTGACCTGCGAAAATGAGTCGTCATGTTGAAGCTCACGCTCGACACCAACTGCATCGTCGCTCTGGACGAGAACCGCGAACCGGCTGCCAATTCCCTACGCCGCCTTCTCGCGGCTCACGCCGCCGAGACCGCCCAACTGCGGCTGGTTGCAAACAGCGCATCAGAACGCCAGCGCACGGGCCCCTACCTGGAAAACTTCAGCCAGTTCCAGCAACGCTTGGCCGATCTCCATCTCGATCACCTAGAGATCTTGCGGCCACCGGCGACCTTGGATGTCGCCTACCTGGACCAGATGGTGCTCCTCGGAGACGACGAGCTTCTCCTGCTGGAACGTATCCACACAGCGCTCTTTCCCACTCACCCGTTCGAGCTCCAGAACGCCATCAATGCCGCACCGCCCGGCAGCGACCCGGAAGCCATCGAACGCAAGTGGCGCAACCGCCGTCTCGACGCCGAAGCCATGTGGTGTCACATCCACTATAAGGGCGATGTCTTCGTCACCACTGACGACAACTTCTTCAAGGAGACTAAGAAGCCCCAGCTAGCAGCGCTCGGTGCACCCTTGATCCTCACACCATCACAAGCCGAAGCGCACGTTCAGCAGGACGGACCTAACACAAGCTGGGACCTTGACTTGTCCACATAATGACCCTCGTACCCGCACGCCGGGCCGCTGCTGTCCGCCCGGTGGAACGAGAACCTGGTCGAGGCCTGCTGGCCGGACCTGCTGCGGATGGCCGGCTCGCTGAAGTACGGGCAGGCGACCGCGTCCCTGGTCGTCGGGAAGTGGTCGGCCGCCTCACGACAGAACACCCTGGCCGCGGCGTTGAAGGAGTGGGGGATGCTGCGCCGGACGATCCACGCCGCCCAGTACCTGTCGGATCCGGCGTACCGGCGGAAGATCGCCCGGCAGCTGAACAAGGGCGAGTCGCTGCACGCGCTGCGCCGCGACCTGCACTACGCCCAGCAAGGCACCATCGGCAAGCCGCACCTGGCCGACCAGACCGAACAAGCCTGGTGCCTGACCGTGCTGACCAACTCGGTGATCACCTGGACGACCGAGTACTACCAGCTGGCCGTGCAGCAGCTACGCGGCCAGGGCCGCGACGTCCCCGACGAGATCCTCGCCCACATCTCCCCGGCCCACTCCGAGAACATCAACTTCTTCGGCGTCATCACCGTCGACGTCGAAGCCGAGCTCGCCAAGCTCGACCCGGCCGGCTGGCGGCCGCTGCGCCCCGCCGCACCGGATCTGAGCCTGCTGCTGTGACCGGTGTTGAGCGGCCGCTCCTCATGAACCTGTCGCGTCAGCGATATTGACCGCGAGAGGGACCGTAACCTCCTCGTAGAGGCGACAGCCCCGTGAACCTCCCTTACCCGCTTCCCACACGTTGCCCCGCCCCGGTTGCTGCCGGGTTCAGCATGGGGCGGCCGGGAAGAGGGGTCGGCCGGAGGCCGGCCGCGTAGCGACGCGCATGTGCTGATGACCGCTCGAGCTGCTAGAGATGGTCAGCAGTTCCGCAGACCTGACGGGCCACGCACAGTGACGAGAGGGGCAGGCAGTCGGGAACGCGCGACCGCGCCGATCGCCGAGTATGCGCCCATTCACAGGATGCGATCTGAGGCGGGCGCCACGCGCAGATTATCTGTTCTGCAGCCTGCAAGTTCCGCCGGGCGATAGCCCGGATGGCCGCCTCGCCACTTCCGGAACGGGGACGGCGATAGCGGGGGCGCTGTCAGGTGGGATGCCCGGCGGCCGCGGCGAAGTCCAGCAGCAAGGTGCTGGTTGTTTGCGGGTCTTCCTGCATCGGGGTGTGTCCCACGCCGGGCAGCAGCTCGACGCGGGCGCCGGGCACGGCGCGGTAGGCGGCGGCCGAGGAGGAGCGCCACCGGTGGTCGTCGGCGCCGAAGATGACCAGTACCGGCAGGCCCAGCGCGGTGAGCCGGTCGGGAAGGGCCCGCTGCTTCAGGTAGTTGTCGCCTGCGCGGCCCGTGGCGGCGAGTGCGCGGTGGGTCATCCCCAGGGTGTCCTGGATGAGGGCGCCGGGGATGTCGATGGGGCGGGTGAAGGCGCTGGTCAGGGCCTTGCGGATGGTGGCCTCGGTGCGCAGGCGCCACAGCAGCCGCCCGGGCAGCGGGGCCAGCAAGAGCCGGCCGAGCAGGCCCTGGTCGATGTAGGCGTCTGGGTCCGGGCCGGTGTTGATGAGCGCCAGCGCCGCCACCTGGCCGGGCCGCTGCTCGGCCAGGGCCGTGGCCACGTACCCCCCGGTGGAATGGCCGATGGCCGTCACCTGGCCCGCGCCGAGCCGGTCCAGCACGGCGCCGGCCCGGCGGGCTTGGGCAGGGATGTCATACCCGCCGGCGGGTGCCGCCGACCTGCCGTGGCCGGCCAGGTCGACGCGGATGACACGGCAGGCGCCCGCCAGCTGCGGGATCACCGGGTCCCACCAGGCCGCCGAGGCGGCGGTGCCGTGGATCAGCAGCACGGCGGGCCCGCCCGGCCTGCCGTCCTCCACGACATGCATGTCACCATCATCAAGCCGCACGAACCGGCCGCCAGCGTCCGGATCGCTGGGCATGTGCTCTGCCATTGTGCTGTCTCCTGATCAGTGTTAGCGGGTCCGCCGTCCGGCAGACTCGGAGTGTGGTGGCCGTCGGCGGGTGAGCACTGTTGCCTCCCGGGCCTTGAGCCCTGGTGACAGATCGTGCCCCTGCCGGCAGCCGGAGAGTTGATCGCTGCTGGGATGTCGTGCCCGCCGGGTGGCGTGAGCACTGTTTCATGAGGTCGTTGATGGTTCTCCCGCTGGCTGCTGACATGTTCCGGCAACGTGGACGGGAGTCAGCTGACTGCGCCGAGCGCGGCGCTGACGCTGGCGATGATCGCCCCTCCGATCGCGATGGAGATGAACGAGCGCAGGAAGCCGGTGGCGAAGAAGCGCCACCGGATCCAGGCCAGGGCCGCCAGTTCGAAGACGATCGTGGCCAGTGCCGCGGCCAGCGCGGCGCGGTAGGCCGGGATCAGGAATGGCAGGGTGTGCAGGACGCCGCCGAGGAACGTGCCCGCCCCGGTGATCTTCCCGCGCAGGTACGGGTTGCCGCGTCCGGTCAGGTTCCCGGTGTCGGACAGGCCCTCGGAGAAGGCCATGCTGACGCCGGCGCCGAGTGCGGTGGCCAGCCCGGCGAGGAACGCGTAGTGCGGCTGGTGGGTGGCGAACGCGACCGCGAAGATGGGCGCCAGGGTGGACAGCGATCCGTCGATCAGGCCGGTCATGGCGGGCTGCGCCCGCTGCAGCAGGAACGCTCGCTGGTCCCGGCCCGCCCGCCTGGGCGGGCGGGCCGGTGTGAGGATGGTCACCGCAGGGCTCCTTGCTGATCATTCAAAGCTGCAAGGACTGGGACGGGTGGGGTTGGAGTTGCCTCCGCGGGCGGCTCGATGGCCAGGTGCGGCAGGCGGCGGTCCAGCCAGCGGGGCAGCCACCAGTTGGCCCGGCCGCACAGGTACATCACGGCCGGTACGAGCACCGTCCGCAGGACGAAGGCGTCCAGCGCCACGGCGGCGGCCAGCCCGATGCCGAACTCGGCCACGCCGCGCTGGCCCATGAACACGAACGCGATGAACACGGCGATCATGACCGTCGCCGCGGCGGTGATCACCCGCGCCGTCTCGGTCTGGCCCGCGAGCACCGACCGGGCGTTGTCACGGGTGTGCGACCATTCCTCCGCCATCCTGCTGACCAGGAAAACCTGGTAGTCCATGGACAGGCCGAACAGCACCGCCAGCACCATCTCGGGCATGTAGCCCTCGATCGGGCCCGCCCGGCCCAGGCCGAACACGCTGGTTCCCCAGCCCCACTCGAAGAACGCGGTGAGCACGCCGAACGAGGCCGCCGCCGCCAGCAGGTTCATCACCGCCGAGATCGCCGGGATGAGCAGGCTGCGGAAGGCCAGCACGAGCAGCAGGAAGCCGAAGCCCACGATCGCGGCGAGGAGCAAGGGCAGCTTGGCGCTTGTCACCGCCGCCAGGTCGGCGAACGTGGCCGTCAGGCCGCCCACGTAGACCCGCATCGTGGTCCCGTGCGTGTAGCGCGGTATGACCGTGTTCCGCAGTTGGGTGATCAGGGTGGAGGTGGCCTGGGCCTCGGGCGCTGTGGTGGGGATAACCTGGGTCACCTCGACCGCCGGCCCGGCACCCGGCCTGGTTTGCGCGGGCCCGGCCTGCACGGCGGCCACCCCGGGCACGGCGGTGAGCGCGCGGTCGAGCCGGTTAAGCGCGGCGCGGTCGGCCGCGGACTGGGTCTGGGCGACCACGAGCAGCGGGCCGTTGAAGCCCGGCCCGAACCCCTCGGCGAGCATTTCGTAAGCCTTGTACGTGTGGCTTGACGTGGGGTCGTTGGAGAAGTCAGAGGCGCCAAGCCGCAGGTGCAGCACGGGAATGGACACCACGACCATCACCGCGACCGCAGCGGCGGCGAGCACGGCCGGGAATCGTGCCGCGGTGCGTGACCAGCGCGCCCACATGCCGCTCCCGCTCCGCGCGCGGTCCGGCCCGTCGGCCCGCAGCCTGCGGCGCTGCCTGCGGCTCAGCACCCGCAGGCCGAGCACGCCGAACAGCGCGGGCAGCAGCGTGACGGCCGCGACCACGGTGCACACCACGGTGATCGCCGCCGGCACGGCCAGCCCGTCGAGGAACCGCAGGCCGACGGTGAGCAGGCCGAGCAGGGCGATGCACACCGTGCCGCCGGCGAACAGAACCGCACGGCCCGATGTGTTGAGCGCTTGCACGGCCGACCGCTCCGGGTCCAGCCCGGACTGCAGGCCGCGGCGGTACCTGGTCACGATGAACAAGGCGTAGTCGACCCCGACGCCAAGGCCGATAAGCGCGCCGAGGATCGGCGCGATGCCGGTCACGGACATCAGATGGCTGAGCGGCGCCATGAGCATCAGGCCGCTGCCCACCCCGGCCACCGCGGTCACGATCGGCAGCGCCATCGCGAACAGCGACCCGAACGCGATGAGCAAGATGACGGCGGCCGCGCCGATGCCGATCGCCGACGCGCTCGACAGCGGCGCCTGCTCGGTGTTCGAGATGGCCTTCCCGCCAAGCTCAACCGCAAGGCCCGGCTCCCGGGCGCCCGCCGCCACGGCGACCACCCGGTTGATGTCGGCATTGTCCAGGTTGTCCGCGGCCTGGGTGAAGTTCACCGTGGCGTACGCGGTGCGCCCGTCCGGGCTTACCTGGACCTTGCCGCCCGGCAGGTAGGGGCTGGCGACCGAGGCCACCTCGGGCAGATGCGACACCCGCGCGAGCATCGCCGACATCCGCTGCTCGATAGCGGGATCGGTGACGCTGCCATGGCTCACCTGCCAGACGATCTGGTCGGAGTCGCCCGCCTGCGCTGGCGCCGACCGGAGCAGCAGTTGCTGCGCATTGCCGGAGCCGGTGCCGGGCAGTGTGAGCGAGTTGTCATACGACGTTTTCACCGCCTGCGACATCACCGCCAGGCCGATGAGCAGGCCTATCCAGGCAGTGATCACGACGAAGCGGTGCTGGTAGCACCAGCGTGCAAGAGCTGACATGATCCTCCAGTCCTTTCGGTTCAGCTGCTCATCGTCCGGGACTCAGCCGCCCGGGTCGTCGGCCAGCGGCAGCGATTACCCCGATCGCGACCGCGCCGCCTGCGCCGTTGGGGCCGAGGAAACCGGTCACGTGGCCGGGGCGGGCGGTGAAGGTCAGACCGTCGACGGTGGTGACCGGGCCGTAGCGTTTGGTGAGCTTCTCTACTTCGATCATGTCTGGCACGCTAGGAGCGGGCGCCTGGGCGGCGCTTCTGTCACGGTGACCGGATTCGGCGGCTGGTCGCGTCCGGCGGTTAGGTAATGCCGGGGCGAAGACGGATGGCTCAGGTCCTTGGCGGGTTGTGCGGACGGGATGGGAGCCGATGCTGTGCGGGCGGAGCGAGCAGCTGGCGGCCATCGGCCAGCTGCTGGAGGGGATGCGGTCGGGCCGCGCCGGCGCGCTGGTGCTGCGCGGCGAGGCGGGGATCGGCAAGACGGCGCTGCTGGAGGCCGCGGCGGATAAGGCGGCCGGGGCGCGGGTGCTGCGGGTGGCCGGGGTGGAATCGGAGGCGGAGCTGCCGTTCGCGGCGCTGCACGCGCTGCTGCGCCCGGCGCTGGATCAGATCGGCGCGCTGCCCGGGCGGCAGGCGGCGGCGCTGCGCGGCGCGTTCGGGCTGGCGGAAGAGACGGTCCCGGACCGGTTCCTGGTCGGCCTGGGGGTGCTAAGCCTGATCGCGGAGCTGGCGGAGGACCGGCCGGTGCTGGTGCTGGCCGATGACGCGCAGTGGGTGGACCGGGCGTCGGCCGATGCGCTGGTGTTCGCCGCTAGGCGGCTGCAGGCGGAGCGGGCCGCGGTCCTGGTGGCGGCGCGGGATGAGCCGCCCGGTGTCGGCCTGCCGGGGCTGCCGGAGCTGCGGGTGGGCGGGCTGGACCAGACGGCTGCGGAACAGCTGCTGGCCGGGGCGGGGCTGGTGCGCGCGGTCCGCGATCAGCTGATCGCCGAGGCGGGCGGTAACCCGCTGGCGCTGATCGAGCTGCCCCGCGGCCTGTCGGCGGCGGAGCGGGCCGGGTCGGTGACGCCGCTGATCTTGCCCGCCGCTTCTCCGGTTAGCCGGGTGCAGCAGGCGTTCGGTGCCCGGATCGGCGGGCTGCCGCAGGAGTGCCGCCGGGCGGTGCTGGTCGCGGCGCTGGGCGGGCTGGCGGATCTGGCGGAGGTCAGCCGGGCGATCGCCGCCTCCGGCGGGTCGCTGACCGACCTGGCCGCCGGCGAGCGGGCCGGGCTGGTGCGGGTGACCCCGGCGGGGGTCATCTTCTCCCATCCGCTGGCCCGGGCGGCGGTGCTGGCCGGCTCCGATGTCGCGGAACGGGCAGCGGCGCACCGGGCGCTGGCCGGGGTGCTGGACGGTGACCGGCGGGCCTGGCACCTGGCCGCCCTGGCGGACGGCCCGGACGAGCAGGTCGCCGCCGAGCTGGACGCCGCCGCCCAGCGAGCGGACCGCCGGGGCAGCCGCGCCGCCGCCTCCGCCGCCTACGAACGAGCCGCCGCGCTGTCGGTCGGCCCGGCGGCCAAGGGGCGGCGGCTTGCCCTGGCCGCTGCGGCGGCGGCCGACGCCGGTCAGCTGCCCCGGGCCGCGGACCTGGCCGGGCAGGCCGGGCAGCTGGTGACCGATCCGGCGGCGGCTATGGTGATGGCCCGGGTGCGGGCGCAGCTGGAGTTCGAGGCCGGCCGGCCCGCCGATTCGGCAGGCATCCTGCTGGAGTGGGCCGCACTGCTCGGCCCTGCGGACCCGGGCACCGCGCAGGCGGTGCTGGCCGAGGCCGTTCACATACTGTGGCTGGCCGCCGGCCCGGCGCACCCGGAGCTCGAGCGGCGGGCCGCGGCCATGTCGCCGCCCGTGGGAGCGAGGCTCGTGGAGTTCCTGCAGGCGGTGCGGCGGCTGCAGGACGGCGATACCGACGTGCCGGTCACCGTACCGGCCACGCCGGACCCCGGCTCGCTTCCGGTCTCGGCCGGGTTCTCCCAGCTATTCTTCGACTTCGTCCGGGGGGACCTGCCGGCCGTCGGGCGCCGCGCCGCCGACATGGCCGCCGAGTGCCGGGACACCGGGATCGTCGGCCTGCTGGCGTACGCGCTGGTCTATCTCGCCACCGCGCAGCTCCTGCACGGCGAGTTCCTGGACGCGATCGCAACCGCCGAGGAGGGCCTGCGCATCGCCGCCGACACCGGGCAGGCCAACGTGACCCGCGAGCTGGCCTCCACCGCCGCAGGGCTGGCTGCCATCACCGGTGACGAGGAGGCGTGCCGGGCCCGCGCGGCCCAGGTGCGAGAACTGTCTGCCGGGGTGCAGACCCTGGCGCCAGCGGGAGCGGACTGCGCGCTAGCGATGCTCGACCTGGGGTGCGGCCGCTACCAGTCAGCCCTGGACCGGATGCGGGCAGCAACGTACGGGCCAGCCCGGCACAACCCGGAGGTGCTGTACGCCTATCCAATACATGTTGAGGCGGCGATCCGGGCCGGCCGGACCGATCTTGCGGCCCGGCCGCTGGCCCAGTTCACGGCCTGGGCCGACGCCATCGGCCAGCGGTGGGCCACCGCGGTGGCCGCGCGGTGTGCCGCGCTGACCGCGGATGATGCCGATGCTGAGCCGCTGTGGCGGGAGGCGATCGCCGCGCATGAGGGGGATGGCCGCCCCTTCGAGCAGGCGCGCACCCGGCTGCTGTACGGCGAGTGGCTGCGTCGCAACCGGCGCCGCGCCGACGCCCGCGGGCACCTGCTCGCCGCGGCGGCCGCCTTCGCGCGGATGGGTGCCCGGCCCTGGCAGGAGCGCGCCGAGGCCGAGCTGCGCGCCACCGGCGCCGGGGCGCCGGCCGTAACAGCCGATGACCCGCTGGCCCGGCTGACCCCGCAGGAGCTGCAGGTCGTCCGGCTGGCCGCAGCCGGCGCGTCGAACAAGCAGATCGGCGCCCAGCTGTTCTTGTCCCCGCGCACCGTGGGCTTCCACCTGTACCGGGCCTTCCCCAAGCTCGGCGTCACCACCCGGGAAGAGCTGGCCCGCTACGCGCCATGACCTAACCGCCCGCCAGAACGACCGGGCGGATCAGGTCATCGCGGCAGAAGCGGCCGGCCGGCACCGGTTCCTAGCGTCGAAGATGCACTGAGCGTCTGCGGCGGAGAAACGAGATGGAAGTCCCCAGGTACCCGACCCGCGAGACCCGGATGTCGTCCGGGCCAAGGCGCTCGCCCGCGCCGGCAATCCCCGCCGGCAGAGGTGACGGCCGTGCTGTCACAGACCCCCTGCCCGCGGATGCGAGCGGGCAGGGCAGGCCCGCAGCTACTGAGATCACCAGGTCAGGAGAAGGACATGCACATGCACCCGTACGTGATGGAAGAGCCCGCCCGCCAGCGCCAGCATGAACTGCGCAGGTGGACGGAGCGATACGGCCAGCTCAGGTCCCGCCGCCTGCGGCAGGGCCGTCCGGCCAGGCGCCGGGCCGGCCGGGCGCTCGCCGGGATCGGCCTCGCGCTGGCCCGCGGATCAGGCGATGCGTGACACCGGGCCAGCTGTCCGCGGCTCGGCGCCAGCAGACTTTCATTGGGAACCCACCCGCGGCCCGCGCCGCTCGATGAGTAGCCCCACCGGCGGCGCCGGCGCGCCAGCCGCCCGCTGGCCGGGCTACGCGGCCGCCGTCTGGGGGCTCGTGTTCGCCGCGCCGAGCTTCTACTGGGCGATCGGCGGCCTGACCGGCGCGGCATCGACCGTCTCGCCGTCACTGGTGAAGCTCGCGCAGCAGCGCGACCCGGGCATCGTCGCGGCGCTGTGGGTGACGGGGGCGCTCAAGCTCGCCGGGGCGCTGCTCGGGTTGGCGTTGGCGCGCCGCCGCCAGTCGGGTCGGTGGCCGGGCCGCGTGCTGCAGTTTCTCGCCTGGGGAGCGGGTGTGCTGCTGATCTGGCACGGCGTGCTGTTCGTCGGCGACGGGCTGCTCGTGCAGGCGCACGTGCTCGCGATGTCTCCGGACCTGCGCGCGGTGAGCCGCTGGTACACCTACCTGTGGGGACCCTGGTTCGTCCTCGGCGGACTCGCTTTCGTCCAGGCCGCACGTGCCGGCCGGCGCCGCACGATCGACCGGCACGCGGCCACAGCGGCGATCGCCGGCGGCGTCGGCGCGGCCGTCCTCTCCGCGGGTGCGCTCGTCGTCGGCCTCGGCTGATCCGCCTGGCACTGGTTCATTCCTGGCGATCGCGTACGCGCGTGGCGAAGCGGTCGATGGTGCGGGGCGCGGCCCAGCGGCCGAACGCGGCCAGCGCGGGAGCGGCCAGGCGCTGGGCGGGGATGTGCACGCCGCTGAGGAAGGCGAACCGCGTGTGGTCGTCCTCGGCGACGGCGGCCATTCCGCCGAGGAGGAATCTGCTGCGAATGATGCACCAGCCTGGGCGTAGCACGATGTCGAACCGGGCGCGCAGGCCAGCGTAACGCGAGCGTGGGCAACGAGCTGTTCGTCGTGCCGGGCGATGGTGAACGAGCGGACGTCGGAGAGGTAGCAGGGTAGCTCGTGTTGGAGGTCTGCGGCCACGGCCCGCACCTGTACGAACGGCGCGTCGATTCGGGTCTCGGCGACGACCGCGCCGGGGACTGCGGCGGCGAGGACGTGCAGTCGGCGGACGGTGTCGAGGTCGGCGACGGGCCAGCTCATCGGGCCCACTCCTTCCGAAACCGGTCGCGCGGCCGGGACAGCCGGGACTTCACGGTGCCGACCGGTATCCCCAGCAGCAGCGCGGCCGTGTGTTCGTCGATGCCTTCAAGGTCGCGCAACATCAGCACGGCGCGGTGCTCCGGGGCGAGCCGCTCGAGTACCGCGCGGACCTCGACCGCGAGCATCGGATCGCCGGGCTGCGGGAGGTCAGCCAGCCCGGCAGCGTGTTCCCCGTTCGACCGCCGCGCGATGCGGACCGCCTCGCGCACCGCGATGGCCCGCGCCCACCCGTAACTGCAGCGGGTTCGCAGAGCGCGGGAAAACATCATGCTGTAGATCACGAGCGAGTTCTTGCCCGGCGTGAACAGTTCGGACAGCCGCACCGGGGCCGGCGTGCCGTCGGGCGCTTGCGCCTGGAAGCCGTAGTCCGCTGGCGCTACCCCGCCGGGCGGCAACCGCCGCCGGGCGTCAGCCACCGCCTCCATGGCACGGCGCAGCTCGATCTCCCTGTTCCACCAGCCGGTTCCGCGCGGCCCGGTACTCGGTCGAGTCTCCGGGAAACGCGACGGGCATGGTTCCTCCTGGCAACTCGCATGCAGCCCAACGTCAGGCCAGCCGGTCGCGCCGGGCGACGGACGCCGCGTGCTGCGATCACGCCTTGCGTACCATGGCCCCGACGAGCGCACCGGCGCGACCATGGACCGCGACGGCCTGACCGCCCTGCTCGGCTTCGCCCGGCCCGGCGACCGGATCAACCTGCTCACGCTGGACCGGCTCGGCCGCAACATGCGGGAGACCCTGAACCTGGTCCACGACCTCACCCAGCGCGGCATCTTCCTGCGCACACTCGGCGACAAGCTCGCCGTGGACACCAGCGACCCGGGACCCGGCACCGACATGGCCATCGCGCTGCTGGCGATGTTCGCCCAGATGGAACGGATCTACATGCTGGAGCGCGCCGCCGGCGCCCGCGCGGCCAAACAGG
>WNFC01007639.1_pt1 | contig 11887 bp, 9 predicted proteins | sample 5400541 | NCBI WGS metagenome assembly WNFC01 (sample SAMN13153342, study PRJNA577476) | soil metagenome | isolation source: 120 cm saprolite under Douglas fir tree site 2 hole 2 replicate 1 | place: USA:California | collected 2015-04-18 | reverse complement strand
CGACCTATGGCAGGCTCAGCGCCTAAGGGAAATCATCGCAACCGACAAGCGCGTGGTCGGCGGCGGTCCCCCCGCCGTGCTTGACGATCAGGCGACCGAGAAAGAATTTCCGCAGCCGCAGGACGAGGCTGCGTTCGGATTCTTGATCTGAAAGGCGGCGCCCATCATGTCCTCTACAAAGTCGATCTCGGCACCGTTGAGGAGGTCGAGCGAGGCGTCGTCGATCACGACCTGCACGCCGTCCCGCTCGAACACGACGTCGCCGTCCAGACGCGTGTCATCGAAGCTGAAACCGTATTGGAAGCCGGAACAGCCACCGCCCGATACGGCGATACGCAGAAACGCACCAGCCGCATCTTCCTGCGTCTTCAGGAAGGCAATACGTCGCGCAGCGCTCTCGCTGACCGCGATGCGGCGTTCGACTATGCTGCCGCCCTCGGCCATGGAAAACTCCTGAAATCTCGATCGGGTACCGTCCCTTAATGTAGGTACGGGCGGCGGATTGTCAAATCCCGCTAAGCCGCTCGAGCGAGCGATCGAGCGCGGTGTTCAGCCGCGATAGCTCGTCGCCACCGAGATAGCGCTCCAGCCGAGCCTGCGCTTCCTGCCACAGCGGATATGCCACACGCAGGGCCGCGCGGCCACTGTCGGTCAGAAAAATGGCGCGCCGCCGCCGATCGTCGCTGTCCGGCGCTACCTTGAGATAGTTCCTGGCGACCAGCGGTTGCAGGTTGCGGGTCAAGGTCGTGGGATCCATCACCAGAAGCTCCGCCAGCTTGCCGACGGAGATGCGCCTCGACGGCATGAGATGCGCCAGCAAGCCGAATTGCGTCGTCGTGATGCCGGACGGCTCGAGCAGCTGGTCGTAGATCTGGGTGATGCGTCGCGTCGCCTTGCGAATCCGCAAGCAACTGCAGTTCGCAACTTCGTCGATCGGAATCGACTTTTCCATGACACCCGGCGATGAAGAGATCAGCAATTTATCTGTATATGCATTGTTATGGTTGCGGTCAACAGGCGCAGCGGAGTTGATCGGCAAATTGGCCCTATATGACGGCAGAATTCGATCAACGAGGGCACGGGGTCGATTAGCTTGACACCGACGGCTCGATCATATATCTGTATATACAGATAAAGTTCCTCTAAGAGAAACGAGAGATCGAATGTCGCTCGTTGAGCATCCGACGGTAGGGCTGGTGCGCGAGAAAACGGCAGCGTCCGCGGCGCCGCGATGCCTGGATGCGGTCTGGCTGCGCCAGCTCCGCGTCGGCCGCTGTTTCCATCCTAGAGAAGGAGAACGCGGGTGCACTATCTCGTCGACATGAAACTCGCCGATTCCGGCCGCTCTGCGAGCCCACAGGAGGGGCTGACCTTCATCGAGCACTACATCCTGCCGACCCTCGAGTTGTGCAAGAAGCTGCAGGCGGAAAAGAAGATCATCGCCGGCGGTCCGATCAGCGGCGTCATCGGCTTGGCGTTGATCGTCGAGGCCAATTCGGCGCTCGAGCTCGACGAGATCGTCGAGAACCTGCCGATGTGGCCGCGCATGAACACCACCATCACGCCGCTGACCACCTTCGACGGCCGGATTCAGGCGATCCTGCCACGCCTCGAACGTCTCAAGGCGCGGCTGCGAGCACAGGCCGCTGCGGCCGATTGATCCGCCCGGCGCCCCGCCATCAATCGAGGATTTGTTGTCGATGAATGACACCGGTCGCTCCCCGCCGCCTGCGGCTGCGAGCGGCGCGCCCGCGGCGGACGCCGCCGCCGGCGGCCGGATGAGCGAGGCTGCACGCCCGTTCGGACGAGGGAGAACATCGGTGCCGCCGCGCCGGACGGCGGCGGCTCGGATCCTCGCCGGCCCGATCATGCCGGCACTGATCGGCCTCGCAGCGCCGACGGTTGTCGTGCTCGTCGTCCAGGCGCTTGTCGGCGTCGTCGAGACCTATTTCGTCAGTTTTCTCGGGACCGACGCGCTCGGCGGCGTGGCGCTGGTCTTCCCGGTGCTGATGCTCATGCAGATGATGTCGAATGGCGGCGTTGGCGGCGGCGTGTCATCGGCGGTCGCCCGTGCGTCGGGGGCCGGCCGGCACGACGATGCCGAAGCGATCGTCTGGCATGCCGTCGTCCTTGCCGTCGCGTTCGGTTTGCTCTTCACCGTTGCCTTGCTCGTCGGGGCGCCGGTGCTCTACCGCACGATCGGCGGCAGGGACGGGGTTCTTCTCGCGGCCCTGACCTATTCGAATGTCGTTTTCATCGGCTCGGTGCCGCTGTGGCTCGTCGCCTTGCTGTCCTCGGCGCTGCGCGGGTCGGGCAATGTCCAGGTGCCGGCGATCGTCACGCTCGCGGGCGCCGTAATCCTGGTTCCGCTGTCCCCCGCCCTGATCTTCGGCTGGGGACCGCTGCCGCGGCTCGGCATCGCCGGCGGCGGCGCCGCCGTCGTCTTCTACTACGTCGCCGCGGCGCTGGCGCTCATCGCCTATATGAGATCATGGCGGTCCCCTCTTCGCCTGTCCGCGGCGCGGCTCGAGGCTCGGCTGTTCAAGGACATCCTCAGGGTCGGCGGGCTTTCGGCGATCGGTACGCTGCAGATCAATCTGACGGTTGCCTGCGTCACCGCTGCGGTCGGTCTCTTCGGCGCCGACGCCATCGCCGGCTACGGGATCGCCTCGCGGCTCGACTATCTCCTGATCCCGTTCCTGTTCGGCCTCGGGACCGCAGTCGTGACGATGGTCGGAACGAATGTCGGGGCCGGGCAGCCGGCGCGCGCCCGACGCATCGCCTGGACCGGCGCGGCGATCGCGGCCATCGCCACCGAGGCGGTCGGACTGACGGCCGCGCTCTTCCCGCGTCTCTGGCTTGGCCTGTTTAGCGACGAGCCCGCCGTGCTGGCGATCGGCACGGCCTATCTCCACGCCGTGGCGCCGCTCTACGGCGCGGTCGGCCTCGCCATGATGCTCTATTTCGCGAGCCAGGGCGCCGGCAGGGTTCTGTGGCCCTTCCTCGGCGGAACGGTGCGGATGGTGGTTGCGGCGGTCGGCGGTTGGCTTGTCGTGACCGTTCTCGCCGCCGGCCCCGCCGGCTTGTTCGCGACTGTCGCGGCATCCGCCCTTGCCTTCGCCGCTATCTGCACGATGGCAACCGCGCGGATCGATCTCTACCGCGGGGGCCGGTCCGTGAAGGCGGAGCCTGTCGACAGCGCGGAGCCGTCATCGGCCGCGCGTCCGACCGAAAGCCGTTAAGAGGAGGTCCCGCGATGCCTGTCAACCATGCCATCGGCCGCGCAATTCCCGGCTGGCGTACTGTCGCGGTGGTCGCGCTGTGGTTTGCGGCGGCGCTTATTGTCGGCGCCGCCGGCCTGTTTCACGCCGATCCGAGCCGGCCGCCGCTCGTCATACTCATCGCGATCGCCGGACCGCCGATGGTGTTCGCGCTCGGCTATCGCGGCTCGGCCGCCTTTCGCGATTTCGTGCTGTCGCTCGACCTGCGCCTGCTGACCGCAGTCCAGTCCTGGCGGGTGATCGGCGGCGTGTTCGTCGCCTTCAACGCGCACCGCATGCTGCCCGCGCTGTTCGCCTATCCTGCGGGCTACGGCGATCTCCTGGTTGGCGCGCTCGCGCCGTTCGCCCTGCTGGCGCTGATCGATCGCCGGCCGGGCTGGCAGCGCAGTGTGCTGCGCCTCAATATCCTCGGCCTCCTGGATTTCGTCGGCGCGATCGGCACCGGGTTGCTCGCGAGTGACGGACCGCTCGGCCTGTTGCGCGGCGACATCTCTACCGGTCCGCTGACCGATCTGCCGCTGGTCCTGATCCCCGGCTTCGCGGTGCCGCTCTGGATCCTGGTGCACATCACGACGCTGCTGCAGCTGCGCCGGCTGAACGCACCGCACACGATGCAGGTCACCGCGCCGGCCGGTTGACGAGGTCGATGGCGGTTGATCCGAGGGATCGCGACGTGCTCAAGCACGCCGCATGACCGGACCATCGATCCACGAATTGCCGAAGACTAGGACACGGCGTGAAGACTAGGACACGGCGTGTTGGGCCGCCGCCAGCGGTTCAATTCGACTGCCGGTTTCGGTTGTTACCCGGCCGCGTACATGTGTTAGAATTCGACAGGAATGGGCGCCCAACGGGCGGCCCGGAGCCAGTTTCCGATAGCCGCCTTGGTTGGGATCGCGCCCTCATGAAGGGGTGCGTCATGACGTGCTGGCTCAGAGGTATTGCAGTCGCTGCGATGCTGGGGTTCGGCGCGATCTCGCTCATGGACGTCGCGGCCCACGCCGAGCCGGGGGTCTTCGACGACCGGATCGTGTTCGGACAATCGGCGGCTTTCGACGGGCCTGCAGCGGCGTTGGGTCTCGGCATGCGGGAAGGGATTCTCGCCTCCTTCAACGAGGCCAATGCCACCCGCGGAGTTAACGGTCACAGGCTCGAGCTGGTCTCCTACGACGACGGGTACAAGCCGGAAAAGGCGATTGCCAACACCAAGCGCCTGATCGACGAGAACGGGGTGTTCGCGCTCGTCGGCGAGGTGGGTACGCCCACTTCCAACGCGGTGCAGCCGATCGCCACAGAAGCGGGAGTGCCGTTCATCGGGCCGTTCACGGGCGCTGCCTTCCTGCGCAACCCGTCACTCGGTAACGTGATCAACATTCGCGGCTCATATGACCAGGAGACGGAGGCCTGGATCGAGCACCTCACCACTGACCTCGGCGTGTCGCGGATCGCCATCCTGTACCAGGACGACACCTTCGGTCGCGCCGGGTACTCGGGGGTCTCGAAGGCGATGGAAAAGCGCGGCATGAAGCTGGTCGCCGAAGGCACTTACGAGCGCAACACGACCGCGGTAAAGACGGCGCTGCTCGCAATTCGCAAGGCGAATCCCGAGGCCGTCGTCATGGTCGGTGCCTACAAACCGTGCGCGGAGTTCATCAAGCTGGCACGCCGGCTCAAGCTGAACGCCGTCTTCGTCAACATCTCGTTCGTCGGTCCCAACGCCCTCGCCAAGGAACTCGGCGAAGACGGGAAAGGAGTGGTGGTGACGCAAGTCGTACCGTTCCCCGGGGACATGAGCCTCCCGCTCGTGGCCCGGTACCAAAAGGCGCTCAAGGCAGCGAATCCGGATGCGGAGATCGGCTTCGTCTCGCTCGAGGGATACATGGTCGGCCGATTGATCGTCGAAGCCTTGGGAAAGGTGAAAGGTCCGGTTACGCGGGTGGGGCTCCTTTCGACCATCAAGGAGGTCGGTACGTTCGATCTGGGCGGCATTACGCTATCCTATGGCCCGGACGACAACCAGGGCATGGACCAGGTCTTCCTCACCGTGATCCAGGCGGATGGCAGCTTCAAGCCGATTGACCGCCTGGAGCGTTGACGTGGCCAACAGGCGGACAGGATGTCGCCTATTCGCTGAGAAACGCGGGCCCGCTCCGGTCGATGGCATCCCGTCATGAATGGAGCGGATCAAGAGCCTCCTGAGGCCGCCTCCGTCGAAGCGCACACTTCGAAGTTAGCAGCCGCGGGTCGCAAGCACGACGGCAAGGCGGCCCTTGGCATCAAGGCCAAACTGTTCCTGGCGTTCGGCGGCATGGCCATGTTGACCGGCGGTGCCAGCGCGGTCGCGTGGTACGCCTTCACCGACATTGACCGGTCGGTGACGCGGATCACCGCGGAGAGCATCGTCGGCATGGCGGCCTCGCTCCGCCTCGCGGAAAAGAGCGCCGAGATCACGGCGACGGCTCCGGCCCTCATTGCGAGCCGCAACGAAGAGGAGCGGGTTCAGGAACAGGAGAAGCTCGTTCAGAGGCTGAATGAACTCTCCGCCGTGACCGAGGGGCTGAAGGCCACGGGCGTGGCCGAGGCGAGGCTCGCCAATCTAATTGATATCGAAGGCAAGATCGCAACCGAGCTCAAAGCGCTGGACGGCGCCGTCGAGCAGCGCCTGCGATTGAGCGCGCAAAGGGAGACCGCGGTCGCCGATCTTGCCGTCCTGCACACCAAGTTCCAAGACGTTCTGGAGCCTTTGGTGGACGACGCCGGCTTCGACCTCGTGACCACCAGCGAGGAGGTGACGGCCAAGAGCAAGGAGGCGATCACCGGCCTGGTCGAGGGCGGGGTGAATGCCTTGGAGGCGCTGCTGACGCTGCGCGCCGAGGGCAACCTGGCGGCGGGCCTGCTGGCCGAGGCGGTGCACGCCGACGATCCGGCCTTGATCCAGCCCATCCGCGAGCGGTTCTCGGCGGCGGCGGCGGCGATCGAGAGGAGTCTCGAGGCGTTGCACCAGTCGCCCGAGAACGGGCGGCTGCGCGAGGCGAGCGAGGCGCTGATTGCGCTCGGTGGCGGCGCGGACAACGTGTTCGAGGTCCGGTCGCAGGAGCTCCGGGCCCTCGCCGAGACGCGGCACTCGCTGCAGGCCAAGCGGGAGGGGATGGCGGCGGCGGTGGAGGTGGCGCACCGCACCCTGCTCGAGACACTCACGCCGATGGTGGACGACGCCGGCTTCGACCTCGTGACCACCAGCGAGGACGTGACGGCCAAGAGCACGGAGGCGATCACCGGCCTGGTCGAGGGCGGGGTAAAAGCCCTGCAAGTGCTGCTGACACTGCGCGCCGAGGGCAACCTGGCGGCGGGCCTGCTGAACGAGGCCGCTGGCGTGCCCGACCCGAGTTCGCTGCGACCTCTCCAGGAACGCTTCGTCGCGGCCGCGAGCCGCGCGGAGAAGCTGCTCGCACAGCTTCCCGCCGCGGTCGCCGACGGTGCGCTCAAGGACCTCACGGAGACGCTGATCGCGTTCGGCACGTCCGCCGGAAACGTCTTCGATCTGCGACGCGAGGAGCTACGCCAGATCGCGGTTTCTCAGGCGTCCTTGGAGGCCAACAACTCGCTCGTCCTGCGTCTCGGCAAGGAAGTGGCGGAACTGGTCCTGACCGCCCAGAACAGCAGCGATGCCGCGGCGCTCCGCACCGCCCAGGCCATCGGCAATGGCCAGCTCCTGCTTCTCCTCATCACTGCTCTGAGCGTGGTGGGGGCGGCCGTGATCGCGGTGCGGTATGTGGTGCCCCGGGTGGTGAGGCCTATCGAGAGGATCACCGCGGCGATGAGCGGCCTCGCCGCGGGCGACACGTCGATCGACGTGCCGGGTCGCGACCGCAGCGACGAGATCGGCCGAATGGCCGAGGCGCTCGGCGTCTTCCGGGACACGGCTATCGAGGTCCAGAGGTCGAACCAGAGGGAGATTCGCGAAGGCCGCCGGCGATTGGCGGTCGCGATCGAGAGCATCTCCGAGGCCTTCTCGCTCTACGATGGCGAGGATCGCCTGGTGGTGTGCAACAACAAGTATCGAACGCTCCTCTATCCTGGGGACGCCGCAGAGATATCTCCCGGCATAACGTTCGAAAGCATCGTTCGACGCGCCGCCGAGCGCGGGTACGTCAAGGACGCCGAGGGCCGGGTCGAGGAGTGGGTCCGAGAACGCATGGCCCGTCACCGAGAACCGAGCGGCCCGCACGTCCAGCAGCGCGGCGACGGTCGCTGGATCCTGGTCAGCGAGCGCAAGACTGACGACGGTAGCACGGTGGCCGTCTACTCGGACATCACGGAGTTGAAACAGCGCGAGAACCAGCTGGCGGACAAATCCAAGGCTTTGGAGCAGCTCTCGAGCCAACTCGCGAAATACCTCTCGCCTCAGGTATACGAGTCTATTTTCACCGGAAGGCAGGAAGTCAAAATCGCGAGTCGCCGGAAAAAGCTGACCGTCTTCTTCTCGGACATCGCGGGCTTCACCGAGACGACGGACAGGCTGGAGTCCGAGGACCTGACCCGGTTGCTGAACCATTATCTAACCGAGATGTCGGAGATCGCCCTCTCCTATGGAGCGACGGTCGACAAGTACGTCGGCGACGCCATCGTCATCTTCTTCGGCGATCCGGAGACACGCGGCGTCAATGAGGACGCCCTCGCCTGCGTCGAGATGGCCATCGCCATGCGGAAAAAGATGCGTGAGCTGCACGGCGTGTGGCGGGCGTCGGGCATCGAAAAGCCCCTCCAGTGCCGGATCGGAATCAACACGGGGTACTGCACCGTCGGGAACTTCGGTAGCGAGGATCGCATGGACTACACCATCATCGGCGGCGGCGTGAATCTCGCTTCCCGGCTTGAGGCTGCGGCCACACCGGGCGAGATCCTCATTTCCTATGAAACCTACGCGAACGTTCGCCACCGGATCCATTGCGAGGAGCGCGGGCACATCTCGGTCAAGGGCATCGCCTACCCCGTCGCCACCTATCAAGTCGTCGACACCTATGAGAACCTCGGCACGGAGCACCTGTTCATTCACGAGGAACGCCCCAACCTCAGACTCGACCTCGATCTCGACGCGATGTCTGCTGACGATCGGGCTCATGCGGTCGCCGTGTTACGCGAGGCCTTGAATCGGCTGTCCGCGCTCGACCGAGCCACCACGCCGGGGCCATAGGAGACGAAGCAGTCGCGTCCGGGACGGCCCGCCCGAAGGCGGGGCAGTGTCGGGCTCGGCGCACGGGAACGGTCCCGCGGACGGCGGTGCCGATTCAGCTTGCCGGCTGAGGCGATCTTGCGCTATAAGTGTTTCTGTTTTGTTCTATGACATGGTCAATCTGATTTTCGCTCACGCGCAGGCGGGGCTTCGACGTCTATTACTAGTCAGCCCTCCTGCATTCAGCCAGCAATTTGCTGGAAGCATACAAGATGTAGTAGGGCTCTCGTAACAGCATCGGCCTCGTGATCGCGCGCTTTCTGCCGCCGATTATCCGGGAGCTAATATCGCCGCGTCATTGCAAGGCGCGGGCGCCGCTTGTAGGTTCCGCGCATGATCCCGCGCGACATCCCAGCCGACTATGCCTGCAAGCCCGAGGAGAGTCGGGGGCGCCTTCACGCCGAACCGGAGGCCACCTCGCGGTCGCCCTTTCAGCGCGACCGCGACCGCATCATCCATTGCGCCGCCTTCCGCCGGCTGCAACACAAGACGCAGGTCTTCGTCTATCATGAGGGCGACCACTATCGCACCCGGCTCACGCATAGTCTCGAAGTCGCGCAGATTGCCCGTTCGATCAGCCGGGCCCTTGGCCTCAACGAGGATCTCGCCGAGGCGCTGGCGCTCGCCCATGATCTCGGCCATACGCCGTTCGGCCATGCCGGCGAGGATGCCCTGGCCGAAGTCATGCTGCCTTTCGGCGGCTTCGACCACAACGACCAGACGTTGCGTATCCTGACCCGGCTAGAGCATCGCTATGCTGAATTCGACGGGCTTAATCTCACCTGGGAGACGCTCGAAGGCACCGTCAAACACAATGGACCGCTGCGCGGGGCGCTGCCGGCGACGATCGCTGAATATGTTGGCCGCCACGACCTCGAGCTGGCGAGCTACCCGAGCGCCGAGGCGCAGGTTGCCGCGCTCTCCGACGACATTGCCTATAACAATCACGACATCGATGACGGGTTGCGCGCCGGATTGTTCGCGGTCGCCGATCTCGCCGAAATCCCCGTTGTCGGCCCGATTTTTCGTGAGGTTGCGGCCTGCCATCCCGGCATCGAGGAGCCACGCCTCATTCACGAGGCGATCCGCCGCGTCATCGACCGCATGGTCGGCGACCTCGTCGGCGAGACGCAGCGGCGGATTGCCGCTTCGCGTGTCGACAGCGTCGCGGCGGTCCGGGCGCTCGGCGCGCCGATCGTTGCGTTTTCCGCCGAGATGAGTGCCAATGACAAGGCGCTGAAGTCATTCCTGTTCGAGCGTATGTATCGTCACTACAAGGTCAACCGAATGGCTTCCAAGGCGCGGCGCATCCTACAGGACATCTTTCGCCTGCTGCTCGCCGAGCCGGAATGTCTGCCGACCGAATGGCAAAGCCATGTCGAGGAGCCCGGCAGCGCCGCGAGTGCCCGCATAGTCGCCGACTACATCGCCGGAATGACCGACCGCTTCGCGCTCGACGAGCATGCGCGGCTCTTCGACCATCACGCGAATACGACATGAATCTTTTCAATTATTTCCTCGATGAAGTTAAGGTTAGTGTTGAACGGCTGGTTGGCGCCGGAGCGTTGCCCGCCGGACTCGATTTCGGACGCATCGCGGTCGAGCCGACGCGCGATCCCGCGCATGGCGACATCTCGACTAATGCCGCGATGGTGCTGGCCAAGCCGGCCGGCAAGAACCCACGCGAGCTGGCCGAGCTGGTGGCGGACGCCTTGCGTGAGCATTCCGCGGTGACCAGTGCCGATGTCGCCGGGCCGGGCTTCGTCAATCTGCGACTCGGCGACGATTTCTGGCACGCGAGGTTAGCCGAGATCGTCCGGGTCGGTCCGGCCTACGGCGACTCGACGATGGGCGGCGGCGAGAAGGTCAACGTCGAGTATGTCTCGGCGAACCCGACCGGACCGCTGCATGTCGGTCACGCGCGTGGCGCGGTGGTCGGTGACGCCCTCGCAACATTGCTCGAAAAGACGGGCTACGCGGTGTGCCGCGAATACTACATCAACGATGGCGGAGCCCAGGTCGACGTGCTGGCTCGTTCGACCTATCTGCGTTACCGGGAGGCGCTCGGCGAGACGCTCGCTACGATCCCGGATGGCTATTATCCCGGCGATTATCTCAAGGAGACCGGTCGCGCGCTCGCGGCACGCGATGGCGATCGCTGGCTCGGAGTGCCGGAGGGCGAATGGCTCGGCCCCGTGCGCAGCTTCGCTGTGGCGGCGATGATGGCATTGATTCGCGAAGATCTCGCGGCGGTCGGGATTCGCCACGCCGTCTTTACCTCCGAGCGCGCCATCGTCGAGGCCGGCATGATCGAGGCGGCCGTCGAAACGCTGGAGAAGTCGGGGCTGGTCTATGTCGGCACTCTCGAGCCGCCCAAGGGCAAGCCCGCTCCGGAGGATTGGGAGCCGCGGCCGCAGACGCTCTTCCGCTCGACCGCCTTCGGCGACGATGTCGACCGGCCGCTCAAGAAGGCCGACGGCTCATGGGCCTATATCGCGCCCGACATCGCCTATCACCTCGACAAGTTCCGCCGCGGTTTCCGCCAGATGATCGTCGTGCTCGGCGCCGATCACGTCGGCTACGTGAAGCGCATGAAGGCGGCCGTGAAGGCGTTGACGGCAGGGCAGGGCGAGTTCGACGTCAAGCTCTGTCAGCTTGTGAACCTTCTCGACAAGGGCGAGCCGGTGCGGATGTCGAAGCGCGCCGGCACGTTCGTGACGATGCGCGACGTCGTCGACGAGGTCGGGAAGGACGCCTTTCGCTTCATGATGCTGACCCGGCGCAACGACCAGCCGCTCGATTTCGACTTTGCCAAGATCACCGAGCAGTCGAGGGATAACCCGGTCTTCTACGTTCAATACGCGCATGCTCGGGCCTCCTCGGTGCTGCGCCACGCGGCCGCCGAGTTTTCCACCATCGACGTCGCTCCGGCCGCGCTCGCGGCGGCGCCACTCGGCCGGCTCGCCGATCCCTCCGAGCTGGCCCTCATTCGCCTGCTCGCCGGCTGGCCGCGCCTCGTCGAGAGCGCCGCCGAGGCGCACGAGCCGCATCGTATCGCCTTCTATCTCGGCGACGTCGCTGCCGGCTTTCACGGTCTGTGGAACAAGGGCAAGGAGGCGGCCAGCTTGCGCTTCCTGGTTGCCGACGATCTTGCGCTGACGACGGCGCGTCTGGCCCTCGTCCAGGCGGTCGCCTTTGTCATCGCCTCGGGCCTGCGGATCTTCGGCGTCGAGCCGGTCGAGGAGATGCGCTGATGTACCAGGAGTACGACGACGAGGTTAGACCGCGTCGCCGCCTGCGCGGACCCGTTATCATATTCCTCGTCATGGCGATCTCGGCCGGCGGCTTGTGGATCGCCTACAGCAAGGGGCGG
>WNFC01051999.1_pt1 | contig 11888 bp, 10 predicted proteins | sample 5400541 | NCBI WGS metagenome assembly WNFC01 (sample SAMN13153342, study PRJNA577476) | soil metagenome | isolation source: 120 cm saprolite under Douglas fir tree site 2 hole 2 replicate 1 | place: USA:California | collected 2015-04-18 | reverse complement strand
ACTTCTTCGGGAATTTCTCTTTATAAAGAGCGGGGTCGGTCCACGGGCGTGCTGTAATGGTCATTCCTTCATGGGATTCTAGTGACGTTGTCTTGAGCGAAGAAGGCTGCTGTGCCGCTCCCGGTTCGCACGTCATCAAGGAGAGGGCCAACATGGGAAGGATGAGGGTTAGTTTTGGCATCAGGTTATAATAGACTTTTCTCATCTTTGAAGCCTTCGATTCCTGGGGGTTGTGCAGGGTTGCCCTGCGCCGCGCGCTGCCTCTTGTCGGCGGATCGCGTATAGACCGGAGCCACGCTTAGTGTATTTCATTTATAGTTTTCTTATGGGCCTCGCGGCCCTTTTGCTGGCGCCCTATTGGCTCGTGCAAGGGCTTCGCCACAGAAAGTACCTCTCGAACCTTGCGGAGCGCTTGGGTCTCTCCTTTCCCGCGCTCTCCAAACTTCCTGCGGGATCCAGCGGCACGATCTGGATTCATGCTGTGAGTGTCGGCGAAGCCCTTTCCGGCATTACTCTCGCGCGGCGGTTGAAAGAGGCCTACCCTAATCGGCCGCTCATTGTCTCGACGACCACACAAACTGGGCAGGCACTGGCCCGCGAACGCATGCCGTTCGCTGATGCCGTCATTTATTTTCCGCTGGATTGGGCGTTCTGTGTCCGTCGTGCGCTCGACGCTGTTCGTCCTTCAGCTGTGCTAGTGCTCGAGACGGAGATCTGGCCGAATTTTCTGCGCGAAGCCGGGCGACGAAAGATTCCCGTGCTTTTCGTCAGCGGACGCATTTCGGATCGCTCTTTTGCGCGCTACCAAAGCTATCTGGGAGTTTTTGGTTTTTTCCTGCGTCCGTTCCTGAAGAACGTGCTCTCAAATACCAGCGCATTCCTTATGCAGGGCGAAAAAGATGCCGACCGCATCCGTGCCCTGGGCGCGCCCCCGCATCGCGTGCGAGTCAGTGGAAATTTGAAATACGACCTCGAGCCTCCCGCGCCCACTCCATTGTCGAATTGGCTTGCAAGCGAGATCAAGCGCAGTGGCCGTTCGCCGGTCATAGTCGCGGGAAGCGTCGTGGCGACCGAAGAACCGCACGCACTCATCGCCTTTGGAACCTTGCAAGGCGAGTACCCGAAGGCACTGCTTGTGCTCGCGCCTCGCAAGCCGGAGTGTTTTGATGAAGCTGCGGAGTTCATTGATGAATCGCACCGCAAATTCATCCGGCGGTCCCGACTGCCGATTCCCGAGCCGGCACAATCGCGGGACCCTCAATCGTCCAATAACTCCATCATTCCCGATGACGTGACGGTGCTGCTGATCGACAGCATAGGTGAGCTGGCATCACTTTATGGAATAGCAGACGGGGCGTTTGTGGGAGGTTCACTCGTTTCCTCCGGCGGTCACAATATTCTGGAACCGGCGGCTTTCGGTAAGATTCCCGTGTTTGGCCCATCGATGGAGAACTTTGCGGAGGTCGCATCGCGCTTCGTATCGGCGGGAGCCGCCATTCAAGTAGAAAGTCCGGAAGATGCCGGTGTCGCCTGGATTGAATTGTTTCGCAACCCGGAGCGCATGAAGAAAATGAGCGAGGCGGCGCGCCAATTGGTGGCCAGCTCGCGCGGTGCTACCGATCGAGCGGTGGCGGAAATTGCCGTGTGTCTGGACGGTGGCGGGTGATGAACGCTTCGCAGGCGTTGCGAATGCTTCTCTGGCCACTTTCTGCTTTGTATGGTGCTGGAGTCCGCTTGCGCATTTGGCTCTACGCGCACCGTTGGCTGAAGCAAAAACGATTGAAAGCAAAGGTCATCAGCGTGGGGAATCTTACAGTCGGAGGCACAGGGAAAACGCCGATGGTTATCTGGCTCGCTGAGCAATTTCTCGCGGAAGGGAAGCGAGTTGCGATACTCAGCCGTGGCTACCGCGGCGTAAACGGAACTAGTGACGAAATCGAGTTGATGAAATTTCGCCTCCAGGATCGCGTCTTGTTTGGTGTTGGCGGAGACCGCTTTGCCCAGGGACACTTGCTCGAATCGCAGGAGTCTGTTGACGTTTTCCTTTTGGACGATGGGTTTCAGCATCTCCAACTCGCCCGCGACCTCGACATTCTTTTAATGGATGCGTCCCGGCCGCTCGCTGGAGAGACTTTGCTGCCCGCAGGCCGGCTCCGGGAACCGTTGGCAGCCATGAGCCGCGCGAATTTGATTGTTTTTACACGAGCGGAAACGGCATCTGGGACGCTCGAGGCGATCGGGAAGCTTGACCAATATCCGGTTTTCGCGGCGACAACGCGGCTGCTTGGTTTCCGCCGTTTTGGCGTGGAGATTACCATCCTCGCTGCCAACGAAATCGGCGCTGGCCCTTTTTTTGCATTTTGCGGTCTCGGCAATCCAGATGCTTTCTTCCGCGATTTGGGAAATTGGGGGCTTGCCATTTGTGGTCAAGCCATCTTTCCCGATCATCACCGCTATTCCCAGCGGGACATTTTGGCAGTCAAGCAAGCAGGGAAACGCGTGGGCGCGAACGCTTTTGTGACGACCGAAAAGGATGCGCAGAATCTGGCTGGGCTAAATTTCGAAGAAGCTCCGCTCTACGTTGCGGTCATCGATCTGGTTGTGACTCCGGAGGCTGATTTCAAGAATGTCCTGGATCAAACGCTTGCAGCCAGTGCCGGAGCGGCGGCGTGAGGATTCTCATACGGGCGACGAACTGGGTTGGAGATGCCATTATGGCGCTGCCGGCTCTGCGTGCGGTACGCAAGGGTTTTCCTGACGCGGAAATCGCGGTCGTTGCGCGGCCCTACGTCGCGGATATTTACAGCGATCAAGGGATTTGCAATCACCTCATCCCGTATGATCCGAAAGCCTTACACGCCGGACTTTCTGGCCGTGAACGGCTGGCGTCAGAACTTCGACAGCACAAGTTTGACACGGCCTTGCTGCTGCAAAATGCGTTCGATGCTGCCTGGCTGGCCTGGCGAGCGAAGATTCCCGAGCGAATCGGTTACGCGCGCGACGGACGCAGCCTTCTTCTGACCAGAGCGGTGCCAGTCCCCCGCAATGGAGAAATTCCTGCCCATGAAAAGTTCTATTATCTGGAACTCTTGCGACGCGCCGGATGGCTAGACTCCGTACCGGACGAATCGTTCATCGGTCTGCGCGTTCCAGAAGAGAAGAGCCGGAGAGCTGAAGAATGTCTTCTCAATTCTGGCGTGCGCCAGGGCGCAGTCAATTCTGGCGTGCGCCAGGGCGCAGTGCGCATCGCTATCGGAGCTGGAGCCTCGTACGGGTCGGCAAAGTGCTGGCCGCCATCGCGATTTGCCGAGGTGGCAAATCGGTTGCAATCCGAGGCGAATGCCGACGTGATTCTGTTTGGGACCGCAGGCGAAGCAACTGTCTCGACAGCAATTTCCAGCGAGATGCGCCGACTTCCTATCGATCTTACCGGAAAAACCGCAATCTCCGACCTGCCTGCGCTGCTATCCCAGTGCCATCTTTTCATTGGCAATGATTCTGGCGCCATGCACGTTGCCGCTGCTGTAGGCCTGCCTGTCGTCGCGGTGTTTGGTCCCACCGATCCTCTTGGGACGGCTCCCGTCACGCTTCGCTGCAGCATCGTTCAGCAAAAGCCATACTGCAGCCCATGTTTTCTGCGCCGCTGTCCGACTGATCATCGGTGCATGACTGCGATCACTCCTGACAATGTAGAAGCTGCGGCAAGGCATTGGCTGTCCTCGATCCAGGTGCAGCGTGTCTGAGCAGCAATCTCTACTGCGTCCCGCCGTTTTCCTCGATCGTGACGGGACCATCGCCGAGGAAGTGGGCTACTTGAATCACGCCAGCCGTTTTCGTATGTTTCCCTTTATCGCGGTGGCCGTTCGCCGGCTGAACGAGGCGGGTTTGCCGGTCATTGTCGCCACCAACCAATCCGGTGTCGGCCGCGGGTATTTTCCGGAATCGCTTGTGCATACAGTGAACGAATTGATGACGCAACAACTTGCCGAGGCGGGCGCGAAAATCGACGCGATTTATTATTGTCCGCACACTTCTGCCGAAAACTGTAGCTGCCGCAAGCCAAAAACCGGCATGCTGGAGCGCGCCGCGCGGGAGCACGGGCTCGATGTGCAGCGGTCCTTCGTCGTTGGTGATCGTTATGGTGACGTGGAACTGGCTCGAAACGCCCGCGCGCGAAGCATCCTTGTGCGCACAGGTTACGGCGAAGGTGAACTCGCCTGGCACGCGGCGAAGTGGCCTTCGCAGCCCGACTTTGTCGCGGAAGACCTTGCCCAAGCGGCAGACTGGATTCTGAGGCAACAAAAATGAAGCGTCAGCGCACGGAAGAGCCAGCGTCAACGTCTGTCGACCTTCTCGCCCTGCGCGAGTGTGTCGAGCAGTTTAGTGCGAAAACGGTTGTTCTCCTTGGTGATTTCGTAGCCGATGAATTTCAATACGGAGAAAGCTCCCGCGTCTCGCGCGAAGCGCCAGTTCTGATCCTTAAACATCGCGAAACCCAGGTCGTTCCGGGCGGCGGAGCGAACGCTGCCAACAACCTAGCATCTCTTGGCGCTCGCGTTCTGCCCGTCACTGCGGTCGGAGATGACGCCGCGGGAGACGCATTGATCGCTCACTTCCGTCGCCAGCGAGTCAACGTTTCCGGAATCCTTCGGGTGAAAGGGTGGACGACTCCGACCAAGAGCCGTTTTCTCGCCGGCTGGGCGCACACTGTAGGCCAGCAAGTTCTGCGCGTCGATTACGAACCGAAATCGCCTCTGCCGGATGCCATTCGCAAAAAGCTCCATCAACGGCTTTCCGCAAATCTGCGGAAGGCTCACGGGCTCGCTGTTTCAGATTACGGATTCGGCGTCGCAACTCCGGAACTGGTGCAGCAGGCGTCCGCGAAGCGCAAGGGAGCTCTACAGGTCACCCTGGACGCGCGCTATCAGCTCCATCGATACGCGAAAGCTGGCATCACCTCCGCCACACCAAACGAGGCCGAGCTTGAGGCGGAGCATCACACAGTCATTGGTCAGGATATCGGCGAACTTGCTCGAGCTGGCCGCGCGACTCTTTCCGAGATGAAATTGCAATCGCTTCTGGTCACCCGTGGAAGGCACGGCGCGGCTCTTTTCGAGGCGGGCGATCGCCTTACGCAGATCCCCGTTCATGGCAGCGATCAAGCGGTGGACGTCACCGGCGCCGGTGACACCGTTCTCGCCGCTTACACTCTCGCGCTCGCCTGTGGAGCTTCTCCGCTCGAAGCTGCCCACATTGCCAACATCGCGGGCGGCTTGGTGGTCATGAAACGAGGCACTGCCACCATTTCGCGCGAGGAACTTCTCAACGCTATCCGCGGAGAAGCATCGGGAGCGGGCTCCTAGATGATGCGCGAAGCTGTTTCAAAAATCATTGCGCTAGGTCCACTGCGCGAAAAACTTACGGAACACAAACGCCACGGCCGGCGAATCGTTTTTGCCAACGGTTGCTTCGACACGCTGCACGTCGGTCATATCCGTTATCTCGAAGGTGCCCGGCGCGAAGGGGACGTTCTCGTCGTGGGCGTGAATGCGGATTCCAGTGTCTGCCATCTCAAAGGGCCAGGCCGCCCCATCCTCGATGAAAACGCCCGCGCGCAACTCGTAGCCGCGCTTCGCAGCGTGGATTACGTCGTGCTCTTCGCGGAGCCCAACGTGGAAGCTCTCCTGGAAAAACTTCGCCCGGACGTCCACGCCAAAGGAACAGACTACACCACGGAGACCGTGCCTGAGCGCGCGGTCGCTACGAGGCTAGGCATCCGCGTGGCTATTGTAGGTGACCCCAAGGATCACTCAACGCGAGAATTCCTCGAATCCGTTCGCAAGGCGCCGCATGCCTGAGCCGCGTTTCCTGGTAGTGCGTCTTGGCTCGCTCGGAGACATCGTCCACACATTTCCCGCCGTTGCCAGCCTGCGCGAGTCCTTCCCGAATGCTGAAATCATTTGGCTAACCCATCCTCGCTGGAAAGAGCTGGTCGAGAGCAGCGCACTGGCAACGGAGATTTGGGAGACGGACACGCGCTCGTACCAATCCTTGCGCGAAATCATCGGACGAATCCGCAACCGACACTTCACCATCGCTATCGATTACCAAGGGCTGTGGAAGTCTGCGGTGCTCCCGTTCCTTGGGGCTGTGTCGCGAAGGGTTGGATTTTCCTCGCAAACAATTCGCGAGTTTGGTGTGCCAATCCTTTACACCGATCGCGTTCAAATCACCAAAACTCATATTGCCGATCAGAATGGAGAACTATCACTACGCGCGGGCGCGCGAATGGGAGTGGGCCCTGTGGCACTCGCAGTCCCATCGATTCAGGAAGTTTTCGTGGTGCAGCTTCTGAGAGGCTTTGGGATTGAAGAGTACATCGTGCTGAGTCCCGCTGGCGGCTGGCGCTCGAAATGCTGGCCCCCGGATCGCTACGGCACGCTCTGCGGGAAAATCCGGGACACTCTCGGAATGCGTTGCGTTCTGAACTATGGGCCCGGGGAGGAAGATCTGGTTTCTGCGGTCAAAGCAGCCAGCGGGGAAGCCGACCCCATCGCATACAATGGTTCGCTCAGCCAACTCATGGCTCTCCTCCGCAACGCGGCCTGCATCGTCGGTGGTGACACCGGACCGTTGCATTTGGCCGTTGCTCTTGGAACTCCTGCTGTCGCGATTTTTGGTCCGACGGACCCGGCACGAAACGGCCCGTATCGCACGGGAAACCATCCCGGCAACGCCTCTCCACTCGACATTGTTCTTCGCAGTCCGCAAGCAGTGACCACCTACAAGCGAGGCGGCCAACCCGCTTCTTCCATCCTGGAAATCGACGTCGACACAGTTTTCAACGCCGTCAACCGGCTGGTTGAGGTTCGCCGGTGAGCACGGCCGGTAATTTTTTTGTGCGCTGGCGTGTGCGTCTGGGATATCCCCTGGCCATAGCTGTGCTTTGGTTTTCCCAGCCGACGCCTGGCTGGATTTTGCTAGGCGCTTTAATAGGAATTGCTGGCCTGCTGGTGCGCGCTTACGCTGCCGGCTATCTTCACAAGCAGGAAATTCTCACCGTCACCGGTCCGTACGCTTACACGCGAAATCCGCTCTATCTAGGCAGTGCCGTCCTGGCTCTGGGCGCCGGAATTGCCATGCGCTCGTGGATCTCCGCTGCAATTCTGATCGTTTACTTCGCGGTGTTTTATTCCATCGTGATGCGGCGTGAAGCGCATGAACTCCACATGCGCCATGGGGCATCTTTTAAAGAATACGCTCGCGTGGTCCCGCTTTTTATCCCGCGCCTGACCGCCGCGAAACTCCCTGGCGACTCCGCCGGTTCGTTCTCCTTGGCGCAGTACAGAAAGAACCACGAATGGCAGGCCGCCGTAGGTTTCTTATTCCTTCTTTTCCCGCATTCTCCAAACGCTCGAGAAGCTCCGGGCTGGGATGTCCATAAGGGTTGTCTTCGCCCACTGATATGATGCCGAAGCGCGGCTGCACGGCCGCGAGGAATTCCGTTGTCGTGGAGTTCTTGCTGCCGTGATGACCGATCTTCAGAACATCCGAATGCATTGCTTCCGCGGAGTTTTCCGAAAGGATTTCTCGTTCCACCTGTTTTTCAGCATCCCCCGGCAAAAGAATGCTCCGGTTACCAAACTGCAAGCGCAGCACCAATGAGTCATTATTCTTCGCTAAGGGTGCGACCTCTTCAGGTGCGATCTCCGGCCATAAAAAATCGCCATTGACGCCGTCCCAGTGAATAGTCTTGCCGCGAAGCTCATATTCGATGGGGATTTTTTGCTCGCGTGCTAGTTCTTCCAGTCGCAAAAGAGCTCGTGAGGAAACTTCCCGCCCGATCCAAACGCTCCCAACTTGAAAATTTTCCAGGATTGCAAGAAGCCCGCCTACATGATCTTGATGTGCGTGCGTCAGCGCAACAACATCCAGTTTCCGAAATCCGCGAGACCATAGATAAGGGGACACCGCCTCTTCGCCAGGATCGACACCGCTGTGCTCTTCACGACCGGGGAATCCGCCGAACGCTCCCCCGCCATCGATCAACAGAGTTTTGCCGCCAGGAGACACGACAAAAAGCGAATCGCCCTGGCCTACATCGAGAACCGTAAGTTCCAGCTTGCCCTTGGTCCACTTCTCCCCAAACGGATAGATCGCAATCGTCAGAGCGCACCCCATAAATGCCATGCGCAATCCCCAGAGCATGGTTCTCTTAAGTGGGTGCTTCAACCGCATCTCTGCCGCAAGCAGAATAGCGCCTGCAAAAAACAACAGAATCAACCAAAATGACGGCCCGGGAATCCGGTAACTCCAACTCCGAAAATGCGCGAACCACTGTACAACGTGCAAGAGCGAAGCCGTCAGCCAGGCAAGCGGAGCCGATAAAAGCTTGCCCGCCATCGGGGAAATCAACCCACAGACCAACGTTAGAAAGCCGAGTGGGACAATCACCCCTGTCAGCGGAACCGCCGCAAGGTTCACAATCGGCGCCGACAACGGTATGCGATGAAAGTCGCGCGCCATCAGCGGCAACATTCCGGTTTGCAGGGCCACCGTGAGCACCAGCAACTCCCACACGCGAAACGTCAATGACAATCCGCCAGCGACAACATCGCCCGCTGGCTTTCCCAATCGCAACGGCAGACGTACAGAAATCCATTGCGCCAGCGAACGCAGATCGATTCTGAATTGAATTGCTCGTGGCTCGTGAGCAGCGTCCCGCGTTACGTCGCGCCAACCTCGCAGTGCTCGCACGTACGGCTGTACGGTGTTTTCCAGCCACGGGAGCGCCAGGCCCGCGATGCACCCGATGGCGACAAAAGTCAATTGAAAGCTCGAATCGCGCAGGGCGAGGGGTTTTGCCACCAGCAGAATCACGGCTGCCAACGCCGCGGAATTGAGCAGTTCCAATCGCCGAAAGAAAAATCCGCCAAGCACAACCATCGCTGCCATCAGCGCTGCCCGCAAAACAGGAGCGCGCTGCTCAACCACAGCCACATAAGCACCGAGCAACGTGAGCGTGAAGAGCATAGTCCCTACCCGAGACAGCCTAAGCTTTCTTCCCACCCAGTAGAGCGCAAACGCGAGGGCCCCCACGTGCAAGCCGGCCACAACGAGCACGTGAAAAACGCCCGTCTTCTGAAAATCCGCCGCTTCCGCCCGGTCGACAAAACTCCGGTCACCCAGAAGCATTGCCCGCAACACGCCCGCGACCTGCGGAGTGCCTGTAAATAGTTCGCCAATCTCATCGCGCAGCCGCCTTCGCACTCGCGCGAGAAGCGTTCCGACAGTTGGACTTGATGAGCCGATGCGCTCGATTAGGTTTGGCGCTCTCAGAGTTGCCACCAAATCGATGTTCTCTTGCGCCAGGTACGCGCGTCTGTCAAACGCACCTTCATCCCTGAAAACTTGCGGCCGCTTTGCTTCCGTCAAAACTGCCACTTCATCTCCCGCATGAAGGTCCGGCGGCGGCTCTCCATCCGGACGCGAGGTGAAGCTCAGTCGCAACCCGCCCCGCGCTGGTTGCAGCGCCTCTTCAATCTCGACGCCAGAAACCTCGATTTCGTATCCATAACCCCAGGGCAGGCGGGTTGGCTCGTCGCGCAAGTGGCCGTGCCACCGCAAAGGCGTCTTCAAAGGGAGTTGCCCTCGTTCCATGAGCGAGATCACATGGTCCGCATCCCGCGGCTGCTCTGCAACGCAAACTCCCAGGAAACCAAGCATTGCCCAGCTGAGCAGGGAAGCAACGACGGCAAAAAAGAGACGTCCGATTCTCACAAGGGCGATTCCGGTGAGAATGAGAATAGCTATTGCTGCGAAATAAACGGAAATGAGTAGAGAAGATGCGGCATTTCGCGCAACCACAGGATGCAGGCCGAGTAGGATGCCGCTGGCAAATGCCGCGGCAATCGCTACGGCCGGCAGTCTCATGGCGCTCTTCGCAACCTCACAAGCGTTTCGATGTGGAACGTCTGCGGAAACAAATCGAACAAATGCATTTCAGTGATTTCATAGCGGATGCTCGGCCCGGTGATTTCTTTGGGTTTCCGAGGTGAACAGGTCAATATCGCCAAGTCGCGAGCTAGTGTGGATGGATCACAGGAAAGATACACAATCTCTCTGGCCCCCAGCTCCGCGAGCTTCTCAGCAGCTTGCGCGCCCAATCCTGCTCTCGGCGGGTCCAGAACCACAAACTCCGGTTTTTCGTCAGTCTTCTTCAGGAACTCTTCCGCGTGTTCATTGTGCGAAACAATCGTGACACCTGCCATCTCCGCGTTGGCGTAGAGATCGCGTGTCGCGGCAAGATTGGCATCCACGCTCACCACTCTCTGAAACGACTTCGCCAGCGGCAACGTGAAGAACCCAACTCCCGAGTACAGATCCAGTGCCAGCGCGCCATGCGCCTTTGCCGTGACGGTCTTCAGCAAATCTTCGATCAGGAAGCGATTTACCTGAAAAAAGGAAAGATGGCTGACGCGGAATTTGTGTCCGCCCGCTTCGTGCGTCAGGTACCCCGGCCCCGTCAATTCAAACCGGTTCTTCCTTTGGTCCAGCAGCAGCAAACTTTCGATCTGGGGCAATGCTTCTCGAAAGGAGGCTGCCAGCTCCGCGGCTGGCTTGGAAAATTTCTCGAACGCAATGTTCAGCGCAATTTTGTCGTCAGCCGAATCGGCAAAGGCTTCTATCTCTTGGATACCCTCGGGCAGTCTTCCGGCGCGCGCCATTTCTTGCAATTGCGCGAAGGTATATGCGAGGCGTGGCGACAGCACGGGACACTCATCAATCGGCACGATCACGGAACTCTCCGGCAAAAAGTACCCCAGCGCCCGAGGCATCCCACTGCGCACCGCCCACTGCGCGCGGTTTCGATAGCCGTACGGTTCCGCCGAATGCTCCACAATTGCGCCTTCCCACGAGACGCCGCCCAACCGCGAAAGAGTTTCCCGCAAAATCTCTTTCTTTAGCCTCAACTGCTCCGCCGCAGGGATGTGCTGGTAGTGGCAGCCTCCGCATTTCTGAAAATGAGCGCACTTTGCTTTTCCGCGCTCTTCTGCCAGTGACGTAACCTCCAACAATTCCGCCCAAATTAAGTTTTTCTTTTTCGATTTCGCGTTTGCCCGCACTTGTTCCCCTGGCAAAACATAGGGCACGAAAACCGTATTTCCATCGGCATGCGCCAAGCCGTCACCACCGTATATGAGCTTCTCAATCGATAATCTTAACTCATCAGGCATATTATTGTCCTATTCTATGATAATTGGCCGGTCTGGGAACGAGATATATTGCGCTGCCTTGTCGTAGGAACTGAGTAGTCTAATTTAGACTAGTTGCGCCTAGTCTAAATTAGACCAGTTACGATAGGTAGAAAAGGCTCAGTCGCGGGATTCCAAACTCTTCCAACAGCCGTTTTTGCATGTATTGTTTTTCCACCATCGCCAGTTGCTGCGCCTTCATCTTCCGTCTGTACGTCGACAATTGTCCGTCCACTTCGCGCTGGATCTTGAGCATCAGCTCTTCCGGCGCGTGACTCATCAGCAGCGCGTGCAGTTTCTCATCCAGAATCGTCAGCCGGCGCTCCACATCTTCCAGGTCCAGCATCGCCGGAGCATCGAGCAGCACCGTATTGGAGCTCAGGGATTCCGCAATCTCCCTCAGCCGCGCGGCGATCTCCGGCCGTTGTGCCAATTGTTTTTCTGCGGCGGATTTCAAATGTGCAACATTCTTTGTAACATACGCCTTAACTTCATCTCGCGAAAACGCTTCTCTATCCGTTGTGCGCCCGGTTTTCCGTGAGCTTCCGGCAGCGGCCTCCTGCTGTTCTTCGGCTGCCTCCAGCACCGCATCCGTACAATACGCCAGATTTTTCAGGGGCTTGCCTGCCCCAC
>WNFC01012265.1_pt1 | contig 11888 bp, 15 predicted proteins | sample 5400541 | NCBI WGS metagenome assembly WNFC01 (sample SAMN13153342, study PRJNA577476) | soil metagenome | isolation source: 120 cm saprolite under Douglas fir tree site 2 hole 2 replicate 1 | place: USA:California | collected 2015-04-18 | reverse complement strand
CGACAAGAAGCGCGAAGCCGCTCTCAATATTGCGCACGCTGGCGGCGGGGCACAGCCGTACGTCGACCTCCTCGGCCGCCGCATATCGCTCTACCGCACCGCGTCCGGATCATGGCGCGCGTTCACGACCGAGGATAGCAGCGGTAACAGCACCCCTGGCGGTGGCGGCGCTGCTCCAGGCGCAGCCTTCGGTTACATTACCCGTGCTCTGCGACAAACGGCGCCGGCGGTGTTGGGCGCCATGCGCCTCCTCGCGGAAAGCTACGACGACCCGATGGAGTTGAATCGCATGGGGTTCTCACTTTATTTAGATTTTCGGCCCGATGTGAACGGCTGGGGTGCGCGTGGCGAGCTGAAGTGCGAGACCCTGCTCGGACTGCGGAAGGGACTCAAGCCTGGGCCCGAGCAAAGTAGAGGGACCATCGGGCCGGGAATAACCAAGACGGGGGACGGTCAAGTGGCCGTGAAGCGCGAAGAACTGCCTGCTGCACACCCTGTGCCAGATGATGCTTCTGATCGGGCCTCACGAGGTGAGGTGTCCAAAGCGGAACCGAATGAGTTGTTTGATGCCTCGTTCGATGAGTTTACCGCCGATGAACTCAGCATTCTACCGTGACATCATTACTAGTACTCCAATGATCAATGGAGTGGTATGAAAGTTTACGATAGTGAACTAGACCATACTGTAACTATAACTAACTCGAATGATGGTCTGATCCCGAATTCAGGCCCGCTCTAGCTGTCATATCGCTATTCAAGGTTCTTAATTACTGCAGCCGTGAACTCGGAAGTGGTTGATGAACCTGCGCGGAGAGTTAATGAAATCGGCGACTCGCTGGTGGGCGTCAATGACTTACCGCCCATGTCTGCAGTTTTGATCCTACCCGCATTGAGAACCTGGAAAGTTGCCGACGCAATTTTATTTGCGATGTGATCAAGGCTGTAGTTGAGACAGATCAGTATCGAGCTAAGGTCACAATGAAACATGGTTCACGGACTGGAGGTGTCGCAGCATCATGGTTGCCGAGAGAATCATCGCAGCAGGGTTGGCCCGATCTTGTCCCATGATGTCTTTGGCGACGTGACGACATCCGGGCTCAAAGAGTGCATAATCCTTTTTATGGAGAAATCCATGAGCAAAGACGACGAAAAATGTTCGGTGACGTGCTTACACGACCGACGTTACAGCCCGGGACTATACCAGGGCCACCAACGAGGGCAGCACCAATGTTTGATACAATCGCGCCATATAAATTAGGCATAACCATAACATCGAACTGTTTAGGTTTTGCAACAAGCTGCATGGAGGTATTGTCCACGATCATATCATTGTACTCGATGCCAGATGACTTGTAGTCCTCCGCGACACGACGGAACGTGTTGAGGAAGAGGCCATCACCGAGCTTCATGATGTTTGCCTTGTGCACACAGGTCACTTTCTGAATGACATGTCAACCAGGGCACCGACAGCGCTTATATCGGTGATTGCGTACTTTACGGCCGTTTTTACGAGCGAAATCGAAAGCAAAGCGGGAGATGCGGTCTGCCTTGGCACGTGTGGATACTTTCAAAGATTCAACAACGCCCGGATAACTTTGGTGTTCGAGACCGGAGTACTCGCCCTCGGTGTTTTCACGAATTATGGCAAAGTCGACATCGGAATGACGGGTGGGGACACCGGGAAGGGACTTGCACAGAACTACGGAGGCATAGATGTCGAGTTGTTGACGCATGGCGACATTCCAGGAGATGTGACCGGACTTGGAAATCGGAGTAAACAGGATGCCTTCAAGACGGTTACGCTATGCAGTGAATCGGAGAATAGGATGAATGAGCGACGGACCCTTGAGCCCAACTTTGTTGCGCTTCAAGCTCTCCATAGCCTCCTTGAAGAGAGCCTCACCGGAGGAGGACATGCCGGAGACATCATACTGGTCCCATTGTATTGGAGCATTGACGGACTCGAATATTTCTTTGACTGACTCAGTGATCTCTAGGCCAATGCCATCACCGGGTATGAGGGTCACCTGAGGTGTGGGGGATCCAGATTGATGAATCGGAATAGGGAGCAAAAGTATAGGCGAGGCTTACCGTGTACACGCCACCATACTTAGTTGGAAGCTGCGAACAGACATGAAGATAGATAAACCCAGGCGCCGAATGTACGTACCCGTTCCGCAACTTTGGGAAAGGCGGCGGTGAGTGTGGATGCTGCACGCTGCATTGGAGCATCAATTGACAGAACGTTTGGGATAGCAGAGAACGGCAAACCAGCGAGGTAAAAGTAGGACGCGCCGCAAAGTGGAGAACGTTGCGGAGCATTGAGGGGGAGGTTCGGGTTGGTTGAGAGGAGGAAAATATTTGTTGCGGGCGGAGACGGCACTCACGTGATCTGCATGATACCATCTTCCCCAAGGGGAAATCAGTCATTTCACATGTGATTACTCTGACGCTTGCAGGAACCTCGGTGGTCTACGGCTGGTCTACGGTCAATCATCGATATTATTCATCGCTCAAATACAATATTAATACGACATATCCCCAGTCCAAATGCCTTTCATCTCACTCCCCACCCCTCTCAATGTCTCTGCCCGTCTCAGAGCAACCCCACCACCCCCCCGTTCGCAACCTCAGCTACTACCTCGTTCTCCTCCTCTGCGTGTTTCCGATATGGTCAATTTCCATATTCTCCTGGTTCTTTGTCATCTACGAGCTTAGAGGTGGTGGTATTTGGGGGCTCTCGTGGTATGGAAAGGCGCTCTTTACGTATGCTCTCGCCGAGGTATGTCGAATGGCTACCCAGTTCTCGCCTTGCCTACATCTAGCCAACCCGTGACCTAGGTGCTCTTCTCGATACACTATTACACCCTTTACAAGTTTGTCGATGGGCCTTGTCCGATCCCCCCGGCAAATCCTGAGGACCTTGTCCTAGCCTTCAAACGTATTACCCAGACTGGTCTTAGTAGTCTACCCAAAGACGGCAATGACGAAGAGACCCTTGATGTGTCTCGCCCAGGAAGCCCTGCTGAGACTATTGAAAGGCTTAGTCCGACAGACCCTCGCGCTGTCGACTTCCAAAATCAATTCAGGAATTGGTGCGTCCTTGACCCACCTCAAACCGCACAGAAGATAGTTGATCCAGGTCACCCTTAACAGGTTCGGTGGAGTTCCGTGGTCACAAATTCGACGGAAGGATATGTGTGCTTGGCTTTACTGGTCTCTCTATTATGAACACATGCCCGACTTTGACAAGATCCCACCCGCACAACTCAAAGTTCTATTAGATTGCCTCGACTTGGTCGAAAAGCGCACAGGCACAACGCTCCCGGAGGGCTCAAATCCAAGCGCGCATCCACGACTACTTACTCTCGATCCTGTTAGCGTCTGGTGGCGCCCGTTGGTTTATTACCTTCTTGTCGCTCTCGGCGACTTTGTCATGAAGCAATTGTTCATTCGCGTTTGGGGTATGACCCTTGGCACCCGTCACGGTCTTGACTACCTCGTGCGCGTCCCGCCAACGTGGGACGCATGCAAAGGCCCGACACCCATTGTATTTGCCTATGGTTTAGGCCTTGGTCTGCCCCAGTACAGCACAATCATTTATAGCTTTCTTACTCGGCTCCCGGATCGCCCGCTATTTGTTCTCCTGCAGCCCCATATAAGTCAGCAGATCTTCCACCCTCGCTTCCTCGTCCCAAAAAATAAAAAAGAGACCATGGTCATCATGCGCCAGCTGCTCATTGATCTTGGGTGGGTGGCAAAACCAGCTGATGGTCGGAAAGGAGAAACAGATGGCCCAAAGCCGAGGGGCATTACCATGACAAGCCACTCCAATGGCTCATACGTCCACGCTTGGTTCTTGAAGGAGGCGCCAGACCTTGTTGCGCGGTCATTATTCATCGATCCAGTCACCTTCTGTGGTTGGGAAGGCGGTACGTGATCACAGCAGCTACAATCCTCTTTCTTTCCATATTCACGTACGGTCCAACAAAGACCTCTGCCTCAAGTTCCTTTACAACCCTGCCACGACCGTGAGCCCCGCATCCGAACACCGCTTGTCGTCTGCCTGACATGCATCTCGTCTCATAGGGTCTACAGCTTATTATGAACTATTTCGTCAGTACGGAAATGGGCATTGCCAACTTGCTTCAAAGGCAGTTCGATTGGACTGCGAACACGTTGTTCTTTGAAGAGATACCCCACGCGCGTGACCCTTCGCGGAATAAGTACATCGTAGCGAACGACGATGTGGTTCTCTGCGCACCGGTCAGCCCCCCCGCAGAACTCGCTCACCCATAGGAGGACTGACAAAGGCATATACCCACAGCGGATCAAAACGTACCTTGTGTCCCATGGCGTCCGTAAAGGGCTTTATTTCAATCCCCGGGGCCAGCATGGTTTGGCCCTCATTCCCGGAACTGAAGGTTTTAATGAACTAATGACATGGCTGAAAGAACCAGAACATTACTAGTCATTTTTGAATGATCTGAATGCCAGGTATCTGCGCGGGCGCGGGATCATGGTGATTGGGGGCTCGGTGTATCATTCTTGTTCTACTCTTATCCTGTTTTTCCCGCACTGCTTTGTAGACAAATTCATAGAGCATAGAACAACAACAATATCCCCATTATTATTCTCTACAGGGACTAGAATGGTCATGGAACTTTGTCTCTTCGCGCAAATCGTCAAGTTCGGAGCCTCCCTGGGCCTCACTAGCGAACAGCCTGATACCATGGGCCTGGAAAAGCGCCAGACTATTTTTGCGGCATATATTTTCCAACTGGGGTGCATTGGTTTGATATGATTTCTCGAGCTGGGTGTCGAACCAGCGGACGGTGTCCATCGAAACAGCTATCCCTTTGTCAGCCGCGGGCTTTGTTTCGGGTTCTTTTTGCTCACCCGGGAAGTCGCTTCCCCAGAGGATGCGGTCCCCAAAGCCCCATTCTTCTGCGTCATATGTTGTGACGGAACTGCCGCTTAGCGCGGTGTCCCACCAGTATCTCCGAAACTCGGTTAGGATCTCGTCCTCGGAAAGCGAGGCGCCCATGTATCGGGCGAGCCCGGCGACCCGCGGCGTGAGCGCGAGCGTGCTTCCGCCCATGTGGGCGAGTACGAAATTGAGGCGCGAGAAGCGACGCGTCTTTCTGCTCACGACGAGTTGGGCCGCGGCTTTGAAAGTCTCGTGGGGTACCTGTCGTTATCGTGCGCGGTGTCAACTGCTCGTTCATAAGGAGGTCCAACACTCAAGCGCTTCCGTCGCGCTGAAGTTACCTCTGTGATGGGAAGACCAAGCGTCGGGTGCGGTATTGGTGTCGAAGAAGGCGCTTGTGTGCCATGTATGAAGATGATCGCTCCTCGCGCATCGAGCGCAGACCATATGGGGTCATATATGTCATCACCTATGTACCCTGACCGCCGGTGACTATGCATCCATTACTAGGGGTATGGTAATGGTGGACCTACTGGCTTCGCTCCCAGAGCCGTAAGATGAAGAGACAGCAATGCCCACAGCGCCAAGTTCGTCGAATACATATGAGATGAGTTGGAGCGCGCCTGTATTGGCAAGGTGACTGGTCAGCTTCAGTGAATGGCCTTGGTGTTTACCTTGGACATCACGCCAGTCACCCAAACAGCCCCAAAATGCGAACCTGTTCTCGTGCTGTAGTACAATCTCATGCATCATCCCATTAAACCTCTTGGCATCATCAAAGGCCTCTGCGATGCCCGAAGGTAGCGATAAAACTGCAAGTTGAATGCCCAACGAGTCCATCGCACGTAGACTTAAATCTACATTCCAAGGCAAATTTTCTGGAGGGGTTCTGAAGCCCACTGCTTGGGATTGCGCTGCTTTAACGTGTGACAAAGAGGGTGGAAAGAAATGGTGGTGAATGTCGATACGTTGTGCGGGCGTCATGGTTGTCAAAGGGCCTTGTGATGATTCACACCCGACTTCTCAGGTTTGTGTCAACAGATTTGGGCATACAACTTCTTACTTTGAACCATGCGTGTGACTACCCGTCAAGCCGGCCGTCTGAACTCTCGGCATCTCTCGTCGTCCCAGTTGACAAACTCGCCAGACAGAGACCGTGGGCCGTTGACTGCGAGGGCTGCTATGACGTGCCCGGGGTCCTCAGGCTTCAAAAGCAGGCCTTCTTCCTTCTCGCGTACGAAGCTTTCGTAGACGTCAGGTGCCATGTGGACAGCGCCAACGTCTCGGAGGTCGCTTTGCATCTGCGTTCTCGTTAAGCCGTGGACGACGTCGACCGGAGACCACGAAAAAAAAAAAGAAAAGAAACGGACACCGGTATCCACTTTACCCGGGCGCACTGCGATTGACACTATCTTGTCCTTCTCCTCGGTGGCCAACGTCCTGATTATAGATCGTGAGTGCATTGGCAGGCGAGAGACCCAAATTGATTTCTGGGCGTAATCCTACCGATTCAGAGAGTTCATGGCTGCCTTGCTCGCGTTGTAGGGGCCCCAACCCGCGACACCTCCGACGGCGGCACCCGAACTAATGAATATAACTTTACCTCCGATAGGGCTTTCACGAAGGGACGGAACGGCAGCTTTCAGTGATGTGACGAGAGAGTATACATTGACCTCGAAGTGCGTCCTCCATGCATCTAGGGGCGTGTCGGTTGAAGTGATCCGCGTCAAGGGATGCAGAGTCGCAGCGTTCAGTATTAAAGCATCTAGGCGGCCGTACTTGGCAGGCACGGATTGTATGGCCTGGGTGAATGCGAGTTCATCGGTTCTGGGTGGGTCATCAGCGAACGGCTCGGAACCGAAAACGCAACCAAAACTGGCATGTCGCATTCGACGATTTGCAGGGTCTCGGGATGCGCGCCAGCCAGAGCATTCAGCTCGGACGAACGGGTGCGTGAGATGGCGACGACAGTCGCCTTGAATTTTTCGAGTAAAAATGAAGTGGCTACCAGGCCAATTCCCCTGCGGAGACAAACAGGAATCAGCCAAAACAATGCACAAAACTTTGTATTATGCAGCGCTTGAGGAGGACCTTGAAGCTCCTGTGATGATTACGACGGACATGACGGAAGAAACCGACACGGATCGGATGTTGATGTGTATTTGTAAGCCTCGGATGAAGAGTGCTTGCCCCAAAAATGGGGAAATCGAAATATTCGATCGCTTGCTGTCCGTCCCAACCCAACCCAACCCAACCATTCTCTTCTCCCCTCTTTTCGTCCTTTCCTCAAAAATCAAAAGGCCATGACCCTAAAAAATCTCTCGAGACTAGCACCTGCCTTGGCCAATTTGCGTGCCGGTGCATCCCTTCCTCATCGTATGAACGCCTTCCGTTCACTTGCCACGGAAGCAGCAGCAAGTTCCTCCGTCGGTGTCGAGCTACACTTATTCTCTGAGCCATGCCTTACATTTCCTTCATAGATGACAGTTCGTGAGGCACTTAACACGGCCATGGAGGAAGAAATGCAACGTGACGAAACAGTCTTCGTTCTCGGTGAGGAGGTCGCCCGCTACAACGGTGCTTACAAGGTCAGTTGGAATGCCTGTACGCGTATATTATGGCGCATTCAATTTTATTTCTTAGGTGACGAAAGGCTTGCTGGACAAGTTCGGCGAGAAGCGTGTCGTCGACACTCCCATCACAGAAATGGGCTTTGCTGGTATCGCTGTCGGTGCCGCTCTCGCCGGCTTGCGACCAATGTATGCGTCACTTTTTCAAACCAATCACGTTGACCGACGCGGACTAACATAATCAAGATGCGAATTCATGACCTTCAACTTTGCCATGCAAGCTATCGACCAGATTGTCAACTCTGCTGGCAAGACCTACTACATGTCCGGTGGAAATGTCCCGTGTCCTGTCGTTTTCCGTGGCCCCAACGGCGCTGCTGCTGGCGTTGCCGCACAACACTCGCAGGACTACGCGGCTTGGTACGGTCAGATTCCCGGATTAAAAGTTGTTAGCCCTTGGAGTGCGGAGGATTGCAAAGGTCTGCTCAAGGTGCGTAATATTCGGACCCCCACCTCTGGCGCTAAACTGACATATTATCAGTCCGCTATTCGCGACCCTAACCCTATAGTCTTCCTCGAGAATGAAATGCTTTACGGAGTTTCGTTCCCTATGTCGAAGGACGCCATGTCAGATGACTTCCTCCTCCCGATCGGGAAGGCCAAAGTTGAGCGTGTCGGGAGTGACGTTACCATTGTTGCCCACAGCAAGATGGTGACCCATAGCCTTGAAGCTGCAGATATTCTGGCCAAAGAGGGCGTCAAGGCGGAGGTCATCAATCTCCGTTCCATTCGCCCTCTGGATATCGGTACGATCAAAGAATCAGTAAAGAAAACTAACCGGTGAGCACGAGTAACTGCTGTCGTGCATTTGTGAACACTCACCGTCCCCGAGACTGGTCACCGTCGAGGGCGGTTTCCCCGCGTTTGGCGTAGGGTCTGAGATCTGTGCCCAGATTGTTGAAAGTGAAGCGTTTGACTATCTCGATGCGCCAGTGGAGCGTGTCACTGGTGCTGATGTTCCCACTCCCGTGCGTTGCTCAAGCCAGACTGATATTTTCATTGTCCAATCTGACGTCTGTTTTTATTAGTATGCCACAAATCTCGAGGCTTTAGCCTTCCCCGACACCTCGGTTATCGTCAAGGTCGCCAAACGCGCCCTCTACCGAACCAACTGAGTCCACTGTCGTACATTCTGTTCGAGCATATATCATGTTATTCCTACTACTATAGATCCTCCTTTACCCGCGGAATTCATGGGTTCGTGCATTTTATTAGTTTGTACCCCAGGCTGCGAGCGTTCTACAGCAAGATATTTTCTTCTTTCCACCCCTTTCTACGTTCCAAGCGCCCTTAGATCGAACCGAGTCGGATCCGGACCGCGTTTGCATGCGCCTGCAGCCCTTCGCAGTCCGCAAGCGTGGCCACCGTAGGCCCGAGCGCCTTGAGGCCGTCCGCAGTGAGTTCCTGTGAGGTAATGTGCTTTTGGAAGGAAAGCGTGTTCACACCGCTAAATTGGCGTGCGTAGCCATTCGTTGGCAGCGTGTGATTTGTTCCCGATGCGTAGTCTCCGCAGCTGCAAGGAAGCGCAAAGGTAGGGCAGAGGGAACCGATGATCATCAGCCCCACCCCTGAGGAGCCAGACAGTGGATGATAACTTGCCTCTCGGGGGAGAACGGTCCCACGAAGACGCTCCCCGCATTCTGGACGTGTGCCACTGCGTCCGCAGCCTTTCTGATGTGAAGGATAAGGTGCTCCGGGGCGTAGTCGTTCGAAAATGCCAGCGCTGCGTCCAAGTCGTCCACCTGCACGATGATGCTCTTCGCGACAGATTCGCGGACGATGTCCACGCGCTCCAACGCGCGCGCCTGAGCGTCGACCTGTGCCTCCACCTCCGAAAGAATCGATTCTGGGAGGTCGACGCCGACGAGCACCACTTGCGAATCGACGCCGTGCTCGGCCTGAGAGAGCAGGTCTGCCGCTACGTGAGCAGGATTGCATTTTTTTTTTTGTTCTTTCCTTTCCCGTCAAAGAGAAAGAAGGGGATAGAGGAGATAAGGGGGACAGCGCAGTAGACGACTCACGAGAACCTCGGACGGCCCCGCGGGCATGTCAATCGCGACCAACGCGTCGGTGTCATTCTGCACGAGCATCTTGGCCGCAGTCACCCACTGATTACCCGGGCCGAATATCTTGTCCACCTTGGGCACGGACTGCGTGCCATACGCGAGCGCAGCGACCGCCTGCGCGCCGCCGGCCTTGAGGACCGCGGACGCGCCGACGAGATGCGCGACGTACATCACCTCGGGGGAGATGCTGCCGTCGGGGCGGGGTGGCGTCGCGAGGACAATCTCGCGGCAGCCCGCGACCTGCGCGGGGATGCCGAGCATGAGCGCCGTGGAGGGCAGGACCGCGGTGCCGCCGGGGACGTAGAGCCCGACGCGCGCGATGGGGCGCGCGAAGCGCGAGCAGACGACGCCGGGCATCGTCTCGACCACGAGCGCGTCGGCGCTCGCCTGCGCCGCGTGGAACTTGCGGATGTTCGCGTAGGCCGTGTCGATCGCGGTGCGGACAGCGTCGTCGAGCTGCATGGTTGAGGGCGCGAAGGGCGGGAAGACGACCGTGCGGTCGAGCTGCGCCTTGTCAAATTTGGCGGTCAGCTCGAGGAGCGCGGCGTCGCCCCGCGCGCGCACGGAGTCCACGATGGGTTTGACCTTGGAAAACATGGCGTCGAACTTGAGCACGGGACGCCGAAGAAGCTGGGCACGCTCGGACGGGGAAAGGGACGACGCTGTGTATTTGCGCATGTGAATGGTGGCGTTGGGATCGGGTGGGGATGGCTGCGCAACCTTTGCGGGGGCGGGAGGTGGAGACTCGGCAGAAGAGGTAGGCTTTGAGGACCACCGCGCCTTGGCATTGCCCGGTCTTCTGGAGACCTTGCGTGCTTTGGCGTCAAGGTTGCGCTCGATGTCGACGAGACTCGCGCCTGCGGCGATGCACCGAGTCAGAGCAAAGTAAAACAAGTCGGCCGCCTCGAACGCGATTTGTTCTCTTGTCTCTGCGCCGCAGAGTTCGTCCGCCTCTTCCATGATCTTGGACCGGAGGAGGTCTGGATCGTTGAAAAGTCTTTTCGTATAGGAACCCTCGGGAGCAGATTCCGATTCAAATGGCAGAAGCCATTTCCGTGCTGGATGACGCAGAACTCGAGGGAATCTGTGTCACAGTCTAGATTGATGCGTACAATGTCCTGTGTTGCACCAGAAGTCTCACCCTTCTTCCAGATACCGTGCCTTCGGGAGTGATAAACTCCTTTCCCCGACAGGATAGATTCGACGATGGATTGACGAGAGGAATATACCAGTCCGAGAGAGCGACCACCTTGGGCGAAAGAAGAAACCACAGTGGGGAAAAGGCCATCGGGACGATCGGAGCGGAGAGGAGCAAGGAATGCATCAGCGATGTTCAGCTGAGAGGGGTTGGATGGGCCGAGTGTTAGCTGGGAAGTGGGAAGGACGGGCACAGCGCCAACTGAATGGAGTTCGCGGATGGTGAGTGAAGTGGATGGTGTGGGTGAAGTGGACAAAACATATATCGATGAGTCGGAAAAGAAATGCGATACAGAAGAGATGAGGTCTAACTCGAGGGATGGTGACTTGAGAAGGACGCCTGATACACCTGAACGGGTTTTGTCTGAGACGGCACTTGCATTGGCCACATCTAAGAGGAGGATGATTCGATCTGAGGGTACAGATCCAATGACCTCGGAGGCGTGAGCGAGGGACAAGATGGCCTTCTCGGCCCCGCGATCTAAGCACGATATGAGGTCATCGTGGTTGAGCGCTGCGTGGCTGTCAACAAGGACGTAAGAATTGCGCAGATCTGATTGTACATCTACGGCACTTGAGATGGGTTGTATTACAGGACCGACACGAGCGAGGGCGGTGAGAATGGCCGTATCCTGAGTGTCCAGCAAAGGTAGGAAGGAGACCATCGTGAAATCTGTTGTGGATGATGATTTTGCAATTGGGAATTGGGCGGTCAAAGATCACTGCGGATCGACACGTGCTCGGTTCGCAATACAATTCGGCCGGCCACGAGACACGTCGGGCCCGCTCGCTCCAGACTGCTGCGCTGTGACAGAAGGGCGCACAACACGATGTGATGTATTAATTGTAAGTAATAAAAACATGACGGTCCCCCCTATCAATATCAATACTCGCTGCGCAAGGTATATTCCTTATTAGAAAGAAGAAGAAAGAACAACGAATTCCGCGAACGGCCCGGTCGAGTCTCATGTTGATACAAAAACTCCAACTCGTTGCTTCGATCCCCTTGTATTCCTTTTCCCTCCCTTCTCTCTTCTTATCCCATCTCTCCCTCATCGTTTTTCA
>WNFC01011798.1_pt1 | contig 11888 bp, 9 predicted proteins | sample 5400541 | NCBI WGS metagenome assembly WNFC01 (sample SAMN13153342, study PRJNA577476) | soil metagenome | isolation source: 120 cm saprolite under Douglas fir tree site 2 hole 2 replicate 1 | place: USA:California | collected 2015-04-18 | reverse complement strand
ATGCGACGCAGCACGCTGCTGATGTGCGCGCTGTTGACGATCGCCACCTCAGGGTGTAAGCAGATCAACGAGCAGGTGCAGAAGATCAAGGACAAGATCGCGGCGGCGCGCCAGCGGAACAAGCCGGCGCAGCCGGCGCAGCCGGAACCGGCCACGCCGCAGCCGGCGACGCCGGCCCAGGACGTCGCCGCGACGCCCCCGCCCAAGCCGCCCCGGCAGGCGCCCGCGGTGCCGCTGCCTGCGCGCGACGTTCCGTACAACTCGCCCGACACCGGCACGATCGCCCCGGGCATGCGTGAGCGGGAGATCTACTCGCTGTGGGGACCGCCGATCGCCGTGCGGCGCCAGGGCGACATGACGTTCCTCTACTACCCCAATGGTTGCGAATACACCTGCGGCACGGCCGATGTGGTGTTCCTCCAGAACGGGCAGGTCGTGGACGCGGTGCTTCGCTGGCCGGGCCACGGCTACAGCGGGCAGTCGTCCTCACCCGCCGCCACACCCCCGCACGGCCCGGCGCGTCCGAGCGGCGACACGCTCACGGTAAAATCAACTTCGACGCCTTGAGGCCGATGCCCGACAAGCCCAGCAGAAACGAAGAGGAATACTTTGCCAGGCGGGACGCCGAGCTGCTGCGGCAGCAGCGCGCCGCCGTCCAGAAGACCGCGGCCGAAGCCGAGCGTCGTTCCCACCACATGAAGTGCCCGAAGTGCGGCTACGATCTGATCACCGGGGAGTGGCATGGCATCCAGATCGATCAGTGCACGCACTGCCACGGGGTCTGGTTCGACGCGGGTGAGGCAGAGAGCGTGCTGGCGCATCCCGAGCCGAACATCATGGGGCGCGTGTTCCGCGCCTTGCTCCGGGGCGTCTCCGGGGCGAAGGCGTCCGACGCGTGACGCGGGGCGCCCTCCCCCGCCCTCCCAGTCCGTTCCCGGGCGATCCCACCGTCACGCCGCGGCTGGTCCGCGAGCACAATCTTACCGACGCAGAGTACCAGCGGATGACGACGCTGCTTGGGCGCACGCCTACCTTCGCCGAGCTGGGAGTCTTCTCAGCGTTGTGGAGCGAGCATTGCTCCTACAAGCACTCGCGGCCGGTGCTGAAGGGGTTCCCCACCACAGGCCCCCAGGTCGTGCAGGGGCCGGGAGAAAACGCGGGCGTACTCCGCCTCCCCGACGGCTGGGCGGTGGCGTTCAAGATCGAATCCCACAACCACCCGTCGGCGGTCGAGCCCTACCAGGGGGCGGCGACCGGCGTCGGCGGGATCCTGCGGGACGTGTTCACCATGGGTGCCCGGCCCGTCGCGGTCCTGAACAGCCTGCGCTTCGGTCCGCTGGATGAGGCGCGCAACCGCTATCTCTTCGCCGGCGTGGTGAAGGGGGTGGGCGACTACGGCAACTGCGTGGGCGTTCCGACGTTGGGGGGCGAAGTCGACTTCGGGCCGAGCTATGGCGGCAATCCCCTGGTGAATGCCATGTGCGTCGGCCTGCTCAAGGAGCGGGATTTGATCAAGGCGGCGGCGCGCGGGGTGGGCAACGTGCTGTTGGTCGTGGGATCGCGCACCGGCCGCGACGGCATCCACGGCGCGTCGTTCGCCTCCGAAGAGCTGACGCACGAGAGCGAGCGGCGCAGGCCCCAGGTCCAGGTGGGCGATCCATTCACCGAGAAGTTGCTGCTCGAGGCCAGTCTCGCGCTGATCGCGTCGGGGCACATCGTGGCTATTCAGGACATGGGCGCGGCCGGGCTTACGTCATCGTCCGCCGAGATGGCCGCGAAGGGGGGCGTGGGCGTGGAGATCGACCTGTCGCTCGTGCCCACGCGCGAGCCGGAGATGACGCCGTATGAGATCCTCCTGTCCGAATCGCAGGAGCGCATGCTGGTGGTCGCGCGGCCCGAGCGCGTCGCACAGGTCCAGGCGATCGCCGAGAAATGGGACCTCACCGCCACCCCGATCGGCCAGGTGACGGACGACGGGATGTACCGGGCGACGTGGCAGGACCAGGTCGTGGTCGAGATCCCCGGTCAGCGTCTGATCGACGACTGTCCCGTCTACACCCCGGAAGCCCGCGAGGACGAAGCGATCGCTCGGTTGCGCACGGAGGGTCCCGCTCCTCGCTCCCCGCTCCCTGACCCCGGTGAGGTGCTTCTCACGCTGCTCGTTCGCGTGCGGGATGCTCAATTCGGGATTGCGGTGACGGTGGACTGCAACAACCGCTATGTGCTGCTCGACCCGTATGAAGGGGGCAAGGCGGTCGTGGCGGAGGCGGCCCGCAACATCGCGTGCACGGGCGCCCGGCCGCTGGGCATCACCGATTGCCTGAACTACGGCAGTCCCGAGCGGCCCGCGGTCTTTTACCAATTCAAGGAGAGCTGCCGCGGCATCGCCGAGGCGTGCCGGGCGCTCGACACGCCGGTCACCGGCGGGAACGTCTCCTTCTACAATGAGAGCCCCGCCGGCGCGGTGGACCCCACGCCGGTGGTGGGCATGGTCGGCCTTTTGTCCCGCGCGGACCGCGCGGTGCCGAGCCACGCACGCGCGACGGGTGACGTCATCCTCGTGCTGGGCGAGACGCGGGCCGAGCTGGGCGCGTCGCAGCTGTGGGAGGCGCTGTACGGTTTCGTGGGCGGACAACCACCACGGGTGGACCTGACGGTCGAGCGGCGCCTCGTCGACTACCTCGTCACGGCGGCGGAGCGCGGCCTGCTCCGCTCGGCGCACGATTGCTCGCATGGCGGCCTCGGGGTCGCGCTCGCCGAAGTTGCCATGGGCGGCCCCTACGACGAGACAGGCTTCGGTCTCGACATCGATCTCACGGCCTACGCCTCAGGGCTTGCGGCTGTCGACCTGCTGTTCAGCGAGTCTCAGGGGCGAGCCGTTGTCACGTGCGCACCGGAGCGCGCGACCGCGGTAGCGGCGCTCGCGCAGGAGCTCGGGGTGCGCGCGCAGCGGGTGGGAACGGTCGCTCAGACTGGCGGCGCGGTGCGCTTGCGGTTGCGCGATGCGACCGTCCAGCACCCCGTGGAGCGTCTCAGGCAGGTATACTTCTCCTGCGTATCCCGACGCATGGGAGACTGACGAAGACAGATGTGCGGCATCATCGGCGTGACCGGCGTTCCCGACGCAGCCCGCGTCGCCTACCTCGGCCTCTACAGCCTGCAGCATCGCGGGCAGGAGTCCGCGGGCATGGTCGTGGTCGATGGGGAAGGCGTGGCGCGATGCCACCGCGGCATGGGGCTGGTCTCGGACGTCTTCAACGAGCGAGTCCTGAGCGACCTGCCGGGCGACGTCGCGATAGGCCATACGCGCTACTCCACCGCCGGCACCTCCGTACTCGCCAACGCCCAACCGATGCTCGCCCGCTACCGCGAAGGACCGCTGGCGCTCGCCCACAACGGCAATCTCACGAACGCGGTGCAGCTGCGGTCCGATCTGGTCACCAAGGGCTCGCTGTTCCAGAGCTCCTCGGACAGCGAGGTGCTGGTGCACCTGATCGCCCGCTCCGAGGCCCGCGAGCCCGAGGACCAGCTGCTGGATGCGCTGGAGCGGGTGGAGGGCGCTTACTCACTCCTTATTACCGTCGGGCGTACCCTGTACGCGATCGTCGATCCGCGCGGCTTTCGGCCGCTGGTGCTCGGGCGCCTCGGGCGTGGCTGGGTGGTGGCGTCCGAGACCTGCGCGCTCGACATCACCGGCGCGACGCTGGTGCGGGAGCTCGAGCCCGGAGACTTCGTTCGCATCCAGGGTGAAGAGGTGGATCAGCTGCCTCGCCTGCCGGCGCAGCCGCGACGTCGCTGCGTGTTCGAGCTGGTCTACTTCTCGCGGCCCGACAGCACGGTGTTCCACCGCTCGGTGGATCGGGTGCGGCGGGCGTTGGGGCACGAGCTGGCCCGCGAGCACCCGGCCCCAGGCGCCGACTGCGTGTTCTCGGTCCCTGACTCCTCCAACGCCATGGCCCTCGGCTTCTCCGAGGAGTCGGGGATCAAGCTCGAGCACGCGCTGATTCGCAATCACTACGTCGGCCGCACCTTCATCCATCCCGCCCAGGCGGGTCGGATGGCGAAGGTCAAGATCAAGTTCAACCCCGTGCGTGAAGTGCTTCAGGGAAAGAAGGTCGTGGTGGTGGACGACTCCATTGTCCGCGGCACGACCAGCCGGGCGCTGGTGCAGCTGATCCGCCAGGCGGGCGCGGCGGAGGTCCATTTCCGCGTGGCGTCGCCGCCCATCACCGGCCCGTGCTACTACGGGATCGACACGCCGAGCAAGCAGGAGCTGATCGGGTCGACCAACAGCGTCGACCAGATACGCGAGCATCTGGGCGTGGACTCGCTCGGCTATCTCTCGCTGGACGGGATGTTGCGGGCCGCCGGCGGCGATCCGACCGACTTCTGCCACGCCTGCTTCTCGGGCGACTACCCCACGGAAATCCCCGAGGATCTCGAGCGGGCGCGCAACGCCGCGCCGCTCCTCGCCGCCATTCCCAGTTGACCAGCCGTGCCGGCGCTCGAGCGGTGGGTGTATTCCTTCGGCGACGGCCGCGCCGACGGCTCGGCGGCCATGCGCGACATCCTGGGCGGCAAGGGAGCCGGCCTCGCCGAAATGGCGAACCTGGGCCTCCCGGTCCCCCCGGGCTTCACCATCTCCGCCAAACTCTGCATTACCTACCTCCAGCAGGGCACCTTCCCCGACGATCTCCGTGAAGAAGTCGACCGCCATCTGAAGCAGCTGGAGCGGGCATCCAAGAAGGGGTTCGGCAACGCCCGCAATCCCCTGCTTGTTTCGGTGCGCTCCGGCGCGGCGGTGTCGATGCCGGGAATGATGGAGACCATTCTCAACCTGGGCTTGAACGACGAGACCGTGCAGGGACTGATCGCGGGCTCGAAGAACCCTCGATTCGCATACGATTCGTACCGTCGGTTCGTCCAGATGTATGGCGACGTGGTGTTCGATCTCGGCAAGCAGCCGTTCGCGGAGGTGCAGGACGAGTTCAAGCGCCGTCGCAACGTGGAGCGGGACATCGATCTACCGCCAGACGACCTGAAGGCGCTGGCGCGGGAGTTCAAGGCCATCATCCAGGCCAAGAGCGGGCTCCCCTTCCCCGAAGATCCAGAGTCCCAGCTGTGGAGGGCGATCGAAGCGGTCTTCAAGAGCTGGCGAACGCGCCGGGCCGTGGACTACCGCCGGGTGCACGGCATCCCCGACGATCTGGGGACCGCCGTGAACGTGGTCGCGATGGTGTATGGCAACATGGGGGACGATTCCGGGACTGGCGTCGCCTTCACGCGCGACTGCAGTACCGGCGAAGCCGTGCTCAACGGCGACGTGCTCACGAACGCACAGGGCGAGGACGTCGTCTCGGGCGCACGCACCCCCGAGTCCATCTCCACGCTCAAGCGTGGCAAGCTCGCCAAGGTGTACCGCGAGCTCCAGCGCGTCGCAACAAAGCTCGAGCGCCACTTCCGGGACGTGCAGGACATCGAGTTCACGTTCGAGCACGGCAAGCTGTATCTGCTACAGACACGCCGTGCTCAGCGTGCCGGGCTCGCGGCGGTGCGGAGTGCCGTGGAAATGGTGGATGAGGGGCTCATCACGCCGGGCGAGGCGGTGCAGCGCATTCCGCCCCAGGACCTGGACCAGCTGTTCCACCCGATGGTTGACCCGCGCGCGACGGTGACCCTGGTCGCGAAAGGCCTCCCGGCCTCGCCCGGGGCGGCGACGGGCGAGGCGGTGTTCGACGCGGACGAAGCGGAGGCGCTAGCCCATGAGGGCCGCAAAGTCATCCTCATCCGGCCGGAGACCTCCCCCGAAGACTTCCACGGAATCGTGGCGGCGCAGGCCGTGATCACCGCGCGCGGCGGCATGACGAGCCACGCGGCGGTGGTGGCCCGGGGAATGGGCAAGACCTGCGTCGTGGGAGCAAAGGACATCGAGGTGGACCCCGCCGCGGGCCGGCTGCGCGCCAACGGCCGCGTCGTCAAGTGGGGTCAGCTCATCACCGTAGACGGGACTACCGGTCGGGTGCTGCTTGGTGCCGTCAAACTGGTGGAGCCGAAGCTGGGCAGCCACTACACCAAGCTGATGACTTGGGCCGACGAACACCGCCGGCTGCGGGTGCGCGCCAACGCCGACACCCCGGCCGACGCGCAGCGCGCTCGGGAGTTCGGCGCCGAGGGAATCGGGCTGTGCCGCACCGAGCACATGTTCTTCGAAGGCGATCGCATTACGGCGATGCGCGAGATGATCGTGGCGCCGGATGAGGCGGGCCGCCGCCGCGCGCTCGAAAAGCTGCTCCCGATGCAGCGCGAGGACTTCGAGGGGATGTTCGAAGCGATGGCCGGCTACCCGGTCACGATCCGGCTGCTCGATCCGCCGCTGCACGAGTTCCTGCCGCACGGGAAGGACGAGGTCGGTGCGCTCGCCCGCGCCATGAAGCTGCCCGCGGTCCGGTTGGAGCGGCTCGTCGCCTCGCTGATCGAAGCAAACCCGATGCTCGGGCATCGCGGTTGCCGGCTGGGCATTACGTATCCTGAAATCACCGAGATGCAGGCCCGGGCGATTTTCGAGGCGGCGTGCCACGTGGTGAGCCGGGGCAGGAAGGTGACCGTCGAGGTGATGATCCCCCTCGTCGCGCTCGTCGAGGAGCTGCGTCGCCAAACCGAGATCGTGCGCCGAGTGGCGCGCGAGGTGTTCCAGGCCGAGGGGCGGGCGGTGCCGTATCTGGTCGGGACCATGATCGAGTTGCCGCGTGCCGCGCTCACCGCCGACGAGATCGCCAAGGACGCCGAATTCTTCTCCTTCGGAACGAACGACCTCACGCAGACCACCTTCGGCCTGTCGCGCGACGACGCCGGCCGGTTCCTGCCGTTCTACGTGGAGCACGGCATCCTGAGGGACGACCCGTTCCAGGTGCTCGATCAGGAAGGCGTCGGCAAGCTCATCGAGCTGGCGGTCAAGCTCGGCCGGGGAACGCGGGCCGAGCTCAAGATCGGCATCTGCGGGGAGCATGGTGGCGAGCCCGCGTCGGTGAAATTCTGTCACCGTGTGGGCATGAACTACGTGTCCTGCTCGCCGTTCCGCGTGCCCATCGCCCGTCTCGCCGCGGCCCAGGCGGCGCTTGAGGAGCAGGGGGTGATTAACCGAACCCGCGCGACCGTTTAGCCTTTGCCCGGATCCTCAGGAGGCCGGGAGTCCCAACAGCCACATCCAGTACACCACCACCTCACCTGCATGTCCCGGTGTTCGAGCACCGGCGCAACCACTCTGGGAGGGCTGGCCGGTGGCGAACTTGGGCACCAGGCGCTTCACGACGGCCAGGCAGTCACCGTCGCGCGCCTCCCGGACGCCTGCCGCGTGGCCGACCACGCTTCCTTGGGGGTCGAAGACCAGGGCAATCGCCGCCCCGGAGTGCGGACGGGCGAACACCTCCGGATGGTAGCGCCGGGCAACTTGTCGCACGTAGGCGCTGCGCTGCTCCATCTCTCGCTCTCGCCGAGGCTCCGGCGAGATTGCCGGTGGCCCGCCCGGACCCCGTAACCGCACGCTAATCGTTGGGACACTACCACGCTCGGCGCGGAGCACAATATGCCCGACCGCCAGTGTGTCGTATCCCGGAATGCGTCGTGCCAGGCGTAGGGCGTCCCACACCGTGTCTTGCGGCTGCCGTGGGAGCGTTCCGCTTGCCACCACGGTGCCTTTGGCGTCCAGTACGAGCCACACGATTCTGTTAGCGACGCGGTGAGTGGGATCGCGGAATGTCCACAGGAGTGCTTCGGTGGTCGCAGACAACTCGTTCTGCCGCGCGAAGGGGACGCTGAGCTGCACTTGCTCTGCCGCCTCCGTCGCTACGGGCCGCGGGGCGTCACATGCCGTCACGAGAGCGGCAGCCGCGACAGCCGTCCCGACTGCAACACCCGCCCAGCGCCACCGTGGCAACGCCGTCACCATGCGGCGGATCCGCCGCGCGAGGAACGAGGCTGGCTCGCCCAGCGCGGGCGCGCCGAGCGGCAGGCGGGCGCGACGCCGTCCGACACGTAGCAACAGCGCACCGTAAGCGGGAGCGTCGCCGCAGCGAGCAAGCACCCGTGCATCACAATCCATCTCCACTGCCAGGGACAGGCGCCGCACCTGCCACCACAGCACCGGGTTCCACGGAGCTAGGACGACTGCCGCGGCCCCCGCGACGAGCAGCCAGGGATCGCGTGCCCGGACGTGTTCGTCCTCGTGCGCCAGCATGAGGCGTCGCTCCCCCTCCCCGAGCCGGAGCGCCCAATCGGGAAGGACGATTCGGGATCGCCACAACCCGGCCACGGCCGGACCCACGTTGTCCGATACGAGGACGGCGCGGCCGTCCACGGTGGCGCCGCGTCAGCCGCGTCGCAACGCCGCGAGGCGGAGCGCCGCAGCGCCCAGCGAAAGCAGCAGCGCTGCGGAGGAGAGCCCCCACGCCCACGTGAGCACGGCGTCGAGATCCCCGAGCGAGAACGACCGCGTCGGCGAGGGAAGCACGCCGCCCACGGGTCGGGAGTCGAGCGGCCCGGCGCTGGCCGCCAGCCCGGCGGGCTGCGCCAACGGGACCGGTAGCGCGCCGAACGCACTCGGTCGAAGCAGTGCCGCCGCGGGCACGAGGTACGATCCCGCGAGGGCCGCGACCCACGCCCAACGCGTGGCCCGACCCGCCAGGTGGAGCGCTCGCTCGAGCGCCTCGCCGACCACGACGAACAGGACGGCGATGGCGATGCAATACAGCATCCAGGCGGCGATCATGGCTTTTTCTCCCGGAGCCTGCCTGCCAGCAGCTTGCGCAGGCGGCGCAGCTCCTCGTCACTGAGATTCTTGTCGGAAACGAGGTGGGTCAGGAGCAGCTCGGGCGAGCCGTCGAACACCTTGTCCACCAGCCGGCGGAGTGCGGTCCGGCCGGCGACCTCGCGTTTGACGAGCGGCTTGTAGCGGTGAGCCCGGCCGTCTTCGGTGTGGCTGAGATATCCCTTCTGCTCGAGCGTCCGCAGGATGGTCAGGACGGTCGTGTAGGCGAGATCGTCGGCGATCCGCTCGCGGACCTCGGTGACGGTGGCCGGGCCGACGTCCCAGAGCACGCTCATCACATCGAGTTCGCGGTCGGTGAATGTGATGTGCACAGGCAACTCCAACTACTAGTGTTGTAGTAGATAATGGAGACGCGGGGACGGCTTGTCAACTATGTCTGTAGTAGATGAAGCGACGCGCCCTGTTGCGGCAACGCAACAGACGAGCTAGACGGCTTAGGCGGGGGGCTAGCGCCATACTCGAGCGGCGACCATCGTGTCAGAGTGTTTGAGCTTCGATTTAACCTGATCGCTGGCCTCGCCGCCGCGGGGCTCCTGACTAGCGGCTGCGGAGACCATGGCCGGGACGGGGCCGGGCGGTAGCTCGATGCGCCTGTTGTACGGCGACGCAGCGACTGATACAATTCTGGCCGAGCCGGCGCAGGCTCTGGTCGTCGAAGTGCGGGGCGAGAACGCCGTACCCGTCTCAGGAACCGTGGTCCGTTTTCAGTCGCTCCCGGTGGACAGTACCCACCCGTTCGACCTCGGGGCGTTCGTCGGACCCGTCACAAGCCCGTCCTTGGGGGACTTCGTCGCAGACTCGACCGATAGCCGCGGTCGGGCGTCGGTCTTGATCAAGCTGGGCAGACGCGCCGGCGCGGCGAGGTTGCTCGTATCCGCTCCGGAATTTGGACTGCAGGACACCGCCCGATTCACGGTTCTCCCGGGCAACCCGGCGCATGTGATGCTCCTGCCCAAGGACACCGCGCTCTACGCGGGGGGGAGCTTCCAAGCTCGGGCGAGCGTCACCGACCGATTCGGGAACCTTCGCTCGGATCCTGTGAGCTACTCCAGCACCTCGGCGGGAATCACCATCACGCCGTCAGGCACTATCACGGCAGGCGTGAGCTTTACGCGTGCGTTCTACAAGGCGAGCGGGCGCGGATGGACGGACACGGGCTGGGTCAGCGTGGTGCCGCAGGGGACGGTCGCCGCCCTCCAAAGCAGGACCTTTGCCGGGCACGGCGACGGCATCGTTGTGTTCAAGCTTGACGGCTCGGGTTACCAGTGGATCGGGCCGGGAGGCAGTTGGTACAACGCCGCGCCCGCCTGGTCGCCCTCGGGCACCACCCTGGCGTTCGGTCGGAATCCGGGATCGCTCAATTGGCTGTACACGAGCGATCTGTCCGGTAACGAGCAGCCCCTACTCACGCCGGGCGACAGTGGTCTGACGATCGCCAGTTGGCCGTCCTACTCGCCCGATGGTGCGACGATCTACTTCAGCGGGGCCACCACCGGCAACTTCGCGGTGTGGCGTGCGACCTCCGACGGGACTGCCCCGCACCAAGTCTACGCGGATCCCTCGGGACTGGCCTGGCGCCCGTCGCCGTCCTCAGACGGAACTCGGCTGGGCATCACCATCGGGAATCCGTCATTTGTCCGCGTCTTCACGCTGGCGTCCGCCTCCGTGTCCTCATGGGCGATCCCGGGGCACATGCCCCGCTGGTCGCCCGTGGGCGAGACGATCGCCTTTATCCAGCAGTATGGCGGTCCCGTCTTCGTCGTGAACTCCGATGGGACCGGTGCCGATCAGGTCTCCCCAGTCGGTCGAAACTACGAGGAAGAGTCGCTCACCTGATCGCCCGATGGCGCGTGGCTCCTGGCCCGGGCCTCTGGTACGCTGGAACTGATCAACGTGAACGCCGGCACGACCCTCCCGCTGGGCTACGCGACACAGTTCGTCGAGCCTGCGTGGAAGCACTAACGGCGGGCCAACGCCGCCCATCGGGGGGCCGTGCTACGATGGGATCGACACGCTAAGCAAGACGGTCTAGCCTCTCAACAGCGCGGCGCCGATCAACAAGGAGACCACATACTGGATGGTCGCGGCGGTGTATGCCGTGCCCTTGCCGGTCTTGTGGGTCACCGCCACTCCGACCGACGTCAGGAACAGTCCGTACAGGGTGAACGGATTGATACCGCGCAGCAGCGCCAATGCGAACCCCTTCGCGTCTGGTGCGAGGAGGTCGAGCCCCAGGGCGGGCTGCACATCGACCATACTGGCGATCGAGGCCGTTCCTCGCAGCATCAGCGCGATCACGCCGACCAGCTGGAGCAGCACGTACGTGATCGAGGCGTACGCAGCGACGCTGAGCAGCGTCCTGTACTTCGCGTCGCCGCTCAGGACCGACACGCTCACCCACAGGATGAAGGCATTGAGGAGCAGGAATAGCCCGTAGATGATCGGCCCAACCACGATGCCGATGGGTGCGAACTTCATCCCGGTCTGGGCCTGCTCGGGCGTCATGTTGGGTGTCTGGGCGAACTGGGCCGCGAGACCGGCCTTCACGTACGGCAATTGAAGTACGCCGATCACGACGGCCATGACCGCGAGTGCAAGGAACGGCGCCAGAAACCGCGGTCTCTCTCGTACGCGCTCGAACACGGCGGTGGGCTCGAGCAGCACATTTGCGAGATCCAGGACTGCGCCCATGCGCTTCTCCGGGGAGGGAGTCGTTGAGGGCGATGATTGTAACATCGAAAGCGCAAACGGGAAACGTGTCCCGTTGCCGGTCCCAGGTTTCCCGTTCTCAATGGAGGCGCGGGGAATTGAACCCCGGTCCGAGAATGACTCCGATACCGCTACTACGTGCGTAGACGAGGCTTGTTGGTCTCACCACCGCGGCGCCTCGCCGGCCGCGGCAGCAACCAGCCCTTAAAAACTCTCACGTGACCCGTTCGGGCCCCGAATCACGCCAGCCCGATTTTGCGATACGTGAGCGCCGCCTCAGGCGGGCTGCCACTCACGCAGGTGCGTGAAGCCGAAGCTTACGCAGCCAGTGCCAGGTTTGAATTGGCAGTTATGA
>WNFC01011221.1_pt1 | contig 11888 bp, 9 predicted proteins | sample 5400541 | NCBI WGS metagenome assembly WNFC01 (sample SAMN13153342, study PRJNA577476) | soil metagenome | isolation source: 120 cm saprolite under Douglas fir tree site 2 hole 2 replicate 1 | place: USA:California | collected 2015-04-18 | reverse complement strand
ATGCCGCGGCGAGCCAGCTCGCCCTCCAGGTCGAGGGCCCGCGTGCCCACCGATCGGCCGCCGGGCACGGTCCAGAACACCTCGAAGCGCATAGGAACGACAAACGCCACCTCCGCCTGGGCAATGGGCGTCCGACTAGGTCCGGGCTCCCCCCTGAACCCGGCGGTCGACCGAAACGGCCGTTTCTTGGGGAGCGAAGGTGAGGGTTGGCATCGCGATCGCCCGCTGCCCCCGGGTATCCTGCGCCGCCGTAGGGTGGTGGTCAAGGGGCGCTCCCGCGACATTCCCGCCTGGATTCCTATCGGGTTCCCACGCCTTGTGGTGATCGGAAGGATTCTCGGACTAGATGAGGTGGGATCGGCGATCAGACGAGGTCCACTACGAAGGTGAGGCGAGTCGATTTCGGTGATTGCGGGCCCCTGATTTGAACCGACGAATGTGATGTCAGACTGGCGCGCGGGGAGGGCAATTCAACGAATACCGCGTAGGTCGCGACGTGCGATGGCCCGCGACTTAGCTAGAACTTGCCTAGTCCTATCGGGCCTCATCGGGTTTTATCGGGACCCGGTGATGTGTCGCCAGGGCGCCTTGCCCCTCATTTTCCTCCTGATTGCGGCGGATGGACACACATACAACTTGCTAGATGAAGGGCTCAAAAACCTTTGAGCGCAAGCTCATGGGGGTTCGATCCCCCCTCCCGGCACCATTTCAAATCAGGCACTTGTCGCAACGTGGAATGCGTCGTTCGATGATTCCGGTGCGAAATTGTGCCAGTTTTGTGCTAACGCGATTCCGGGAACGGGATGATTGAGCGCGCGGCGAAGCCCTGGACTTGGTGCAGACTCGTCAGTTTCTCACCGCCGGCGACAAGGTCCGCTTCAGCGACGATGGCATAGCGGCGGTAGATCGCCTCCGTTTTGTGCCCCACCATCTTCATCGCGACCGATCTGGGCACGCCCGACCGCTCGAGGTTTCGCACGGCGCTTCGTCGCAAGTCATGCGGCACGATGCCAGGGACGCCGACCTTACGGCAGGCGGCCCGCCATGCTCCGTAGAAGTCTTTGATTGGGTCACCATTCTCGCGGAAAAAGACCCATGGAGTAATTTTGCCGGTTGAGTGTGCCAGCGCCTCTGCCTTTGCCTTCTGTGCCTCAAGTAGTGCACGGAGAGGCGGCAGCATGGGGTACTGGCGGCCTTCTCGGTTCTTCGTCTCTCCTGGCTCCAGGCGAAGCCATCCGCCTGCGAAGTCGATGTGAGCCCATTGACGGGTCAACAGTTCAGAGCGTATACGCCATCCAGTCAAATACGCGACCTCGATGATTGGCTTCACTTCTAGTGGAAGCTCGGCTATGACCGCGCGCAGTTGATTCGGCTCAAGAAATCCCGTTCTCGCGTCTGCCGGCGCGCACTTGCCTCGTTTAAGAACCAATCTGAGACGCCAAGCGGCATGAAGGCTAATCAGGAGGTGGCCGTCTGGCTTTTAAGGAACGCTGAAAATCGTCCCGACCGGGTGGAGCTATCCGGTGTCGCGTTAGAACGTCTGTTGGGGGCGACTCATTCCCCGCAATACGCCGAAATTCGTGCTGGCGCGCTTGCGAACTTGGCAACGGTGTTGTTGCTTCAAGGGCCGGGGCCTCGAGACCTGAATCGCGTTCGCGCCGGCGATTGCTTGGCCGAGGCTTTGCGAATCCTACGTTCCCTCCCCGCCACGCCTGAGCGTGAAGAGCAGATTGGCCTTATTCTCACGAATCAGGTGCGTAGTGGTCTCGGGACGGGTCTGTCCAATTCATGAGAACGCTTCGAGAATCGGAGGCAGACCCCATCGTCGCGGCTTCGCTCCCCGATCTAGCCATCGCAAGCATCAGGGCCGATTGGCTGGTAGCACACTTCTGACACAGCCCTGGTAACAAGAATTAGAAATCAGGTAGTTGAAGGTAGCCAAAGGATTCTTAGTCCTTTGGGTCCGAGTACCCAGGCTCTCTCCAGATGCCCGCCTGGCTGACAAAAACAGCCCAGGTTGAAGCCGGGGATCCGGAAGTGGATCTCCTAGGGGGCCCCAGTCAAAGTCTCCAGTCGGGCTGCCAGGCTTCACGAGGCGACCTCTAGCCACGAGGCCCAGCCGTTGCGGACGTTCACAAGAGAGCACTTGGGACGGTTGGAGCCGTATATGTGACGCTCAACGCGTACGGCGGGTTGGCATTCGTCGCTGGAGTCCGAAAGGACTGGATGTCAAAGATGTGCCAACCTTCCTTAGCCGCCATGAGGGTGACCGATTCTCCGCTTGCGCCGATCGTATACGTCTTCGTTGCAACAGGGTGTCCGGCAGGATCTCGTACAGTGAGGATGATGTGCGTCTCCGGCGTCCATCCCGCCACATCGTAAGTCAGCACCGCCGTGAGTGCGCTGCCGGTCGCGGGCCAGAGACGACACGCTCGCACGGGTGCACTGCTCTCCGCCGGCTTTATATCGAGTTCGCGCGCCCCTTCGTGTATTTGCGTGACGGTGTGCGACGGGGCGGGCGGACGTTCGCCTGGTAAACCAGACCGCGAATAACAAACGTAACCGAAGCCGCCATGGTTGCGCGGAATCGTGATGGTTACGCGCCCACTGCCATCGGTGCGAACGTCTCCGGCGTGTCCCGTGTAGTCGTGAAGCGTGGCCCCGGGGCCGAAGCCCGTGTCGACCGTGATCGTTCGTGAACTAACTTCATCCTTGTTGAGTGCCACGAGGAGATGATTTCCGCCCAGGCGCTCGAAGGCAAAAACGCCTCCATCCTTCCACCGCTGCTGTGTCGGACCCGCCGCAATCTGCTGGTGAATCCACAGCAGGTTGTCAATAACGGCCTGAAGGCCCAGGCATTGAGGATCCATGCTGTAGTCCTTGTAGAAGACACAGGGCAAGCCTTCCGAGGTGAGAATGTAGGCGTACGCGAGGGGTTTGTGGCGGATGATGTGATCGGGAATGATGTCTGGCCGCGATTCCGTGTCGTGATTTTCGACGAACGTGACGGCATGAAACGGGTCCACGCCAGCCAGACCCGCATGGTCCAGATTCGCCATGTCGAAGGCGGCGGTGTGATTGCACATCTGAAGCAGGGTGCCCCAGAGCGGGAAATCGAACGCACTACAGCGATTCCTCATGCCGTGAGGATCAGAAATCCAGACTCGAAGCTTTGGCAGATCACCCGTGAAGTATTCAGCAACCGCGAACTTCCCTTGCATCACGGAGTGCTCGAGGAAGGGAAAGAGAAAATCGGTCGAAATCCCCGGGACGTGGTCGAGGCGGTAGCCTTGCACGTCGAGCGAGCGAGTCAACCATTCAGCGTTCGCGATAAGGTTGTTGAAGACGTAGCCCGACGGCTTACCCGTGATGTGAGCTAGGTCAGGGCCGAAGTATTCCTTGAACGGCGGCTGGAGCTCGGCAATCCCGAGCGGCACGTTCGGATCCTGCGGGACGTCGGCCCTGAACGCTCCGGGTATTGGGTGTTCGGGATAGCGTGAGTGAAAATTCTGGGGATCTTTCGGAAAACGGCCGCCTCCGAGCTTGCCGTAGGCATCGACATAGCGAAACGTGGACTTGTTCGGTCCTGTGCCGCCTCGCCGATGGTTGTGCTGGAGGTCGAGGTACACATCAAGCCCGTTCGCGCGCATTGTTGCCACGCATCGGGCGAGTTGCTCGCGTGTTCCATAACGCGTGTGGATGCTGGCCCGCTGGTTCTTCGAGCCGATGTCGTAGTCGTCAAAAACGCTGTAGCCGAGGGCGGCGGCGCTGACGCCTTGCGCCGCCTTTGTCACGGGCGGCAACCACACTTCAGTGAAGCCGGCCTGCGCAAGGGCATGAGCCTGCTTGGCCAGATGGTCCCACCACCAGTCAGTTCCTGAACCGTCGGCAGGGCAGGGAACGGCGACGTACTTGCCCCGCTTATAAAAGCCCTGAAACAGAACGCGAGGCCTCTGACTGGTCATTACCGGGCTCCCCACGTGGTGACCGAGATTCCATAAGCACCGGTGCGGTGTGTATCACTCGGAAACCGTGACGGTTAGGTTGTCGAAGATGGACTCGTTGATCGGTAAGGGGGGCTGCAAGCTTCCGTTGTGAGCCGTCACGGCGAGTCCGATGAGGACACTGGAGCCGAGATCGATCTGCTCGGCTCCGACTTGGTGCCACTGCATATTGTCAGCCGAAACGAAGCCGGTCAGCGTTGTTCCAACACGTTCAAGCCGCAACCAGTAGGGTGCATTCGCCGCGGGCCCGGGTGTATGACGCAGTATCTGTCCCACTGCGAGGCGGCGCTGAAACGCGGGGCCGTGACGAGGGGTGAGCAACATGACGGCGTGCGGCGATTCGGGCATGAGTGTCTGACGGATCATTACACCAGCCTTTGCCCACTCATTCGTGTTGCCGACACTGCGAACGCGCGCCTGGATACGGCAGTCGTTGCGCGCGGTCTGGTACACGAAGTGAAAGCTGTCAGCCAGGCCCTCGATATCATCGCCCGCCCCGCGCACTACGTAGCGGCCCGAGCCGATGCCAACGGAGCCGACGATCGGTGTTCCTAGATCAGCTTGGTGCCATGGCGAGGTGGGTGGAGGCGGCGCGTGGGGTAAGAGTCCGTAGACGACGAGATGATTCGCAGCCTGGGTGGCAGGATCAGAGAAAGTTGCAAGATACACTTTCCCATTAGCCACCGTAGGCGGACAGAACTTGGCGAACTTGCCCACATCGTCGCGGTGCGGCTCCTGCTTGCTGTTCCAGAGCTCGCGGCTAAGGTCATCAGCATCAAATGCGCGCAGGATTCCGTCTGTAGTCATGCGGTTCGCGTCGCCGAGATACGGATGTGAAGCCCAGAGGATGCCGGTAGCGTCGGCGCTCCCGTTGGCAGACAACGACAAGATGCCGCCGGGCATCCCGGGCGGAGCGTGCATTGGACTATGCGCGAGATACGAGAAGAAGTGGCCGTCGTGACGCCACGCCCGCAGATAGTCGTTTTCCCCCCACACATAGAGAACGAGGCCATGCTGGGCGCTCATCCAGAGCACTGGGGTGCCATGGATGTTGCTCTCTCGAGGATTCTGCTCGTCCGGGGGAGGCGACACCATGACGAGGCTCGCCCTGAAGGCTTGGACGAGTTGCGCCTGATGGGCGCCGTCGATCTGCGTAAAATCGGCTACGTAAATAATGCCTTCCTTGCTCCCCGCCACTATCAGGTTCATCGCGGGCAGAAGGGTGGCGCCCGTCGATAAATCGAGGTCTCGGCTGCTCAGGTCGTTCGCATTGGCCGGGGCATAGAACGCCGTGGCGCGCAGCTCTGGGCCCGGTTGCAGCTCGAGTTGTACGATACAGTTCGCGAGGTTTCGCGCTTCGAGGTGCCCGTTGCCAGCCACGCAGTAGACTTTCCCGTTCGCACCCGTGAGGCCGCAACCGGATTGCCAAATCCCGCCCTCGCAGCTGTCGGGTGTGGTGCAGTACATCGCCTTCTTTTGTAGTGTTGCTGCGTCGTAGGCGAAGACCCAGCCGTGATAAGCCCCGTGGTCGCCGTGTGAGGCGAAGGCGAGATAGATCACGCCGTCCATCAAGAGCAGCCCGGGACGATTAAGTTGAGCGCGTGGGTCGAAGCTCAAATGCCCCTGATTGCTGCCGCATCCTGTGCCAGGCACACTGCCCGAAATCTCCATCGGACTGTTTGGCTTTGCCATCCCGGTCCTGATGTCGCGTGCGTGGAGATGGTGGAAGTACCGTCCATCGGCCTTCGACTTCACCTCGAAATAAATGGTGTTGGACGCGAGGTCGATAACTGGCGTGCTCGTGATGCCGATGGTCTTTTGAAAGTCCTTGTAGCCGACGCCTCCGACCTCGGTCCTCGGAACTGCAGCACCAAGCTCAGCCTGCGAGAGACGCCAATACGGCGTGGTCATTGCGGGATCATCGGCGTCATAGGCATACACGCTGTTATGCGCTGTGGTGACGAAGACGACATTGCGTTGGCCGTGCTGGGGAAGGGGGACGGCCGCGACGAGAGGCTGCCCGTAGATGTCTCCATCGACGTCACGGGTGAAGAGCTTTCCGAACTGATGCATGTTGACGTTTGCCACCGTCAGAATGGTTTCATTCTGGTTTGCCCCTGTCCGCGTGTTGCCAAACCGATTAGTGAGTATATTCACCATATATGTGCCCTCCACGACCCGCGTTTGTTCAGAGTCCTCTAGTAGCCATGGCGTTGCATGGATGAGAACGCATCGTCGTGCATGCCCGACTCGTCGTCAAGACCGCCGCTCACCGTTAACCCACGAAGCTTCGGGTCCCGTGCATCGTTTTCGTTGGAGATTTCTGCGATGGCATAGTCTTGGCACAATCCTGCAATCAGTAGTTAGGCATCAATCACGTAGGACTTGCCAAAGGATTTCCAGATCCTTTCGGTCCGGCGTCACCAGTCCCGTCTTGGAGCCCGTGAGGCTGACAAAAACAGCCTAGGTTGAAGCCAGAGTCCTAGAAGTGGTATTCCCGGGGGTCCGGTCAAACTCTCAACCTGGGCTGTCTGGCTTCACGAGGCGACCTCTGGCCTCGATAGATCCTAGTCCTGTGGTCGATCTGACAGACTCTAGGGATGAAGGTGAATTGTTCTGAATTCCTACGTCGGGCCCCGATCTCTCCTCAGAATGGTTAGATAGCGGGTGAGGCTGAGACGTGAATCTGGACGGGCTCGTGGGCTGGGTCGAACTGGCCGACGCGCTCCGAGGGCTGCTCGGCGAATTCGGCCCTCTGTCCAAGGTCTGATCACGGCCCGCGACGTGGCCGTAAAAGCTGTATGACCCTCACGACCCTCGTAGGTCGAGCCCGGCCAATCACCCGGACGGCGACTCTGTCAGCCGTGACCGGCGGACGCGGGCCTGAATATTGCGGACGCGGTCTCGCTCGAAGTCGATCTGGACTTCGTGGTCCTCCACATCCCAGTGGCCGACCGTGGCGAACCAGCCAAACGACCGCCGCCGGCGCGGCACCACCTTCTGACCGCGGTACACCAGGGCCCGCGTCTCGCCGGCCGGGAGGTGCGCCTGCTCCTCGGCCACGGGGCCACACAGCTTGAGCACCTCCTCGTAGCTCGTCTCCCCCACTCGGATACGTTCCAGCACCTCCTTCGGCGGGATCACGCCTCGCTCTCTGCCGGGCGCGTCGCCGCGGCCCACGTGCACACGCGCCCGGAGGGTCCGGAAGAGCCGCCTGAGCAGGGCAGCGACCAGCGGTCCTGTGAGATTGCCGAGCCCGAGGAGGAGCGCAGAGATCAAGATGGGTCGCCACGGCAGCTGCCCCACGAAGTAGGCGAACTGGACCTTCAAGACCTGGGGCGCCAGGCCTTCGGACACCAGGAGGGGTAGCTGGAAGGTCTCCGTATTGCTCCGCGTCTCGCTCATCCGTCTGGTCGCCGACGGAGGCACCACCTCATCGACCTTGAGGTGGCCGGCGTCGCCAAAATTGATGAGGAGCATGGAAAAATCATGGGCGAGGGGCACCACCCGGTCACGCGCGCCGAAGTACAGAGGATAGAGGGACACGGAGCCGACATCGCCAAAGCTGAGCGTGATGAGGTAGCGCCGCCCCCAGAACGTCTCCTCCAGCCAGCTCACGCGCCTCGTGGCGACCACGCCTCTCAACGGGAGTTCGAGCCGGACGAGCCACTCTAAGCTCGCCGACTCGGGGACCCAGGGGATGCGAATGAAGGTGGCGCCTCGTGCCCCCGCGGCAAGCCCGCTGTCCCGGCCAAACGTCACGAAGGGCGCCTCGCCCAACTGGCGAACGCCCGCGGCGGTTCCCATCTCGGCTCGACTACGTGCCGAGAGGCGCAGCCTGCCGTGCTCCTTGATTCTGAAGCCCAAAGGCTCCACCTGGCGGACGAGAGTGGGATCGGCCCCGACGGCCCCGAGTGTTCCTGCCACCTCGGCAGGCCACAGAAGGTAAAGGTCCTGGGCGATGTCGGCGGCGTGACGCTGGGGAGGGAGCGCGAGGCTCCACGACACCGTTACAGTCAGCGGACCAGGGGTCCGACCCGTATTCTCCTTCCCCACGGACGCCGACACGAACAAAGGTCCGATGGCAAAGTCCGGCTGGGAATGCGAGGCGATGAATACCTGAGCGTGGGCGCTGTGCGGCATGGCACAGAGCAGCAGGAGCGCAAGGAATGGCATGAAGATCTTCCCTGCCTGCTGCGCCCCGACGGCGAGCGGCGCGGCGAGGAAGGCGCCAGCGGTCATCGCCATGAACCTTCGACGCTCGAGTGGGTGCGCGATGTGGGGCGTGAGGTCGGCGGGCGCCATGGCGGGGGCTATCGTAGCCGAAGGTGGGCAGGTGGGCCAGAGGCACGAGCCCGACTGGACATTGACAGCGCTTCATGCGACGCCCACACTTTCGTGTTGAGAGCCCGGCGGTTGGTGGCGACATGGCAACCACCGGTAAGCCGGCCATCAAAGACCAGTCATCGTGAAAGGAGCGCCACAGATGAAGCGAATGGGACTCCTGGTGTTGTCTTGCATCATTCTTCTTGCGCCGGGTGGACATGCGGCCGCCCAAGTCGCCGGCTCAACCACCCTTGGCGTGACCGTTGAAGAGCTCAAGGCCGTGGCTATAGGGTGGAGCGCCAAGAGGCAGATCCTGGGCAAGACGGTCTACAACGAAAAGAACGTGCGGGTCGGGCGGATTGACGACATCATCGTCACGCCGGAGCGGGCGGTGTCCTACGTCATCGTCGGGGCAGGGGGGTTCGTCGGTCTCGGCAGACACGATGTCGCGATTCCGGTCAACCAGTTGCAGGAGCAGGACGGGAAGTACGTACTCTCCGGCGCGACCAAGGAAGCCATCAAGGCCTTGCCGAAGTTCGAGTACGCGAAGAAGTAGATCCAGGACGCCGGGCCACCCAGCGGGTTGTGTGGGTGAGGCGTAGTCCGTGCTCGAGGCACCCTCGGCGCTCGTGGTGGCTTGCAGGACCGTCACCGACCGGCTTCATGGCGGTGGCTCGCGGAACGCTGGCGCGTTCGAGGTTCCGAACAGCTGACCGCCGAAAGTCATGCGGGTCGAGGCCTGCGCTTGCTATGCCTGCCGTCTGACAAGCACTGTCCCATGCTCCGTAGAGATCTTTGATCGGCTGGCCGTGCCGACTGAAAGAGACGGAGGGAGCCCGCTACTTCTTACCCTTGAAGAATTCTTTGATGTTCTCGCCGCTGAACTTGGCACCTTCCACGACGGTATGGCCGATGCCCTTGAACATTTCCTTGAACCCGGGGCCGACTTGACCCTGGCCGATCTGCTTGACGCCCCCCTCGACCCGTTTGGTCGCCTGGTCCACCTTGGTCTTGTCGGCGGCGCTGACCGTCCTGCAGGAGAGAGCCAGGGCCGCGAGGAATCCAGGAGCAATCCATACCCAGCAAAGTCTCCGTGTCATGACCTTACCTCCGCCTAGGTAGAGAATTAGAAGCCGTCTGCGACTGACTCCACTCTCACTTCTCGGTCGTCACGAGCGATGACGCTTGCAATTACTTCCTCAAGATGCTCTGACGTGAAGGGCTTATGGAGGATGGGAACGGGCGCACCGTCGTGCCGGCCTAGAAAACCTCGAGTCGGTCTCTCGGCGGTCATAGTGACGACACGAGAGGCAAGGTGCGGCCACTCGCGCTCGATACGTCGAAAAAGTTGCTCGCCGTCGATACCGGGCATCCGAAGATCACTCACGATGATGTCATAGCTTTGTCCAGCGAGTCCTTCGAGGGCCTCCTGTCCGTTCGCCGCAGCCTGGACGTTATAGCCATCCTGGTCGAGCAGGATGACGATGATGTCGCTATCCTATCCTCGAACAGGGATACGGGTTAGCCTGGCCACGGCCTCTGCCACGACGACGAGCGTGATCCCCTCGTGGGTGCCCAGAAAGTTGCCCGCGCGCACGATGTAGAAGGCGACCGCGCCATTCCCGATGCGCAGCTCCGCGCGCCGCCGGACTTGTCCGGGGACACGTCAGACGCGGCCAGATCTATCGACGGTGCCGCGATACTGCAGATACCGGGCCACGAGCCAGCAGATCAGTGCCCAGACCAGGCCGGCGCACCAGCCGACCACCACATCGCTTGGATAGTGGACTCCGAGATAGACGCGGCTGCTGCCGACCACGAACGTGGCGAAGAGCGCCACGGTGAGCAGGTACACCTTGGTCCGGCGCCTCGCCGCAAAACGGGCGAGCAAGGCCCCCAGGGTGAGATACATGATGGCGGCCAACATGGAGTGACCGCTGGGAAAGCTCGGAGAAGTGACAGCGACGAGATGGGGGACGGCGTCGGGTCGGCCGCGACCAAATAGCTGCTTCATCATCGTGCTGAGGAGCCCACCGCCTCCCGCGGCTATCGCCACCAGCCACATAGCCCCATATTTCCGCTCGAGCGCGAGATATCCCGTGGCAAACACCGTCACGGCAAGCAGCATGGTGCGGCCGCCGAGGGCGGTGATGTCCTGGGCGGCCTCCATGAGCCAGGGCGGCCCGATAGGAACGTGGGGTTGGCCGGGGACCCTGAGAAGCTCCAGGAGCCACTCGTCGAGCTTCGCCAGCTCGCTTTCGCCCAGCTCCTCCGCAATCTTGACGAAGCCGAACAGTGCGAGCAGGACGACCAGCACGGCCACGAGCACGGCGGCCTCCTGTCGGGCCAGCCATCGCGCGCCGGTACCGGCGGCGTCACGGACGAGCTGCATGGCCTGGCGCAGGTGCCGGCTGTGCCTGGGCCGTCGCGAGGAACGACCGACCTGAAGGTCAGTCATCGGTCTTGAGGTACCCGAGGATTGCCTGAGCACATGGATGCGCACCTCGCGTAGAGCTCGCGGGCAGTCGCGGTGCGAAGATGGGCTGCGGAGAATGGAGGGAACCACTCGCGAGCGCTCGCTGCGACTGGGTAAGTTTCCCCTGGCTGGCAGTGCTCATCGTCCACGATCAAGATCGTCTCACTCATCCGATTCTCGCTCAGGGTCTTGAAAGGAACGGCCTGGCGCACATGCTCGCCGCCGAGGAAGACGAACCCGGCGGCGTCCCGCAACAGACCTCACGCCTCACTCACAAGTAGCGCCACAGGAAAGCTAGCGAACACGTCCGCCAGTGACAGAGCTCCGCGGTCCACCGCGAGGCGCTCGCCGGTGAGTCGGTTGACAAGCCGTGGTCCGGCCTCGGGCGGCACGAGCAGCCGGGATTCGTCGCCCCAGTAACTGTCGCTGAGCGGTGGTTCGTCGATTCCGCGGCGAGCCAGTAGGCGGGGGACGATGGTGAGCGCGACTGCCTCCTTCGCGACTCGTGCGAACCCGAGGATGTGTTCAGCCAGGGGACCCCGCGTCTCTAGGGGCCGGTACTCGCCTCCGCGGAAGAGCGGCGCGTGAGCGCGGCGGCACGCGAGGGCCTCGCGGATCATGTAGAGCTTGGCGCGTCCGTCCTCCTTGGCCTTCACGAGTTCCTGGGCGAAGGCCGCGCGGTCACTGACCTGTTCCGTCGCCCCGATCAGCTCATCGAGCATGCGGCGGCGGAGCTGCCAATCGACGGGGCGCCGGTTGTCCGGATCGACGAGATTGAGGTCCCACAATTCGCTGCCCTGGTAGAAATCGGGAACACCGGGCGCCGTGATCTTGACGAGAGTCTGGGCCAACGAGTTGAACGCGCCGAAATGGGCGACCCGGGCCTGGAAGGCCGCGAAGTCCTCCAGGAAAGGAGACGAGCGGCCCCGATCGAGGATCGCGTCGGCGAAACGAGCGATGGCGTCATCGTACCGCACGTTCGGATTGATCCAGCTGGTGTGCGATTTGGCCTCGTGGGTCGCCTTCAAGAGGTAGGCGAGCAACCGCTCCCCGCCGATCGGCCAGGCCCCGATGAGGGTTTG
>WNFC01011169.1_pt1 | contig 11888 bp, 9 predicted proteins | sample 5400541 | NCBI WGS metagenome assembly WNFC01 (sample SAMN13153342, study PRJNA577476) | soil metagenome | isolation source: 120 cm saprolite under Douglas fir tree site 2 hole 2 replicate 1 | place: USA:California | collected 2015-04-18 | reverse complement strand
GGTTTCGACGAAGTCGATCAGGATGATCCGTAAGCCATTGATGCCGTGGTAGAGCACCGCGCCGCTGAGCGCGACTTCGAGCACCCTGAAAAACGGCACGCGGTAAAACGAGACGAAGGTCTCGTAAGCGTTGGGCCCGAAGCCGACCAGGCAAGTGTCGAGGACGTGCAGGAAGAGGAACAGGATGATCGCCACGCCGCTGACGCGGTGCAGCAGCCAGGCCCAGTACCCTTCGCGGCCACGGTAGCTCAACATCGGCAGTTAGCTCTTGAAGGCTACGTCCTCTGAGCGATAAGCGTCCAAGAGAGGTTTCGCCTTACTACAATAGGCGTGGCCTATTACAGTACTGACCACTGACCACTGACCACTAATGGAAATGCATCAGCTCGCCTACTTCGAGTCGGTGAGCCGCCATCTCCACTTCACTCGGGCTGCCGAAGAGCTGCACGTTGCTCAGCCATCGGTCAGCCAGCAGATCCGCAAGCTGGAGACCGAGCTCGGCGCACCGCTCTTCCATCGCATGAAGCGCCACGTGGCGCTGACCGAAGCGGGTTTGACCTTCTTGCCGCACGCCCGCGCGGTGCTCCAGCGGCTCGCCGAAGCGCGGCTCGAAGTCCAGGAGCTGTCGGGGATGCGCAAGGGCACGCTCGCGGTCGGGGCGCCGCCGAGTGTCGGTACGCACCTGCTACCGCGCGCGCTGGCAGCATTTTCGCGGCGTCACCCCGGGATCTCACTGACCTTCCGCGAAGCCGGCTCGCGGACCCTCTTAAAGCTCCTCGAAGAGGGCGAGCTCGACTTTGCGGTGGTCATCCAGCCCATCCGCCACCCGGCCCTGGAAACGCTCCCGCTGCTCGAGGAGGAGCTGCTCCTGGCGATACCGCGCCAACACCCGCTGGCCAACGGCCATCGCCGCGTCCGACTCACCCAGCTGCGCGAGGAGCCGTTCGTCATGCTGCGCGAGGGGACCTACGATCTGCGCGACCAGACCCTGTCCGCGTGCCGCAGGGCGGGCTTCGAGCCACAGGTCGCCCTCGACGGGGGCGAGATGGACAGCATGCTGCGCTTCGTCGCGGCGGGCATCGGGCTGGCCATTCTGCCCGAGATGGTGCTCGCCGAGATCGATGCGCACGACGAGGCAGTGGCGGTGCGACGGCTGCTGCCCAGGCTCAGTCGGTCCCTCGTCCTCGCGCGGCGCCGGGATCGTTATTTTTCAGCCGCGGCGCGCGAGTTCGCCGGGGTGCTCTCGGATACCGCCACGGCACGCGGGTTCGGCGATGCTCAATAGTCCGAGCCCAGCCGCGCGACGGGCGATTTGTGACCGCTGTGGCGCGCGCGGCTGGCTCGAGCCGGGCGAGTCGCACGACTGCGCCGAGTGCGGCGGACCCTACCGCCGCATGGCGCTGCTCGAAGGCCTGGTCGACCACTGGTTCGCGCCGCCGTCGCAACACGTCTCCGAGTTCTTCCCGCGCCACCTCAAGCTGATCGAGCTGATGTGGACCGCCGAAGGTCGTGGCCGGGCCACCTTCGAAGCCATGGCGCTCGACAAGGTCAGCTACACCCAGTTCGTGACCCGCGCCACGCAAGTAGTCATCCGCGGCCTGGCCGAAGGCTGGATCGAAGCAGACATACCACCTGCACCGACCACCGACGACACCGCCTATCGGGTGCGATTCGTCGACCCCGACCGCTGGGCCGATGAGCTCACCGCCGCGTTCGCCGTCGCGCCGCCCCACAGTGAACAGGTCCGCACCGATGTCGAAGGCGACCCAGACCTCGCCTGACGCGTCAAGTCGATGTGGGCATGGCTCGACCGCGCTGTCGCGAAACGCCTGGCTACCGACGCGGGTCCAGTCGATGGTCTGCAGCGCGGATTCCGCGACTCGTTCGAGCTGTGTCCCAGAGGACGCGCAGATCGTGGGCCAGCTGGCTCACGCCCGCATCTACTCGGATCAACTGGAACACGGGGTTCGGCTGCCACTCGAGCGCCGAAGCGCTGTGCAACCAGGGCGGTGTCCTCGACGGGCCAGTTAGTCGGACGACACACGTTCGACCAACAATTCCATCAAGTGCTCCTTTCACCCAGACGCACACCACTCGATTCGCGCACCACCACGTCCGATGGCAAGACAACCAGCCGCGGCTGCGGCTGCCCGCGGCCGAGTATCCGATCGAACAGCAGTTGCACCGCGATCGTTCCAAACGTCTCAGCCGGCTGCGGCATGACCGTCAGGAAGGGGTTCAAGGCTGCCACGTGCTCGATGTCGTCGAAAGCGACGAGCGCCATGTCACCAGGCACCGTGAGTCCCTGCTCGCGCAGCGCCTTGACCGCGCCGACCGCCACCAGGTTGTTGATTGCGAATACAGCCGTTGGCCTTGGATCGACCTTCAACAACGCGTGGATGCCGGTGTAGCCACCCTGCATGTCGACGGTCGCCTCCACCAACAGCTCCGGCAGGACTGGTAGTCCCGCGGCCTCCAGCGCATCGCGATAACCGCGCCGTCGCTCGCGCGAAGTCGAGACGGACTCCGACTCCGCGATCATCGCGATTTTCGTGTGCCCCAGTCCGATGAGGTGTTCGATGAGCTTGCGCGCGCCGCCGAGACTGTCGCCCTGGACGACGTCTGCTTCCACTCCAGGGACGGAGCGATCGATCAGTACGTAGGGCGTACCATGCCGATCGAGGCGATTCAGATGGATGCGCGAGTCGTCAGAAACGGGCACGATCAGCAGCCCGTCGACGCGATGCCGCAGCATGGCTGCGATGTACTCGCCCTCGACGCTCAGGTCGCTTTCCGAGTTGCACAGCAGTACCCGGTAGCCGGAGCGGCGAGCGACGCTCTCGGCCCCGCGCGCGATTGGCGCGTAAAACGGGTTGCCGACGTCGGGGACGATGAGGCCAAGCGTCAAGGTTTTGCGCGTCGTCAACCCGCGCGCGAGATCGTTGGGGACATATCCTACGGCGGCGATGACTTGCTCCACCGCCAGGCGCGTCTCGGGCCGCACACGCCGACTACCGTTGACGACGCGTGACACGGTCATCGGCGAGACCCCGGCTCGGCGGGCCACCTCTCGCACAGTTGCGCGAGTCACGGCCGACATCTTTGTCCCCTCGGCCTCTCGGAGAGGGTCAGGGTGAGGGTGAGGGCGTGTGGTAGCTGTAACACGCTGCGCCTTGTGAGAGTACTCGATGTCGGCACGGCGCAACAGAGCACGGATCAGGTGTCGTTATCAGGTGTTTGTTAAGGATAGTTGACAGGCCTCGGCCAGGATGGTATCGCTATCACGGTCAGCGCTCCGACCGTCGGGTGGGCTCGCATGAGAAGCGGTCGGCAGAGGGATTTGGGAGGTTCGGATCGATAGTGGCTTCAGCCGCCGAGGTTGAAATCCAAAGCCAGAGCCAGGCGGCGCCCCAGACGGCCGATGGCCTGCGCCCGCTACTGCACATCAGCCATGCCACCAAGATCTACGGCGGCGGGCTGCTTCAGGGCCCGGACCGCACCGTCGCGCTGCGCGACCTGAGCCTCGCCATCGCCGAACGCCCGGCAACGATCACCACCATTGCCGGCGAGAGCGGCAGCGGCAAGACCACTCTGGCCAACGCTATCCTCGGCTTTCTCACTCTGACGTCGGGCCAGATTCTGTATCGCGGCACCGACGTCGCGCAGTTGTCTGGCAGCCGTATGGTCGCCTATCGCCGCGAGGTGCAGGCGATCTTTCAAGACCCGTACGAGGTCTACAACCCGTTCTATCGGATCCAGCACACCTTCGACCTGGTCATCCATCGCTTCGGGCTGGCGCGGGACAAAAAGACGGCCCGCGAGTTGATCGAGGCGGCGTTGAAAGTCGTTGGAATACGTAGTAACGAAGTCCTCGAGAAGTACCCACACCAGCTGAGTGGCGGCCAGCGGCAGCGGATCATGGTCGCGCGAGCGTTCCTGGTCAGTCCACGCTTGATCGTCGCCGACGAGCCGGTGTCGATGGTTGATGCGTCGTTGCGGGCAATGATCCTCGAGATCATGCTGCGCATGCGCGACGACTTCGGCATTTCGTTCCTCTACATTACCCACGATCTGAGCACCGCCTATCAGATCAGCGATCAAACATACATCCTGTATCGCGGGACGATCGCCGAAAAAGGCCCAACGCCCGCGGTGATCGAGAATCCACGGCATCCGTACGTCCAACTCTTGCTGAACTCGATCCCGGTGCCGGACCCATCCCAACGCTGGGACACCGACGTCCGCATCCCATCGGAGGAGGACCAGCATGGCAACGGACTGGATGGATGCCCGTTCTACGCGCGCTGCCCGCACCGCATGGAGCGCTGCTACCAGAATCGTCCGCCGCTGTACGAGGTCGGGGTAGCCGGTCATCAGTGCGCCTGTTTTCTATCCGACCCAGTAGCGAAAGGAGGTGTGCTCCCGAGTCTGTCGTAAGTCACTCGATCGGGACTCAGAACGACGAGGAGGTTTTAGTCAAGGCGATGCATAGAGGCTTCAAATTCTTACGTCGAAGCGTGCTGGCTGCCGCATTTCTGTTCGTGCTGGTGCCTGTGCAGACCGTTGCGCCGGCTCCGGCTGGGGCTGATGTCGACCGCGCCCACACGCTGATCCTGGACAACGACAATGGGCGCAGCCTGACACCTGACATCTGGAACCCATTCCTGCCAGGCACGCAGTTTGCGCAGGGGTACCACCAGGCGATTCTCGAGCCACTCTTCATGCTCAACTACGAGACCGGGCAGATCGTGCCCTGGGTCGGCGAGAGCATGACGGCCAACAACTCGCTCGACCAGTGGACGCTCAAAATCCGTAACGGCGTTACCTGGAGCGACGGCGTGCCGTACACGGCGGACGACGTGGTGTTCACCATAAACATGTTGTTGAACAATGCGCCGACCCTGAACGGCGGCGCCACCAGCTCAGCGGCTCTGAAGGACTGGATCGCAAACGTCCAGAAGGTCGACGACCAGACGGTCATCTTCAATCTGAACAGGCCGAACCCTCGCTTCCAGTTGGACTATTTCTCAGTCCGCATCTGGGGTAGCGTCACCATCGTCCCCAAACACATCTGGGAGGGCCAGGACCCGCTTACCTTCAAGTACTACGATCCGGCCAAGGGTTGGCCAGTTGGTACAGGCGCGTACAAACTCGCCAGCATCAGTCCGACCGAGTTCACCTATCTGCGCGACGATAACTGGTGGGGTGCCAAGACCGGCGTCTTCCACCTGCCCGAGCCGCAGAAGTTGATCTGGACGTGGGCGGGCCCTGAAGAGAGCCGGGCTGCACTGATGGCCGATGGCCAACTGGACAGCATGATGGATGTCACGCTGGGCACCTTCAAAGCCGTCCAAGCACGCAACCCCAAGGTGATCGCCTGGTACTCGCAGCCGCCGTACGCGTGGTTGGACCCATGTGCCCGTAACCTGGAGTTCAACACCGCCGTCGCACCGTGGGACAACAAGGACATGCGCTGGGCGGTCAACTACGCGATCGACCGCCAGCAGATCGTCGACATTGCCTACGAGGGCACGACCGTCCCATCCAGGTTCTTCTTCCCAGCCTATCCACCGCTGAACGCGCTGGTTGACGCGGCCGGCGCCACGGGCGCCTACGACCGCAATCCGATCATGACGCATGATCCGGACAAGGCCAAGCAGCTGATCGAAGCCAACGGCTACACCATGGGTGATGACGGCTTCTATCAGAAAGACGGCCAGCAACTGGGACTGACCATCACCACCGACGAGGCGTTCATTGAGCAAGAGCGCATCATCTCCGTCGAGGTAGAGCAGCTTCAGGCAGTCGGTATCAACGCTGTCCAGAAGAACGAGGCAGGAGCAGTCTGGAACGACAACGCGCAGTTCGGTCGGTTCGAGGCGCGCGAGGGCTGGCAAAACTGCGGTTCGGTAAACGAGCCTTGGTCCTCGCTCGACACGCTCAATAAACAGTGGGTGGTGCCGATTGGCACGCGTGCGAGCAACAACTACTGGCGCTGGTCGAACGACGAGTACAGCGCGATCGTCGACAAGATCGGAACGCTGCCGCTGGGTGATCCACAGATTCAGCCAATGTTCGCCAGGGCCGCCGACATCTACCTGTCGGAGTTGCCGACCATCCCGATCACTCAGGCCAAGAAGCTCATTCCGTTCGATACCACCCACTGGACCGGGTGGCCGACCCACGACAACAATTACATCCAGGGCACGACGTGGTGGCAGATGACGCCGATCATTCTGCAGAACATCCACTCAACGGGCCGCTAGTTGACCGCGGTGAGGGACACGTACCGTTTGATGCGCGCCCCTCACCCGGCCTTTTGATTCATGCGTGGACTGACTCGCGCTTACGTGATCCGCCGGCTGGGCACATACCTCCTCACGGTCTGGCTCGGCTCAACAATCATCTTCATCATTCCCCGCCTGGTGCCTGGCGACCCCATCGCGGCGATGGTTGCGCGCATGACCCAACAAGCCGGACGCGTCGAAAACAGTGCCGAATTGATCAACGCCTGGCGCGCCCGCTTCGGCCTCGATCAGCCGGCGCCAATCCAGTATGTCCAATATCTCCGCAATGCGCTTACGTTTGACCTGGGCTATTCATTGGCCCATTTCCCCGCCACTGTGAGCGACCTGGTGGCTCAGGCGCTACCGTGGACCGTCGGCTTGCTTGCCCTGGCCACCGTCATCTCGTTCATCCTCGGCAACCTGATCGGTGCACTGATGGCGTGGGCGCCGACTCCAGGATGGATAAAACGGCTGCTGCCGCTCTCGTTGACCTTTACCTCCGTTCCGTATTTCATGCTGGCCATCCTGCTGATTTACGTCTTCGGCTTCGGCTTGCGGCTGTTTCCAACTTCGGGCGGCTACGGCCGAGATCTAACCCTAGGCTGGAATCCACAGTACATCCTGAGCGTCTTGCAGCACGCCATCCTGCCGGCGATCTCGATCGTGATCGCTTCGATGGGGTACTGGGCGCTCGGCATGCGCGGCATGATGGTCACCAACGCTGGCGAGGACTACATCATTCTGGCGCGAGCAAAGGGACTGTCGGCGTCACGTCTCTTCCTGCGCTACGCAGTGCGCAACGCGATCCTTCCACAGGTCACCGCGTTGGCTCTGACACTTGGCAGCATTGTCGGCGGCGCTACGCTGGTGGAGTACCTGTTCGCCTACCCCGGTATGGGGTATCTGTTGTACCAGGCCATTGTCAGCAACGACTACACCGTGATCGAGGGCGTCGTGTTCATCCTCGTTCTGACCACCGCCACAGCCGTGTTGCTCATCGATCTGCTGTATCCGCTCATCGATCCGCGGATCAGTTACCAGCAACGCTGATGGCCATCGCTACCGTACCCGAATCCCTCGTCGCACCGGCCGGCCTCAACCGCTGGGACTCGCCCTTGCTCAACCCCAAGTTCCTCAGCGGCCTGGCCATGGTCCTGGTGGTGTTGTTGATGGGCGTGGTTGGCACCCGTTTCTGGCCGGAGCGACTGTCGCTGGTCGCCTCTTCGCCGCTCAACTTGCCACCGGTGTGGTACTCCGATCCGGCATTTGCGGCACCGCAACGCGCGCACCCGCTGGGCACCGAATCCAACGGTCGTGACATGCTCGCGGTGATCATCACCGGCGCCCCGCGCTCGTTCCAGGTCGGCCTCATTGCGGCTGGTATTGGTCTCGGCCTGGGCATCATCCTCGGGATGAGCGCGGGTTTCTTGCGTGGCTGGGTCGACCACGTGATTCGCACCCTCGCCGATTCGGTGATCACCATTCCTTCGCTAGCGCTGCTGATCCTTGTGTCGTCCTTCGTGCGTGTCGTGGACATTAACAGCATGGCGCTGATCCTCGCCCTGTTTTCGTGGGCCGGTCCAACGCGCTTGATCCGCGCGCAAGTGTTGTCGCTGCGCGAACGCGGCTACGTGCGCATGGCGCGTCTCTCAGGTGTGCCGACCTTCGACATCATGTTCCGCGAGATGCTTCCCAACATGCTGCCGTATCTGGCATCCAGCCTGGCGGGTAACGTCGCCGGGGCGATCCTGGCTGCCACCAGTCTGGAAGCATTGGGCTTGGGTCCGACGCGCATTCCCACACTGGGTATGACCATCTTCTACGCGATCAGCTCGTCGGCGGTCATTCGCGGCATGTGGTGGTGGTGGGCTTTCCCGATCCTGCTTCTGATCGTCATCTTCAGCGGACTGTTTTTGATGGCGATTGGTCTGGATGAGATCGCCAATCCGCGGTTGCGCGGTGCGGAGGTCCAAGCGTGACCGCCTCCGAAGCGGTCACCGGCACCAGTACTGTTCCGCGCACCAACCGCGAGCTGGTGCTCGACGTGCGCGACCTGCGCGTGCACTATGCCACTCCGCAAGGCGACGTGATCGCCGTCAATGGTGTCTCGTTCGGCGTGCGGCGCGGAGAGATTCTCGGATTGGTCGGCGAGTCCGGTTGTGGCAAGACCACCACCGCGATGGCTATTTTACGGCTGGTCCAGCCGCCCGGGCGCGTCGTCGGCGGTCAGATCCTGCTCAACGGGACTGATCTGCTCAGCCTGGATCACAAGCAGCTCAACCGGGTGCGCTGGCGCGACATCGCGCTCATTCCGCAGGGCGCCATGAATTCGCTCAATCCGGTCATGCGCGTCAAGGACCAGCTGGCAGACGCGGTCCAGGCGCACGAAGGCAATCAGCCGCCACGCGTCTTGCGCGAGCGGGTCATGGAGACACTGTCGACGGTCGGCCTGCCCAGCCGAGTCTATGACTTATTCCCGCACGAGCTCAGCGGCGGCATGAAGCAGCGTGTGTGCATCGCGATGGCGGTCATTCTGAATCCGTCGCTGATCATCGCCGACGAGCCGACCAGCGCGCTGGACGTGGTAGTCCAGCGCGTCGTGGCGCAGACGCTGATGGACGTGCGCGAGCGCCTGCACGTCTCGATGATTCTGATCGGTCACGACATGGGGCTGCAGGCGCAGCTGGTGGACCGCATGGCCGTCATGTACGCCGGCAATATTGTCGAGATCGCTCCAGTGCAGGCTTCCTTCGAGGAGCCATTGCACCCGTACACCCAGTTGCTGATCAAGGCGATTCCATCGATCAGGGAGCGCAAGCCGCTTAACGTGACGGAGGGCCTGACGCACGACCTCCGGCGGCCACCCCCCGGTTGCGTCTTCAGCCTGCGCTGTCCACATGTGGTCGAGCACTGTCGCGCTGTGGTGCCACCGCTGCGAGAGCTACGCCCCGACCAGTTGGTAGCCTGCCACCTGGCAGAGAACTGGATGAAGTAACTGGGCGGGTCTGTCAACGTCTCGCATGCCACGCCGCGCCGATCAGCGCGGCGTCCGCCGGGTGGCGCGCGCGGAGGACGGTGATCCGCTCGGCGGAGGTTGGTTCGGCTTCGGTAATCCCCCTTCGCAGTGGCTCGGCGAGCAGGTCCCACGAACCTGACATGGAGCCGCCGACGACCAGCAGCGTGGCGTTAAAACGTACGAGCCAAGGCGCAAGCGTTGCGCCCAGGGCGGCCATCGCGTCGTCCAGGACTTGACGCGCGATCGACTCGCCGTGACGAGCCCGTTCCGCGATCTCGCGCACATCGAGAGCGCCGTCAGTTTCCGATCCAACCAGGTTCGCGTAACGAGCGATGATCGCGCGGCGGGAAGCCGTCTCCTCCAGCGGCCTGTCAGCAATCGTGAGCAGGTCCACCCTGCCTTCTGGCGGCACGGTCGGATCATCGGAGATCACCTCCCCGTCCGCGAGAAACGCTGAACCGACGCCAAACCCTAGCGTGAGACCCACCGCGCGCGTGTGACCGTGCGCCGCGCCGCCGATCCATTCGCCCAGCAGGAACGCATCCGCGTCATTGATGAAAACCACGTCCGAGGCGGGCGGCCGCAAGCGGTCCAACAAAGCGAGTCTCACGTCGACTCCGTACAGCGCCTCGAACTTGGCCACCCCCTCGAATAGCCCGATGCCCTGCGCATAATCGAACGGCCCTGGCAGCGCGACCCCCCATCGCTGGCCGGCGGCGGTGTGGACGGAATTGGCGCATGACACGACGGCCGTTAGAATCTCCTCGGCCGTGCCGGCTGCGCGGAGTGGCTGGCTATGTGTGCTACCGCTGATGACGCTCCAGCTATCCGCGGAGACCTGCGCCGCGGTGACATGCGTGCCACCGATTTCGATGACCGGTATTGGTTCCGCGGTCATCTGACCAGCGCCTTGACAACACGCGCACGTCGCTGCCCGAGAGCGCGCAGCGTGTACGCACCCACTGAACCAGGCACCACCAGCGTTTCGGCATAAGCCAGCAAATGGCGATGCCCGTTGGCCGTCTGGATCAGGATGCCGTCGCCTTCGACGACGTTGAGCACATGGAAACTTGCGCGGGTGTCGTCGCCTGCGACGCAGTCCCCGTTGATGACCAGCCGGTGCACCTCGAAAAACATCTCTGGTAGTGAACCTAACAGCTCCTCGCGCCAACCGGAGGCCGCTCGCAGCACACGCGGAATCTGCATCAGGTCGCGCGCGACCGCGGCCCCTACGCGCTCGGTATCGAGGTTGCGGAAGGCGTGCTCAACGTGCACCGGCCGCTGCTTACCCGCCCGATCCCGACGGAGCCAGTCGTAAAACCGTAGCGAGTAGAGATACGGCGTCGCGCTGACCTCCAGCACGACGTTACCGGCACCGCTACCGTGCGGCGTGCCCGCCGGGACGAGGAACAAACAGTGCGCTTCGGCTGCAAAACTCTGTACGTACTTCTCGACATCGAACGGTTGACCGTGCGTGTCAGCGACGTGCGCTTCGTGGTGAAAAGTCCCAACATCAATGCCCTCGTGCAACCCGAGGAAGACCTTGTTCTGGTTGCCTCCAACCATCAAGTAGTAACTTTCATGCTGCGTATAGGGCCAGCCGAATACGCGTCTCATGTAATCGGCGCGCGGGTGACAGTGAACTGACAGGTTTCCGCCGTCGAGGGTATCGAGGTAATCGAAGCGGATCGGGAAGGACGCACCAAACATTGCGTGCACCGATTCCCCCAACATGAGCTCTGGGTGAAGCGAAACGATCAGTTGCAGTGGCACTTCGACCGCCGGAGCGCCGCGTTCTCCGACCAGCACGCCGCTCTCGGGCGCAATGAGCTCGTATCCCAGCGCCGTATTGGGAGCCTCGGTGTTCAATCCCAACGTGCGCTGCGCCCAATGGCCACCCCAGGGCGTCGTGTTGAACGTCGGTCGGGTGCGAAACGGCTGGCGCGCGAGTGCAGCGAGAGTGGAGCGCAGACTGTTGCCGTCGAGCAGCGCCGGTTGGTCGGAACGCTGGGTGTCGATCCAGAGGTCGACGGACGAGGCGATGGCATCTCGGTGGCGGTCGAGCAGCGGCCAGTCGATATAGAAGAGACGCCGTCTGGTGGCGGAGCCGGGTCCCGCCCGCAACCCCAGGTTGCGACCAGTACCGGCGCTGACCGCCGCTTCGGCGTAGCGTTTGGGCAGGTCCACGTACCACAGCACGTCGTGGTTGGTGAGCGCCGCACCGGGGCCAAACACCAGCACTATCTCGCCGGTCGTGGGCGGCTCGACCCGCGGCAGAGCATCGAACAGATCGGCAAGCGTGCCGCTGCAGAGGGAGGCGAAGTCCGGGTCATCTGCCAGCTCGGCGGAGCTGGTGCGGCGCACGATCTCGGGCCATGGCAACATTCGCGGACGCACGTCGACGATGGTGCCGTGCACTCCGCGTTCCGCGAGCGCCGCTAGCAGACGAGGTACAACGCTATCCCAGCTCACGCTGGGTGGGCCGTCCAGCGCGAGAATCAGCGGCGGTTGCGGCAGCGTGGCCGCGGCTGAGCTCCAGCCTGAGGATACGCGCCGGCCGATGGGAGCGTAGTGCGGAGTGGGAT
>WNFC01007638.1_pt1 | contig 11888 bp, 12 predicted proteins | sample 5400541 | NCBI WGS metagenome assembly WNFC01 (sample SAMN13153342, study PRJNA577476) | soil metagenome | isolation source: 120 cm saprolite under Douglas fir tree site 2 hole 2 replicate 1 | place: USA:California | collected 2015-04-18 | reverse complement strand
TGCTCGTCGAGCAGCACTTCGCTCATCGGCTTAAGCGCGAAACCGTCGCGGCGGCCCGTCGAACGCTGAGTCAGCGGGTCGAAGCTGCGCACACCTTCGAGCGCGTCGCCGAAGAAATCGAGGCGTAGCGGACTCGTCTCGCCCGAGGGAAATACGTCTAGAATGCCGCCGCGGACGGCGAACTCGCCGGCCTCGCGCACGGTGTCCGTCCTGCCGTAACCGTTCTGGCCGAAAAACGAGATCAGACGATCGAGCGAAATGCTGCCGCCGACCCTGACGTTCAGCACCCGGCCGCGAAACGCCACGCGCGGGGGCACACGCTGCACGAGTGCATTCACCGTCGTTAGCACAATGCGTCGCGCCGCCGGTTCAACGTTCAGATCGGCAAGCCGGGTCAGCGTATCGACCCGCCGGCTGACAATCTCGCTATTCGGTGAAGAGCGGTCGTACGGCAGGCAGTCCCAGGCTGGGAATGTCAAGACGTCGAGGTCGGGGGCAAAAAAGGCGACTGCGGCGGCCAGCCGCGCCATGCGGCCGTCATCGGTGCAAATGTGAAGGATCTCGGGAGCGGCTTCCGCAGTCAGACAGCCGAGCACGAACGCGTCATGTCCCTCGGGCGCACCGTGAATCGTGAGCGGACGGTGCGGTCGAAGCTTGGGATGACCCTTCCAGGACGGCAAGACGGCGTCGAAAGCAGTCACGCGGGCCGAGCCGTATATTTGAAATTCTGCAGCATCCGCATAATTTCGCCGTCGTGATCGGGCGATGGTATCCCGCGGCCGGTGATCCAATCGAAGAGATCACCGTCATCATTGTCGAGGAGCGCCTCGTACAGGTCGAGCTGCGCGTCTGAAAACGCGGCGAGGTGCCGCTCGGCGAACGATCCGAGCAGCAGATCGCTTTCCTTGGTGCCGCGATGCCAGCTGCGAAACAGCAGGCGCTTGCGGCGGATGTCGGACGCGTCGGTCATCGGCCACCAAAAGAGAGCTGGAATGCCATCATCATATAGCGCGCGACCCGGCCGGCGTCACCTGCGCCTCGTCTCGCGATCGCTGCCAGCGGTAGGCTCGGGGCGATGTCGGGCGAAGCGAAGCGCTAGATTCAGCCATCGTAAGGCCGGCCTTTACCGGCGTGAGATTTCCGGCATGCTGGCGCCGCCAATGTCCGGCCAAGAGGTGTCAGAGCTTGCGTCCTGAAGTTCTATTTCCGCTTTATGCGCCAGTGATCACGCTCCCGGGCGTCGGCCCACGCCTGGGAAAGCATTTCGAGCGGCTTGCCGGGCCGTTTGTCGTCGATCTGCTCTGGCATCTGCCGACCGGGATAATCGACCGACGCCTCTCGCCCAAGGTGCGCGAAGCATGCGCTGGCACTATCGCCACGCTTACCGTCCAGGTCGACGGCCATCTGCCGGGCCATGGCAAACGCCCCTACCGCGTCCGCTGCCGCGACGACACTGGTTTTCTTCATCTCATCTTTTTTCATGCCAAGGCCGACTACCTCGCTCGGCAACTGCCGCTCGGTGCGACCCGAATCGTCAGTGGTCGGGTCGAGCATTTCAACAATGAGATCCAGATCACGCACCCGGACTACATCCTGTCGCCCGAGGAGGTGAGCCAGCTCAAACCGATCGAGCCGGTCTACAAGCTAACTGCCGGGTTGACCCTCCGCATGGTGCAAAAGGCGGTGACGGCGGCGCTCGGCCGAACGGGCGATTTGCCGGAATGGCTTGACCCCGAATTCCGCCGTCGCCGCGGCTGGTCGGATTGGCATGCAGCCCTGCTGCAGGCGCACGCGCCCGACAACGAAGACGCGCTCGACCCATCGTCGCCGGCGCGCCAGCGTTTGGCCTATGACGAATTGCTCGCCAATCAAACGGCGATTGCGCTCGTGCGCGCCAACAACAGGCGCCTATCCGGCCGGCGGATTGCCGGTGATGGCCGGTTGCGGCGCTCAACGCTCGAGGCCCTGCCGTTTCGTCTGACAGGCTCGCAGCTCCAGGCGCTTGCCGAGATCGACGCCGACATGGCAGCCCCGGCCCGCATGATGCGTCTCCTTCAAGGCGACGTCGGGTCGGGCAAGACGGTTGTTGCGCTGCTGGCGATGCTCAACGCCGTCGAGTGCGGTGGACAGGCGGTGCTGATGGCGCCGACCGAAATCCTTTGTCGCCAGCACCTTGCGACGATCGAGGCGTTGGCGGTACCGTCGGGTGTCGCGGTGTCAATCCTCACTGGACGCGAAAAAGGACGGACGCGCCAAGATAATCTCGACAGGCTTGCAAGCGGAGCGGCGCAGCTCGTCATCGGCACCCATGCATTGTTTCAGCGCGACATTGTCTTCCACGATCTCGTGCTTGCCGTCATCGATGAACAGCATCGCTTCGGCGTCGAGCAACGCATGGCCCTGTCGGCAAAGGGAGCCGCCGTCGACATCCTTGTGATGACCGCAACCCCCATTCCGCGCACCTTGCTGCTGACGGCTTACGGCGATCTCGACGCCTCGCTGTTGCGCGAGAAGCCGGCCGGTCGCAGGTCGATCGCCACGCGCACCATCCCGCTGTCACGACTTGACGAAGTTGTCGCCGCCGCCGAGCGCGCTCTCGCTCGCGGCATGAAAATCTATTGGATCTGCCCGCTCGTCGACGAGTCCGAGTTGGTCGACCTCGCCGATGCGAAGGCACGCTATGCACAGCTCTCTGCGCTGTTCGGCAGCCGCGTCGGCCTCGTGCACGGTCGCATGAAGGGACCGGAGAAAGACCGTGTCATGGCCGCGTTCACGGAAGGTGATGTCGATCTTCTCGTTGCCACGACCGTGGTCGAGGTCGGCGTCGATGTGGGGAAGGCGACGATCATGGTGATCGAGCACGCGGAGCGTTTTGGTCTTGCCCAGCTTCATCAGCTGCGCGGGCGGGTGGGACGCGGCGACACTGCGTCGAGCTGTCTTCTGCTTTACGCGACTCCGCTCGCCGAGACAGCAAAGGCGCGGCTCTCGATCATCCGCGAGAGCGACGACGGCTTCCGCATCGCCGAGGAGGATCTGCGGCTGCGCGGCGGCGGCGAGCTGCTCGGGACACGACAGAGCGGTATGCCCGAATTGCGCCTCGCCGATCTCGCATGGCATCAGGATCTTCTAGCGATAGCGCAGGACGATGCCCGTTTGATCCTAAACCGCGACCCGGAGTTGAAATCGGGGCGCGGCAAGGCTCTGCGCACGCTGCTCTACCTATTCCAGCGCGACGCTGCGGTTCGTTTTGTCCGCGCCGGCTAACTAACTGACTGTCTCCGAGCGCGGCTCAGCAGCGATCGGCCGCGTCGCGGAGCGCGATGGCGGAGCGACGATGCCGCCGGAGATGACGAACTTTATGCCCTCCTCGACCGTCATGCTGAGGACGACGACATCGCGTCGGGGCACATGGACAAGGTAGCCCGAGGTCGGGTTGGGGGTTGTCGGAACATAGACGTTTACCGAATCCTCACGCGTCAGTTCCTTGATCTCACCTTCGGTGCGTCCGGTGATGAAGCCGATCGTCCACATCTCCCGGCGCGGCCATTCGACCAGCACGACCTCGCGGAAGGTGTTCGACTGCTTCGACAGCACAGTTTCGAAGATCTGTTTCATTGCGCCGTAGAGACCGCGGATCAGCGGCATCCGGACGAGTAGCCGGTCGCCGATGCGCAACAATCGACGGCCGACATAACCTGCCGTCAATGCTCCGATCAGCGTCAACCCGATGACGACGGTCACCAGCCCAAGTCCAGGGACGTGGATTGGCAGGTAATTCGTTGGATTCCAATGAGCCGGAATGAGCAGCGCGACGCGGCTGTCGACAAAGTCGACGAACAGCCAGGCAAGGTACAACGTCAGACTGACCGGACCGGTGACTAGTATCCCGGCAATAAAATACCCGCGTAAATGCTCGCGCAAACGGAGGCGCGGCTTCTTGCGGGACGCGGGAACGACGGGAGGTGGGGGAACCAACAATTTGCTCCGTATCGAAAATAACAGTCGTACTCTACCTCAGATCAGGGCGTCGGCGGGCAAATCATGGCGAAACACGGCAAGGAGTCCGCGGAGGGTCGCCTCCTCTTGTCTGCTTAAGCGGGAAAGTAGCCGGCGAGCTCCGAAAATGCTCTCAGCGCCATCGCGCCATGGTGATTGGCCAGCACCCGCCGGTCGAGGTCTAATGATTTGGAACGGGAAGGACGCAAATCATGACGGAGCCGCGCCTACTCGCTCTCGCAACCGCGGTACCGCCTTTCGCGCTGCGTCAGTCCGACGTGCGCGCGCGGGCATCGCGCCTCTTCGCTGGCGCCGGCGAAGACATCGCGCATCTGCTCCCGGTGTTCGAGAACGCCGGGATCGAGACCCGGTATTCCTGCGTGCCGATCGAATGGTACGATGAAGCGGGAGGCTGGAAGGATCGCAACCGCATCTATCTCGACAATGCGCTCGCGCTGCTCGAACAAGTCACCCGCGCCTGTCTCGTCGAGGCAGCTCTGCCGGTCGAAGCAATCGACGCTGTCGTCGTCGTCTCGACCACCGGCGTCGCCACACCAAGCCTAGATGCATTGCTGATGGAAAGACTGAGCCTGCGGCGCGATGTGCAGCGCCTGCCGATCTTTGGTCTCGGCTGCGCCGGTGGCGTCATCGGCTTGGCGCGCGCCGGCGCGCTGGCTCGCGCAGCGCCTGGCAGCCGCGTCCTGTTTCTCGTCGTCGAGCTGTGCGCCCTGTGCTTCCGCAAGAATGATTTTTCGAAGAGCAATATCGTCGCTACGGCGCTCTTCGGTGACGGTGCGGCGGGTATGATCCTGTCGGACGATGGCGAGGGTCCGCGCCTCGGTCCCGCCGGCGAGCACACCTGGCCGGCCTCGCTCGACATTATGGGATGGTCGGTCGAGGAGGACGGGCTCAAAGCCCTCTTCTCGCGAGACATTCCCACTCTTGTGCGCGACAAGCTTCGGTTCGTCGCCGAGCGCTTTCTCGCCCGCAATGGGCTCAGCCTCGACGATATCGCCGCTTTCGTTTGCCATCCCGGCGGCGCCAAGGTGCTGATCGCGCTGGAAACGGCGTTCGGCCTAGCCGATGGAACCCTCGTCGAGGCGCGGCGCGTCCTCAACGACTACGGCAACATGTCGGCGGCGACGGTCTTCTTCGTGCTCGAGCGCGTGCTGCGCCGCCGCATCAGGCGACGCATGCTGCTCAGCGCGCTCGGGCCCGGTTTCACCGCCGGCTTTCTCGTTCTCGACGATCGATGAGTGCGGCGGTAATCATCGTCACACTGGTCGCGCTGCAACGCCTCGGCGAATTGATCTATGCGGCGCGCAACACCCGAAATCTGAAACGCCGCGGCGGCGTCGAGCATGGCGGCGGGCACTATCCCCTCCTCGTCGCGCTGCACGCGGCATGGCTCATTGCGATTGTCGTCGTCGTCCCGGCCGACGCCGCCATCAGCTGGCTGCCGCTCGGTCTTTTTATCATGCTGCAGGGCGTACGGCTCTGGATCGTCGTAACGCTCGGGGGGTATTGGACGACGCGTATTATTTCGCTGCCCGACGCTTCGCTGATCCGGCACGGACCGTATCGCCTCGTGCGGCATCCCAACTACCTCGTGGTCATTGGCGAGATTGCCCTACTCCCGCTCGTCTTCGGTGCCTGGCAAATTGCCATCGTGTTCTCCATCCTGAATCTTGCGATCCTCGCGCGACGCCGACGGGTGGAGGATGAAGCGCTCGCCGACCGCCGAGCCATCGCCCGTTGACCCCGGTTGGCCGCCGTCTAGGATAGCGGTCGAGATGGTGCGCCCAGCCACAACGCTCGCAGTGTTGCTCTTCTGCGTCGCAGCCGCAGCGCCGGTGCGCGGGCAAACCGTTGTCGATGTCGCTCTCGTTCTTGCCGTCGACGTCTCACTCAGCATCGATGCGGAGGAATTCGCGCTGCAGCGCGCCGGCTACGCAGCGGCGTTCCGCGACCGGCGGGTCGTCGATGCGATTACTGGTGGCAGTGCCGGTGCCCTCGCGGTCACCTATCTGCAATGGTCTGGGGCGCGCGAGCAACAACAGGTCATTGGCTGGCGCCTGATCACCGATCGCACAAGCGCCGCTCGCTTTGCAGACGAACTGGCAGCTTCCACACGCGTCCTCGCCGGCGGCAGCACGTCACTCAGCGGCGCCATCGAGGCCGCCGGTCGATTGCTGCACCAGAGCGGCTATGCTGCCGAGCGCCGCATCATCGACATTTCCGGCGACGGCTCCAACAACAGCGGCAAACTGCCAAATTTCGCGCGCGACGACGCAGTTGCTGGCGGGATCACCATCAATGGCCTCGCAATCCTCAAGAACGAACCCTTTCTCGACCTCTACTATGCAGCTAGCGTCGTCGGCGGACGCGGCGCGTTCGTCATGACGGCGCGCGACTTTGACGACTTTGCCGAGGCGATCCTCGCAAAGCTAATCCGCGAGGTGGCGGCGCTGGCCATGCGTGAGGGAACTCCGAGGGGTCGCTAAGCCCGTTATCCTCATCAGCCGTGGAAGAATGGCGGATTTTGCGGATGAAGATCGTCGGCTACGCCATTACAATATATCGTTAAAACGGCACTCTCTTGTCCCGCTCGATGGTTCAACTGCGTCCATCTTCGCTTAACGAATCCGTCCTACACTGCTGGTAAAACCCATTGCAAGGTCATCAGCAGGTTCATGACGGCGCCGACCGATATTCGCATCCCACTTCCCGGACCACGCGCGGTCGCTTCGATCGATCCCGCGGTGCTCAAGGGAATTCGTCAGGCTAGCCAGACGACACATGTCGATTTCGGCTATCTGATGGCGCAGGCAGAGCAGGAAAGCGGTTTTCAAAGCAATGCCAAGGCGTCGACAAGTAGTGCCACCGGACTCTTCCAATTCATCGACTCGACTTGGCTCGACATGGTGCGCCAGCATGGTGCAAAGCACGGCATAGGACAACTCGCCGAGCATGTGACAAGCGATGCCTCCGGACGCCCGCACGTCGCCGACCCGATCATGCGAGAGCGCATCCTCGCACTGCGCAAGGACCCGCGGATTTCGGCGGCGCTCGCCGGCGAATTTGCGCAGGACAACAAGACGGAGGTCGAACGCGCGCTCGGCCGGCCGGCGGGCAAGACGGACCTTTACCTCGCCCATTTCCTGGGTGCTGGCGGCGCAACCGAGATACTCAAAGCCATCCGCCACGATGGCTCGACCCCTGCCGTCGACATTCTTCCGGGGGCGGCATCGGCCAATCGTTCTGTGTTCTTCGACGCCACGACGGGCGAGCCGCGCACGGTCGCTGACCTCTATCGCAATTTTTCCAACCGAATCGAGAAAAGCGCGACCGCGTATCGTCCACTCGGCGGATCCGTTGCAGCACCGGCCGCCAATGCTGTCGCGGGCGCCGGAGGCAGCGCAATGGTTACCGGTCGGTTCGACCGTAGCCGCCTCGCTGAGCCTTTCGCCGCCTTCAATGCGATGATGCTCATCGCCATCAAGCTCCTCGGCGGCAATTCGGTCGCGGCGGCCGGTAATGCCGAAAGCAACTCGACTTCGGTCGGCGCACTCGACCGCACGAAGCGGCACCATGGCGGGATTGTTTAGCCTGCCAACGGCGCGCCAACGTACCGACCATCTTACCTCACCCTGACCCGATGGCCACCCTGCCGACGCGATAGCGTCGGTTGACCGCGATTTCGCCGCCGCCTATTGTCCGCGCGCCGTCCGGGGAGCCCGTAGCTCAGTTGGTAGAGCACTTGACTTTTAATCAAGGTGTCGCGGGTTCGATTCCCGCCGGGCTCACCAGGAACGCCAGGGGCGGGACGGCGGCAAAGTAGCTCCCCCGACTGATCGCCTCCCGCCTTTCTATATTCCGTCGACCAGCGGTTTGTTAGCCCTGTCGCATGGTCTCTTGCGGGGCATCGAGCGAAGCGGAAACTCTGAAAGAAATCTCGGACAAATTCCGCACGGTCTGCCGTTACCAATGAACGGCATTGGTTCGTCGAACCCAGTGCATGCGTAATTCAACTAGACGGAGATGGAGCATGAGACCCGTTGCAATGAAGCTGTCGATGATAATTGGATTATTGGCACTTGCCGCCTGCGGGCAAAGCACCGGTGACCGTGCGCTGAGCGGTGCCGGTATAGGTGCGGCAGCAGGCGCAGTCGGCGGTGCGTTGGTCGGGGCTCCGCTGGCTGGTGCGGCGATCGGTGCCGGCGTTGGTGCCGGTACTGGCGCATTGACCAGCCCGAGCCAGGTCGATCTCGGCAAGCCGGTCTGGGAACGGTAAATTTCGCCCCGCGGTCCCGGAAACGGGATCGCGCGAGACGGAGCTCCGTCCTCACGGGCGGGGCTCCTCTTGCTTCCGAGCAATCGGGCCGCGCGCTCATCGTCCGAACAAGCGCAGATCGCGGGCTGAGACGCGGATATTGGCATCCCAATCCAATTGGCGCGCGCGGATTTTTTCCTCGGCAATGTGCTCGAAATTCGTTCGATTGAGGTGAAAGCACTCGATGCATTTCTCCGCCTTCAGTCGCGCACCGGAGAGGCCTTGGAGGACGCGGCGTGGAACAAGTACCTTGCCCTCGTAGTCACCGAGCCGGACGTCGAACTCGACCGCCTCCTCGCTGTCGTTCCACCGCACGTCCTCAGGAAAGATGAACATGAAGCCGATCATACCATGGCGGTCGGCGGGCGATCTTTAGGTTATCTCCTTAATCTGAGGGTGACGCCGGGCGGTTTCGCCGTTTATATCAACGTTGCGATCTTGATTGCAGACAATCAGGCGCGGTAACTCGTCTGCGCCGCCAACACAGGCACAAACAGCTATACTGCTCTACCAACGAAACATCGGAGCGGCTCCGCTAGCCCTAACTGCTTCATGCCCGGCGAGGATGCGCTGATGCTCGCCGAGTATCTTGCTGACTATGGCTATCTCGTCGTTGCCGTTGGCGCCTTCATCGAAGGCGAGACGATCCTTCTGCTTGCCGGATACGCGGCCCAACAAGGCGCGCTCGATGTTCGCCTCGTCTTGTTGCTCGGGTTCGTCGGCGCCTTTGCCGGTGACCAGCTGTGGTTTTATCTCGCGCGACGCCACGGCTCGCGCTGGCTGGAACGCCGTCCACATCTCGTGGCGAAAGCGACAAACACCAAGAGGCTGCTCGAGCGTCATGCGACATTGTTCATCCTGAGCTTCCGCTTTATCTACGGGTTGCGCAATCTCGGCGCAGTGGCGGTTGCGCTCAGCGATGTGTCGACTCGGCGTTTTTTTCTGTTGAATGCGGCGGCTGCGGCGCTCTGGTCAGTTCTCGTCATCGGCACCGGCTACCTCTTCGGCGAGGCCGCCGCCGCCATGCTCGATCAACTCGCAAGTATTCAAAAGCAAGTGCTGGCCATCGCTGGGTTGCTCGCCTGTGCGGCCATCGCTTCGATCCTGTTGCGGCGCTGGCTCCTGCACAAGCTTTCGTAAAACGCGCACGGCTTAACCGCTGCAACAAGTTTGGGCGTGCACCAGATCGGCCCATCTGCTAAGAGCGGCAGCCATGTCGCTGATCCGCCGAAGTTTTGCGCTTGTCCTGTTGCTCGGCGTCTGCCTCGCGCTCGACCGTCGCGCCGAGGCCCATGCCTTGGTGATCGAATCGTCACCGGCGATCGACAGCAGCGTCCACGGATCAGATGTCGAATGCGTGCTTCGCTTCAACAGTCGCATCGATCACGACCGCTCGCGCCTGACCTTGATTGGGCCGGATGGTGTCAATCGCCGTCTGGTGCTGTCGCGCACCAGCGCATTGGACACGCTTCAGGCGAACGCGAATGGACTAGCGCCAGGGTCGTACAAACTGCGCTGGCAAGTCCTCGCCATAGACGGACATATCACACGCGGCGATATTCCTTTCCGCGTCACCCCTCCGCAATAAGCCGCAATGGCGCTGCTGCTCGATCTCTACGGCTTCCTGAGCGTCGTCTTGCGCGGGCTGGTTTTGACCGCACAGTCGCTGACTGTGGGCGGCATCGCTTTCATATTGCTTTTGGCCGGACCGCTTGCCGTCGAACTCGGGCCGATCGGCGAGGCCGTAATCAAGCGATGCCGCGTGATGCTGGGCAGCAGCGCAATCGGCTTGGCGTTCGTGGTGGCGATTTCCGCGACGATCGAGGCGAGCATACTCGCCGATACCGTCGATCTGACGATGAACGAGACGATCGGCGCCACTTTTGTCGTCTCGGCGATTGCGGTCATTGCCGCCGCACTATCGATCGCTTGGCTTAGTCTGGCCACTAAGAATAGCGAGTTCACCGGACTGCCATTATTCGGTCTTGCTTGCGTCATCCTCGTCGCGCAGACCGCGACCAGTCATGCCGCGGCGCAGCTCAATGACCGGCTTCCGCTGGCCGCCGCCGAACTGCTCCATCAAGCCGGTGCAGCGGTATGGATCGGCGGCATCCCTTACCTGCTAATGGCGCTGCAACTGTGCCGCGATGCGAACACGTGGCGCCGCGTCGGCAAACGCTTCTCCCAGATGGCAATGGCAAGCGTCGCCGTTCTGGTGATCGCCGGACTCGCGATGGCCATTGTCTACACGGGATCGCTGGCGGCGATCTACGGCACGACCTATGGCGTCATGGTGACCACGAAGGCCGCTCTTTTCGGCTTCTTACTATTGCTTGGTGGGATGAACTACGTGATCATCGAGCGCCTCGCTGGCGATCCGACGACGCCGATGCTGCGGCTGCGCCGTTTTGCCGAGGCCGAGATCGGCATCGGCATCACGTTGTTCTTTGCCGCCGCGTCGTTGACGTCGCTGCCCCCCGCAGCTGACACACCCAATGAATTGGTCAGCCTGACCGAGATCGCCGAGCGGATGATTCCGCAATGGCCGCGTCTCGACAGCCCGGATCATGCCGGCCTCGCCATTCCGGCGCTGCAGGCGAAGCTCGACGCCGAAGCGATGCGGAGCCTCCATAAGGCGCAAGCGTTCGTGCCCGGCGCCGGCGACTTGCCGCCGCGCAACGCCGGAGACATCGCGTGGTCGGAGTACAATCATCATTGGTCCGGCCTGATCGTCCTCGCGATCGGCCTCCTCGCGCTCGCCGAACGCGGCGGCAATGCGCACTGGGCGCGCAATTGGCCTCTGCTTTTTCTTTTCCTCGCGGGCTTCCTATTCCTGCGCTCCGATCCCGAGACTTGGCCGCTGGGCGACATCGGATTGATCGAGAGTCTGCGCGATCCCGAGGTGGTTCAGCATCGGCTCTTTGTGCTTCTTGTTGTCGGCTTCGCGATTTTCGAATGGCGCGTTAGAACCGGTCGTTCCGCCTCGCCGAGATACGCCCTCGCCTTTCCGATGATCTGCGCCCTCGGCGGTGCTCTGCTTCTGACGCATTCGCACGCCGTCATCAACGCCAAGGAGCAACTCCTCGTCGAGCTATCGCATGTTCCCCTCGCCCTGCTGGCAGTTGCCGCCGGCTGGTCGCGCTGGCTTGAATTGCGTCTTGATCCGCCGACCGGCAAATTCGCCGCCTGGATTTGGCCCTTTTGTCTGGTGCTCATCGGCCTCGTGCTGCTGAACTATCGCGAGGCGTAATCAGCATGAACCGCACGATGATCGACCCACTATGTTAGCCGGCAGCATCGCCCAAGTGGTTGCGACCAGTATGCGCAACGCGGCCGCCGTCATGGCGATCTGCATTATCGGCGGAATTCTATTGGGTGGTTACGCGGCGACGCACCTCAGCGTCGATACTGACACCAACGATCTGATCTCGCCGGAGTTGCCATGGCGCAAGCGCGAAGCAGAGTTCGATCGCGCCTTCCCGCAAAACGTCGATCTTCTCGCCGTGGTCATCGATGCCGCCACCCCAGGCCAGGCCGAAGATGCCGCCCATAGCCTCGC
>WNFC01025052.1_pt1 | contig 11889 bp, 14 predicted proteins | sample 5400541 | NCBI WGS metagenome assembly WNFC01 (sample SAMN13153342, study PRJNA577476) | soil metagenome | isolation source: 120 cm saprolite under Douglas fir tree site 2 hole 2 replicate 1 | place: USA:California | collected 2015-04-18 | reverse complement strand
CCGTAGCCATGTGCAGAGCGTGTTCTCATGACCTTCGCGAACCAGTACCACGAGTTTGTCATCCCACTACTTGTCAAGGCGTTCGCCAATGTCAATGGTAAGAAGCCGCTTTACATTACGGATATCCAGACTTTTCGCTAAGAAGTATTGAAGAACGACCGCCTGTCAGTTTGCAAGACATTGTACAAAAAGAAGCGGTGTATTGCGCTGTTGGCCGGTGCGCTCACCGATTGAGGGACAATTTGGATCTATCTTCGTGGATGGTGATTGCAAAAGATGAAGCAAAGAATCCTAATGCAGAGTACGTTCATTAAGGCTCCCCTCCACAGAAATGCTGAGTGATCATACCCTGAACAGCTACCTCATCATTCAAAGACGAATTGTCTGGCTGATAGGCCGATGGGTCTCTCAGGACTGCTACCCGGCGACAGACCCTCGAATATGGCAGATACTCCTTCACCTGCTAACAACAAAAGGTACAGGGACGGAAGTGGTTAGGCTAACTACTGCAACTGCGCTGCAGCAATGCGTCGATGTAAGTCCCGAAGCAGATAGTCCCTCCATACGGCCATAATCATGTGCAATGACAGGCAAATCTATTTGATCTGGGTGTTTTCACCCCGTTTCTGGTTCCTACGGTGGCGGAGCTTCTTAGATTAATTGATGAAGTCGATACGGTCGAGACGAAGAACAAGCTAGCGGCATGCCTGAGCACGATAATTGACAGATCGAGGACAGAGGTACTGTCATTCTGGAGCATTTAATGCCTTCTTGTTTATCGCCTATCAGATTTCACCTTCGGTGTCTCTGATTACTTCCGCCTTCCCGCAACTATGTAAGTCCGATCTCCTGAGTCTCTCCCAGCTTATTCAGATCTACCAAAGGGCTTTCTGCTGGCGGGGAATCGCACTTTAAGATAACGCTATTGCGGATGATGACTGTCCTCATCACCGTGAGCTCAGCTGTTCCTCTGACGAATACTTGCTGATCGGTTGGGTTTCAGGCAACCGGACAGCACTCAACTCCCCTGGTCGCTATAGTGGCTCCCCTCCTCGAAGAGTGTTTATCTCCTGCGGTGGGTATGGTCCTTGCTCACGTGCTCTATATCCAATTGACCCGTGCTAGTTCGTCACGGAGCTGGAAACGGATGCATTACAGCTGTGGATTGCCGCCCTCCGAAATGCTGTCGCTCTGGGCCCCGCAAGCGGGGAAGCAAGTTTATTGAACCTGTTCCCGAAAGTGATAAGCCTACTAGCCGACAACTGGGGCGTATTGGGTAACACCACAGATATCCTAGAAGGTTATCTTCTCCTCGATGCCAACGCTGTGCTACAGGTTCGTCAAGCAGCCGTGATTTCCCGTAACCTATGTTCACGCCTCCATCCCAGAGACATGCTTCTCAGCTTTTTAACACACTAAAGCAACCTCTAACTGGTGCAAGCGCAAATCTAGCGAGATCTTTGCTAGATGCCTTGACATTATCGCTCCAGCTGGCTCATCCTTCAACTTACTCAGAGTCGCTTCATTCGAGCGGCTTGTTCAATTTGCTAATAAGAACGATTGTAGAAGACAAGGTTCTTACTACTATCTCACTATTGGTCAAGAAACAGCTGAATCGGTCAATCAGGCAGACATTTTCATTCTTACCCGTCACGTTGAAATCATGGCGCGCCTTACCCTCCTAGATTCACGGGTTTTCCTCCAGTACATGAGTGCCGCGGCGAGTACGCTAGGAAAGCGGGAGACCGAATTATGGGAGGGGTTATTAGATCAGTGGCGGCAGCGTGTGAGTAGTCCAAAATCGTGTCCGAGAAAACAGATACTTTCCAGCACACCATTCTAGTTCGACAATATCTCTGAACCGCGGCATCGCAAGCTCTACGCCATGGGACTTGCGGTCCTGGTCTCTACAGGAAGGCCTGAAGTCTTGGAACGGCTCCACAGTGAAATCTTCGACCTTTGGACCGACGTGTTCGCTGAATTAAAGGAAGTACAAAGGCAGAAAGAGAATGACGATGGAGGAGAGCCGTGAGATTCTATCTTTCAAAGTCCATCTGATCCCTGAAATCGACATTGGATTATGTAGCACTATACTGACCACGTATTGGGACCAGCCAGCTCCTTCCTTTTTCAACGGGTCTGAGGACACTCCCGAATACGACCGTCGAAAGAAGGTAAGTGTCGGCATTTATCGTAGCGTTGACATTCAGTCTTACCCTTTTGCTACCCTGTAGGTCTATGATACGGATCCCGTGCGCACAATCTTGCTCTCCTCGTTCATCGCAGAGCGCCTGAGGGAAGCGGAGGTTGCATGCGGAGGGGCGCAGGTAATGCAGACCCGGTATCTAGCGAAGGCAGATCCCCCGGTGCTCCAACTCCTCATGCGTGAGATCTTTGGGGCATAGCACGTAACGCATGCTAGCACTCAGTCCATCACGTACACCTGGCATCATTTTGCGGATATTAGATAGCACATCGTATGAATGAGAGAAGGTTTCCCCCAAGCATCACTCTGACTGCTCTTCGTCGCTACCACTAACCGAGCTTCGGCTCCCTGCACTCATGCCACTAACGCCACTCAAGCTACTGCTGCCCATTTCATCAAAGTAATCACTCCCCCATTCTTCAACGCTCCCATCTTCGCCTTCACTCACCCAGTACGTGTTCTCGACGTGAAAACGCTCAGCGAACAGCACGGGTATACCACAGCGCAGGCACTCCCATGGTCCTCCACCTTCATCTGCTGCGCATAGCATCTTCTCCGCGACACATGTATAACAATAAATGTGCCCGCAAGAAGTGCGATAGGCGGTCACGAGCGGGTGCGTCGGAGGTTCGCCCTTCCTCGCTGTGGGGTGGGAATCGGAAGTCGAGCGGGGCTGAATATCACCAGGCAGTGCGTGCGTTGGGTCCGCGACGTTCAGCGTCGTAATGGCGCTCTCGTAGCATATCGCACATTCATCCTCCGGGAGATGCGCGAACTTTCCGCGCTCGAGGGATCGAGCGTCTGCTCCCCGCCCGACATTGGCCCCGAGGCCAAGCGCCGAGGCGGGAATCAGGCCGGACAGCGTGTCCAATGGATGCATTAAGGCACCCGCTGCCGTCCCGGCGACGCGTCGGAGTTTGCGGTGAGGAAGGAGGGGAAGGAGGAACACGAGGAATTCCTGCGCGGTGATCATCAGCGGGCCGTGTGGTATCTGCAAAAAAAAACGCCCACGGGTTACAACATACCGGGGCCATCGCGCGAGGGGTTAAAGAAATAGCGAAGGGCTTACTGTCCATCCCAGAGGAACGCGATGAAGCTCGCGAGGGCGATCGCAGCGTGGGTGGTCTCCAGTTTGGTCATCAGCTCCCAAGCCTTTCTCCTGCGATCCGAGCTGGGTGCATCGGGCCAGGCCTTAGACAGCGCGTGCCCGCGCAAACGGGTGTGTATGTAAGGCAAGACGATCGTCAACGCTCCGTGCACGAGAAGGATCTTCCGGGGCAACCTAGACGCTTTTGGGTTGGGAAAAGGTCCGGGAAAAAAGCGATAAAGTGGTCACATCAGGTTCGAAAAAAGGGAGGAGACACAAAACAGAGTTCGCACGCACAAGAAAAAATAACGTGGCCATCGGCCGCCGACGACGGGACGACATACTTGAGGTCTTGTAGTTTGGCGCCGTACGATGCGCCCGTCGCCCAGACGGAGAGTCGGTAGAGCGTCAGCCGAATGAATAATGACAATTCCGGATCGAAGCGCGACCTGAGGGTAGACTGCGCGCGGAACCATACATATACGATACGTATACGTCAGTAAAAGCGTCTGGGAGTAAGAAAGTCGGGCGCGGGGGACGTACGTTGACCAGGCCGAGGGCCTTGCTGAGTGGGTCTCGGAGGAGATTGACGAGCTCGGCGTCGAGCAGTTCCGCGTCGAGCTGTCCGACACGTAGGATGCGGGACGCGGCAGGCGCGGGTGTGCTTGCTAGGGATCGTTCGGCGTTGTTAAGCGTGGGCTGGGCTTGGTCCCATAATTGCTGCCACGACGTGGGTTGGGTCATAGAGAGAGTGGTCACTCACTCGTTGAGAAGTACATGCACTCTCGCGCGGGTTGGCACCCACTCGATGGCCGACGCTGACCTGTTTCGCACTACAGGCGCTAACCAATGTCCATTCGTCACACTCTAAAAGAACATTTCAATGCCTTCAATCTCGACGAGTCCTGCTGCTCTTCCATCTCATCATAATTGCGGATTGTAGGGGAAAGACGCATACACTCGCATGTCAAAAGTTTAACGGTACATAGTCATTACGCTGCGTCGTCCCTATGACGGGGATGCTAGCAAAAGAAAGGATAATCACAGGCAACGCGCCGCCAACCTAGTGGGCTCTCCTGCTCTCCTGGATAATGGTGCTAAGCTCCTCGAGCTTGCGCTTCGAACGAAGTAACGTTCCGAGCTGCGAGCCAACGATGCCTTAATCAGATGTCATAGATAGACATGCACTTGGGAAATACGTACCCGCTTTTTGGTAAGTTTCCGTGCCTTCTTATCCTGCAATTTGCGGGGGTTGGTATAACCATCTGGGCTTACAGCGTGCTCTCACGCACCTTTGAGTTTCTCAACAGCTCCATGACCCGGCGTTCATACGCTGAAAACCCAGCAACCTCCCGGACGATTGACCGCACGAGCTTGGTCTTTGCTGACTGAACGCCCTTGCGCTGGCTTGGGCGTGCAGCCTTTTCGATTGGGGTAGTGGGATGGCCATGCTTGAGGCCGCGGCGTGTACCTACAGCATATCACACGCATCACTCAATCTGGTGTTCTGGCTACACCGTGCATGATACGCTGTACTCACCATTCCTTGCCATGTTTCTTTGCTGAACGGCTTGCTTTGCTCGACGGGCGAAACGATTGTGTCTACAACTTGGCGGGTCACGCGGAACGGACGGGCTGTGGCTTTTGAAACTGTATAGTTGATGACTATATTTTCTCACGGTTTATTGGCATTCATTTAAGCCCATTTAGCTCCCAAATTCGCGATAATAATTAATGATGGATGCACGGGATGGTATCGAATAAAGCCCCCGAATCCGTGTATCTAGTTGACAAAATTTCAACTTAAACTGATATCAACTGGCCCACCACCGGCCCTCGTGAGTCCGAGGTACGAGCAGAGAAGGCAGAGCCTGTCGCCATTGCCCGCACCAATGGCTGGTCAACTGGGTCGTTCGATTTACCCGTCGCATGGCGTCGACCTCCTCGACTGGCCCCAATTTTTGATTCCTCTTCCTCTTCCTCCTCTTCGTCGTCGTCGTCATCCTCCTCCTCTGCATGGTCCTGTTCAAGACATCGATAACTCGGCACGCCACCGCGAAAAAAAGAAACGACGCACCGGGTCGAAATCTTCCATACGTCGATCTTCCTCAGTCGCTCCATCAATCCCATCATCGTATTGGTCCTCTTCATCGTCTATCCACCTGCCTCTCCAATCAACTTCGTCCAACTCCTCAGGCGATTCTGGTCGTAATCGCATCCATTGCATTCTGGGGCCAGATTTCGCCCTCTCGCTAACTTTGAAGCCATAGATCCGGGGAACATATATTTTCCCGGCAGCACGTTTTTGTCCGCCATACGGGTTGGGATTGACGAATGGTGCTTGCTGAGAAGAGTTACTGCCCGTCACGCTGCGCGGTGACCGAGACGGCGACATAGAACCAGACGAAGACGGCTGCTTCCAGAACGGTGCAGGCATGAGTTCTCGATAGGTCTGGAAGAAGAGATGGGCGAATGTGGTGCCAAAAAATGCGCCTGGTAAAGAACCAACACCGATCAGGGAACAAGGCACTGGATCAGATGCGAAGTGTGACGCACCATCAACGCCCTGGAAACGGCTGCTTGCGGGGACGTAGATGTCGTTGCAATTGGGACAAAATAATTTAACCGTTTCCAGTCCTGGAAGGTCTGATCGCCCACATGGGACAACGTTGCAACCCATACAATACACGCGTGGACACGAGCCAAAGACACCCGCTTCGTACTTTTCCGCCTGAAAGGTTATGGATCCATAATCGTGATGATGATAGTGAGCTGGGGGAAAGGATTTCACTGACCATCGCGTGGAGTCCAGCTCTCGTAAGCACGTAACGTTGGTGCACGAGCCCATACAGCAATTCTGCTGACGCCTCGACAATCGAGACATCAGGGATCTTAGCCGAGTCTTCATCTACGACATGCTTCTAAGGAGACTGCACTCATCTCAGACGCGAGAGTTACGCACCAGGCTCAACATCCAAGACCATCTCCATCGCTTCCTTCCAGAAAGGAACCATCGCATTGAGCCCAGTAAGATTGAAATCGTCTTCGATAAAATCCTCTGCAACCTCGCAGAAGTAGTCATGGCCAGGTAAAGAACAAAACCAGCTAATCCACGTCAAGGATGACGTAGGTGTCGACGATGCTGGTTAGTGAGACGACGCGACGAGGCGGGTGTCAATCGGGGTGTGACAGATCGCGACGCACGGTCGGTGGGATGAATGGAAGGGAGACTCGGGGTAAATACAGTACGGTAGTGGGAAGGAGTTAGACACGCACTGTACCCCTCCTGTTCTTCGACCTCCTCCATTACTTCATCACCTTCGCCGGTGGCGCTCAATAACTCATCTTCTGGGACCTCGGGCTGGCTTGTATCCACGGAGGCTTGTTGTTGGGATCGTCGGGACATGACGAGAAAAGAGGGAAGAAGAGAACAAGAAAGGAATACTTGTGGGTAGTAGTAGGTGGTTGTTCTTTGTGTGCACGCGCACGACACAGAGCTTAGGCTCAATTTGCACTCCGACACATCGCCTCTACCTTATCACTAGTACTATCACATGGTCGACCTGCAACTCATCTGCGCGCTCGCCGTCCCTGTCCACACTGTTGATCCCAGTATTAGTACGACAACCACTTGCCCCACCACGATAGAAATCGTCCCGTACAACCATCGTTTCCCACCTACCTGACCCCTCAGCTCAGCCGCAAACGTGCTCACCGTCGTGAGGCATCCACAGTATCCATCCCCCAATCCCTGTAGTATCGAGCATGCACCAGGAGATACAGGGGGTCGTAGACCCTGAAGGGCGCGGAACAAGGCGAGTAACGCTGTGCCAAACTCGTTGGCCACGAGCGTACCAACGGGAAATAGTTCCCAACGCGAGTTCAGGGAGATGGAGAGCACGTAGCGTGTAAAAGTACCTGGGAAACTGAAGAGGAGCGCAGCCGTCGCTTTGTGGCGGAAGGAGGGGGAGAGGTAAAAGTACACAGGGAAGGTTGCAAGGTACACCGTGACGGAGACCACGGAAATCGTGTGCCGCACCGCAGCGGGCGGAGCCCCCATCTTTGGGATGAAGGGCAGAAGCGTCGTACCAATGTGAACCCCCAAGAATAGAGATGCAAGGGATATCGACAATGTGAAGAATATTTTTGAGATCCCATCAACTACCTGGTCTGAATCGTGAGCTTCCAAAGGGTTGGTCGAAGAGCTACGGGACAGACATTTCGTAGCCAATCCCGGTGAAACTCTCCTTCGTTGATCCAAGAGTAGAAAACGTCCAGCTGCCAACCGGAGAAAGTCGTGAGAGAACCGCAGAAGCCTAAATATAAGGTTTTGAGCATACGAAGTACAATTGTGGTGATCAAAAGCCAACCAACGTACCAGTTCCAATCGCGGTGTAGAGAGGACCATAACTTCTTAGGGTGTGATAAGTACCCCCTGACAAGTGGCAAAAATGGCCTCACTAGTTGCTGATAGTATCCTTCAACGGGAGCGCGAATCCCATAATGAGGCACCCTACAGCTTGTGGATATGCAAGAGGGAATATGGCATTTCCATCGTAGGTAGCGAGCGCCTCTAAACCCAGTCTTGCGAGGACGCCAAAGACGGATGCTGGCATGAGCAACGCAACCACAGCTGGCGAAAATGGGTGGTAAGCATTCGACGGGGTCTGGATAACAGCGTCCGATTCAGTCGACAGTCGGTCGACGCTCGCCAAGGACCTCGCGGTTGCCCTGCTCTGCTCCCGCGCAAGCGCCTCGCCTACCCCGGTAGGCAGTGTAATATGACTGGACCGCGCATTGTGCGCAATAGGCCCATCGTCGCGGTCATCGGATGCGCGCGGTTCACTTGTAAAGACGTGGTGCTTTTCTGGAACAGAGCCTATTTCTGGGATTGATGTCGAATTTGAGGCAATAGGTTGTGACATTATTTCCAAACCGTCCGTTTTCCGCATTCGCAGCGGCGGCCACGAACGGATAAGTCCAAAAAACTACAACACTGTAAAAAATACCAAACTGTATTTCGAATATATATATTTTTTGGGCATTTTCTCGATATTTCTCCGTAGGACCATCGGTGCCGAGATCACATGGATTACTGCACAGCCCGTGCGCATACTCTGTACCCGTAGTGCAAGCCTCCCGTAGCCGAGCCTTCAAAAAGCCCTCAAGAGAGGCGCCGTGATTACTTTTTACGGCGACCGCGAGAATCGAATTAGACGCCCAAAACTCCGAGGAACAACACAACTGCGCAACATGTTGCAGTTGATCCTCACAGGTCTACCTTTGTTCGTATCCACTTTCGTCCTAATCATGGTCTGGCCAATCTTTTCCCGTTCTCGCTGGAACCCCAGCGGTCGTGTACGTGTTTTCTCACGCCGAGCGTCCGTCGCTGACAGGGCAATTTTAGCATTGCTACATCACTGGGGGCTCAAGTGGCCTTGGCCTTTGTCTGGCCATTATCCTTACGAAGAAAGGTGCCGACGTGTCCATCGTCGCACGGAATGAGGAGAATCTCCAAAAGGCGCTAGCGCAGCTCGAGGTACCTGTCCTCTTCTTTCGCGTAGAACACCCACATATATTCTTCCATAGGCATCTCGGGTCAATCCTAACCAGATCCTGAGGGCGTATTCATTTTCCTTGGGATCACAAGATGCCTCAATTGAGGCGCTAGAAGCCGCCTGCGTGCCGCACGGTGGCCAAACACCCGACGCGGTCTTTCTGTGTGCTGGCAGAGCAACGCCCGGATTCTTTATTGAGCAGACGGAGGAAACCCTGCGGAAGGGTATGGATGATACCTACTGGCTCGCGGCTTGGTCTGCCATGGTTCGTGATCTACTTGAGCCTCCGTTTTGCCTTGGGCCTCTGACGTTCTGGCATCGACAGGCCGCCAGCAAGCGGATGGTGCGCACGGGTACAAAGGGGAAGATAGTCTTCGTTTCCTCCGTCCTGGGCTACTTCGGTTTGGTAGGCTACTCATCATACTCGCCGGGAAAGCATGCCATTCGCGGTAAGTGCTGGACAAATTCGAACATCTTGTCCCACGTTGACAACGGCGTGGATGTATCCAGGTCTTGCCGAGACCCTCCGTCAAGAGCTCTTGCTCTATTCCATTGATGTGCAGATTTATTTACCAGTGACAATGTACACCCCTGGATATGAGGAAGAAAACAAAACCAAGCCAGAGCTGACTCTCAAGATAGAGGAGTCCGATGACGGCCTCACTGCAGAGAAAGCCGCAGAGGGATTGTACGAAGGTATAGTGCCTGTCACACTCACTTTTTTTCAACGCTGGGACTGAAAGCAACCATATCCACAGGCGTACGAAAGGGCGAATTCCACATTACGGATACATTCATCGCAGATGTGTTTAGAGCGAGCACTCGTGGGTCCACGCCGTTTGGGTCAAACGTTCTCAAAGACCTCCTTTACGGCCTTATCGGCACGGTACGTTTACGTGCCCCCTCGTGAATGGACACAACCTTGACATGAATTGAGCAGATTAATATGACATGGAGGATATTATAATCGATACCACTTTTGACAAGTGCATCATGAACATTTGAAGTCGAAAGGGGGGCGGGAAACGTTGTTCGAAGGAAGCGAAGCTCTGAGATCAGTAACATGACTGAAAACAAGCATTATATCCCTCTGAAATAAAATTACTCTCGGTCTTTGCCATTAGGTAGCACTACGTCGAGGGCGTGAACGGCTGCCTTGGTTTATAGTAGACCTCATGAATGTAAGATTTGAAAGGAAAGGACGCGCATGTTGTAATTTATAACAGCAACTAAATTACATAATAATCTCCCATCTCTCTAAACGTTCTCCTTTATATTCCTTCTCGTACTGTATTCCCTCACTTTTCTTATAGTACAATACCTTTTCTATCGTTGCACCTCAGTACTCAGTATTTAATCCCCAGACGGTCTGATCCCAATCCAGAGCACTGCAATCCCCACCCAGGATATGGCGCTTACGTGACTACAATTTCCGTCACGAGGTGCGTCATCGAGCATCCTGGAACGCCCTAAAGGCTCACACGGTTATGGCATGTTCCACCTATAAAGAGCTCTGGTATCCAATTCAACCTAAGACACATCATGCCCCCTTCCCGCTCAGCCCTTCCACCTGTCTACTATGCCATCTTTGGCGTATATGAGCCCACCGTGACCCTGATGGGCTTCATCGGCGCACTCCTGGACCCAACAAGGGCACGTATTTTAGCTCTTAACATTGCGTCCTCTCGATAACACCCCTTTGTTTCTGTTTTCTTTTGGGGACGGTCCTTCCAGACCCACAACATGCAGGCCCCGTGGCCTTCCTACGTTATGCCACCGCAACGGTTACCTCTCGCGACGAAGGTCACGGTCGTGCAACTTGCACACGTCTGCGGCCTTCTCGGCCTCGTCAACTTCTTCCTCCTTCGCGCAGTACGCCGGTATCTATCGGGCCAACTCATGCTACAGGAGAAAATTGTCTCCGCCTTGCTCACGCCACTCCTTATCGGCGACGTACTCCACATCGTGGTCACCCTATGGGCTCTCGGTGACGTACGGTGGAATGTCTCGGAATGGACAGTAGTGATCTGGGCGACGGTACTTATTGGTGTATCATTACTCATCCCACGCATCACTTGGCATATGGGAATTGGGAGGTATATGGAATCGAGGGATGGGAGGGGGAAGGGGAAAGGACTACTGTAGGCGCAAATGTTGCCCTCTCTGGGCGCATATACCTCACGCACCATAGTGATCTAATGTATATACCAGACCTTGTTTAGATACATTTTGGTTACTTGGACCATGAGTACTTTCTTACGGGTTTCCGAATGAGCTCGGATGAAACGAACACCACGTAGAGTGATTGGTAGGTTCGGTTCCTGCAAAGTCGAGAGCCATTTTACGGTAATTCGCTATTTGAAGTGGTTCAGAGATGCTCCATTCTCGTAACTACTGACAAGATGCAAATCGAGTGCCTTCCGGTCACAACTACGTAACACAACATCCGACCTTCTCACCTCTTACGTACAGTACCTCAAACACAAGTGTAGGGAAGTGAGGTGTCAGCGGTCAGTTCACAGTCACGCGTGAGATCGTTCGAATATATATATATAGCTTCTGCAGTTCCTTGTCAGTAGGTTCGCGCTAGAATGCCCTGCGAAGAGGTCAGATGTTAGTACGTTGCGCGTGTATGTCAATAAGATACATCAGGTATCCAAGCGTTCATATTAGATCAAGACGACGTCACTGGAATCCGCGGCCTCCTGAAGAGGCACAAAGGGTTCCCTCCAACCACTTGTATAATCACCAGGGACTACGGAGAGAAGGCATGCTTACCAGACCATGGAGCTCATCTCCGCTTCTGTTTTGGCACAAATGCGGGCGCTTGAGTGGGTTTATCTCTTGATGCGGCGGAGCCAGGCGGTGGAACAGACTGAGGCAACGTGGCGGCGACCTTTCTGAGGCGACGCATCATAACCATTGAGCACTTCTGCGTTCGCATCACCGTGGATCTCCGTGTCATGATGGCGCATGAGAAGGTCCGAATCGAGCATGGATGTCACAGCTGGGCTGGCTTCAACATCTCCTATTGTAGT
>WNFC01033478.1_pt1 | contig 11890 bp, 10 predicted proteins | sample 5400541 | NCBI WGS metagenome assembly WNFC01 (sample SAMN13153342, study PRJNA577476) | soil metagenome | isolation source: 120 cm saprolite under Douglas fir tree site 2 hole 2 replicate 1 | place: USA:California | collected 2015-04-18 | reverse complement strand
CCGCAATTGGCGCGATACGGCCTCACATTGCCGACCTTGATGGTCCTGTTCTATGCGCGCGACAGTTCGACGCCGTTGACGCGGCTCGAATTCGGCGGAGCCGCCGACGGCCTCGATCGCTATGCGCGCCTCGCGCCCGACGGGGCGGTCGTGACGGTTGCGGAATTCGAGGTCAGGCGCCTGACCGAGCTTCTCAGGGCGGTCGGAGCGGGCTCGTGAGGCTGTTGCGCGCGGTTGTGCTGGCCTGGATCGCGCTTGGCATCGGCGCCCCGGCGCATGCCCATCAGGTCAATCTGTCGACGGCGCGCGTGACGTTGGGCGGCAATCGCACCGTCACCGTCGAGGTGGCGCTCAAAGGCAGCGACGCCGACCGGCTTGCCGGCACGCATATCTTCGACGCGCAACGCGACGCGGTTGACGGGGCGCTGGTTGCGGCGTCGGCGGCGCCGATCATCGACTATGTCAACGCCCATGTCGCCGTGACCGGGCTCGATGGCACGCCCTGCGCGGCGGGCGCGGCCGCGCTCAAGCCCGACGGCGATGGCGTCATCTTCCACACCAGCTTTTCCTGCGGCAACATCACCGGTGACATCGTTTACCGGTCGACGGTGCTGACCGCGACGGATCCGAGCGCCCGCCAGGTCGTCTTGATCGGCGAGGGCGACAACGCCCCGCAGGCGCTGCTCGACGCCGGCAATACGACGATCACGCTGTCCGCACCCGCGCCGTCGCTGCTTTCGACCATGCAGCGCTATCTCGTCACCGGCATCGAGCACATCTTCCTAGGCTATGATCACATCGCGTTTCTGGTCGGCGTCGTGCTGTGGGCCCGGCGGCTTATTCCCGTGATCAAGATCGTCACCGCGTTCACGATCGCGCATTCGATCACGCTCTCGCTCGCCGCGCTCAACGTCGTCGTTCTTCCGAGCGCCGTGGTCGAGCCCGCTATCGCGGCATCGATCGTGTTCGTTGCAATGGAGAACTTCTTCTCGCGCGATATCGACGGCCGTTGGCGGGTGACCTTTGCCTTCGGGCTCATTCACGGCTTTGGTTTCGCCGGTGCGCTGCAGGAAGTGGGGCTGCCGCCGAACGCGGTCGCCACCGCGCTTGCCGCCTTCAACGTCGGTGTCGAGATCGGTCAGGTTGCCATCGTCTCGATCGTGGTTCCGGCGCTGATTGGGCTCGACCGGCTCATCGCGACAGATGGGGCCAAGCCGGTGAGGGCTGCGCCGGTGGTCTATGCGCTCTCGGCGCTCATCACGGTGCTCGGGAGTTATTGGCTTTTCATGCGAATGCTCAATGCGTAGTTTCCGCGCCCTCGAATTCCCGTTCGCTTCCGAGGGCCAAGCCGGCTGAAAGCCGGAAGGTCGGCAGCTCCGGCCCAGGAGCCTGCGCGCGGCGCGGCTGCACCTGCGAAACCGTTACGCGGCGCTTTCACCATCGATCGGGCCGGCAGCCGGGACGAACAGCAAGCCGGGCAATTGACAAGACAATATTATATGTATAAAAATATGCAAATTCATACATCGAGCTTTCGGGAATGGACGCCCATCCGCTCAGACTCAGAGTTCAGTCGATGACTGCGGAAACGGCGGTCATTCGCGGGCTTGTATTGACGCCGGAGGGCGGGGCCTTGCCGAGCTGGGAGGCCGGCGCGCATATCCGCATTTCCGTTCCAGGCGGGGGCGATCGGCCCTATTCGTTGATGGCGTTGCCGGATTTACCAAAGGGCTGCTGGGCCCTCGGGGTCCTGCGGGAGCAGCTGAGCACGGGCGGCTCCAGCTTCATGCACGCTCTGAAGATCGGTGACATCGTGCGGGCATCGGCGCCGATCAACAATTTTGGCCTGCATACCGGAAACACGCCTGCCATCCTCTTTGCCGGTGGCATCGGGATTACGCCGATCTTGTCGATGGCGGCCGAGCTGCAGGCGCGAGGAACGCCCTATCGGCTGCACTATGCGGGGCGCGCGCCGGAGAGCCTGGCGTTTCTGCCCCAGCTCCGCGCGATCTGCACAAATGCGCTGTCTGTCCACTATGACGGCGATGAGTCGCGGCTCGGTATCGCGGCCGTGCTCGATCGCGCGCCTGGCGAGGCGCATATCTATGTCTGCGGACCGGCAGGCATGATTGAGGCCGTGAAGAAGAGCGCGGTCGATAAAGGTATTCCGGCGGCTCGTATTCACTACGAACTCTTCAAGGCGGAGCCAACCATATCTGCCGATGACGCCTTCGAGGTGGAGCTCCGTTCGACAGGTCAGGTCATCACGGTCGCGGCAAATCAAAGCATCATTGACGCCCTGGAGCGGGCCGGCGTGGAAGTACTCTACGACTGCCGGCGTGGCGATTGCGGCATCTGTCAATGCGGCGTGATCCTGGGCACTCCCGATCATCGCGACGTCATCCTCTCTGACGAGGAGAAGGCGTCCAACAAGGTCATACAGATCTGCGTATCCCGCGCGAAGTCAGAGCGGCTGGTATTGGATCTCTAGAGGAAAGCGGAGGAGGCGGCCATGGGCCCATACAGGAACAGTGCCCCCGCAATCCGGGCGCTTGTGCGCGAGGCCGAGGTCCATCGCGACGCCTATGTAAACCCCGAAATATTCGAGCTTGAGTTTGAACATCTGTTTCCGAATAGCTGGATCTATGTCGGGCATGCCAGCCAGTTGTCGAAGCCGGGCGATTTCATCACGGCGAATGTTGGACGGCAGCCGGTGCTGGCAAGCCGTCATAGCGATGGCTCGATCCATGTTTTTTACAATCGCTGTCCGCACAAGGGCGTCAAGATCGCGTCAGAAGCGTGCGGCAACACCGGAAAATTCTTCCGCTGTCCCTATCATGCCTGGTCGTTCAAGACCGACGGCTCTCTCCTCGCCATTCCTCTGAAGAAGGGCTATGAGGGAACCGGCTTGTCGGAAATGCAGGCGAGCGAGGGGCTTCCGAAAATCAGGAATGTCGTTGTCTATCGCGATTTCATTTTTGCGCGATTGAACGACAGCGGCGTGTCCTTTGAAGACTATTTTGGCGAAAGCCTTTCCACGATCGACAACATGGTCGACCGGTCGCCGCAGGGAGAGCTGGCGATCCAGGCCGCGCCCATCCGTTATATGCACACCTGTAACTGGAAGATGCTGGTCGAGAACCAGACCGACACCTGTCATCCCATGGTGGCGCATGAAAGCTCGGCTGGAACGGCGGTGAAGGTCTGGAAGCGTGAGCAGGGCGCATCGACCGAAGCGCCGATGGCGGTACAGCTCTACGCGCCCTTCATGAGCCCGTACGAATTCTACGAGCAGTCGGGAATCAGGATCTGGCCGAACGGCCATGGGCATACCGGGGTTTCCAACTCGATCCATTCGAATTACTCCGATGTCGATGGCTATCTCGACCAGATGATCGCAGCCTATGGCGAGGCCAGAGCTCACGAAATCCTCGCGCAGGTGCGGCACAATACGGTCTACTTTCCGAACGTGATGGTGAAAGGCGCCGTGCAGATCCTGCGCAACTTTATCCCTGTCGCGGTCGACGAGACCCTGGTCGAAAGCTGGGTGTTCCGCCTGGTCGGTGCGCCGGACAAGCTCTACGAGCGCGCCCTCATGTATAATCGGTTCATCAACGCGCCGACCTCCATTGTCGGCCACGACGACCTCGAGATGTATGAGCGCGCCCAGGAAGGGCTTCGCTCCGACGGCAATCGGTGGGTCAATCTCCGGCGCCTGTTTGAGCCGGGAGAAGAGAGTGACGTGACGGCAGTGATCAATGGAACGTCGGAGCGGCAGATGCGAAATCAATTTCATGCATGGGCCAAGTTCATGACGGCCGACATGGAAAAGAGCGCTGAGGCTGCCGAATGACGGAGAAGGAAATCACCGACTTCATTTATCGCGAGGCCTATCTTCTCGATTCGATGCAATGGGACGCGTGGCTGGACCTGTTTCACCCCGAAGGCCGTTACTGGATGCCGCTCGAATGGCAGCAAGAGGATCCGATCCTGCAGCCATCGCTCATGTATGAAGACCTGTTGCTCTTGAAGGTGCGGATCGAGAGGCTTTCCGGCGAGCGCACGTTCAGCCAGAAGCCGAAAAGCCGCTGCCATCATCTGTTGCAGGCGCCGCAAATTATGGCGAGCGACGCAGGAGCCGGGTTGTACAAGGCGCGCACCTCCTACATCTACACGGAAACGCGCGGCGACACGCTGGAGCGCTTCTCGGGATGGGCTTCGCACGAGCTGGTCCGATTGGGCGATTCCATCAGGATCAAGCTCAAACGCATTGACTTGATCAACTTCGACGCTCCCTTCAGCAACATCCAGCTGTTCATGTGAGTCTTCTCTTGACCAACGAGACCGTCTACGCCCGTTTTTGCGAGACTGCGCTGCGCCGGGGCGATGGTGCTTTTCTCAATGTCTTGGAGGAAACGGCCGCCATCTATGGTTTGACCGCCGGCGACATCAGCTATCGGGCCATGCTGGAGCGGATCGAACGCTGGCGGTCAAAGCTGGCCGAACGCGGCTATGGCGAGGGGCACCGGGTCGGCCTTATGCTGCAGAACAGGCCCGTTTTCCTGGAAATATGGTTCGCGCTCAATGCGCTGGGCGCATCGGTGGTGCCGATCAATCCGGACCTCAGATTGAACGAGCTCGAATATATCGTCGGTCATTCCGAAATGAATGCGGCGTTCGTGCTTGAGGAACGGCGTGAGGAATTGCAGATGGCCGCTGGGAATGCCGGGCGTTCGATGCCGGTCGCCACTCAAACTTGCGAGGTTCCCAAGCCGTTTGGCGGCATGGCGTCGTCGCCGACATCAGGCAATTCTTCCACCGAGTGCGCGCTGCTCTACACGTCCGGGACGACAGGCCAGCCCAAAGGCTGTGTTCTCACCAACCAGTACTTCCTGCACTGTGGCGACTGGTATCGCGATGTCGGCGGCCTCATCGACCTCAGGGTCGATCAGGAGCGCATGATCACGCCGCTACCCGTCTTTCATATGAATGCGATGGCGGTGTCGGTCATGGCCATGGTGTCGGTCGGCGGATGTCTCACCATGCTGGATCGTTTCCATCCCGGCACATGGTGGGATTCCGTGCGAACGAGCCGCGCCACCTGCCTGCATTATCTGGGGGTCATGCCTTCCATGCTGATGAGCGCCGCGCCGTCGGCGCAGGACAAAGCGCATTCGATACGCTTTGGGTTCGGCGCCGGTGTCGATAAATTGCTGCACGGGCCGTTTGAGGAGCGCTTCGGATTTCCCCTCATCGAGGCCTGGGCCATGACCGAGACCGGAAGCGGCGGCGTCATCGGCGCGAGTTCGGAGCCGCGCAAGATCGGCACGAGTTGTTTCGGCCGTCCTGGCCGGGATGTTCAGGTTCGCATCGTCGATGATGGCGAGAACGACGTGCCGGTCGGAACGCCCGGCGAGTTGCTGGTGCGGCGGGCCGGCGCGGATCCGGGCTACGGCTTTTTCAAGGAATATCTCAAGAACCCCGAGGCCACCGACGAAGCATGGAAGGGCGGATGGTTCCACACCGGCGATATCGTGTCGAGCGACGCCGATGGCGATCTCCATTTCGTCGACCGCAAGAAGAACGTGATCCGCCGGTCCGGCGAAAACATCGCCGCTGTGGAAGTCGAGTCCGTTTTGAACCGTAATCCGTAAGATTCAGCGTGGCGGTCTGAAGGACCTGGTGGCCGAGTTGATGGGGAAGGGCCTGTTTCACGATATGCGCGCGCTGAAGAGGCGTCAGGTCTGATGCAAGGTCCGGCCACCCGCACCACCCTTATCACCGGAGGAAACTCCGGGATCGGCGAAGCGTTGGCGCGAAAACTGGTTGAACAAGGCCAGCGGGTGATTTCCGTCGGCTTGGAGAATCCGGCTTGGACCCATGAGTTGCTTGTGGCCTACCAGGCCGACCTGACCAATCTCAACGAGGCGCGCGATCTTGCCAGGGACATTTGCCGGGACACCGCCATCGATCACCTCGTCCACAATGCGGGCATGATTCTTCCGAACCTGTTGGCGGATGCCAAAGCGGAAGACATTCTTACGCTGGCGCAACTGCATCTTGGCGCGCCGATGGTCCTCACCCAGGCCGCGCTGGCGGGAATGCGGGAGCGCGGTTTCGGGCGCATTGTCTTTGTTAGCTCGCGGGCCTCGATGGGCATGCCGACCCGCTCGGCCTACGCCGCAACCAAGGCCGGCGTGCACGGCATGGCGCGGACCTGGGCGCTGGAATTGGCCTCCGCCGGCATTACCGTGAATGTCGTAGCACCAGGCCCGATCCTGACGGACAATTTCTGGAGCGTCGTGCCGAAGGAATCCGAATTGCAGGACAAGATCGCCGGCAACGTGCCCGTGGGGCGGTTGGGCTCACGCGAGGACGTCGCTCACGCGATCGACTTCTTCCTGGATGAGCGTTCCGGCTTCGTCACCGGCCAGATCCTTTACGTCTGCGGCGGCACCAGTCTTGCCGGCCTGCCGACTTGACCCCCGCAACTTCAGTCGTATCAGATCTGATTCTGTCGAATGTTCTCGACCATCCTTGCGAGCACGCGTCCGCAAATCTCGATCTCATCGGGATCAATGCCGTCGACGAGCCTTTCGTAGTTCTTTTCCATGATCGGCCAGATCTTCCGCAGCAGCGCCTCGCCGTCCTCCGTCAGCGCAACGACCCGACGACGCTGGTCTTCCTCGGCGATCTCGCGCTTGACCCAGCCTGACGAGACCATGGACTCCACCATCCTGCTGGCGGTCGACTGCTCCGTGACCGCCAGGACGGCGATCTCGTTAACCGTCAAGATCTTGTAGATGTAGAGCACCGACAATGTACGAAAGACGACATTGTTGATGCCGTGCTCGCCGAGGTCGCGATTTTGATCGAGGTTCCAGCGATTGGACAGGCGGTTGAACAAATAAGGAATATAGACTTGCAGCTGATCCTTGGTTCGTGGCGGGCCTGATTTCCACCTGCTTCTCGGTTCTCTGCGCATTATGGCTTGCCACTTCTCTTTTTGTGTTCGGTCCTGACCTCTTGGACGAGCGATCGCAGCACGGTGGACGCGTGGTCCAGCTCTTGGGCTGATACCTTCTCGAAGCGTTTGCCGAGATGTTTCTTGTGAACGGCAACGGCTTTCTTGAACAGCGCTTCGCCCTTGGGGGTCAAGCGCACGATGAACGATCGTCGATCCTCGCGGGACATTTCCTTGCTGATCAGCGCATCGGCGAGAAGCCGCTGCACCAGTCCCGATACGTTACCGCCGGACACCTTGAGATTTTGCGACAATTGTCCGAGCGCCAATCCCTCCTTGTAACGATCGAGTTGCGCCAGGACGTCGAACTTGGCCACCGAAAGCCCGAACTCGGCGTTGAGCACCGAATTCAGCGACGAAAAGATGTCGCCATGCAACGACAGGATCTGCAACCAGAGCCGCGTCTCCTGTTGTCCAAGAACCGGGACAGTGTCGTCCTTGAGTGCTACCGGCATCGTAAAACCTTCATGGAATCGCCGTGGTCATGCGAACGTCTTGACGGTTTTTATCGTTCCCTCCAGCTCCTGACCCGGCCCGTCCTTGAGGGCGGCTTCCCTCAGACGACGTGCCCAGTCGGCGGCATCCTCCCGCTTCTCGACCAGCTTGATCGCCGACATCACCTTGTCGAACTTCGACAATCCGCGCGTGTGGGTATCGGAATAGCCCTTGATCAGGCGGCGGCATTGCAGGATTTCGACGCCCAATTGATAGTTCGTGCCGACCGCAGCGGTGGCGGCCTTGAGCCATTCATCGCGATGCGCCGTCTCGACCGCATGCCGCAGCGAGCGGCGGCGCATCCCGCGAAGGCCGCCCATGATGTAGAGTCCCAGAAACCAGGGCAGCGAGTAGGTCCGCACACGGCGTCCCTTGTTGACGCGATGATCGAGCCAGCCGACCAGTCGCGGTCGTGCGGCAAGCCAGCGGGCAAAACCTGCCGGCAGCATGCCCATGACCTCTTCCATGCGCGGATGCATGAATTCGGTGGTCTGGAGCACCTGATCCGGCGCCAGCTGAAGTTCGTTTTCGATGCGCGCACGACGGCTCGAACGCGTTTTCAGATCGGCCACGCGAATGACATCGTCATAAGTCATGGCATTAGCGAGATATTTTGCAGCCGTGGACGTAAAGAGATAATCTCGTTCGGCGCCGCCGCAGCCGCGGTCGATATTGTGGAGGGAGCGGAGAATGTCGAGTGGTGCCAAACCGCCGTCCGATGCCGCGGGGAGGGAAGGTCGGGCCTTACGGTCCGATGACGCCGGCGGCGCGACAGGCTCCGAATTGTCCTGGGCTCGTTGATCTTGGGCGCGTTGAAGGGCGGCTTCAAACGTCCGGACGCTGGCGTCGGCGCCCTTGCCGCCGGCACGGATTACATCCAGATAGCTGTCGAGGCTGAACGGCAGCACGTCCGCGCCCGCCAACGCGCCGAACATGGCGGCCGAAATGATGCTGCCGTTCTTGGCGGCCAGCGCATCCATATCGAAGATGATTTCCTTCTTCGCCGCAATCCCGATCGCGGCAACGACGGCATCCTTGTCCGCGATGCCATTGCCCGCCGCGATCTTTTCGCCGATCGCGAACGATCGATGATTGGAAGCGATCAGGGTCGTGCGCTCCGGCGTGACGATCCCGCGAAGGATCGACCGGCCTGCCTCCATGAACTCGGAGGCGATCACGACGTCGACGTCACCGGGTGTCGGCATCAGCGACAGGATCGGCTTGCGACCGTCCAGCGGCGGCATCATTTCGACGTAGTAGATCGTGGCGCCGGTGCGCTGGGCCACTCCCGGCACCGAGGTCGATTGCGCGACCCAGCCATGTTTCTCGGCGAGAAGCACGATCCATTCCGTCAGGACGCCGCCGCCCTGGCCGCCCATGGCAACGATTGCGATCGAGACAGGCCGCTCGGTCGCATCGCCCGCCGCGGGTAGCGCAAGTCGTGCCGTCTCGTCCCTCATGCAAGCGCCTCAAAAGACGGACGCCGGCGGTCCCGCCGCCGCTGCAGATAGGAGATGACGGCCATGGTGATCCCAGATTTCCATCTGTCCCATCGGGTCGGATTGTGAATGACGTCGGCGCGGTAGAACGATGGACAGAGAATGGCCGCCTCCGCGACCTCGCCGCAGTTTCCGCAGCCGACACAGGAATTGTCGATGGCGGCGACCGGATCGTCGCGAAGCGGATCATCCAGCTGCTTGACGGAAAGCGAGGGGCATCCGGACAGCCGGATGCACGCATGGTCGCCGGTGCACACGTCCTCGTCGACGCCGAAGCGCTCCTTGACGACGCGAGAGCCATCCTTGATGGCCTTCGCTGTCTGCGGCTTGACCCGACGCTGCTTGTTCAGCATGCATTCCGAGGATGCGACAATGATCTTGGGGCCTTCCTCGCTTGTCGTCAGCGCGTCTTTGAGCGTGTCGCGCATCCTCGCGACATCGTAGGTCCGATCGATCTGGCGGACCCACTTGGCGCCGATTCCCTTGACGGCCTGGACGATGGAGTTGTTCGTTTTCCGCCGCTGGTTGATGGCGCGAGACGACAAGATGTCCTGACCGCCCGTTGCCGAGGTGTAAAAATTGTCGACGATGACGAAGACGCCGTCATGATTGTTGAAAACGGCGTTGCCGATGCCGCTTGTCAAACCGTTGTGCCAAAAGCCGCCATCGCCCATCACGGCGATCGATCGCTTGTCGGCCTTGACGTTGAACGCCGACGTCGAGGCGGGACCAAGGCCGAAGCCCATCGTCGTGGCGCCGATGTTGAACGGCGGCAGGATCGAAAACAGGTGGCAGCCGATATCGGCCGAGATGTGATGCTGGCCAAGTTCTTCCTGCACCAGTTTCATGGCGGCGAAGATCGGCCGTTCGGGGCAGCCCGTGCAAAGGCCCGGCGGCCGTGCCGGAACGACCTGCTTCAACTTCTCCACGGCCGGCTGGCGCAGGACTGGAGTTGCATCCGGGGCCGGCGGCCTGTTGCCGAGCAGCCTCGGCTCAGTCTTTTCCAGGAATTCGCGAATGCCGCCGAGCATCACCTGGGCCGTATAGTCGCCGCCCATCGGCAACACGTCCTTGCCGTGCAGGCGCGCCTGAACGTCGTTTCGCCGCAACACCGTATTGATCGCCTGTTCCAGGTATTCCGGCTGGCCTTCCTCGACCATGAGGACAGCATCTTTCTCGAGACAGAACTCCACAACCTCCGAGTCGATGACGGGGTAGGTGACGTTCATGACGTAGAGTGGAACCTGCGTGTTGCCATAGGCATCCGAAAGGCCGAGATACTGCAGCGCCCGGATGACGTTGTTGTACATTCCGCCCTGCAGGATGATGCCGACCTTGCCCTGCTTCGGGCCCATCCATTCATTGAGGTGCTTTTCCCGCACGAAGTTGATCGCCGCCGGCATGCGGGTCTTGATCTTCTCCACCTCATGTTCGTAAGCCGCCGGCGGAAGCACGATGCGTCCAAGATCACGCTTCGGGCTGTTCAAGGCGTCCTTGATCGTATAGGCCGGCCTGACATTGTCCTTGCATGGAAAGCTCCCATGCATGTGGCAGGCACGAACGCGGACCTCGAGCATGACAGGCGTGTTCGAGACTTCCGACAGCTCAAAACCCCTTTCGATCAAGTTCACGATGCATTCGTGGTCGGGCCGCGGATCGAGCAGCCAGATTTGCGACTTCATCGCAAAGGCGTGGGTTCGCTCCTGCATGATCGAGGAGCCTTCGCCGTAGTCTTCGCCGACGACGATCATCGTCCCGCCGGTGACGCCGCCTGAGGCCAGATTGGCGAGCGCATCGGATGCGACGTTGGTTCCGACCGTCGATTTCCAGGCGACCGCGCCGCGCAGCGGATACATGACGGAGGCGGACAGCATCGCCGCGGCCGCCGCTTCGTTCGCGGAGCTCTGAAAGATGACGCCAAGATCGTCCAGGACATCCTTGGCGTCCGCGAGCACATCCATCAGATGCGAGATCGGCGAGCCTTGATAGCCGCCGACATAGGAGACGCCGGATTGCAGCAACGCCTTGGTGATCGCCAGGATGCCTTCGCCGCGGAAGACGTCGCCCTCTCCAAGCCGGAGGTCTTCGACCTCGCGGGCGAAAGATCTTTCAGCCATTGCGTCCTCCAGAAATATGCGATATCATACTTTTACATGTAAAGTAAGTCAACGCGAAACCCTGCTGTGACCGCCGGGGGTTTTGCTGCGTGCACGACATCTGCGTTCAGCTCCGAGGTAGAGCCTATGCTGAAGTTGCCTCGCTTTAAAGTCGCCGCCGTGCAGGCCTCGCCGGTCTTTTTGGATCCGGACGCAACCTGCGACAAGGCGGCCGCGCTGGTGCGCGAGGCGGCGGCAAACGGGGCCAGGCTCGTCGCCTTTCCCGAAGTGTTCGTTCCCGGTTACCCCTACTGGAACTGGATCACCGATCCCGTCACCGGGAGTGCCTGGTTCGAGAAGCTGGCGAAGGCTTCGGTGCTCGTGCCCGGGCCGGAGATCGATGTCGTGCGGAAGGCGGCGCGCGATGCCGCATGCCATGTCGTAATCGGCGTGAACGAGCGCAGCCCGGTTTCGCTGGGCGCGATCTATAACACGCTGGTCTTCATCGGCCCCGACGGTTCGTTGCTCGGCAAGCACCGCAAGCTGGTGCCGACCTGGGCGGAAAAACTGACCTGGACGGGCGGGGACGGCTCAAGTCTGCGGGTGTATGACACCGAGATAGGGCCTCTCGGCGCGCTCGCTTGTGGCGAGAATACCAACACGCTCGCCCGCTTTGCGCTTTTGGCGCAGGGTGAGCTTGTGCATGTCGCAAGCTATATCTCGCTTCCCGTCGCGCCGCCCGACTACGACATGGCCGAGGCGATCAAGCTGAGGGC
>WNFC01018085.1_pt1 | contig 11891 bp, 9 predicted proteins | sample 5400541 | NCBI WGS metagenome assembly WNFC01 (sample SAMN13153342, study PRJNA577476) | soil metagenome | isolation source: 120 cm saprolite under Douglas fir tree site 2 hole 2 replicate 1 | place: USA:California | collected 2015-04-18 | reverse complement strand
AAAGGGCATCATCACAGGCAACAGCGTAAACACGGTGCTTTCGTTCTTCGAAACCCAGATGGGACCATTCAACGGCGCGAAAGTCGTGGCGCGCGCCTGGGTCGATCCGGCATTCAAGCAATTGCTGGTCGACGACACGCCGGCCGCGATCGCCAGGCTCGACCTGCCCAAGGGCATGGCGGGCGCCGAGGGCGAGCACATGCGCGCCGTCGCGAACTCCCCGACGGTCCACAACCTCGTCATCTGCACCCTGTGCTCGTGCTATCCGTGGCCAGTGCTAGGTCTCCCGCCCTATTGGTACAAAGACCCGACGTTCCGGGCGCGGGCGGCGCGCGAGCCTCGCGTCGTTCTCATGGAGTTCGGACTCGATATTCCGCCGTCTATCGAAATCAAGACCTGGGACAGCAGCGCGCAGATCCGCTGGTTCGTGGTGCCGGAGCGCCCGGCCGGAACCGACGGCGTGAGCGAAGCGGAGCTTGCCAAGCTCATCACCGCCGAAGGCATGATGGGAGTAGCGCGGGTCTAGGGGTGACCGCTGTAGGGGCGACCCTTGTGGTCGCCCGGTTTGCGCACGCGTCCGCCGGCAACAGGGCGACCACAAGGGTCGCCCCCAGGGTCGCCCCTACATCCAAGGGATGGCAACCATGCAATCACGATTCGAGCACTTCGCCGTCACCAGCATGATGGGCTCGCCGGACCATCCGCCGCGCGCCGACGGCGCGCTCAAGTTCTCGCATCCATGGGAACGCACCGCATTCGGGGTCGCACTCGCGCTCTCCCGCGACGGGCATTTCGAATGGGAGGACTTTCGCCAGCACCTGATCGCCGCCATCGGCGATTGGGAGGCGCGCCACGAGATCGACGACCCGTCCTGGAACTACTACGACCAATGGCTCGACGCGCTCGAGGCGCTGGTCGTTGCCGCGGGGCTTGCCGGCCGGGACGAAATTGCCTCGCGCGCGACCACGGCGCCAGCCGCACAGCTGTGCTGCAAATAACAGACTTTCAGAAGCTTTGACTGGCACGGCGGTTGCTTGCAGACCGTGATCGGTGAGCATAACGCCGGCGACCCAGGCGTGGCGCCGAGCGCCGGCCCCGGGGTTTGAGGTCTGAAGCGATGCGCGTCGTCATTCTTGCGCCCCCGGGCGTACAGTCGCTGGATGTGGTCGGCCCCGCGGAGGTGTTTTGGGAAGCGGCGCGCCGTCTCGGCGATCCGAGCGCTTACGAAGTGCAGGTCATGGGCACCACCGCAGGAGCGGTGTGCGGAACCGGCAACCTGCGCTTTCTCGTCGACTCGACCATATACGACCCCGACGAGCCGATCGATACTCTTCTCGTTGGCGGCGATCCATCCTTCGACGAGATCGACCCGGCGGTCACCGCCTGGCTCAGCCGGCGGGCCCCGACAGTGCGCCGCTACGGTTCGGTGTGCACAGGTGTGTTCTTCCTTGCGGCCGCCGGGCTGCTCGATGGCCGACGCGTCACCACCCATTGGGAATGCGCAGACAAATTGAGAAGCGATTTCCCTAACCTGGTCGTCGACGACAACCAGATATTCATTCGCGACGGCGCGCTGTGCACGACCGCGGGCGTCAGCGCCGGAATGGATCTGGCGTTGGCGCTGGTGGAAGAGGATTTCGGACGCGAGCTCGCGCTCATCGTCGCACGCTACATGGTGATGTTCCTCAAGCGGCCGGGCGGACAATCGCAGTTCAGCGCTCACCTCGCCGCGCAGATGTCGACAAAAAGCCAAATCCAAGAGGCTCAGGAATACGTGCTCGAAAACCTGTCAAAGGATCTGTCCGTCGATGCAATGGCCCTGCGCGCCGGCATGAGCACGCGCAATTTCTCGCGGGTGTTCCGGCGGGAATTGAAGTACACGCCCGCCGCATTCGTGGATGCGGCGCGCATCGATGCCGCGCGACGCATGCTTGCGGATACGAAAACACCGCTTCAACGGGTGGCCCGCGCCTGCGGTTTCGGCACCGTCAACTCCATGCGGCGCGTCTTCGTGCGCAATCTCGGCGTTTCCCCCCATGATTATCGTACGAGTTTCCGCAGCGCCTATTCGGATATGGACGTGACGCCGAAGACGCCGCGCCGCCCGCATGAGGGGGAGGCGGCGAAGTCATTTCAGGGAAAGACGAAACAGCCCTTCTGGTCGGAGCGAGCAGGCCAAGTGGGCGCATTGCGGTCGGGTGCCTTGCCGTCGGGCGCATTGCGGTCGGTGGGCGCTCGATCCGCCGGTCCGTCACTGAGGTCGAAGCCTTCGCGGCCATGAAGCCGTCACAGCTTCGGAATATCCGCCTTCACAGCCAAAAGGCGTGTGCACGCGACGGCGCCCCATCGATGAGGTGAAACAATAAACCTCACGTCTCAGCATCCGGCTTTGGTGGATCGTTGAAACCGTATTCCACGAATTCCTCGAATTTGCGCGGCCTCAGCACGTCCTGCACCAGCCTCAGCATATCGGGCGTTTTGCCGACGAAGGTCTCCATCCGGCGATAGTCGGTCCGCGCGCCAATGGAGCACATATTGCGTGCGCTCTGCGAGCGTTGCGATCTTGGCACAGGGGAGCACATAGATGCGGGTGCGCTCAATGAAGGCTGAGTCTTCCTGCCGGCAGTTGCGCCAGACATCGAACAGCTCAGTCATGCAATAGGTGGACTTCAGATACTTGTCGCTCAGGAAGACGAAGATGCCGTCACCACGCCCGATCCGCTCCATGAATTTGGAGATGCGGTCGCCGGGGTGCATCGCCGTCTTGTCGCGGATTATGGCCACGCCTTTGGCCGCGGCGGCGTCGCAAAGCCGGTTCACGAAAACCTCGCGCTCGCGACCATCTTCAGTGTCGTCACCCCACGCGTAAGAAACGAAATATTCCATCTTGGCTGAAGGCTCGTGCGCCGGCTTGATTGCTACCGATTGAGAGAGGTCAGGCCGGTCAGGGCGGCGAGCGCCCGCGCGCCGTCAGCGCCGATCTGATTGCCTAACAGATCGAGGGAGGTCAGGCCGGTCAGCCGGTCAGCGCATGAAGCTCAAGCGGGATTTCCGTCAGCCCGAGCCTACTTAGGTCCAGGTGCGTGTCCTTATCGTGCGCAGCAACGTCAATGCGGCGGCGGGCTTCTTGCAAGCCAGCGCTTTCGATGCGCGGCAGCGCGGTAGCGCGAGCTTCCGCGCGCGGTTTTTGCGTCGTCATACTCTTGCTACCTTGCCCTTACGGGCCATGACGGTCTTCGGCGCTTACAAATGAATGAAAACCGATAGACTTAGGAAAACGGCTCGTAAGGGGGGCGAAACTCGTGGCAGCCGGGTAGTCCGCATGGAGCGCAGCGTAATCCAGGAACGGCCGTTCCCGGATTACGCTGCGCTCCATCCGGGCTACGGTCCAGGCGCCGCCACGACTTTTGCCCCGGTTACAACGGCTTCTTAACGCGAAAAATCACTTGGCGACAAGGCGACAGCTTAAAACAGCCCGAAAATCGCCGCCGACCAATCCATCCGCCCCCGCCGTCACAGCTTCGGAATATGCGCGTCGTCGATCACCCTCGCCCACTTGGCGATGTCATCCTTGAGACGCGCCGCAATCTCCTCGGGCGAGCCGGCCTGAGCCTCCAAGCCAAGCTCAAGCATGCGTTGTTTGATATCGGGCAGCGCCACCACGTCGCGGACCGCCTGGTTGAGGCGTGCGATGATATCCGCCGATGTGCCGGCCTTGGCGAACAGTGCGTTCCACGAACGCACCTCGTAGCCCGGCACCCCGGCTTCCGCGGCGGTGGGCGCATTGGGAGTGAGTTCGGAACGTTTCGCGCCGGTGGTCGCGAGCAGACGCAGCTTGCCGTCCTCGATGCCCGCTTTCGTGGTGGCGTAGTACTCGGCGGCGAGCTGGATATCGTTGCGCAACAGCGCGATCATGGCGTCCGGCGTGGTGCGATAGGGAACGATCGTGACGTTGATCGTGGCCATCGCGCGCAACAGCGAGGGTGAGATCGAACAGGCTGAAGCCCGAGATCGGCGCGAAGTCCTTGACCGGGTCATAGGGCAGGCTCTTGAACAACGGCACGTTGATGGCGGTGCCGTTGGTGACGAGCGCGAGGGTGTAGCCGTCGGCCGGCGCTGCAAGCACTGAACGCGCCGCCGCGATGCCGCCGGCGCCCGGCTGATTGTCGACGATGAAGCGTTCGCCAAGCCTGTCGCCAAGCTTGTCGGCGATCAGCCGCGTGGTGATGTCGCCGATGCCGCCTGCCGCAAACGGCACGATGATCCGCACCGGCCGGTTGGGATAGTTCTGCGCGTCGGCCGGGCGCGTCAGCACAACGGCGGCGGCAGCAAGAATCATCACGCATAGACTTCGCATACGTGGGGGCTCCCTCGGGCCGGGCACATCGGGTCCTTGACGTTCGTTACCCTTGCGCCGACTGGCGCATGCAACGTGATGAACGTCAATGGCGCCCTTTCATTCAGGTCCCGATTTCGCGTTCTCAGCGGTCGCGGTTGTTGACGGGCGCCGGGAAGCGGTCGTTCGGCAGGCTTGAGGGAAATTCCAGGAATTTGCGCACAAAGCCGGGCGCCACCGCTGAAATCGGGTTGACCCGGAGCACCGGCGTGCCGGGGGTGCCGACCACCTCGTAGGTCATGCTGCCGATCAGGCCCTCTTTGCCGCCGAGAAAGAAGCCGAGGACCGGGATATTTCCGAATGCCGCGTTCAATCCATAGAGCGGCACGAAGGTCCCGCGCAGGTGCAATTCATTGCCGGCATAATCCATGACGCCATCGATCGTCGCCCCGACCGTCGGCCCCGTGACCAGTCCTTCATGGATCACCATCTTGCCGGGCCGACGGGTGAACTCGACGCGCATGCGCGAGAACTGCACCCCGCTGCCGGTCCCGTTGGGCGCACCGGCAGCGACACCGTCGAGCGCCGCCTCGCCGCGGACCGCGAACTCCCGCACGTCCATGAGGCCGTCCTGCTTTGCCCCGTCAGACGTCGGCGGATCCATGGCGATCCACATTTGGCCGCCGACCATGCGCGAATAGGTGTCGCTGAAGCGAAATAGCGCACCGGCATCGGTCGACTCCAGATACACGGTCTGCCGTTCGCCGGGACGCCCCCGCAACTCGCCTTGCAAGACGCCCTCGCCCGCAAACCGCGCCGTGGCCGCGAGATTGCGGATCGCGCCGCCGCGCCGCGTCAGGTGCAGGTCGAGATTGCGCAACACTTCGCCCTTGAAGCCCGCGACCGCCCCGATCTTGGCGTCGACATCAATATCGCTTGGCCGGCGCTGCTTTGCCTCGGGATTGCCCGACATCGTCGCCTTGATGAAGTTGCGGCCGTCGAAGGTGTCGCCGCGCATCGTGATCCTGTAGAGATTGTCGGGCGTACGTTCGAGCTGCAGGCTGGCCTTGTCGCCGTCGGCTAATGCGAACACCGGAAACGTGCCGGTGGAGAAATCGCCGTTCTGATCGAATTCCACGCTGCCCCGGATCGACACGCCGTTGCCGTCGAAGGCGATGTCTTCGAGCCGCGTCGGCCTGCCGCGGCCCACAAAGGTGAACGTCGCCCGCGCCGGCGCCTTCTGCGCCTTGTTCCATCCGGTGACCAGATTATCGAACTTGGCCTGGGTAAAATCCGCTTCGACCGACAGGCGGCTGTCCCCGTCGCCGCTCAGGGCAACTCTGCCGCCGACCTTGACGGGGACCGGCCCGGCAATGGCGCCGCTGGCATCGAGGCCGAACCGCGCGCGCGCCGCATCGTCGAGCGTGCCGGTCATGCGCACCTCGGCGTCCGGCTCGCCGGCGCCCCGGCGCAACTCCACGGAAACCGGAGTACCGCCGATGCGCATGTCGCCCTTGACCTGATAGCCCTGATTGTTGGCGCTGGCGCGCAAAGTCTGCGCCTCGACCTTTTGCGACATCACGAAGCGGTCGGCCGAAAAATTCACGATGTCGGCGGCGACCGAATAGCTCAGCGTTGAGGATTTGACCTCGCCGGCGAGCGGGAGTGCGAGATTGACGGTCGCCAGCACATTGCCCCGGCTGGTGGCGGGATCGATGGGGATGCCAGCGGCGTCCTTGAGGCGGTCCATACCGAGAAGCTCGGCTGCCGCCGCCACCGGGCCCTCGATCCGGGTGCGAACCTTGGCGGGCGGATTTTTAACGCTGGTGTCCGGCACCTCGAACACCCCATTCGCCACCGTGAGCTTGCGTCCCGACGGCATCTGCACCACGCCGCGCCCAAGCGTCACCGTCGTGGTGCGGCCCTTGACGCGGGTGACGAGGTCGGCGTCGCGGATTTCCGGCAGATTGTCGAACGGCCGCAGCGTGGCGCCGGTGGTTTGGATCGCAATCGACAATCCGTCGTCCGGCACCGGCGGGCCGCCGGAGCGCAGGGTCGAAATCGGTGCGTTGGTGGCGATTTCGCCCTGCTCGATCGATCCCCCGGAAGTCCGCTCAATGATCCAGGTCCGCACAGCCGGCGTGACGAAGGGCGGCCACATCTGCCTGAACGCCGCAAGCGAGAGCTTGCGCGCCGCCATGCCGATCTTCAGCCGCGGGTCGGGTCCGGAGTAATCGAGACTACCCGACATGGCGACGCCGACGCCCTTGCCGGCCACCTCCGCGTGATCGATGTTGAACCGCCGTTCCACCGGATCGATCCGGCTTTGCACCAGGATGCGGTTGAGGACGAGCGGCTCCTCGTTAGGGCCGGTCGGCGCCAGCACCACCGAGCCGCCGCTCAGATTGAGCGCCCAGGTTCCGCCGGGATCCTGCGGCGCCTCGGCCTGCGCCATCAGTGTCAATCGCGTGGCCCCGGAAACGATCTGGAACGGCATTGCCAACACGCGCCGGGGGGCGTTCCAGTCGATCTGCATTTCGGCACGGTCGATCGTGATCATGGCCTGCGGATCGCCGACGTCGATGAACGATCCCGGCCCCACCAGGATGCGGCCGGAGGCGAATTGCGGCGTTCCGTCCTGGGCAAATTCGGCACGAAGCATGGCCGATACAGGCGCATCGGTCTCGACCTGGCCGCCGTCGACGCGCAACGCCAACAACAGGTCCTTGAGCAAAACCTTGCGCGCCTCCAGATCGACCGTGCGGGCGCCATCGTTGCCGGGCTTGATCGATGCGAGCACGAGCCACGGACGGGTGGCGTCCTCCGAACCGAGCTCGAATTCGAGCGCGCCCGCGCGCGGACGGGTGAGGCTCAAGTGAATGTTTTCGAATCGGGACTGCTGGCCGTTGCGGTGGTCGTCGACCACCAGGTTTCCGCTCTTGAGGCCGACTTCCGTCAGGTCGCCGCCGTCGAGGCCGAAGGCGCCGAGGCTGTCCACCCAGGCGAGGAAAGCCGCAAAATTCTCTTGCAGGCTGCGGCTTCCCTCAGCGGCGCCGTCGTTGTCGGCAATCCCTCTTTCCACTTGCGCCGCAGCGCCTCCTCGTGACCCGCCCGCAGCGGGCGCCGGCGCAACGGCAAGAGGACGCTGGTCGACGCCGGTCGACACCGTGACCTTGCCGTCGGCTTCGACGCGGACCGCAAGCTCGGCGCCCACGAGGTTGAGGCGTTCGGCCCGTGGACGCCCGCTGAGCAAGCTTGCCGGGGAGAACCCGACCTCTGCCTTCGGGGCGCTCGCGACCACCGTGCCGTCATGGTCACGCACCGTAATGGAGCGGATGCGCATCGCGGTGCGGCCGTGCTCGTCGCGTTCCAATACGGTGCCGCCGATGTCGACGTGGAACTGCTTACCGAAATTTTCTGCCACCGCAGCCGCGAGCCACGGCGTGGCGATGTCCAATGATATCGGCCCGCTCGCCAGCATGAGCCACAGGCCGCCGGCCATCAGTGCGAAAACAGCAGCGACCGCGACGACGCCGATGCCGACCCGGCGCACCCATCGGGATTGCATTGCCCGCAATGGCGGGCCGGCGAGCCGCCCCCCGATGCGCCACCAGCCTGACACATCCTGCCGAGCCGCCGGCGCCGCACCCCGCCCGCGTCCCCCTCCCTTCCCTCCACCGCAAGCGGTGGAGGGAAGGGAGGGGGACGCGTGCATCGCCTCGGCGCCGCGGTGCATAGGGAGCCGCGCTTCCACAGTGCGCAAGCCTGCGGTTGTGGGCCTTCTGTCGTGGTCAACCGCCATGCTTGGTGGAATGTCCCTATCGGTCAGGGTAACAATGGGGGGTTAACGCTAGTCTACTCCCTCGCGGCGCGGCCCGTGATTAATCTCTCACCAGACTGTTCGAAAACGACGAAACGAAGGCAGAGGCATATGACGGCAGACTTGGCAGCGGGCGGCAAGGCGCCCGATTTCCGCTTGGCGCGTGACGGCGGCAGCACCGTATCGCTCGCGGACTTCAAAGGAAAGAAGCTCGTTCTCTATTTCTATCCCAAGGCCGATACGCCCGGATGCACGATCGAGGCCAAGGATTTCTCCCGCCTGCATTCGGCCTTTGCCAAGGCCGGCGTCGCGGTCGTCGGGGTCTCCGCAGACCCGGTCAAGAAGCAGGACGCGTTCAAGGCGAAGCACGCCCTCTCAACGCCGCTCGCCTCGGACGAAAACCATGAAATGCTCGAGGCTTACGGGGTCTGGGCGGAGAAATCGATGTACGGGAAAAAATACATGGGCATCAATCGCACGACGGTGCTGATCGGCGCCGACGGTCGCATCGCGCGCATCTGGCCGAAGGTCAAGATCGAAGGTCACGCCGAGGAAGTTCTGGCTGCCGCGAAAGCGATTTAGAGTGGCGGCCTCAACCAGGAGGCACCTTGCGCCGCCTGTCGATAGGGCAGACTTCCTATCGGGGCAGCGCAGCGCCGCCGTGGCCATTGGCGAGGAAAAGTTAACGCAGCGGTGAAATTTTTTTCTCGTCATCGCGCCACGGCCCGGCCCGCCATTTGCTCGTCCGGCTCGAAGCGGAATGAACCGAACCGACAACGGACCGGGGGATCAAACCTGATGCTGCGAAAGCGCACCGCGTCCAGAGCCCTTTACGACTTGTCCGTGATTAGGTGAATCACAGTCCTATCATGCTCCGCGAAAGCGGGGCATCCAGTAACCCCCGGCGAATCAAGTGGTGACTGGATCGCCCGCTTTCGCGGGCGATGACATGTGAAAGTGATGCAATTATTTCCCGACGCGTCCTTTAGGGCCTCTGGCCCTCCAGCGCCTCAACCCGAGCCTCTAAATCGGTGAGGCCATGCTGCACGCGATTGACGTCTTCGTGCAGAACATCAACCTCACCCTCGGTCACTCTCGTTTCACCCATATCCCGAATGGTTGCCCGTAGGGCGCAATAAGCGCAGCGCATTGCGCCGACTTATCTCAAACACGCTCGCCCGCAGTTGGCCTGTCGAGCGTCGTCGCTTCGCATCGGAACGGCGCAATGCGCTGCGCTTATTGCGCCCTACGGGCTTCGCCCGCTTATTTGTTTTCCTGCGTCTGCGGAAGCGGTTTTGGTTTGAACGGCGTGATATCGTCATCATCGCGCCAGACCACGCGTTTCTTGAACCTCCAACCCTGCGGAGTCTTGACCAACGTGTCCTCGTAAATCGCGGTTTCCACAATTGTCGCCGGAATATTTCGCGCGTTGAAGAGAAGCAGGTAGACGGAACCTTTCGCGCCCTCCGGGGTCGGCGTGATAACGAGGTTGGCGTTAAAGTGACGCAGGCCGCCGCGACTGCCCATTGCCAGGAGCGCATCTTTGCCCTTGACCGGGTTGCGCACTTCGCTGCCTCGGCCCGGCCCTCTTCCGCCGGTGAACTCGCCATCGAGGACGAACGTGGAAGCGAAGCGCTCGCCTTCACCCTTGTCGAGCGCGTGAGCATAAGCGGCATAAAGCTGTTGAATCTCGATATAGTCGTCGGCCGTCAACTTCTGCGCGGCGCCGGTCTCTGCGGCAGCCGCCGGACGGAGCGCGGTCAGCGCGGCCAACAACACCCCTGCAGGAAAAAAACTACGTCGCAACATGAGTCATCTCCTCCCTTATGGCCCGGAATTACCCGGCTATCGATCGGGGGCCAACGTCGTCGCGAGGGCCGTTCTTGACCCGATCCAGGCATCGCAAGCGAGCGTAGCCCGGATTGAGCGACAGCGAAATCCGGGACCTGTCCGACGGCAACGCCGCCCCCGGGTTTCGCTGGCGCTCAACCCGGGCTACAGCCGTCGGACAATCCAGCAACCGTAAATGCTCGCACCCAACCCGGGAACCGCTTATATCGGCCCCATGGCAAACATTGATCCTGTCCCGCAAAACGCCGCGCCCGGCCCGGAGCCGGCGCGAAAAATCAGCTTCGTATCGCTCGGTTGCCCGAAGGCGCTCGTCGATTCAGAGCGCATCATCACGCGGCTGCGCGCCGAGGGCTACGAACTCGCCCGCAAGCACGACGGCGCCGACTTGGTGATCGTCAATACTTGCGGCTTTCTCGACAGCGCCCAGGCCGAATCCCTGGACGCGATCGGATCGGCTCTGCGGGACAACGGCAAAGTGATCGTGACCGGCTGCATGGGCGCCGAGCCGGAAAAGATCACGACGCGGTTTCCCAATGTGCTCGCCGTCACCGGCCCGCAACAATATGAAAGCGTGCTCGATGCCGTCCATCGCGCCGCGCCGCCGCGCCACAATCCGTTTGTCGACCTGGTGCCCCCGGAAGGCGTCAAGCTGACGCCCCGGCACTATGCCTACTTGAAGATTTCCGAGGGTTGCAACAATCGCTGCAGCTTTTGCATCATTCCCAGGCTACGCGGCGATCTTGTGTCACGGCCGGCCGCCGACGTGCTGCGCGAGGCCGAGCGCCTGGTCGCCGCCGGCGTCAAGGAACTGCTGGTCATCTCCCAGGATACCTCCGCGTACGGGCTCGACATCAAATACGCCGCAAGCCGGTGGAAGGAGCGCGAAGTCAGCGCGCGGTTCCTCGATCTCGCGGCGGCGCTGGGCGAATTCGGAGTCTGGGTGCGGCTGCACTATGTCTACCCCTACCCTCATGTGGACGCCGTCGTCCCGTTGATGGCCGAGGGCAAGGTCTTGCCCTACCTCGACGTGCCGTTCCAGCATGCGGCCCCTGCCGTGCTCAAGCGCATGCGGCGGCCGGCCGCGCAGGAAAAGACGCTCGATCGCATCCGCGCCTGGCGCGCCATCTGCCCGGACATCACCTTGCGATCGACCTTCATCGTCGGTTTCCCAGGCGAGACCGAGGAGGAATTCGCCTTTCTGCTTGATTGGCTCGATGAAGCGGCGCTCGACCGGGTCGGCTGTTTCCGCTACGAGCCGGTGAAAGGCGCGGCAGCCAACGATCTTGCCGAGGCCGTGCCGGACGAGGTCAAAGAAGAGCGCTGGCGCCGTTTCATGCAGCGCCAGCAGGCGATCTCGGCGCGCCGCCTTAAGCGCCACGTCGGCACCCGCCAGCAAGTCATCATTGACGAGATCGGCCTTCCGGCGACTAACGGTTGGGCCAAAGGCCGCAGCAAGGGCGACGCCCCGGAGATCGACGGCACGGTCCATGTGACGTCGCGCCGGCCGCTGCGGATCGGCGAACTCGCCACCGTGAAGATCGAGCGCGCCGATGCTTACGACTTGCATGGCACTGTGGTCGGGTATTGAGATCAGTAGGGTGGGCAAGATCGCGTTCTCGGCGGCTGGCCTCGCGAAAGCCTGTCCGGCGATCTTGCCCACGCGGTTAAGACGGCGAGATCGGACCGCGTGGGCAAAATCGCAGGCGATGCCGATCAACAAGCCGTCGGCCGAAGTGGCGATTTTGCCCACCCTACGACACCGCAATGTGATCGGGCGCTAATCCGTCTCTGCTACGCGCGACAACGACTGCGTAAGCTTCTTCAAGATCGCGCACAAATCGCTTCGAATCGAACAGAGGCGACGTCCGGCATCCCGCAACGCGC
>WNFC01007634.1_pt1 | contig 11891 bp, 11 predicted proteins | sample 5400541 | NCBI WGS metagenome assembly WNFC01 (sample SAMN13153342, study PRJNA577476) | soil metagenome | isolation source: 120 cm saprolite under Douglas fir tree site 2 hole 2 replicate 1 | place: USA:California | collected 2015-04-18 | reverse complement strand
GGTTCAGGCGACGCTGCATTGGGTCATGGTCGCGGAATCGGTGCCGGCGGAGATTCGCCAGTACAATCCCCTTTTCCTCAGCCCCAATCCCGGCGCCGGTGGCGATTTCGCCGCCGACCTCAATCCGCAATCGCTCGAGATACTGGCGGGCTGCCGGCTCGAGCCGTCGCTCGCGACGGGGAACAGCGAGGAGCCGGTACAGTTCGAGCGGCTGGGCTATTTCTGCCGCGATCAGGATTCGGCGCCCGGCCGCCTCGTCTTCAACCGCACCATCGGGCTGCGCGACACCTATGCGAAGGCGCAGGCGGCAGGGGAACGTCGATGATGGGCGGCCACATATTTTCCTCTCCCCTTGCGGGAGAGGGAGGGGCCCCGCGAAGCGGGGAGGGTGAGGGGGCTCTCGCCATGGGCGAGCCGCGGCGCTTTCCCCCTCACCTCCCCATCGCTACGCGATGGGTCCCCTCCTCTCCCGCAAGGGGAGAGGGGAAGAAATACGCTACTCGGCAGAGGAGGCCATGATGGCTCACACCCATTCCTACAACGCCAAGGTGATTTGGACGGGCGCCGCGCAGGGGCCGACAGCCAATTACCAGAGCTATAGCCGTGAGTATCTCGTCGAGATTCCCGGCAAGCCGGCATTTCGCGGCTCGGCCGACGCGATGTTCCGCGGCGATCCGGCGCTGCACAATCCGGAGGATCTGCTCGTCATCGCCCTGTCGACCTGCCACATGCTGAGCTATTTCGCTGATTGCGCGCGCGCCGGCGTCAAGGTCGTCGCCTACGAGGACCAGGCGACCGGCACGATGGCGATCAAGGACAAGAAGATGCGTTTCACCGAAGTCGTGCTCCATCCGCGCGTCGTCATTTCGGCCGACAGCGATGTCGACAAGGCGCTGGCGCTCCACAAACAGGCGCATGAGCAATGCTTCATCGCCAACTCGGTCAATTTCCCAGTCCATCACGAAGCGATCGTGACGCGCGCGGCGAGTGCGGGGTAGGCGCGTGACGATCAGGCTTTACAACACGCTGACCCGCGCCAAGGAGGACTTCGCGCCGATCGATGCAGGCAATGTCCGCATGTATGTCTGCGGCCCGACGGTGCATGACTTCGCGCATATCGGCAATGGCCGGGCCTTCACCGTGTTCGACGTGCTCTATCGATTGCTGCGCCACAGCTACGGCGTCGACCACGTCACCTACGTGCGCAACATCACCGACGTCGAGGACAAGATCAACGCCGCAGCCGCCGAGCGCGGCGAGACCATTCGCGCGCTGACCGAACGCACTACCAAGGCGTTTCACGCCGACATGGCGGCGCTCGGCAATCTACCGCCGACGGCCGAACCGCGCGCCACCGACCACATCCCGCAAATGGTGTCGATGATCGCCCGGCTGATCACCCTCGGCTTCGCCTACGAGGCCGAGGGCCACGTGCTCTTCTCGATCGCGGCGATGCCGGAATACGGACGCCTTTCGCGCAAGAATCTCGACGAGCAGCGCGAAGGCGCGCGTGTCGAGGTCGCGCCCTACAAGCGTGATGCCGGCGACTTCGTGCTATGGAAGCCGTCATCGCCGGACCTGCCGGGCTGGGACAGTCCGTGGGGGCGCGGCCGGCCGGGTTGGCACATCGAATGCTCGGCGATGACCGAGGCGCTTCTCGGCGAGACTTTCGATATCCATGGCGGCGGGCTCGATCTCATCTTTCCGCACCACGAGAACGAGATCGCGCAGAGCGTATGCGCACATCAAGGCAAGCCGCTCGCGCGCTATTGGCTGCACAACGGTTTTCTCAACGCGGCGGCAGGCGAGAAGATGTCGAAATCGCTCGGCAACTTCGTGACCGTGCATGAGCTCCTGGACGAATGGCCGGGCGAGGCCATCCGTCTCGCGCTGCTCAGCGGTCACTACCGCGAGCCGCTAGAATTCTCGCTCGCGCGGCTGGCCCAGGCGAAGCAAACGCTCGACCGCTTCTATCTCGGCCTGCGCGAGATGGCGAATGCGGGCGCCGCCAAGCCGAATGGCGCGGGCAATTACGGCGGCGTTCTCGACGCGCTCGGCGACGACATGAACACGCCGCTGGCCCTAGCGCGGATGCACGAGCATCTGCGCGATCTCAACGTCAATCTGCAGGAGGGCCGCAACGCCGAAGCCGCGCGGCACGCATCGGCGCTCTTGGCCGCCGGTACGCTTCTTGGCCTTCTGCAGCAGGATCCCGAAGCCTGGCTCAAGGGCGATCAGAGCGATCTTTCGATTGAGGACGCCATCGCTCGCCGCAATGCCGCCCGCAAGGCCCGCGATTTTGCCGAGGCCGACCGCATCCGCGACGAGCTGACGGCGAAGGGTGTCATTCTCGAGGACAAGCCCGGTGGCAAGACCGAATGGCGCCGCGAGAAAGGGGGTGCCCGATGACGACGCCAGCAGTGCCAGACGCGTCACTCGCCACCCCGCAGGCAGTTGCCGCGCCGCTCACCCGTGCTGCGATCTTTCTCGTCGTCACGGTGAAGCCGGGCGCCGCGAACGAGGCGGCAGCGCGGGCGTTCTGCGGCGACCTCGCCAAGCTGGTGCGCGCGGTCGGATTTCGCGCTGCCGAGGACGGGCTGTCCTGTGTCATGGGAATCGGCTCGGAGGCGTGGGATCGGCTGTTCGGCGCGAAGCGGCCGGCCGAGCTGCATCCGTTTCGCGAGATCGTCGCCGAGGCGCACCGTGCCGTGGCGACGCCGGGCGATCTCCTCTTTCACATCCGCGCCCAGCGTATGGATCTCTGCTTCGAGCTGGCGACGCAGATCATGTCGGGGCTCGGCGACGCGGTGGCGCCGGAGGACGAGGTGCACGGGTTCCGCTATTTCGACGCGCGCGATCTCCTCGGCTTCGTCGACGGCACCGAGAACCCCAATGGCCAGGCGGCGATCGACGCCGTACTGATCGGCACCGAGGATGCCGAATTCGCCGGCGGCAGCTACTGCATCGTGCAGAAATATCTCCACGACCTCGCCGGCTGGAACGCGCTGCCGACCGAGATGCAGGAACGCATCATCGGCCGCACCAAGCTGTCCGATATCGAGCTCGATGACGCGGTCAAGCCGACCTCGGCACACAGCGCACTGACGACGATCGAGGAGGGTGGCAGGGAGATCAAGATACTGCGCGACAACATGCCGTTCGGCCGGGCATCGCAGGGTGAGTTCGGCACCTACTTCATCGGTTACAGCCGCTCGCCGCGCACGATCGAGCAGATGCTGGAGAACATGTTCGTCGGCCGGCCGCCAGGCAACTATGACCGGCTCCTCGATTTCAGCCGCGCCGTCACCGGTAACCTCTTCTTCGTGCCGACGGAGGATTTTCTCGAGACGGCGGCGGACAACGAGCCGGCGGAAGCTTCGCCCCCTGCGCAATCGATTCCGGTGCGCGATGGTTCGCGCGGCGTCGGCTCGCTCAAAGGAGGCATAGGGCATGAATAACTTGCGTCGCGACCTTGCCCCCATCTCGATCGGCTATTCCAGCCACAGCAACTCCACCGTCCGTCGAGGCGGCCGTGGTGCTTGCGCCAGCCGATAAAGCACCGCCATGAGCAGCGAGCGCATCTATCTCTACGACACGACGTTGCGCGACGGCGCGCAGACCCAGGGCGTCGATTTCAATCCCGCCGACAAGGCGGCGATCGCGCGCGAGCTCGACCGGCTCGGCATCGACTACATCGAGGGCGGTTGGCCGGGCGCCAACCCGACCGACGACGCCTTCTTCAAGGACCCGCCGGCGCTGAAACAGGCGCGCATCGCCGCGTTCGGCATGACGCGGCGTTCCGGGCGCAGCGCGTCGAACGATCCCGGTCTGGCGGCGACGCTGGGCAGCGGCGCCAAGGTCGCCTGCCTGGTCGGCAAGACCTGGGACTTCCACGTCGAGACCGCGCTCGGCGTCTCGCTCGCCGAGAATATCGAGATGATCGCCGACAGCATCGCCGTGGTGACGCAGCGGCTCGACGAGGCGATCTTCGATGCCGAGCATTTCTTCGACGGCTACAAGGCCAATCCCGGCTTCGCCCTCGACTGTCTCAAGGCAGCACACGCGGCCGGCGCGCGTTGGATCGTGCTATGCGACACCAATGGCGGCAGCCTGCCGGACGAGGTGGCGCGGATCGTCGGCGCGGTCGCCAAGGCGATTCCCGGCGAGCGTCTCGGCATCCACTGTCACAACGACACCGAGAACGCCGTCGCCAATTCGCTCGCCGCCGTGCGTGCCGGGGCGCGCCAGGTCCAGGGCACGCTCAACGGTCTTGGCGAGCGCTGCGGCAACGCCAATCTGGTCTCGCTCATCCCCTCGCTCGTCCTCAAGATGGGATTCGCGACCGGTGTTACGCCCGAGGGGATGCGCAGCCTTACCCATGTCTCGCGGCTGCTCGACGAGCGGCTCAACCGGGCACCGAACCGGCATGCCGCCTATGTCGGCGAAGCGGCCTTCACGCACAAGGCCGGGCTGCACGTCTCGGCGGTCGAAAAGGACCCGCGCTGCTACGAGCATATCGACCCGGAACTGGTCGGCAATCGGCGGCATGTCATCGTTTCCGATCAGGCCGGCCGCGCCAACCTCGTCGCTCGGCTGCGTGAGCTCGACATCGAGGTGGACGCCGCCAGCGACCGCCTCGGTACTCTGCTCGAGCTCGTCAAATCGCGCGAATTTGCCGGCTATGCCTATGACGGCGCTGAGGCCAGCTTCGAGCTGCTGGCACGCCGCGCGCTCGGCGGCGTGCCGGAATATTTCCGCCTGACCAGCTTCCGCGTCATCGACGAGCGGCGCTGGAATGCGCGTGGCGAGCTCATCACCCTCTCCGAGGCGACCATCAAGGTCGCGGTCGGCGGCGCCAGCGTGATGACGGTGGCCGAGGGCAACGGGCCGGTCAACGCCCTCGATTCGGCGCTGCGCCAGGCGCTCATCCCGACCTTTCCCGAGCTCGATTCGATCCGCCTCTCCGACTACAAGGTGCGCATCCTGACGCCGCAGGACGGCACCAAGGCGGTGACGCGCGTCATGATCGAAACCGCTGACGGGGCGGGTGCCACGTGGTCGACGGTCGGCGTCTCGACCAACGTCATCGACGCCTCCTACAACGCGTTGCACGACAGCCTGACCTACCGGCTGTGGCGCGAGGGACGGCGAGCCTAGAGATCATGGCGGGGACCGACTACCGGCGCCCGATCGTCTCCGGCGGGCCGGCGATCATCCTGGTCAACCCGCAGCTTGGCGAGAATATCGGCACGGCGACGCGCGCCATGTTCAATTGCGGGCTGACCGATCTGCGCCTGGTGGCGCCGCGCGACGGCTGGCCGTCGGACAAGGCGCGCTCGGCGGCGAGCGGCGCCGACGTCGTGCTCGACCGGGCGAGGCTCTTCGACACCGTCGAGGCGGCGGTCGGCGACCTCCAGCACGTCTACGCGACGACCGCGCGCGACCGCGACATGGTCAAGCGCGTGGTGACGCCGCGCCAGGCGGCCGCCGAGCTGCGCGCTCTCGCCGCCGAGGGGCGGCATTGCGGGATCCTCTTCGGGCCGGAGCGCGCGGGTCTCCTCAACGACCATGTCGTGCTCGCCGACACGGTGATCTCGGTACCGCTCAACCCGGCTTTCTCCTCGCTCAACCTTGCCCAGGCGGTGTTGATCGTCGGCTATGAATGGTTCACCGCGGACGATGCGACGCCGCCGGCCGAGTTGTCGACCGGCGACAGCACCCCGGCGAGCAAGAAGGCGCTCGTCGCCCTCTTCGAGCACCTCGAGGAGGAGCTCGACCGCAATGGATTCCTGCGCAATGCGGCCAAGCGGCCAAGCATGGTGCGCAACCTCCGCAATCTTCTGCAGCGCGCGCAATGCACCGAACAGGAGGTGCGCACGCTGCACGGGGTGATCACCGCCTTCGCCGGGCCGCGCGAGCGCCCGAAGAAGCCGTGACCGTTTCATTTGACAGGCGGGCAAGCCTGATTATAGTGCGCCGCCTCATTCCCGGGAACGTGGACTCCCTAGCCAATTTGGGAGTCCCGTCCGCGTGCGCGGACCTACCGGGACAACAAAATCGCAAAACGGGACGATATCGAGATGAGCAAGAGAGAAGGGTCCAAATACAAGATAAATCGACGCCTTGGCGTCAATCTGTGGGGCCGGCCGAAGAGCCCGCTGAACCGCCGCGACTATGGTCCGGGACAGCACGGCCAGCGGCGCAAGAAGCCGTCGGATTTCGGCACCCAGCTGATGGCCAAGCAAAAGCTCAAGGGCTATTACGGCAATATCGGCGAGCGTCAGTTCCGCCGCCTCTACGAGGAGGCCTCCCGCCGCAAGGGCGATACCGGCGAGAATCTCGTCGAGCTGCTCGAGCGTCGTCTCGATGCCGTCGTCTACCGCATGAAATTCGTCGCCACCCCCTTCGCGGCGCGGCAACTCGTCAATCACGGTCATGTTTCGGTCAACGGCCGGCGCGTCAACATCGCCTCCTACCAAGTGAAGGACAATGACGCGATCGAGCTGCGCAGCAAGGCAAAGGAAATGGCGGTGGTGCTCGAATCGGTGAAGTCCGGCGAGCGCGACGTGCCCGACTATCTCGAGGTCGATCACGACCGCATGAAGGGCCGTTTCGTGCGAGCGCCGAAGCTCGCCGACGTGCCCTATCCGGTGTCGATGGAGCCCAACCTCGTCGTCGAGTTCTACTCCCGCTAGGTCGACCGGCTTGGCGGCGTCAACGAGCCCCCGTTCGGGGGCTCGTTTCGTTTCGGCGCCGCTCTGCGCTATCCTCGTCCAACCGCGGCCAAGTCCGGTCCTACGATGCTGATCTTGCAGATCGCGATTCTGCTTCTCCTGATACTCCTCAACGCGCTCTTCGCGATGGCGGAAATGGCGCTCGTCTCGGCGCGCAAGACCCGCCTGCAGAACGCTGCCGAGCGGGGCCAGGAGGGCGCGCGGATTGCCCTCGAGCTCAAGCGCGACCCGAGCCGCTTCCTGTCGACGGTACAAATCGGCATAACCGTCATCGCCATCCTGGCCGGCAGTTTTGGCGGGGCGACGCTCGGCGAGAGCCTCGCGATCTATCTCGAAACCGTGCCGGGCATCATCGGCCGCTACGCTCACGCGATCAGTATCGGTAGCGTCGTCATCGTCATTTCCTATGTCTCGCTCATCATCGGCGAACTGGTACCCAAGCGCATCGCGCTGAGCCGACCCGAAATCATCGCCGCCAAGCTCGCGCGCTTGATGCGCCTCTTCTCCCGGTTGATGGCACCCGCCGCTTGGCTGCTCAGCGCCTCAACCGATCTCGTCCTGCGGCTGGTCCGGCTGCGTCTCGCGGAGCAGATGCCGGTGACCGAAGAGGAGATCAATCTCATGCTGCGCGAGGGTGCGGCGGCGGGTCACTTCCACCACGGCGAGACTGCAATTGCGCAGATGGCGCTACGTCTGGGCGATCGCCGCATCAGCGCGGTGATGACGCCGCGCACCAAGGTCGAGTGGCTCAACCTCGCGGACAGCGAGGAGGAGAACAAGAGAAAGATCGTCGCCAGCCAGAATTCGCGCTTCCCGGTAATCGATGGCGATCCGGCAACCGTGGCCGGCATCATCCAGGTCAAGGATCTCTTGATCGCCGAGCTTGCCGGCAAACCCTATGATCTACGTGCGGCGCTGCGCCCGCCACTCTACCTGCCGAACACCGTGACGGCATTGCGTGCGTTGGAGATGCTGAAGAAATCCGGCGAGCCGATGGCACTGGTCGTCGACGAGTATGGCGATTTCGAGGGCGTCGTCACCCTCACCGACATCATGGAGGCGCTGGTCGGCGACATTGCGACCCCGGGCGAGGCGGAGGATCCGCCGGTGGTGACACGCGACGACGGCTCTTGGTTGATCGACGGGCTGGTCCCGATCGACGAGGTCAAGGACGTGATTGGCCTAAAGGCGCTGCCGGGTGAGGAAGGCGGTGACTTCCAGACGCTTGGCGGCTTCATGATGGCGCAAGTCAACCGCGTACCACGCATCGCCGACCACTTCGTCGTCGATGGCTACCGCTTCGAGGTCGTTGACATGGACGGGCGTCGGGTCGACCGTGTCCTCGTCGTGCCGCCCACGGCAAAGCGGCGGCCGGCGGCTTAACCGCCGATCGAGGCCACCCCCCTATGCGGCCCTGGTGGCGACGCCGTTGGTCTCGAGGAGCTGCTTCAGCTCGCCGGTCTCGGCCATCTCGCGAATGATATCGCAGCCGCCGATGAACTCACCCTTGACATAGAGCTGCGGGATGGTCGGCCAGCTCGAGAATTCCTTGATGCCCTGGCGGATCTCGGGGTCGGTCAGGACGTCGATGCCCTTGAACTTGACACCGAGCTCGCTGAGGATCTGGACGACCGCGGCAGAGAAGCCGCATTGCGGGAAGACCGGCGTTCCCTTCATATAGAGGACCACCGGATTACTGGTCACATCCTGCTTGATGCGCTCAAAGACGATATTGTTTGCCATTTCAACTTCCTCGCTGCAAATACCGATAAAATCTAATCCTCGCGCACGGTGGTCTGCAGGGCGAGGGCATGAAGCTCGTTGCCCATGCGGCCTTTGAGCGCCTGGTAAACCATCTGATGCTGTTGCACCCGCGTCTTGCCCTTGAAGGCGGCGGATTCGACATGGGCGGCGTAGTGATCGCCGTCGCCACGCAGATCCTCGATCGAGACGCGTGCGTCCGGCAATCCCTCGCGGATCAGCTGCTCGATCATCGCCGCGTCCATCGCCATCGTGAAACGCCTTCCGAACGCCTCAGCCCGCCGCCATGTAGCGGGGCAGCCAAGCCTCGTTCACCCGCTGCAACTCAGAGACGGATATGGCACCGGCGCCCTTCACTGTCAACGCAGTGCCGCCGGTGACGCCGAGCCGCGTCACGGTCACGCCGGCCTGGACCGCCGCTGCGATGACGGCGTCGGGTGCCAGCGTTGTCAGCACGTAGCGCGCCTGGTCCTCGCCGAAGAGAAACCCGTGCAACGGGACGTCTTCGGGCTGCGGAGCGATGTAGGCGCCGATACCGGACGCGATCGCCATCTCGGCGAGGGCGACGAGGAGCCCGCCATCGCTGATGTCGTGGCAGGCGCCGATATTGCCCGCTTGAATTTGGGAGCGGACGAAATCGCCATTGCGGCGCTCGGCGGCGAGATCGACCGGCGGCGGCGCGCCGTCCTCGCGGCCGCAGAGCTCCCTGAGATAGAGCGAAGCGCCAAGGTGGCCCGCGGTCTCGCCGATCAGCAATATTGTCTGGCTCTCGGGCTTGAAACCGAGGCCGATGCTCGTTGCCGCGTCGGCGAGGAGACCGACGCCGCCAATCGCCGGTGTCGGCAGTATCCCGGTGCCATTGGTTTCGTTGTAGAGCGAGACGTTGCCGGAAACGACTGGGTAGTCGAGCGCCACGCATGCCGCGCGCATGCCTTCGATGCAACCGACGAACTGGCCCATGATCTCCTGCCGTTCGGGGTTGCCGAAATTCATGTTGTCGGTAATCGCGATCGGCAGGGCGCCGACCGCGGTCAGGTTACGCCAGCTCTCGGCCACCGCCTGGGCACCGCCCGCGACGGGGTCGGCGAAGCAATAGCGCGGCGTGCAGTCCGTCGTCAGCGCCAGCGCCTTCGTGGTGTCGCGCACGCGCACCACCGCGGCGTCGCCGCCCGGGCGCTGGATCGTGTCGCCCATCACCAGATTGTCGTATTGCTCCCAGATCCAGCGCTTGGAGGCGAGGTCCGGGCAGGCAAGCAGCGCCGCCAGCGCCGCCATGACGTCGGTCGGAGCCGGCACGTCGCGCGCCTTGACGACGTGACGCTTGGGTGTCGGTGCGTAGGGCCGGTCGTAGAGCGGCGCCTGGCTGACCAGCGGCTCGACCGGCAACTCGGCCACCACCTTGCCGTCCTTCCGCAGCACGAGACAACCGGTCTCAGTGACGCGGCCGATAACGGCGAAATCGAGCTCCCATTTCGCGAAGATGCGGCGCGCCTCGTCCTCGCGGCCCGGCTTGAGAATGATCAGCATGCGCTCCTGGCTTTCGGAGAGCATGATCTCGTAGGCGGTCATTGCGGTTTCGCGTACCGGTACGCGATCGAGATCGAGCTCGATGCCGAGCCCGCCCTTGCCGGCCATCTCGACCGAGGACGAGGTGAGGCCGGCGGCGCCCATATCCTGGATGGCGACGATGGCGTCGCCCGCCATCAGCTCGAGGCACGCCTCGATCAGGAGCTTCTCGGTGAAGGGATCGCCGACCTGCACGGTCGGGCGCTTGGCCTCGGAATCCTCGTTGAACTCGGCCGACGCCATAGTGGCCCCGTGGATACCGTCGCGCCCCGTCTTGGCACCGACATAAATCACCGGATTGCCGGGGCCTGCGGCGGCCGAATAGAAGATCTTGTCGGTGTTGGCGAGACCCACGGTCATCGCGTTGACCAGGATGTTGCCGTTATAGGAGGGGTGGAAATTGCACTCGCCGCCGACCGTCGGCACGCCGACGCAATTGCCGTAGCCGCCGATGCCGGCGACGACCCCGGCGACGAGGTGACGCGTTTTCGGATGATCGGGGCTGCCGAAGCGCAGGGCGTTGAGGTTGGCGATCGGCCGCGCCCCCATCGTGAAGACGTCGCGCAGGATGCCGCCGACGCCGGTCGCGGCACCCTGGTAGGGTTCGATGAAGGAAGGGTGGTTGTGGCTCTCCATTTTAAAGATCACCGCCTGGCCGTCCCCGATATCGACCACGCCGGCGTTCTCGCCGGGTCCGCAGATGACGCGCGGTCCCGTCGTCGGCAGCGTCTTCAGCCATTTCTTGGATGATTTGTAGGAGCAGTGTTCGCTCCACATCACTGAAAAGATGCCGAGCTCGGTGAGGTTTGGCGTGCGGCCGAGGATGATCACCGCCCGCATGTATTCATCGGCGGTCAGACCGTGCTGTGAAATGACGTTGGGCGGTATGGCGTCGGAGGCGATATCGCTCACGCGGCTGTGGCCCCCATCAATGCCCGGGTCATGCCGTCGAAAAGACCCCTGCCATCGATGTTGCCGAGCAGCTCGTCGGTCGCGTCTTCGGGGTGGGGCATCAGACCGAGCACGGTCTTTCCCTCGTTGAAGATGCCGGCGATGTTGCGCGCCGAGCCGTTGTGATTGTCCTTCTCGGTCAACTCGCCCGCGGGCGAGCAGTAACGGAAGGCGACCAGCCCGTTATCCTCCAGCCGGTCGAGCGTTGCCGTGTCGGCGAAGTAGTTGCCGTCATGATGGGCGACGGGGACGCGGATGACCTGGCCCTGCTCGTAGCCCGAGGTGAACAGCGTCTGGCTGGTTTCGACGCGCAGATAGACGTCCTTGCAATGAAATTTGAGCGTTTTGTTGCTGAGCAGCACGCCGGGGAGCAACCCCGCCTCGGTGAGCACCTGGAAGCCGTTGCAGACGCCGAGCACCGGGGTGCCCCGTGCCGCCCGGCGCGCGATTTCGCGCATGATCGGCGAATGCGCCGCCATGGCACCGCAGCGCAGATAATCGCCGTAGGCAAAGCCGCCGGGGATGACGATGAGGTCGGTGGCGGGTAGCTCGGTGTCGCGATGCCAGACGATGTCGGGCTTGCGGCCGCTGCTGCGCTCGAGTGCCATGCTGATGTCGCGCTCGCGGTTCGAGCCCGGGAAGACGATGATGGCGGCGTTCATGGCGGACCTCCGCGTGGGGCGGTTGGCGGGTGGCCTTGGGGCACGTAGGCCCGGGATGGGATCACATAACCCGCGCCCAATTCGCGATCAAGGGGCGGGGCACGGCGCGGGTAACAAGGCGGGGAAGGGGACCCATCAAGACCCCACTCAAATCTATCTATTGTGGTGTTTTCCAGCAAATGCAGGCGGAATGCAGAGGTACGCTTTGCAGAAGATA
>WNFC01007633.1_pt1 | contig 11892 bp, 9 predicted proteins | sample 5400541 | NCBI WGS metagenome assembly WNFC01 (sample SAMN13153342, study PRJNA577476) | soil metagenome | isolation source: 120 cm saprolite under Douglas fir tree site 2 hole 2 replicate 1 | place: USA:California | collected 2015-04-18 | reverse complement strand
TGCAGCCGGGCAGCCTCGTGCGCTGGCTCTACCGCGTGCGGCTGCCGAAAAATGCGGGGGACGATGCTGCCGCGCAAACGATCGAGGCCGCCAAGGGACAATTTCCCGAGGCAGAATGGGAAATTCGCAGCCGCAATAATGCGGCGCCGCAGCTCGAACGCAATATCGAGCGGTTCTCCCAATATCTAAGCTTGGTTGGATTAACCGCATTGTTGATTGGCGGAGTTGGTGTTGCCAATTCGGCCAAGCATTTTCTCGATCGCAAGCGCGACGTCATGGCGATCTTGAAATCGATCGGCGCCACCGGCTCACGGGTCGTAGCGATCTATTTCGTCGAGGTGCTCATCTTGGCCTCGATCGGAGCAGCGATCGGCCTTGCAATTGGCGCGGCCCTGCCGTTTGCCGTCGCAGCAGTCTTCGGCGCAATTACGCCGTTGCCGCTCGCGCCGGCGTTCTATCCGGGCCAACTTGCGCTCGCCTTGACGTACGGCATGTTGACGGCTGCAACGTTCTCGCTTTGGCCGCTTGGCCGTGCCCACGATGTGCCGGTGTCGGCCCTGTTTCGCGATCAGGTTGCGCCGCTGCGGCGCCTGCCGCGCTGGCGTTACGTCATTGCTGCGGCGATGGCGGCGGCTGCGTTCGTCGTATTGGCCTTGACCGCCGCATTCGATCGCAAAATCGCCGCCATCTTTATCGTCGCGGCCGTCACGGTATTTGGCCTCCTGCGCCTGATCGCGAGCTTCGTCATGGTCCTCGCCAGCCGCGTGCCGCGAGCCAGGACCCCGATCGTACGCCTGGCGATTTCGAACATTTTCCGGCCCGGCGCCCTGACCCCGACCGTCGTGATGTCGCTCGGGCTCGGGCTCGCATTGCTCGTCGCCGTGCTCGAGGTCGACGCCAACCTGAGCCGGCAGTTCGCAGCTGCAATCCCGGAACGCGCGCCATCATTCTATTTCATCGACATTCCCTCCGACGTCGTCCAAAGGTTTGACGCGTTCATGCACAATGAAGCCCCGCGCGCCAAAGTTGAACGAGTGCCGATGCTGCGCGGGCGCATCGTCAGCGCACGTGGCGTGGCGGCCGACGACCTCAAGCCGAAACCGGAGGCCGCCTGGGTGCTGCAAAGCGACCGCGGCATGACCTACACTTCGCAATTACCGGCTGGATCGCGCCTGGCCGCTGGCGAATGGTGGGCGCCCGATTACAGTGGGCCGCCCCTGGTGTCGCTCGAAAAGCAGATTGCCGACGGCCTCGGCCTCCGGATCGGCGATGAGGTCACCGTCAACGTGCTCGGACGAAATCTCAGCGCCCGCATCGCCAATCTGCGTTCGGTGAATTGGAATTCGCTTGGCATCAATTTCGTGCTGGTTTTTTCACCCACTGCGTTCCGCGGAGCGCCGCATACCGAAATCGCGACAGTGACATATCCTGGCGGAGGGACCGCCGCCGAGGAGACCGCTTTGCTCAAAGCGGCGATGGATGCGCTGCCGGGCGTAACCGCGGTGCGCGTCAAGGATGCGCTGGACGCCGTCGCAAGCGTTGTGACGAACCTCATGCTGGCGGTGCGCGCCGCAAGTTCCATCACTCTCATCGCCGCTGTGTTGGTGCTGGGCGGCGCGCTTGCGGCCGGCCACCGCAATCGCGTTTACGACGCCGTCGTCCTGAAGACGCTTGGCGCCACGCGGCTGCAGCTGATGACAGCCTATGCGTTCGAATATCTGTTGCTTGGCTCGGCAGCGGTTGTGTTCGGTGTTGCGGCCGGATCGGTCGCGGCGTGGCGCATTGTGGCGGACCTCATGACGCTGCCATTTCACTGGCAGAGCGGCCCCGGCGTCGCGGCAGCCGTGATCGCTGTTGTGATCACGATAGCTTTCGGCCTCATCGGGACCTGGCCGGCGCTTGGCCGCAAACCTGCGGCAGTGCTCCGGAATTTATAAACATTTTACGGAGATAAATTTAGCGACGATCGGTCGCGCTGTATTTTCAGCAGTGCGGTAAGGTGCCGCCGGCCAAGTGCCCTTGCGATGGTCTAAAGCTCGGCCAATATCGAGTTGCGACGGATACTCCGGCGGGTCGTGGGGCGTCCCGGTCGGGCGATATGCTCGTTGCCAGACGTTCGATCCGGGGTTCGATCATGGCGCAATCCAATCGCGACATTTCCAGCACGCCGTTTGGCGCTCCGGTGAGCCGGGCGGAAGCAGCCGCTATCGACGCCGGCCTGCGCGCCTATATGATTCGCGTCTACAACTACATGGTTTTGGGTTTGGCCGTCACCGCAATCGCGGCGCTCGGCATCTATGTGCTGTCGGTGACGGACGACGTGGCGGCAGCCGCAAAGGTATTACGCGGCGGCGCCGAAAGTTCAGCACGGGTCGCCGGCAACTTGTATCTCACCCCGCTCGGCTACGCCCTGTTCGTAAGCCCGCTGAAGTGGGCCATCATCCTGGCGCCGCTCGCTCTTATATTCGGCCTGAGTTTCGGCATCGAGCGGCTGCGCCCGGCGATCGCCCAGTTTCTGTTCTGGACCTATGCGGCGCTGATCGGCGTGTCGCTGGGCTCCGTTTTTATGATCTACACCCACACGTCGGTGGTCCGGGTGTTTTTCATCACCGCAGCCTCGTTTGGAGCGTTGTCGCTCTGGGGCTACACAACACAACGAGACCTGACCGGAATAGGCTCGTTCCTGGTGATGGGCCTGTTCGGGATAATTATTGCCGGCCTTGTCAACATCTTCCTGGCGAGTTCGGCTTTGCAATGGGTCATTTCCGTGGTGGGTGTGCTGGTGTTTTCCGGATTGACGGCGTGGGATACGCAACGCCTGAAAAACGAATATATTTATGGCGCCATGGATGGCGATACTGGCGAGCGGACGGCCATCATGGGCGCTCTATCCCTGTATCTCAATTTCATCAACCTGTTCACCCTGCTGCTCCAGCTGCTTGGCCAGCGCGAGGACTGATCCGCAAGCCTTTGTCCGGAACGCGATTGTGATCAGGGCGCGTTGCTAAGTTGACAGTGGGCCGATGTGCACGATCCGACGGCACCAATTCCATGGATCGAGCAGGGCCCCGGACCCCGCGGCACCAGCCAAAACTAAATCGTCGCAGCCGTCTTCTCGACGGGTTTACTAAGTACTACACTGGTAGCTAGTGCTTGCGCCGAGTCGCCGCACCCCTGCCGCCCAGCAGGCCATCCATGGGCGTACGAAAGGACGCATCGATGTCGAATTTCGACCGGAACTATGCCCCCCTTCGCGGCGTAGCGACCGATCGCGCGGTCGTCTACGATATGGGCCTGCGCGCCCATATGATCCGCGTCTACAACTACATGGCTGGCGGCGTCGCACTCACCGGCGTGGTCGCCTGGCTGACCTATCAGATGGCCGTCGTTACCAATGCCTCCGGGACCATCGTGGGCTTTACACCGTTTGGCCAAACGCTGTTTGGCTCCCCGTTGAAGTGGCTGGTCATGCTTGCACCGCTGGGCTTCGTGTTCTTCATGAGCTTCCGGATCGAGCATATTCAGGCCTCGACCGCGCGGCTCCTGTTCTTCGTCTTTGCAGCGGTGTTCGGACTGTCCCTCGCGACAATCTTCATGGTCTTCACGGCGACCTCAATCACGAGGGTATTCTTCATCACCGCCGCCGCTTTTGGAGCGCTCAGCCTCTATGGCTACACGACCAGCCGCAGTCTCGACGCGATAGGGTCGTTTCTGTTCATGGGCCTGATCGGGCTCGTGATTGCCTCTCTCGTCAATCTCTTCCTGGCAAGCTCGATGCTGCAGTGGATGATCTCGATCATCGGCGTCGGGATTTTCGCCGGACTGACGGCATGGGATACGCAGAAGATCAAGGAATTCTACGATCCGATGGACGATGGCACCGTCGCGGGTCGCAAATCCGTCATGGGGGCGCTCAGCCTCTATCTCGACTTCATCAACATGTTCACGTTGTTGCTTCAGCTCATGGGCGATCGCCGCTAGGGGAAGTGCCAACTCCCCGATCGTTTCCGCTCTTTGGTGCGCGCTTCGGGAGACCGAGCGCGCACTTTGTTTTGACGTGCCACCGATCCGGGCGGGACCTGGGCTGGCGATTTCCAGGGCTTCGGTGCATATTGCTTCAATGCCACCGAAGCGCTTCGTCCAGGTCACCGCCATTTTTTGTCTGGGGTATCCCAGGTCTTGTGTTTCTTGGGATTGTCGAGGCCTGCGAGCGACTTCGTCGGGCATTCCAACGAAGAGCCGCAAGCAGCACCACTGCTGATGAATCGGAACAGGCGAAGTGATCGACTTCGCAAACGACCGGGTTTTCTTTAACCCCCCTGCCCAGGAAAGGGCAGGTTAAAGAGAACCGGCCGTACGACCCGCGGATACGATCCGAAGCCGGAACTAGCGCGGCACGAGGCGGAGCGAACGATCGATTGCCCGTAGCACTCGGTCAAGTTCATGTCCGCGCCGAACGATCAGCCCGGTCGCCGAAATCACGCTGTAGATCCCTTGCCTTAGGGCCAGCGGAGAATTTTTCTCAATGCGGTAGATGGGAATTTCGGAAGATCGGCGAAATATCGAAAACACCGCCCGATCCTTCAGGAAATCGATGGAATAGTCTCGCCACTCGCCTTCAGCGACCTTGCGTCCGTAAAGACCGAATATGCGGCCGAGTTCGCGCCGGTCGAACGTGACTTGAGCGGCAACCTGAGCGGCGGAAAGCGGGGCTCCCCCCCAACGCTCGCCGCCTAGGGACTGGCTTGGATCAATTTCGCCCGGACCCGACGTCATGGGCGCCTCCTTTTCATGGTAGTGTCATGATCCGAAATCAGCCGGGCCGCAAGTCCCATCTCCCCCTCATGCCTCCCCCTGCCCTTCCCCCGCGAGCGGGGGAAGGTTAGGGCGGGGCGTGCGGGGGGGAACGGTAGGGAGGACGTCTTCGGCGGCCCGGCCTATCGCATGGCGGCGTCAAAAGGCAGCAGAGAGCGGTTGCAATCACGCATTCGTTAGCCGATTCATACTGCTGCCAAAATTCAGCCTCGCCCAGGCCGAGGTGAATTGCGATAAAGGCTTCTCTGCCTCAGGGTCCGGTCCGATGCGGGTTCGGATTCCTCAGCCCCCCAGCCCCCCGGGCTTGCTTGGGCCGGACCCGGGTCGTTCCAATCGCGAACGACCCGCGCCGCCGTCTCCAAAGGATCAGCCTCTATCGAGATTGAAATGTTGCCCAGACCGGCGGGATGGGGCAGTTGATGGCCAGTCAACGCCGTGTATGAGACACGGCGCGCAGCGCCGCCAATAAAACGAACCTCAATACAAGAATGTCTTCAATTCAAAGACCTCAAAGAGGCACCCATTATGGCGCCCGGTTTTTCGAAACTGCCGCTTTGCAAAATGACGGCGACAGCATCGACACCGTCAAACTTTATGGCATCAATCGGTATCGTGAAGTTTTCGCTCTTTCCGTTCCAGCTGCCGAGCTTGACCCAGCGCCGCACCACGTTGGTGTAGGTGAGGGTGCGCCCACGATTTTCGCCGCGCGCAATGCCAACTGATACCGATGCGCTTAGCGCGCAAAGCCAGACCTCGCCTGCTCCCGCTTCGGCACGCTGGCGTGCCGGAAGCCGGACAGAAACGTGATCATCGGCGACGTTCACCTCGAGCGGCACCGATAAAGTCGATGGGTAATTGCGGCTTTGAGCGACTGCACTCTCGATTCCGGCCTGATCGCTTCCGATCGCTTGCGCGATGCCATTGACAACGACCTGAGGCGTATAAATTTCGCGATCTCCGCGCACGTGGGAGTACGCCTTCTGCCGCTTCGTATGGCCAGGGAGCGCCAAGGTGTCCCTCCAGCCCAGATAATCCCAGTAATCGATAGGGAGACTGAGCGGGATCACTGAAGGATCGGCCTGCAACTCAGCAAGCAACTGATCGGCGGCCGGACACGAGGAGCAGCCCTGACTCGTAAACAATTCGATGACAGCCCGAGGATTGGCTTTCGCAGAAGGAAGGGCAAGGAAGATAAGGCCGGTCGCGATCAAGCTGAAAAGCACCCGCGATCTCGTCATGCTCGTCTCCCGCGATGCCAGCCGTGGTGGCTTTAGATACGTCGCTCGGCTTTCTCGCGCCACTCACTTCAAGGTGAGGTCCCGGGTTCGCCTCAATGAAAAATCCGTGAGGCGAATCCGTTACCGTGCGCAACCGTAGCAGGTATCACGCCGCGAGGTGCCGCAACACGTACTGCAGAATGCCGCCATTCTTGAAGTATTCGAGTTCGTCGAGCGTATCTATTCGGCACACCAGCGGCACCCGCTTCAACGATCCGTCCGCGGCGACGATCTCGGCGATCATGCGTTGCCGCGGCTTGAGGTCGCCATGGAGGCCGCGGATCGTGACCTGCTCGCTACCCGTGAGCCCGAGGGTCTGCCAAGAGGTGCCCTCGTCAAACACCAGGGGGATTACCCCCATGCCGATGAGGTTCGAGCGATGGATGCGCTCGAATGACTGACAGATCACGGCGCGGATCCCCAACAGGACGGTTCCCTTGGCGGCCCAGTCCCGCGAGGAGCCGGTGCCGTACTCCTTGCCGGCGAAGACGACGAGCGGAACCTTCTCGCTTTTGTATCGCATCGCCGCATCATAGATCGGCAACTGACCGCGGGATGGATAGTGGATCGTGACGCCGCCCTCGACGCCCGGAACCATTTGATTTCTGATACGGATGTTGGCGAAGGTGCCCCGCATCATGACTTCATGGTTGCCGCGCCTCGTTCCGTACTGATTGAAGTCGGCCGGTTTGACCTTGTGTTCCACCAGATATTTACCGGCCGGCGACGCGGCCTTGATGGATCCGGCGGGCGAGATGTGATCGGTCGTGATCGAATCCAGGAATAACCCGAGAATCCGCGCCTCGACGATGTCGGAGATCTGTCCCGGCGTACGGCTCATGTGGGCGAAATAGGGCGGGTTTTGCACATAAGTCGATTTGCGATCCCATTGGTAGGTCAGTCCGCCCTTCACGGCGATCTTGCTCCAGGCCGCGTCGCCTTTGAAGACATCGGCATATTTGCGCGCAAAGATCTGCTTGGTGATGGTCTTCTTGATCACAGCCGCAATTTCCCGGCTGGTCGGCCAGATGTCCTTCAGGAATACCTTCTTGCCAGCCTTGTCGATACCGAGCGGCATCTTGGCAAAATCGAAGTTCATGGTTCCGGCTATCGCATAGGCGACGACAAGCGGCGGCGACGCCAGATAGTTTGCCCGCACGTCCTGATTTACGCGGCCTTCGAAGTTTCGGTTGCCCGATAACACGGCCGCGGCGACAAGGTCGTAGTCGTTGATGGCTTTGGATATCTCCGGCGGCAGCGGTCCGGAGTTCCCAATGCAGGTCGTGCAACCGTACCCGACCAGATTGAACCCAAGCTTGTCGAGATCCTTCTGCAGGCCTGACTTCGACAGATACTCCCCGACGACCTGGGAGCCGGGCGCAAGCGACGTCTTGACCCACGGCTTCACGGTGAGCCCCTTGGCCACCGCATTGCGGGCGAGGAGACCGGCCCCGACCATCACGGTCGGATTCGACGTATTGGTGCAGGACGTAATGGCGGCGATCACCACATCTCCGTGGCCGAGATCGTGCTCGCGGCCGTCGACCGGCACGCGTTTGCCGGCTTCCGCCGATTTGCTGAACTCCCGATCCATGGCAACAGCGAAGCCCGCCTTCACATCCTTGAGGGCGACCCGGTCCTGTGGGCGTTTCGGTCCGGCCAGCGAAGGGATAATCGACCCCAGCTCAAGCTTGAGCACGTCGGTGAATACCGGATCCGGCGTATTTTTCGTCCGGTACATGCCCTGCGCCTTGGCATAGGCGGCCACCAGCGCGACGCGTGCCTCCGGACGTGCAGTGGTGCGCAGATACTCAAGCGTATCGTCATCGGTCGGGAAAAACCCGCAGGTAGCGCCGTACTCTGGCGACATGTTGCCGAGGGTGGCGCGGTCGGCAATTGTCAGTCCGCCAACACCGGGACCAAAGAATTCGACGAATTTGCCGACCACGCCGCGCTTGCGCAGCATCTGGGTCACCGTCAACACCAGATCGGTTGCGGTCACGCCTTCCTTGAGACTGCCGGAGAGCTTCACCCCAATCACCTCCGGCAACACCATTGAATAGGGCTGGCCGAGCATGGCGGCTTCAGCCTCGATGCCCCCGACGCCCCAGCCGAGCACCGAGAGACCATTGACCATCGTGGTATGGGAATCGGTCCCGACGAGCGTGTCCGGATAGGCGATCTCTCCGGTTACCGACTTGCCTTCGACGTTCACGGTGCCTTTCGCGGTGAACACCGTCTGCGACAGATATTCCAAATTGACCTGGTGACAGATGCCTGTACCAGGCGGCACCACGCGGAAATTCTCAAATGAGCGTTGCGCCCACTTCAGAAAGCGATAGCGCTCCTCGTTCTGCTTGTATTCCTCCTCGACATTTTTCTTGAATGCCGAATTGTCGCCGAAATACGTGATCGCAACCGAATGGTCGATAACAAGATCGACAGGTACGAGCGGATTGATCCGCTTCGCGGCGGCACCGAGATTTTTCATGGCATCGCGCATGGCGGCAAGATCCACAACGGCCGGAACGCCGGTGAAATCCTGCATCAAGACGCGCGCAGGTCGGAAGGCAATTTCGCGTTCTGACGACTTGGTCTTGAGCCACTGTGCGCAGGCCTGGATGTCCTCTTTGGACACCGAGCGACCGTCTTCGTGGCGCAACAGATTTTCGAGCAACACCTTCATGGAGAAGGGCAGGCGGGAAATTCCCTTCAGGCCGTTTTTCTCGGCGACCGGAAGGCTGTAGTAGACATAAGTCTTCGTGCCCACTTTAAGGGTGCGGGCGCATTTGAAGCTGTCGAGGGAGGTCATGAGAGTTTCCGTTGCGGCAAGCGAGGAGGGCGGTTCGCCGACGCCCCCTCCCTTCCCTCCCCCGCGTGCGGCGAGGGGAAGGGAGGGGGCGCGGCGGATTGCCCGGCAGGGTGTGACAATCGTCGCCCGTCACGCGTCTAAAACGTCGTTATACGGACTCTTTCGCGGTTCTGCCATATGAACGATAGTCTGGAACTAGTCTTCGCGGGGAAAAAAGCGTTTGCCCGCAACCCTCTCCCCCGCAAACCGCAGGGCAATTCGATATGGCACGGCGCCTCTTCTCCCTCTCCCCGGTTGCCATCAGGGCGTTTACGCCCGTCTTCGACGGGCTATGGAGAGAGGTAAGGGATGGATGTGCCACACGCGATTGCCCTGCTGGACGCAGGGAGGGCAGGATGGGACCAGCGGACGCCAAGGTGAGCGAAATCGTGGCAATGAAGCTATCGGGCCATGATTTGGCCTGCATCCGCGGCGGTCGCCGGGTGTTCTACGGAGTTGGCTTTTCGATTGCGGCCGGTCACGCGCTGGTCTTGACCGGGCCGAACGGGGCCGGCAAGAGTTCCCTGTTGCGCCTGATCGCAGGGCTCATTCATCCGGCCGAAGGACGCGTGGCCCTTGAAGGCGGTGACCCGGAATTGAGCGTCGGCGAGCAGTCCCATTACGTCGGGCACGTCGATCCCCTCAAGCCGGCCTTGACGGTAACGGAAAATCTTGCGTTCTGGGCACGATTTCTCAATGGCGTCCGCGCAGTTGACGAGGCCGTCCTCGTCGAGCGGGGGCTTGAGACGGTCGGCTTGGCCGACCTCGCCCGACTTCCCGCGGGTTACCTCTCGGCTGGACAAAGGCGCCGTCTCTCGCTTGCCAGGATGCTGGCGGTGCCGCGGCCGATCTGGCTGCTCGACGAGCCAAGCACGGCGCTCGATGCAGCATCCCAGGAGCGCCTGCAACGCGTCATGCACACCCACTTGTCAGCCGGCGGTCTCATCATAGCGGCAACCCATGGGCCGCTGGGGCTTGCCGCGCCGGGGGAACTGCGGTTGGGCACGCGTTCGACCGGCCGGGAAGATTCTTGCGTCGACATCGACGCCCTGGACGCAATGCCATGACGGCGCTCTCCGCCCTGTTTGCCCGCGATGCGCGCATTGCCATCCGGATCGGTGGCGGCGCCATGATGGGTGTGCTTTTTTTCCTGGCGGTGGTGACCCTTGTGCCGTTTGCGGTCGGCCCCGATCTTGCTCTGCTGCGCCGGATCGGGCCGGCCATCCTGTGGCTTGGAGCACTCCTCTCGTCGCTGTTGGCGCTCGACCGCCTGTTCGCCAATGATCACGAGGACGGCTCCCTCGACCTCATCCTGATGGCGCGACTTCCGCTTGAACTTGTGGTTGCCGCCAAGGCTTTCGCACATTGGGTGACAACGGGCCTGCCGCTGGTCGTCGCTTCGCCGATCCTCGGCCTCTTTCTAAACCTGGAACCGACTGCTCTCGCAGCAACCGGGCTGACGCTCCTCGTCGGAACGCCGGCATTGACCTTCATTGGTGTGGTCGGAGCGGCGCTCGCAACCGCGCTGCGACGGGGCGGCCTGTTGCTGCCAGTGCTGGTGCTGCCGCTTACGGTTCCGGTGCTGATTTTCGGGGTCGCGGCTACCAATGCGGCGGTGGCCGGGCCAGTGCCGTTTGGTACACCGTTCACGATCCTGTGCGCGCTGACCCTCATGAGCGCCGTCATCGGGCCATTCGCGGCCGCAGCGACGCTGCGATACGGCATGGAATAGTCCAGTTGGTTTGCTATATCCTTAAGCTCAGACGCCGCATTGCGGGGGCTACGGCGGCAGATTAGGAACGGTAACAGGGGCAAAACTCGTGGCGGTTCTTGGACCGTAGCCCGGATGGAGCCACCGGGTCCCGCCTTCGGCGGGCCCGATGGCTCCATCCGAGCTACAAGGCTGCCACTCGTTTTGCCCTGTTTCGAGGAATGCGGCCATGGCGCTGATCGATCTTGTCAATCCGACTCGCTTCGTAGCGCTTGTCGAACGCGTCTTGCCGTGGCTTGTCGCCGCGACCCTGATCGCGTTCGCATTCGGACTGTGGGGCATATACCTGGCGCCGGACGACTATCAGCAGGGCGCCACCGTAAAGATCATGTTCATACACGTACCCAATGCGTGGCTGAGCATGTTCGTGTGGGGCATGATGAGCGCCGCGGCGCTAGGCACGCTGGTGTGGCGGCATCCGCTCGCAGACGTGGCCGCCAAGTGCGCGGCTCCGCTCGGGGCCGCCTTTACGTTCCTGGCGCTCGTGACCGGATCGCTCTGGGGCCGGCCGATGTGGGGCACCTATTGGGTCTGGGACGCGCGGCTGACCTCCGTGCTGGTGCTTTTCATCATGTACCTCGCCGTGATGGCCTTGTGGCGCACTGTCGATGATCCAAGCCGTGCCGGCCGCGCCGCGGCAATCTTGACTCTGGTCGGCGCCATCAACCTGCCGATCATCAAGTTCTCGGTAGACTGGTGGAACACGCTGCACCAGCCCGCCTCGGTCTTCCGCATGGGAGGACCGGCGATCGATCCCAGTATGCTGATGCCACTGGCCGTCATGGCGATTGCCTTCACGCTGCTGTTCGTCGCCCTTCACCTCGGCGCCATGCGCAACGAGATCCTGCGCCGGCGCGTCCGCACCTTGATGCTGACCCAAGCCGAGCGCGCCGCTTAGAGGGACGAAAATCATGGACCTCGGACCGCACGCCGGATTCATAGTCGGCGCTTACCTGATGGCGATGGCCGTCGTGGCGGCGCTCGTCGTCTGGGTGACCGCCGACCATGCGGCTCAGAAGCGCGCCCTCGCCGAGCTTGAGCGGCGCGGAATCAGCCGCCGATCGGCGGAATCTCGGCCACTGCAAATCAAGGAGCCGGCATGATGACGTTGTCTCAAGAGGCTGCCGGGCACACGCCGCAAGATATGGCTCAGGACACGTCGCCCCCACCCCACCCTC